>Ga0213868_10000716_pt1 | contig 31951 bp, 33 predicted proteins | sample PICome_9_FD_160087 | JGI IMG/M metagenome (GOLD analysis project Ga0213868, IMG submission 160087) | Coastal seawater microbial communities near Pivers Island, North Carolina, United States - PICO127 | ecosystem: Environmental > Aquatic > Marine > Coastal | place: USA: North Carolina... | reverse complement strand
ACACCAGATATTTTTAGAGCCAGAAGGCCTTAATGACCATACAATTTATCCAAATGGCATCTCAACATCACTTCCAGCTGAAGTTCAACAAGAAATATGTAATAATATCAATGGTTTAGAAAATGTAATAATTATAAGACCGGGATATGCTATAGAATATGACTATATAGATCCAAGAGAGCTGTTTTTAACACTTGAGACCAAGAAGATTAGCAATCTTTACCTTGCTGGGCAGATTAATGGAACGACAGGATATGAAGAAGCAGCAGCTCAAGGTCTTATAGCTGGAATAAATGCTGCTTTGTCTTTTAAAAAATCAGAACCTTTTATTCTTGATAGATCTGATGCTTATATAGGAGTAATGATTGATGATTTAGTGACCAAAGGTGTCGCTGAACCTTATCGAATGTTTACATCAAGAGCAGAATATCGATTAAGTCTTAGATCTGATAATGCGGATCAAAGATTAACTGCTAAAGGAATGGATATAGGACTAATTGGCGATGTTAGAAAAAATCTATATTTAGATAAATTTGATAAAATTATTCAAATAAATGTAAAAATGGGTCACTCTAATATATCACCTAATAAAGCTGAGAAATTTGGGGTAAAAATAGCAAAAGATGGAATATTAAGATCTTCTAATGAAATATTAACTCAAAAAGGGGTTGATATGATTAAAATACGAGAAATATGGCCTGATATACCTTTCTTTAGTAAAGAAATAGATGAACAAATTGAAATTAATGCACATTATAGGGGTTATTTAAAAAAACAAAAAGCTGATATTTTGGCTTTTAAAAGAGATGAAAATCTCACAATACCCGATAAAATTAATTATGATGACCTTTCAGGTTTATCAAATGAAGTAAAAGCTAAATTTAAAGAAATAAAACCAAAAACTATGGGCCAAGCTCTGAGAATTGATGGAATTACGCCAGCTGCCGTATATATTTTGTTGTCACACGTTAAAAGAAAGTCTATTAAGCATATAGCTTAATGGAACAAGAAATTTTAAATTCCTACTCTAGACTTAATAACTTAAATGTTTCACGTGAAACATTTTTAGACTTTGAGAACTATATATCCATGATTATTGAAAAAAATAAAAAAATTAACATAATTAGCCAAAATACATCATCAAAAAAAGCTATAATTGACCGTCATATAATTGATTCTGCTCAAATTATTGATTTTATTAACTTTAATTGTAATTCAACTACAGATTTAGGATCAGGAGCAGGAATGCCAGGAATTGTAGTAGCAATTATACTTAAAAACATGAAAAATAATATGAATGTGCACCTTTATGAAAAAAGCTATCATAAAAGCCGTTTTTTAGAGGAAGTTTCAGAGAAACTAAATTTAAATACAAAAGTTTTTCAGAAAAATATTTTTGAAATAAAAAATCTAGAAACAGGCACTATAATGTCAAGAGCTTTCAAGCCAATGCCAGTAGTTTTAGATTTAGTGTATGAAAATTTTTCAAAATATAAAAATTTAATTTTTTTCATGGGGGAGAGTGGAAAAAAAATATTTGAAAAATCTAAAAACGATTGGGATTTAGAATACATAGAAAAAAAAAGTTTAACCAATGATGACTCTTTTTTATTAAACATAAAAAAAATTAGTAAGAAAAATAAAAAAAGCTATAAGAAAAATTAAATGCAAATTATATCAGTAATAAATCAAAAGGGTGGGGTTGGAAAAACAACAACGGTTATAAATTTAGCAGCTGGATTAACACATCTTAATAAAAAAGTTTTAGTAATTGATTTGGATCCTCAAGGAAATGCAACTACGGGTCTAGGATTATCAAATACAGATGAGTCAAGTGATACAATATACGGAGTATTGAATGGAACTAAAAATATTAATCAGGCAATCAAAAAAACACAGTTTGAAAATTTAGATATCATTACTTCTAATGTGGACCTATCAGGACTTGAAGTCGAAACTGCTGATGACAGTAATAGGGCCTTTATATTAAAGGCCAAATTAACCCCTTATTTAAACAATTCCATAGGATCGTATGATTATGTTCTAATAGATTGCCCACCTTCTTTAAGTCTTCTTACAGTTATGGCTCTGGTCTGTTCAACCTCACTACTGGTACCCTTACAAACAGAATTCTTTGCTCTTGAAGGACTAACCCAACTAATGAAAACTATTGAGAGGATAAAAGTAAGTTTAAATCCTGGTTTAAAAATCCGAGGGATTCTTTTAACGATGTATGACAAAAGAAACAAGCTCTCTTCACAAGTTGAAAAAGAAGCCAGAGATTATTTTAATGAAAAAGTTTATGTGACAGTAATACCAAGGAATGTGAGATTGTCAGAGGCACCTTCTCATGGGATGCCAGTTTTAATCTATGATAAATCTTGTCCTGGTAGTAAATCTTATTTTAGTTTTACCGATGAATTTATAAATCAAGAGTCAACAATTGGGAGCGCTGCTTAATGGATAAAATTAAAAAGGGTTTAGGAAGGGGTTTATCATCACTAATTGGTGAAACTAAAGTAGAGTCTCAAAAAAACCAATTACAAGTAAGCGACTTAATACCCAACAAATACCAACCAAGAAAGAATTTTGATGAGGCAAACTTAGAAGATTTAACAAATTCTATAAAAGAACGAGGAATGATACAGCCGATCATAGTTAGAAAATCAAATAATCAAAATTCAAAATTTGAAATAATTGCAGGTGAGAGAAGATGGCTAGCAGCGCAGAGAGCAGGTATTCATAATGTTCCAGTAGTAATCACAGAGGCAGATGATTTAAAATCTTTAGAATTTGCAATAGTTGAAAATGTTCAAAGACATGATTTAAATCCCCTAGAAGAAGCCCAGGGTTATAAAAGATTGATAGATGAATTTTCTTATGATCAAGAAAAGGTTTCAAAATTTATCGGTAAAAGCAGAAGTTACATAACGAATTCTTTAAGAATACTTACTTTACCAGAAGACGTTATAAAATTGATAGAGTCTAAAAAATTATCGACAGGTCATGCCAAGATTTTAGTAGGTTTGGATAATGCAAGTTTTGTTGCAAACAAAATTATAGAAAAAAAACTTTCAGTAAGACAGGCGGAAAATTTTGTTCAATTATTTAAAAAGAAAAGACAAACTTCAAAGATCACAAAAGATACAAATATTATAGCTCTTGAACTTTCTGTATCTAATAAAATAGGATTAAATGTTGAAATTCAAAACAACAAAAGGAATAAAGGAAAAATTTCTTTTGAATATAAAGATCTAGATCAGTTAAATAAAATTATAGATATAATTAAGTCTAACTACTAACTACTAGCTTCAGTTGAAGATAAACTTAAAATAAAGTCTGTAATTAAATTAATGGAATTATTAATATTCTTCTTAATTTGTAATTCAGTCTCACTTAATGAGTAGATTAATTGTTTAATATTTCGTGAGTTCCACTTTAAAATCTGTTGTTTTGTTATTTCTTTTTCTTTCCAAAAAATTGGTGGCTTTGCCGATGATATTGTTAAGTCTATATTTTTGTTAGTTTCAAATGTTTTTGACAAGATCAGCAATTTTTTTGCTTTTGATATAAAAGATCTAGTAATCATAATACAATCTTCATTGTTAAAATTATTTTCGTTTAAGATGCTTATTGTTTTCCTTTTATTCTTTGCAAGGCAGTTGTCCACAAGCTCTGAAATGCTGTGGTTCTCGTTTAAATTGATCAGTTTAGATATACTAACATTATCAATTTTTTTTCCATTTTTAGTAAAAAATTCAATTTTATGAAGTTCATTAACAAGCTTTTCTCTGTCTCCACTACACTTGTTCACTATCAAGTTTATACTTGAAGAAGAAATTAAAATTTTTTTATTTTTAAAAAAATTATAGGCTAGTTTTGATAATGTTAGGTCATTATCAGGATAAAAAGGAATGCAAATTAATGTTTTATCTTTTTCAAAAAAAGATCTCAATTTTGATTTTTTTTCTAAATTATCTGAATTAACAATAATTATTGTATCTTCAAGATTTTTTGAATTTAAATTTTCAATAATTTTTAAAATTTTATCTGTAGCCCTTTTGATAAGAATAAATTTTTGTTGTTCAAAAAGAGATTTAGATAAAATATTTTCTATAAAATTACTTTCGTTATCTAAAATTTCTTTTTCTTCGTAGTTTGAAATATTATTTTTATCTTTAATTAAAACATTAATTGCTTCGTTTTTTAAACCCTCATTTTTTCCATAAAATAGGATTAAATGATTAATACTCTGATTTATTTTATTAATCTCATAAGACTTTAAAATCATTAATTAATTATTAATTCTGATGAAAGTTTATTGGAAATGGAAGAGGCAAAATTTTGCTTAATTGTTCTTTCATATCTGGCTTCTTCAAACTTATCATCCATACTATTCATAATCTTTTTTTCAGTAATTTTAATTGTTTTATCTAATGGTTTGATTAAAAATATTACTTCAACTTCTAATTGGTAGTCAGTTACATTACCAGCTCCATCTTTACTTAAAACAATTTTCTTATAAGTACTCTTTGCTTCTATATAAAATTTATTATCAATTTTTTTATTTTTATATTGATCTAAATTTGTTTTTAAAAAATTATTTAGTTCTCTGTCTCCGGTATAATTAATTTGTTCGATAGAAAAATTTACATTTGTATTTTTTAAATAAATTGGTGTAAATCCACAGTTAGTTAAAAAAAAAATTAGAGATAAGATTATTACATTTTTTTTTATCATTTTATTTAGTTATTATATTAATAAGTTTGTTGGGGATAAATATCTTTTTTTGAATGTTTTTATTATTCAAATATTCATTTAATTTATTGTCCTCTTTTATCTTGGTTAATAATAGATCTTCAGTTGTATCTTTTTTTGAAATTATAATTTTTCTGGTTTTACCATTAAACTGTACAATAAATTTAATATTATCTTCTAATAAAAATTTTTCTTCAACCTTTGGCCATAGTAAGTTTTCATTAATATTTATCATTTTCATGCACTCATCAGCAAAATGAGGAATTACTGGGCTGATAACAATTAAAATTTTCTTATAATTCTCAACCAATTTTTCTTTTTCAATTTTATCTAAAATGATTTTATTTAAAGCTGTGTAAATTTCATGAAAATTAGCGATTATTTTATTATATGAAAAATTTTCAATGTTGTGAGTAACTTCTTTAATAAATTTATTAGTAATTTTATCTAGATCATTATTTTGGCTGGGCGGATGGTTGGCTTCTATTTCTTGAACAATTTTTTGATTTAATACCCATAATTTTTGGATAAATTTATAGGATGATTTTATTCCCTCGTCTGACCACTGAACATCTTTTTCTGGTGGACTATCTGATAAAATAAATAATCTTACAGAGTCTGCTCCATAATTTTTTATAATTTTTTCAGGATCAATAGTGTTTCTTTTTGATTTTGACATCGACTCTGAAGGCCCAATTTTTACAGGTTCTCCTGTATCTTTTAAAAATTTTTTTCCATCATTAGTAGTTAGTTCATCAGGACTTATCCAATTATTATTTTTATCTTTATATGTTTCATGACAAACCATGCCTTGAGTAAATAAACCATTAAATGGTTCTTTAATATCAAATGAATTGTTCTGATAAGATAAGGCGTGCATAAAAAATCGTGAATATAAAAGGTGGAGTATAGCGTGTTCTACGCCACCAATATATTGATCAACTGGCATCCAATATTTTACTTCATCTGAATTGAACCCATAGTCATTATTGTGAGGGGAGCAAAATCTAAGAAAATACCAAGATGAGTCAACAAATGTATCTAAAGTATCTGTTTCTCTTTTGCATTTTTTTCCATTTATTGTGATAGTTTTCCATTCCAACATCTCATCAAGTGAATTACCTGTGGAACTTAATTGATCAATTTCTGGCAGCCGTACTGGTAGCATGTCTTTTGGAATTTTAACTGGATTATCATTTTCATCATATGCAATTGGAATTGGACATCCCCAGTATCTTTGACGTGAGATACCCCAGTCTTTTAATCTATAATTAGTTTTTCTTTTGCCAATATTATTTTCCTCTAAGTAGTTTATAGTTTTATCAATTGACTCTTCAGGAACTTTTAAATTATTTAAGAATTTAGAATTAAATAAATAGCCAGAATCTGTAAAAGCTTTTTCATTAATTGAAAAATCCTTATCCTTTTCGGGTCTAACTACTGGTGTAACTTTTAAATTATATTTATTTGCAAAATCTAAATCTCTTTGATCGTGAGCAGGGCAACCAAATACAGCACCCAATCCATAATCCATTAAAACAAAATTAGCAAAATAAACTGGTACTTTTGTATTTTCATCTAAAGGATTAATTGCTAGCAAATCAGTTTTAAATCCAAGTTTGTCAGCTGCAGCAATCGACTCTTCAGTTGTGCCAGTTTTAGAACATTCTTTTTTAAACTTTATAAATTCTGGATCATTTTCATAAAATTTGGCAACTGGATGATCTACTGAAAGTGCTAAAAAAGACATGCCAAACAAGGTATCTGGGCGAGTAGTATAGCATTCTATTTTATTAATTTCTTTTTTAGACTCAATCTTAAATTTAATTTCACAGCCATAAGATTTTCCAATCCAATTTTTTTGCATTATCTTAACTTTATTTGGCCAGTTTTCTAAAGTTTCTAAACTTTCCAAAAGTTCTTTTGAAAATTTTGTAATTTTAAAAAACCATTGATTAAGCTTTTTTCTTTCAACAATGGCACCTGAACGCCATCCTTTGCCATCTATAACTTGCTCATTTGCTAAAACTGTATTGTCTATTGGGTCCCAATTTACATAACTTTCTTTTCTATAAACTAATCCTTTATCATAGAGTTCTAAAAAAAATTCTTGTTGATGTTTGTAATAATCAGGTGAACAAGTAGAAATTTCTTTGTTCCAATCAATCGATAAACCTAATTTTTTTAGTTGAGATCTCATTACTGAAATATTTTTTTCAGTCCACGTTTTTGGATCTAATTTATTTTGTCTTGCAGCATTTTCTGCAGGCATTCCAAAGGAGTCCCATCCCATAGGATGCAACACATTGTATCCTTGTAATATCTTGTATCTAGCCAATACATCACCAATTGTATAATTTCGCACATGACCCATATGAATCTTACCAGATGGATAGGGAAACATTTCAAGGCAATAAAACTTTTTTTTATCTTTCTCTACTTTTGTCGAGAATGTCTTTTGGCTTTCCCAATGTTTTTGCCACTTATCTTCAATAATTTTAAAATTATATCTTTCCACAAAATTAAGCTAAATCTTTAATTTGAATAAAATCTATTCTTATTCTTTTTTTTATTTTTATTCTGATCCTGTTCTTTGTACAGTGCTGCTTTTTTTAATATTTCTTTTTTTAGTTCTTGAACCAAAACACCATCTTGCTCGGTTATTTTACAATTTAATAAACTATTTACACATTTTTTATTAAATACTTTTACATTCAATGCATCTGATCTAATCTCGTTTGTTAGAAATCGAATTGAGATTTTAATACTTTCATTATGGCTAGTGTTTTCGGTGTACCAGTCAGTGATAATTATACCACCACTATAATTTACTGAAGATAGTGGCATAAAATCAATAACATCTAATGAAGCTTTCCATAATTCATTTGAACTAGCAAACTGGAAGTTTCCACCTCTTACGTTATCTGAATCAAATAATTTAAAGCTTCTACCTTCTTCAATATTTTTAGCAGCTCTATCATTTACATTAACGGGCACTTTTCTAGCATCTACTTTTTTGTAAATTCCACAACCTGAAATAACTAAAAAAAATAGAAAAATCATTGCATGTTTTGAGAGTTTTATTAAATTATTCATATCTGATTGATTAAATAACACGAATATTTATGATTTATAGCAATTATTGTGTGATATTATTACAACACTTTGGTTAAAAAATTGAAAAACTGCTAATTATTATAAGTATTTTTAAAAAATGAGATAATTTCCAATTGTTATTAATATTAATAATTAAACAAAGGAGAAATTAATGACAAATTTTAAAAAAATAGGACTTACAGCATTAGCTGGATCTCTTATAGCATCTACTGCAATGGCTGGTAGTTTATCAGTTAGTGGTGGTGCTAAATTTAGTTACACTTCAAAAGGTGGAACTTCTGACGCAGTAAATGGTAACCGTTTTGGTATGCAAAAAGCAATGACTTTTGCAGGTGGCGGTGAACTAGATAATGGTAACTCAGTTGCATTAACTCACGTAATGACAGTTGAAGGTGCTCAATCTTCATCTTTATTGACTTACGATATGGGTGATATGGGTAAAGTTCTATACACTGATGCTGCTGGTGGATTAGGTATCGCTGGTATAGATGATTTAATGCCAACTGCTGTAGAAGAGATATGGGATGGTCTTGGTGGAACTAAGACTGGTTACGCTGCTCAAGCATCTAGTGGTTTTGAATACACAAACACTTCAATGGATGGTCTTAAAGTAGAAATCAGTTACAGTCCAAAAGGACAAGCTGCTAATGACGATGGTGGTGTTTCTGGAGCTGGTGCAATTAAATCATCTTCTTCTGCAGCTGTTCAGTATACTGGTATCGATGGTGCTAACATTTTTGTTGGTAAAGGAAGTGCTGGTGCATCTGCTACAACTGAAACTGATTATGATACTTTTGGTTTCACATACGCTATGGGTGCTGCAACAGTTGGTGTTCAAAGAACAGACACTGACCCAGCAACTGGTAATGATGTAGAGAACACTGCATACGGTATTTCATTCTCAGTAAACGATGATTTATCAATTTCATACGGTGCATCAGAAGCAGAAGTAGATGGAGCTGTTGATCAAGAGATCAAAGGTTTCGCTGTTGGTTACTCAATGGGTGGTCTAACTTTACAGGCTCACGCTAACGAAGGTGACAACATTGGAAACACAGCGAACAACTACAAACACACTGAGTTAACAGTATCTTTTGCATTTTAATTGCTAAAAGAAAAATATTTAAAGGGCCTAAGTTTCTTAGGCCCTTTTTTTTATTCTGATATTTTATTTAAAAAGCCTAAATATTTTAAATAGCTTTCACTAAGATTTACTGATTTATTATATATAGGATTTCTAGCCTGTTCGATGCTAACAGTTTTTATTCCAGTTTTATTTTTTGTATGATCTAAACAATTTTCTTCCCATTCCAAATTACAAAATTTAATAAGTTTTTTTGTTTCTTCAATAGGATCATTTACTAATTTTTCATAATGACAATCGTATATATATCCTGGCATTTTTGAGTGCCAAAAAGCCATTAATTCCTTATATAAATTTATAAATTTAACCAAATATTCTTGATTATAGCTCCATGGTAATGCCCATCCCTCAAATGTGTTTTTATAGATAGATAAAGCTGTATCTTTTAAGTTTCTCTTACAATGAATAATTTTTGCTGTTGGAAATAGTATATGAATAAAACCCAACCAAACAAGATTAAGAGGTGCTTTGTCTAAAATTATCAAATTATTATCGTATTGTTTGAACAAATCTAATAATTCAATTTTTAAATTTTCCTTAAACTCATTTTGATTGTTATCAAGACTAATCATATTTTTTATAAAGTCATCATTTTCAAATTTTTTTACAAAAACATTTTTTAAAATTGGGGACTCTCCAGCACCAAATATTTGTGAATGTGAGGATATAATTTGATGCGTTAAAGTTGTACCAGATCTAGGTAAACCAACTATAAATATTAACTCTGGTTTTTTTGTTGATGTATTTTGATCAAAAACAAAATCTTTAAAAATATGCTTTGGGTTAGTCAAATATTTTGTTTGCTTTTCAAAATCAAAATTTTTAATTAAGCTAAATTTTAAATCATTAGCTTTTATAAAATATTTTGAGGACATTTCGGGATTTTTTTGATCAGAAAATGATTTAGCTATGGAGAAATAAAGTATCATTTTATCATTCGGAGTTATATTTTCTCTATTTAATTTTTCTAACATTTCTTTTTGATGTGTTTGGTCATTGTCATACTTGTGGATAGAACTGAACATTTGGTCTGCAAGAACATTTTGAGGAAATTCACTATGAATATTTCTTAAGATTTCTTTTGATTTTTCAAAGTCGCCAATCATTTGATAACTACTTGCAAGATTAATTTTTAGTGTCTGATTTTTGTTATTTATAGTCAGAGCTTTGTTGTAATAATCAATGGCTTTTAAATTTTGATTTAAATCTTTTAAAACATTTGCATAATTGACCAAAGCATTAAAATTTTTTTGATCTGTTTCTAAAACTTGTTCTAGGGTTTTTTTTGCCTCATTAAATTTTTCTTGTAAACGATATGTGGCTCCTAAATTTACTAGAATGCTTGTATTATTAGGTATAACCTCTAGCCCTGATTTGAATGTTTTTTCAGCAAGCTCAAATTTATTGAGTTGTTTGTAGGACAGACCAATTAAATTATAAAGTATTGGTTGATTAGGGAATTTTTTTAATAAAATTTTGGTTTTATTAATTACCTTTTCATAATAACCATTTTCAAAAAAATTCTGTAATTTTTTTGTTTCTTTAGTTATAAATAAAATATCTTCTCTAGTAATCATATCAATTAATTTTGAAAGTACGATATTGCGGCTATTCCATATGGTTTAATTAGATTAATTTTTTTTATATTATCTTTGTTTATACCACCTAAACAAATTATTTTTTTGTTTGTTTGTTTAGATAAGTTTATAAATCTATAAATACCTAGCTGATTTTTGTTTTTTTTTGATAAAAATAAGGGAGATAAAAATAAATAATCAACGTTCTGTAGTTCTTTAGTTCTTAATTCTTTCAAGTTATGTGCTGAGCCTATTATTTTAAACTTTTTTTTAAAATGGTATGAATTACATCTTAAATCTCTATTAAAGGCTGGAATATAGGCTCCATCTAAATTTAATTTTAAAGCCAACTTTACATTATTTGACAAATATAATTTATAATGCATTTTTTTACATAGGTTTTTAGTTTTTATTATTGAATTCAAATTCAGGGGATTGTCATAATTTCTGTAAATTATTGAAGTTGTTTTTGGCAGATTATTAATTAAATTATAATTATAGTCGTCTATAAAACAAAATAAATTATAATGCATAACACTATTAGTAATTTAGAAAATATAAAAAAAAAACTAGTTAATTACCCAAAAGCAAAAATTATAGCTGTTAGCAAGACCTTTGGTGTAGATCATATCACACCTCTTTTAGACTATGGTCATAAAGACTTTGGAGAAAATAAGGTCCAAGAAGCATTACAAAAATGGCCAAATTTGAAACAAAAATATACGAATATTAATTTACATATGATTGGAAAATTGCAAACAAATAAAGTGAAATTCTTGTTTCCACATTTTGATTATATACATTCATTGGATAACTTAAAATTAGCAGAAAAAATCTCAATAGAAGAATCTAAAAATAAAAAAAAATTTAAGATATTTATTCAAGTAAATTTAGGAAATGAAGATAAAAAAAATGGTATTTCTATTAAAGAATTACCAGAGCTATATCATCAAGCTATAGAAAAATTTGATTTAAATATTATAGGATTAATGTGTTTACCGCCCCAAAATGGTTTTGTGTCTGATTATTTTGATGAACTAAAAAATCTTAACATAAAGTTTAATTTAGAAGAATTGAGTATGGGCATGTCCCAAGATTATCTTGATGCAGCAAAGATTGGGGCGACTTATTTAAGAATAGGTTCTAGTATTTTTGGTCATAGATCTTAAATAATTTTAATCTTTGAATTTTTTTTTATTAATTTTAACATAATTAAAAAATCTTTTTCTATTAGAGCAATACATCCAGCCGTAGGCTTATAATTTTTTGTTAAGTGAATAAAAATACAACTACCCAATCCTTTGATAGGATTTTTAAAATTGTATTTTATAGGTATTAAAAAGTTATATTTATGATCTCTTCGCTTAAGATTTTCACATTTTATGTATTTATTAGTTTTGATTAATTTATTATATTTATTAGGATAATTGACATCATTACACCACCCCATATCTTCATTAATGCTAATTGTTTTCAAAGATGTTTCAGGTTTAGCTAGTCTATCTTTTCTATAATATAAGTGCTCAATTTCAAAAGAACCTATTGGTGTTTTTAGATCTCCCTCAATTTTATTAATTGAAGTGCCATTTTTACCAATAGAGCACTTAAAATAAAAATCATCAACCTGAAGTGTATGTTTATTTTTTAAAAAAAAAGTCATATCTTTATTATATATGAATAATCAAACTTTAATAATTTACAAATTTACAAATTTATATCAGGTTCTTAAAGAGGTTGAGAGTGAATTAAATTTTAAAATTATTGAATATTTAGATGAAAAAACATTAAAAAATGAAATTAAGAATATTAAAAATTATTTAATAATTACAAAACAAAAGTTATTAGGTTTTGATAATCAATACGTAGCTCAACAATTTCCTATAACACTTAACAAATTAGTGGAAAAACTTAATATAAATATTTTAAGACAACAATTTTCAAATCAATCAAAATTAAATATTAATAATTATTTAATTGATTTAAATTCTCGAGAATTATTACTTAAAAACTTAAGACTTAAATTAACTGAAAAAGAGATAAGTATAATTTTATATTTATCAAAAATAAAAACTCCTGTTTCAATAAATGAATTACAAAAACATGTTTGGATGTATCAGAATGATATAGAAACTCATACAGTTGAAACTCATATTTATAGATTGAGAAAAAAAATTTTAAAAACTTTTAAGGATAAAAATTTTATAATGAGTAAAAAAAATGGCTATCAAATTAAATAAAAAAAATCCTATTGCCAAAGAACTACGTACTAAAAAATTTAAATCTAAAGTAATCAAACCTAAAAAAGGAAAGGGTAGTTTTACTAGAAAAATAAAGAAATAAATTGAGATTTAAATTCTTGCACCAATTTTTTGAATAATTTTTGAAGAAAGCTCAGTGCCTTTCAAAAGACTTTCTTTGATACTCATTTTGTTTATTATTCCATGCAAATATCCTGCAGCAAATAGATCTCCTGCACCTGTAAGATCAACAATTTTTAAGTTTTTTTCTGCATTACATTCGAACACCTCATTGTTTTTTATTGAAACAGCTCCTTTATCACCTCTTGTAATTACAATATTTTTATCCAGTTCTTTTGAAAATGAGACTACCTCTTCAAAAGATGAAGTATCTACTAGAGACAATATTTCTTGTTCATTTGCAAAAACGATATCTAATTTATTTTTCACAAGTTCTAAAAATTGTTTTTTATGCCTTTCGACGCAAAATAAGTCCGACAAAGACATTGCAACTTTATTTGAATTATTGATTGCTTTTTCAAAAGCTTTTTTTGCATCACCTTCGTCCCATAAATATCCTTCAAGAAATGTAATTTCACTCTCTTTAACTTTATTAAGATCAATATCTTTTTCATTTATTTTTCCAGCAATTCCTAGAAATGTACACATGGTACGCTCTGAGTCTGGTGTAATTAAAATCAAGCAAGTTCCTGTGGGGATTGCCTCATCTTTCTTAGAGTAAATAAAATCAACTTTCTCTTTTTTTAAGCCATCTTCGTATTGTTGACCTAAATTATCGTTATTCACCTTACCTATAAAACTTACATCATTTTCTAGTTGTGATAATCCTACAATAGAGTTTGCAACTGATCCCCCAGAAATAGTTTCTTCAATTTTAAGTTTTGATATTAAATTTTTAAATTCATTTTCATCAACTAGTTTCATAGTACTTTTAGTAAGAGAATTATTTTTTAAAAAATTATCATCCACCTTACAGAGAACATCTACAATTGCATTTCCAATTCCTAATATCTTCATTTTAAGCTTTTTTTATAATTACAGGTTTTTTTCTATTAGGATAACAAGTGGTACATATTTTACAAGACAAACCATAACAGTCTCTTGCTTTACAGAATTCTCTACCATAAAAGATTATTTGCAGATGTAGTTTAGACCAGATTTTTTTTGGAAAAATTCTTTTTAAATCTTTTTCTGTTTGAATAACATTTTTTCCGTTAGTCAGTCCCCATCTTTGAGCCAATCTGTGAATGTGAGTGTCTACTGCAAAAGCTGGATATCCAAACCCTTGAGACATGACTACACTGGCCGTTTTATGACCAACACCAGGCAGTAATTCAAGTTCTTTAAAAGTTTTTGGTACTTTGCCATTATGTTTTTCTATTAATTGTTTAGACATGAGATAAATACTTTTTGCCTTAATCCTAAAGATACCAATCCGTTTTATTAATTTTTCAATTTTTTTAATTCCTAATTTTACAAAGTGTTCAGGTTTATAATATTTTGGGTATATATTTTTAGTAACATTATTAACATTTAAGTCAGTACATTGTGCGGATAATAGAACAGATGTTAAAAGAGTAAACTTATTTTTATGCTTCAAGGGGCTTGACGTTTTTGGATAAATTTTATTTAAGATTTTAATGATTTTTTTCGCTTTTTCTTTTTCATTCATTACGAAAAATTCAACAAGTCTCTCATTGAATAAAGTCCAGGTTTTTTGTTCGTTATCCATTTAGCTGCTGTTAATGCACCATCTGAATACAAAGACCTGTCAAAAGCCTCGTGATTTAGCGTAATAATTTCTTTTCCACTTGAAAAAGTTACCTCATGTTCACCAATTATTTCACCTTTTCTCAATGAATTAAAATTTATTTTTTTACCAAATGGAAATTTTTTTTTGTTTAAAAATTTTTTACCCATCAATTTATATAAATCTTTATTTTTCCCGTCAGCAATTCCTTTGCCTAACATTAAAGCAGTACCTGATGGATAATCTTTCTTATGCTTGTGATGAACTTCAAAAATTTTACTTTGATAATTTTCATCCAATGATTTTGATGCTATTTCTGTTAAGTACATTAACAAATTTACACCTAAACTCATGTTTCCAGCTTTTAAAATTGATATTTTTTTTGAGTAATTTTTTATGATTTTTTCTTCAGCTTGAGTAAATCCTGTTGTTCCAATAATAACTTTTTTCTTCAGTTTTGAGGCAATATCAAGAATTTCTAGGGTACATTTTGGTATTGTAAAATCAATTATTACATTAGCTTTGCTGAGGGCTTTTATATTATTCAGCTCAGGCTTAATACCATTGAATTTCTTATTAATTACAGTGTTCTCTGTTAGCGCAACCAAGTTAAAATCTTTGTGTGATTTTGAAGATTTAATCAGCTGTTGGCCCATCCTTCCCATACATCCCGTAATAGCTAAATTAATTTTTTTCATTTTAAATTAAAAACATTCTTTTTTTGTAAATGGACAAGTAGAATAGTGAATTATTCCTTTTGTTGTATTTATTACTGCCGATGTTGTTGTATCTACAACAGTCACTGCAGTTGAGCAATTTGAAACAGTAATTGACATAAAACATAATAAAAAAATTTTTTTTATGATAATATTCATTTGATAAATACTATAACTTTAAATTAGATAATTATAGTTCTAAAAAATATAGATATTAATTAATTTTCCAGAAATTTTTTGCCTTTTGAAAGAATTTTCTAATACTTGGGTTTGATTTTTCATTCTCAATTTCTCTAAATTTTTCTAATAATTCTTTTTGTTGTTTGTTAAGAGATATCGGGACCTCTGTATTTACTTGAACATATAAATCTCCAAAATCACCTCTACGCATAAATGGCATTCCTTTACCTTTTAACCTAAATTGTTTACCATTTTGAGTTCCATCAGGGATTTTAATTTTCGCTTTACCACCATCAATAGTTGGAATTTCAATAGTTGTGCCTAAAGCTGCATCTGCTATTGAAATAGGAAATTCAAAAAATAAATTTTCATCAGATCTTTTAAATAAATCGTGAGAGTAAACATTAATAAACAAATATAAATCACCTGTAGCTCCACCTCTGCTACCCGCTTCACCTTTTCCTGCTAACCTAATTCTTGTTCCATCATCAACACCTTTTGGAATTGTTACCGATATTTTTTTTGAAGCTTGTTTTTTGCCTTGACCATTACAGTCATTACAAGGATTGGTTATTTCTTCTCCATTTCCATTACATTGTGGACAAGTTTGTTGAACAGTAAAAAATCCTTGATTAGACCTTATTTTACCATTTCCTCCACAATAAGTGCATCTATCAGGAGAATGACCAGGTTTTGAACCATTACCTTTACAAGTATTACATTTTTCAGTAGTTGAGAATTTTATATCTTGCTTTTTCCCTTGGTAAGCTTCTTCAAGTGTAATTGATAAATCATATCTTAAATCTGAGCCTCTATTATTAGAGCTTCTGTTTCTCGATCTCCCACCACCACCAAAATCACCAAAAAAATCCTCAAAAATATCAGAAAAATCTGCTCCGCCAAAACCACCAAAACCACTACTTTGTCTTCCACCACCATTTTCAAAGGCTGCATGACCAAAGTTATCATAATTTTGTTTTTTTTCTTTATCTGACAGAATTCCGTAAGCTTCACTAGCTTCTTTAAACTTATCTTCTGCAACTTTATCTCCAGGATTTTTGTCTGGATGGTATTTGACGGCAAGTTTTCTATAAGCTGATTTTAGTTCTTCAGGAGATGCACTTTTTCCAACACCTAAAACATCATAGAAATCTCTTTTAGCCATAAGTTACTTTGAGATAATGGTCGTTGATAGTTTTAAGCGCTTTTTTCTTTATCTTCTTCTTTATTTTCTTCTTTTACTTCCTCAAAATCTGCATCAACTACGTTATCGTCTTTTTTTCCTTCATCATTATTTTTACTATTATCAGCTGAATCTGGTTTTTTTTCTTGAGCTTTATATATAGCTTCACCTAATTTCATTGATGCTTGGACTAACGTTTCTGTTTTCTTCTTAATATCTTCATTGTCAGTTCCTTTAAGAGCCTCTTTTAAAGTAGCTGAAGCATCTTCAATTGCTTTTTTCTCTGCATCAGTAATTTTAGATCCATGCTCTTTGAGATTTTTTTCAGTTGAATGAATTAAAGTATCAGCCTGATTTCTTGTATCTACAGATTCTCTTTTCTTTTTATCTTCTTCCTTATTAGCTTCTGCATCTTTAACCATTTTTTCTATTTCTTCTTCACTCAATCCTCCAGAAGCTTGGATTTGAATTTTTTGCTCTTTACCAGTTCCTTTATCTTTTGCTGAAACGCTAACTATTCCATTAGCATCAATATCAAAAGTAACTTCAATTTGAGGAACTCCTCTTGGTGCTGGAGCAATACCGACTAACTCAAAGTTTCCTAACATTTTATTATCAGTTGCCATTTCTCTTTCACCTTGAAGTACTCTAATAGAAACCGCAGGTTGATTGTCTTCTGCTGTAGAAAATACTTGGCTCTTTTTTGTTGGGATTGTTGTGTTTTTTTCAATTAATTTTGTTGATACACCACCTAAAGTTTCAATACCTAGAGATAGAGGCGTGACATCTAAAAGAAGTACATCTTTTACATCACCTTGAAGCACTCCTGCTTGAATAGCAGCACCCATGGCAACAACTTCATCTGGATTAACACTTTTGTTAGGATCTTTTCCAAAAAAATTTTTAACTTCAGCTAGAACTTTAGGCATTCTAGTCATTCCACCAACCATAACAATTTCATCTATTTCACTTGCTGATATTCCAGCGTCACTTAATGCTGTTTTACAAGGTGGCAATGTTCGGGCAATTAAATCTTCAACAAGAGCTTCAAGTTTAGCTCTAGTCATTTTTAAATTAATATGTTTTGGACCTGTTTTATCAGCAGTAATAAATGGTAAATTTATATCTGTTTGTTCTGCTGAGGATAGTTCAATTTTAGCTTTCTCCGCTGCTTCTTTTAATCTTTGAAGTGCAAGTTTGTCTGATGTTAGGTCAATTCCATTATCTTTTTTAAACTCAGCTATTAAGTAGTCAACAATTGAATTGTCAAAGTCCTCACCACCTAAAAAAGTATCTCCATTAGTTGATTTAACTTCAAATACACCATCCCCTAATTCAAGAATAGATACATCAAAAGTTCCTCCACCTAAATCGTATACTGCAATTTTTTTATTTTGTTTTTTATCTAAACCATAGGCCAAAGAGGCTGCAGTAGGCTCATTAATAATTCTTAAAACTTCTAGGCCTGCAATTTTACCAGCATCTTTAGTTGCTTGTCTTTGTGCATCATTAAAATATGCTGGAACGGTTATTACTGCTTTAGTAACTTCTTGACCCAAATATTTCTCAGCCGTTTCTTTCATTTTTTGAAGAATAAAAGCAGATATCTGTGAAGGTGAATATTTTTCTCCTTTTGCTTCAATCCAAGCATCACCTTTTTCAGAGTTTACTATCTTAAAAGGAGCGGCTGCGATATCTTTTTTTACTGTTGGGTCTTCAAAATTTCTTCCAATAAGTCTTTTAACAGCAAAAATTGTATTTTCAGGATTTGTTACAGCTTGTCTTTTTGCTGGTTGACCAACTAGTTTCTCTCCATCATCTGTAAACGCTACAACAGAAGGAGTTGTTCTTGCGCCTTCGGCATTTTCTAATACCTTAGGTTGACTTCCTTCCATAATTGATACACATGAGTTGGTTGTACCAAGGTCTATTCCAATAATTTTGCTCATAATTTAAATTCTCTCCTTCATATATGTGTTAATATTAATTCTACAAGTTCAACAAATGTAATTATTTGTCTAAATTTTCCTTATTTTCCTCACTTTTATCATCTTTATTCTCTGTCTTTTTAGATACACCAACTAAAGAAGGTCTTAGTAATCTATCTTTTATCATAAAACCTTTTTGAACTTCTTGTACGATAGTTCCAGGTTCTTTTTGATCATCTTCTATTTCCATCATTGCTTGATGTAAGTTTGGATCTAATTTTTTATTAAGACAATCAATTGGTTTAATATTATTTTTAGTAAAAATAGAGATTAAATCTTTATTAATTATATCAAAATGTTCTAAGGTTTTTTTTAATGCTTCAGTGTCCTTAAGAGCTTCATCGCTCTCTAAAATTAATTTAGATCTAGCTAGGTTATCAATTAAATTTAAAGCTTCTTTTGCAAAAGCAAACCCACCATAATCAAATGCATCATCTTTTTCTTTTTCAAATCTTCTTCTCTGGTTTTCCATTTCAGCAAAAGTTCTTGCCAATTTATCTTCTAATTCTTTTATTTTTTCTTCAGGAGATAATTCTATTTTTTCTTCTGCAACTTTAATTTCTTCATTTTTATCACTAGATTGCTGATTATCTTCATTGTTCTCAATTGACGTTTCAGCTGAAGTATTTTCTTGGTTTGGGTTTTCTTCTTTTTCCATGTCAGCATATATGGTAAGAAATCTGAGAATTGCTAGGTTTTAATGAAAAAAATTTCAAAATTACTTATAGGCACCAATAACAAAGGAAAATACAAGGAAATTAAAGATTTATTACCAAAATACATTAAAACATACTCAACATCTGAATTTAAACTTAAGAGTCCGAGTGAAGACGGGCTGACATTCACAGAAAATTCAATCATAAAATCTAAATACTTTTCAAAAAAAACAAAATTAATTTGTCTTGCTGATGACTCAGGGCTTGAGATTGATATTTTAGATAAAAGCCCAGGAATTTATTCAGCTAGATGGGGTGGAAGAAAAGGTAATTTTAAAAAAGCAATAAATAAAGTATACAGAGAATTATCAAAAAAAGACAAAAACTGGAAGCTAAAGAAAGTTAAAGCTAGATTTATTTGTGCATTATCAATTTGTTATTTAAATAAAAAAATAGCATCGGTTTTAGGTAAAGTTGAGGGATATATTTCAATAAAACCAAAGGGAAAAAATGGTTTTGGTTATGATCCAATTTTTATCCCTAAAAATAAAAAAAAAACTTTTGGTCAAATGAGTTCATTAGAAAAATATAAAATAGACCATCGTTTTATTGCATTTAAAAAAATTAAAAAATTTCTATAATTTTTTTATCTTCAATTTTATAAAAGTTTAAACGGTGATTAATTTTATTGTTTTTGATGTCAAAAATACCAATCTTGCCTTTAAAAGAATTTTTCTTTTTAAAAAGTTTATTTAAATTAGAGAGATTAGTTTTTAACGATAAATAATAAACAAGTCCTACAAGATCGTAGCTTAATAAAGCCAAGTGTGAAGGGTATTCATTAAACTCACTAAAATACTTATTTTTGTAATTTTCAAAATTATTTTTATTAATTGATGGGTAATATAAAGGATGAATATCTATTTCATTTAATAAACTTTTATCAAACCATTGGTTTAATGTAATAAAATACTTATTTTTTGGAGAAACATCTGTATATAAAAGAGATGTTGTTACACTTTTTAAACTTTCATCAAAATCTGAAATAACAACTGCATCAAAATTTAAACCTCCTAAAGTATATCTTTGTTCAAGTTTTTTAATTTTTTTTTCTTTGTTTGACTGATTTGATTTTTTTAATCTTAGAATTTCATCCTCTAAGTTTTGTTTTCTTATCCTGTAATTGGTAATTTCTTCAATTTGTTTGGTTAATTTTGTGGGTTCTGTGTTATAATCATATTCTTTAAATATTTTAATTCTAGAGTCTTTAATTCCTTTTTTAACTTCAAATTCATAATCTTGAATAGGTGTTAAAAATATTGTTCTTCTTATATTATTTGTTTCTATAAATTTTTTTATGGTATTAAATTGAGAAGTAGAATTTATTCCTGCGGAAATAACATTTTTTGGTAGATCTAATGTTTTGTTTGTTAAAGACAAAAAAGTTATATCTTTTATTTCATCTAAATAAGATATGCTTTCATAAAAAACAGGCCCAATAACAACCTTTACACCCATTTGTTTTAACTCAAAAGCTGATTTAAGTGCTTTGTTTGCCTTAGAAGCCGTATCTTTAGGAATAATTTCTATTGAGTTATTATTAATATCTTTCACTGCTAATCTAACAGCTTTAATAATTGATTGTCCAAGTTCTTTATTTGAACCTGTCAAAGGCACCATAAGACCAATTTTAATTTTTTCCGAAGCTTTCGTAGAAAATGAAAACAATAAAGAAAAATTTAATATTATAAAAAAAATAATTTTAATAAATTTACTCATTTTAATGTTAGTATAATATTTTTTAAGCTTAATTATGATCATAAAATCACAATCTCAAATAAAAGATAAAGAAAACTGTCTTTATTTAGTGTCAACACCAATTGGCAATTTAAAAGACATTACTTTAAGAGCTATAGAAATATTAAAGAAATCTACTTATATTCTTTGTGAAGATACAAGAGTTTCTAGAATTCTATTAGATAAATATGAAATAAAATCACGGCTGATATCAAATCATAAATTTAACGAGTCAAAAAATTTAAATAAAATTATAGATTTTCTTAAATCTGGAGAAACAATTTCATTAATTTCAGATGCTGGAACACCAAGTATTTCTGATCCAGGTGCAATATTAGTGAATGAATGTATAAGAAATGATATTCAAATTATTCCAATTCCAGGACCTTCAGCTGTTGCAACAGCAGTATCAATAAGTGGTTTTTCAGAAAAATTTATTTTTTATGGATTTTTACCTGAAAAAAAACAAGCGCTAGTGAATGTTTTTAATAAAATATCTAAATATAATGAAACGTTTGTTTTTTTTATATCTTCAAAAAAAGTGAATAAAATTATTCCTGAAATAAAAAAAAACTTTAGTGGAAGAAAAATAATATTTTGTAGAGAAATCTCAAAAATATATGAAGAATTTATAAGAAAAAATGTAGATGATTTAGAAATATTTAACAAAGAGTTAAAAGGAGAGCTAACAGTGGTAATTTCTGAAAAACAAATTGAAAAAAACAACTCACAAGAATTAAGTGAATCGGATATGAATATCATTAAAAAGATGATTAATAAATTAACTATAAAAGAAATTACAGAAGTTATTAGTCATAATAAAGATATTTCAAAAAAAGAAATTTATAATTATTGTTTAAAATTAAAGAATGAAATTTAAATTTATATTAGTTGTTTTGTTGGGTGTAATTTTATCAAGCTGTGTTGGTGTATCTTCAAAAGGTATTTTTGGCACAGGAGTTAGTGTTGCTTTTGATCCAAGAACTGTTGGAACCCAAATGGATGATTCGATTATGCAAAAAAATTTAGCAACACGAATTCTTGTTAAAGATAAAAAATATATATTGTCAGTAAAATCAAAAGTATTAGATGGAAGAATTTTTTTAACAGGGAAAGTAGATAGTCCTGAGGAAAAATTATTATTAACGAAATTAGCTTGGGAGACAAAAGGTGCTCGGTCTGTTCGTAATGATATTAAAATAAAAGAAGAATTTAATTTCAAAAGATCTGCAAAAGATATTTTAATTACCTCTCAACTTCGAACAGCTATGATTTTAAATAAAAATATAAAAGCAACCAATTATCAAATAGATACTTACAAAAAAAAAATCTATGTTTATGGAATTGCATTAACTTCTGAAGAGAAAGATCTAGTAATTAGTGAAGCGAAAGAGATATTAGATGTAGAAGATGTTATTGCTAGTATTATCCTTGTAGAAGATTTAAGAATTCAAAAAGAATAATTATTTTTTGTAATCAATTACATCTGCTGAATAAGCGGCAATAGATGCTAAATTAATAAGTTCTGATGTTGAAGATCTTAAAGGAGCTATTTCTATTGGCAATCCAAGTCCAATTAATAAAGGTCCAATAACCTTAGTATCTCCCAATGTTTTCATCATTTTATAAGATATAGCTGCACTGTGTTGACCTGGCATGATTAAAATATTTGCCTTTCCAACTATTTTTGAGAAAGGATATAAATCTTCATATTCTGGATTTAAAGCTACATCTGGTTGCATGTCTCCATCAAATTCAAAATCTACTTTTTCTTCTTTTAATATATCTACTGCATTTCTAATATGTTTTGTTCTGCTTGTGAGAGGCTGACCAAATGTAGAGTGAGAAACAAATGCTACTTTAGGCTCAAAGCCAAATAGTCTTACTACTCTTGCTGTCGAAATCGCTATTTGAGCCATTTGTTCTGATGTGGGATATTCATGAACACTAGTGTCACCAACAAAGATGGTTTTACCTTTATGAACAACCATATTAAGACCAAACATAATCTCACCATCTCTAACATCAACTACTTGTTTAATTTTATCTAATGAAGCTCCAAACCGTCTTGTATTTCCAGTGACTGCACCATCTGCATCACCACATGCAACCATGCTAGTTGCCCATATCACTCTATCGTTTCTAACAAGTCTATCGCAATCTCTTTCTAATAAACCTTGTTCTCTTTGTAATTTTTGAAATAAATGTTTTACATATTTATTTCTTTTTTCTTCATCTTTAGAGTTAACTATTTCAATATCAAATTGATCACTATAACCAATATTTTTAATTTGTTCTTTTATCTTTTCTTCTTTACCTACAAGAATTGGAACACCTAATTTAGAGTTTTTAAACGCTATTGCAGCTTTAAGTGTATTTTCATCTTCACCATCTGCAAATACTATTCTTTTTTGATTTTTTTTAATGTAAGAGTTTATTCCCTGCATAATAGTTACAGTTGGATCTAATCTTTGTCTCAGTTGATCTTTATATAAATCAAAGTCATCAATATTTTTTCTTGCTACTCCACTATCCATCGCAGCTTTTGCAACAGCAGCTGGAATTATACTTATTAATCGTGGATCAAATGTAGAAGGAATTATATATTCTTTACCATACTGTGGTCTTTCGCCTCCCATAGCAGCTACAACTTCATCAGGAACATCTTCTCTTGCAAGTTTTGCAATTGCTTGAGCAGCAGCAACTTTCATTTCTTCATTTATTGTCTTTGATCTAACATCAAGGGCACCTCTAAAAATATAGGGAAAACCAATTAAATTATTTACCTGATTTGGATAATCTGATCTGCCAGTAGCAATAATTGCATCATTTCTTACTTCGATTATTTCTTCAGGAGTAATTTCTGGATCAGGATTTGCACAAGCAAAAATAATTGGATTCTTTGCCATTGTTTTAACCAATTCTTTTTTGAGTGCTCCTTTTGCAGACAAGCCTAGAAAAACATCAGCATCTTTAATTGCCTCTTCGAGTGTTCTTAATTTAGTTTCATTTGCATGTTTAGACTTCCATTGATCCATTCCCTCTGTTCTACCATTGTAAATTACTCCTTTTCTGTCTAACATAATTACATTTTCATTTGGCACACCAGAGTTTTTAAATAATTCAGTACAAGCAATAGCTGAAGCGCCCGCTCCATTTACAACTACTTTAATATCCTTAATTGATTTACCACTAATATCTAATGCGTTTATTAAAGCTGCAGTTGTAATAATAGCTGTTCCATGTTGGTCATCATGAAATACGGGAATATCTAAAATTTCTTTTAGTTTTTGTTCAATTATAAAGCAATCAGGAGCAGCTATGTCCTCTAAATTTATTCCTCCAAAACTTGGAGCAAAGTTTTTAATTGAATTAATAATTTCATCCGTATCAGAACAATCTATTTCAAGATCAATCGAGTCAATATCTGCAAATCTTTTAAAAAGAACTGCTTTACCTTCCATTACAGGTTTTGATGCAAGAGCTCCTAAATTACCCATTCCTAAAATTGCAGAACCATTGCTTATAACAGCTACTAAATTTCCTTTACTTGTATAATCATATGCGGTTTCAGGATTTTCACTAATCATTCTTACAGGAGCTGCAACACCTGGAGAATATGCCAAAGCAAGATCTCTTTTAGTAGTCATATTTTTTGATGAAATGATCTCAATCTTTCCAGGTTTTTTGTTTTTGTGAAAATCTAGAGCCTCTTTATCAGTGTAGTGGTCGATGTTAGTTTTTTTCATTTTTGTATAAATAAATTAAATTCAATTTTATCTATATTCTTTTTAAAAATTTTTATTATTTTAAATATTTGATCTATAAATTCTTATAATAATTGTACAATTAGGGTAAAATTAAGACTAATATGATTTATGAATTTAGTTAAGTCAACAGGTACATTCGGTTTTTTTACAATAATAAGCAGGTTGCTTGGTTATCTTAGAGATATTCTAATTGCTGTATTTCTTGGTACTGGAGTACTAGCAGATGCTTTTTTTGTAGCATTTAGAATTCCGAACACTTTTAGAAGGTTGTTTTCAGAAGGAACTTTCAATGCAGCTTTTGTGCCCAGCTATTCTTCAGAGCTATTAAAAGGACAAAAAAAATCAAATGAGTTTGCTAACAATATTTTTAATCTTTTATTTTTAGCATTATTTTTTTTAGTTCTTATTATTCAAATCTTTATGCCTGCATTTGTGACAATGATAGCTCCCGGCTTTGTTGATGATGATAACAAAATGAATTTGGCGATATATTTAACAAGAATAACTTTCCCCTTTTTGCTTTTTATATGTATAGCTTCATTTTTTGCAGCAATACTGAATTCCCATAATAAATTTGCAGCAGCATCAGCTGCTCCTATTATTTTAAATATAGTTCTAATTATAATATTACTTTTTTCAAAATCTCTAGGCGATGAGCTTGTTTATTATTTATCTTATGGTGTCTCGTTAGCAGGTATTTTACAATTAATATTTCTCTATAAAATTGTTAGTAAATATTATTCTTTAAAATTTAATTTTAAAATTAAAGCTAATAAACAAGTTAAAATTTTTTTTAAAAAACTTCTGCCAAGTGTCTTTGCCTCCGGTGTAACACAAATTAATATTTTAGTTGGAACAATAATTGCTTCATTTCAAGCTAGTGCTGTATCTTATTTATATTATGCAGATAGAATTTATCAAATTAATTTAGCAATAGCAGGTATTGCAATTGGTGTTGTGATATTGCCCCAACTATCAAAACATATTCAATCTAAGAAAAAAAATAAAATTTTATTAATTCAAAATAAAGCTTTAGAATTAAGCTTATTTCTAAGTATACCAGCATCAGTTGCTTTAGTTGTTGGTTCTGAATATATAACTTCAGCTTTATTCGGTTATGGTTCTTTTAATGAAGTAGCTGTTCAAAATTCAGCTAAAGCTCTTTATTTTTTTGCACTAGGACTTCCTGCATTTTCATTAATAAAAATTTTTTCTAGTTTTTTCTTTGCTAACCACAACACAAAAACCCCATTTTATATTTCATTGTTATCAGTAGCTTTAAACATAGCTATAAGTATTTATTATTTCAAAGATATAGGTTTTATTATTATTCCTATAGCAACATCAATCTCATCTTGGATTAATGGTCTATTGTTATTTATTTTTTTAAAAAAAGATAATTTGTTTAGTTTTAATAAAGAATTTATTTTTAGATTTATAAAAATAATCTTTACTTCTATATTGATGGGAATTTTATTTAATTATTTATTAATTTATTTTAAAGATCATTTAGCTTTTGAACAAAATACTAAATCATTTTATTTGATCCTAAGTGTTATTATGGGCTTATTATTTTATTTATTCATTTCATATTTGATCAAAGCTTTTAAAATAAGTGAATTTAATCTAAACTATTAAAATACAATGAGCAAAAAAATTTTTTCAGGTGTGCAACCAACAGGTAATCTTCATTTAGGAAATTATTTAGGAGCAATAAAAAATTTTGTAAATCTAAATAATAATACTGAAAATGAATGTATATTTTGTGTTGTAGATTTACATGCAATTACTGTTAAACAAAATCCTAAAGAGTTAAGAAGCAATATCCAAGAAACTGTAGCTACATTTATTGCAAGTGGAATAGATCCTAAAAAAAGTATAATTTTTAATCAATCAAAAGTTCCGGCCCATGCTGAGGGAGCATGGATATTAAGTTGTGTTGCTAGAATGGGATGGTTAAATAGAATGACTCAATTTAAAGAAAAAGCTGGCAAAGATAAAGAAAAAGCAAGTGTAGGTCTTTATTCTTATCCAGTTCTCATGGCAGCAGATATATTACTTTATGATGCAACTCACGTACCTGTTGGAGATGATCAAAAACAACATCTAGAGTTATGTAGAGATATTGCTCAAAAATTTAATAGTGATTTTGAAATAGAAAATTTTTTACAAGTGCCAGAACCTCTAATCCAAAAAGAATTTTCAAGGATTATGAGTCTTAAAGATGGCTCAAAGAAAATGAGTAAGTCTGAATTATCAGATTTGAGTAGAATAAATCTAACAGATGATAAAGACCTAATTGTTAATAAGATTAAAAAAGCAAAAACAGATCCAATGCCAATGCCTACCAACACAAAAGATCTTGATAAAAGATTAGAGGCAAAAAATCTTTTAGGAATATTTTCAAGCTTAACAAATTCTACTTTAGAAAAAAGTGTAGAGATTTTTGCTGGTAAAAATTTTTCAGAATTTAAAGAAGAATTGTCTGAAGTTCTTGTAGATAAAATTCATCCTATCTCAAAAGAGATAAAAAAATTACTTGATGATAAATCTTATTTAGACAATATACTTCTAGAGGGAGTTGAAAGAGCTAACTTAATAGCTTCCAAAAAGATCGCAAGAATTAAAGAAATAATAGGTTTTTAGATAAAATTTATTAACAAGTTTTAATTTTTTAAATATTCACTATATATAATTCATGTTCGTTCAAACGGAAGTAACACCAAACCCTAATTCGCTTAAGTTTCTGCCCGGAAAAAAAGTGTCTAATAGTGGTCCTTATGAAATCACCAACAAAGATGAAACTCAAAATACGCTTGTTAGAAATTTACTTTCTATAAATGGAGTTGATGGAATTTTTTTAGGAGAAGATTTTATCTCAATAAATAAAAAAGAAACAATTAAATGGGATGAAATAAAGCATATTGTAATTTCATTTATTAATGATTTTTATTTGGAGGGAAAAGAATTTGTAATTGATGAAAATTTAAATGAGCAAAATTCGAATCTAAGTGAACTTGAGGAAAGAATAGTTAAAATTTTAGATCAAAAAATACGACCAGCTGTTGCTAGAGATGGTGGAGATATTAAATTTAAAGAGTTTAAAGATGGAGTGGTCAAAGTTCAATTACAAGGAAGTTGTTCTGGGTGTCCAAGTTCAACGATGACTTTAAAACAAGGTGTTCAAAATCTTTTATGCCATTATCTACCTGAGGTAAAAGAGGTTGTCGCGATATAAATCATGATTACGAAAATAAAAGTAACTAAAAAAAGAAAAACAAGATCAAAAACTCAAAATAATAGTCAGCTAGAATTAAAATTCATAGAGAATCCAAAGAAAAAAATTAAAGATAATTCTCAAACTCAAACAATTAATTCTATTTCAAGGATATTTTTAAGTAGTTTTGTGCTGGTTTCATTTTTTTATATTGCTCCAATTTTGATTAATTTTACTGATAAGAATTTTAATACAAAAGAATATACAAATAATTCAAAAAAAATATTAGCTTATACACTTAACAAAAAAGACAAGAATATAAAAGAAAGTGACACTCTAAAAGAAGAGGATTTACTTTTAGATATTTTTAGTTTGAATAATTTAGAGACTGACTCTGTAAGATTGAGTGCCTCAACCATCAAACAGTTATTCGAAGATACGGGTTATGATCTTAATGATGTTCGAAAAAAGAAATTAGTTAAACCGGTTGCACTAACTTTGTTGCCTCAGGAAATCAAAATGATTGAAAATACAAAAAAAAGAAAAGAATTTTTTATTCAGATTGTCTTACCTTTGATTATTCAAGAGAATAACAATATTAAACTAGATAGAAAAACTCTTTTTAGTATTATTAATAAGAGTGATAACACAAATTCTGAAAAACAATGGTTAGATAAAAAATACAAACAATATGGTGTAAAATCTAAAGATTTATCTACATTGAAAATAAGAATGGATGAAATACCAGTCTCTCTAGCAATTGCTCAAGCTGCAAAAGAAACGGGATGGGGAACTTCTAGATTTGCTCAAGAGGGTAATGCTTTATTTGGACAATGGACTTGGTCAGGTGAGGGTTTAAAGCCAAAAGAGGCTAAAGAGGGAGAAGATCATAAAGTTATGAAATTTAATATCCTTCAAGCATCAGTTAGAGCTTATCAAAGAAATTTAAACACTCATTCTACTTATAAAGATTTTAGAAAAGCTAGAGCTAAATTAAGAGACTCAAATAAACCATTAGATAGCATGGAGTTGTCTAAATATCTTAATAAATATGCTGAGACAGGAAATCAATATGTTGAAGTATTACAAAAAATAATCAAGCAGAACAAATTGCAAGATTTTGATGACGCCAAATTATTACCATCAAGTGTTGATCTGGAAAGTCTCATTTAATTTTCTTTGACTGGAAATTGAATACCAAACCATCTCCATTTTCCATTATCATTGAGAGAACAATTTATTCTACCTCTTCTAGGCTTAAAAGGACCTCTAAATTTTATAGTTAACATATTATTGTTAAAAGTTGAGTCAGACTTTTCCCACTTATCTAATTCATTAGAATAACAATTAATATTTTTAATGTTATCTTGTTCTTTAAAAAATTTAACTTTAAAATTAGGGGGATTACTTTCTGCTGATAATTTTTTTTCTAGAGGAAGTAATTGTTCGTATTCAAGTGGAAACGAATTTATAATCGAATAAAATCTTTTTAATTTGCCATAATTTTCATTTATTGGAAATCTAGGTAATTCAAATTTATCTTTATTTAAATCAATTACTCCAGAATGTTGACCAAAAGCATAATCAAAATTTTGAGAAATATAATCTCTCATGAATTTTGAATATTCACCGAAAGGATAAGAAAATAAATTTGGTATATATCCTAAATTTTTTAAAAATATTTCATTTGCTTTTTTTATATCTGAGATAAAAAAATTGTCATCATTATCAATAAGGTATCCATGAGAATGTGAGTGATGTCCTATCACAGTAAATTTTTCAGCCTCAACCTCCTTGATCTGTTCCCAGGTCATATACCCTCTTTTTCCAACTGGTTCTGTTGAAACAAACAATATAAAAGGAATTTTATTTTTTTTTAAATATGGCCATGCTTCAAGATAAAAAGATAAAAAGGCATCATCAATTGTTATAAGAATTTCCTTATTTTTCCTTGGTGAAGTAAAATTTTTCTCAAATGTTTTAGGATTAGAAAAAGTATAATTAGAGTTTTTGATCATTTCCATTTGCTCCTTAAAAACACGCATTTCAATGTTTGTAGAGGGATATTTGTGCTCATTAAAACGGTGGTACATTAATGATAAAATACCTTCATCACCAGAATAGTGTTTGATATTATTTTCATCTGAAATAGAATTTGTCCATATAAACACAGTAAAAATGAATAAGCTTATTATAGATGTCGCTAATGAAAAAATTTTTTTAATGATCATTACTAATGCTAGTATTTATAATATTACACATGAGAATACTAAAATTAATTACGAAAAATTAACTATAATAATTAATGATTTCCTCTTATCTAATAATCTTAAAATTGCTGATATTAACACAATTTACATAAATAAAGGACCAGGAAGCTTTGCTGCTATAAGAAATTCAATGTCAGTTGTAAAAGCTTTTAATGTGGCCAAAAATATTGACTATTACTGTTATAATTTAGATGATTTTAAGAAAGAGAAAGATTTGAGTTATGAAAACATCCCTAATTTATGTAAAAAATACGAAATTAAAAAAAATTTGATTAATCCTATTTATATAAGTTAAAATTAAATATGTCAGAAACTATTGAAGAAAAATGTTTATCAAAGGGCGTAAAGTTAACCGACCAACGTAAAGTGATTGCGCAAGTAATGTCCCAGTCATCTGATCATCCTGATGTAGATGAATTGTATAATAGAGTTTCTAAAATTGATTCAAAGATTAGCATTGCAACTGTTTATAGAACTGTAAAATTATTTGAAGAGTCTGGAATACTAGCTAAGCACGAATTCAAAGGAGGAAAAGCAAGATACGAAGAGTTGAATGAAGGACATCACGATCATTTAATAGATATAAAGTCAGGTGAAATTATAGAATTTGTGGATGAGGAAATTGAAAAACTTCAAAAAAAAGTAGCAGAAAAATATGGCTATAAACTGGTAGATCATAAGCTTGAATTATATGGGATAAAGAAAAAATCCTAATATATGAAACAAAAAATTTTTATCAAAACATTCGGCTGTCAAATGAATGAGTATGACTCAAACAGAATATATGATTCTGTAAAAAAAATTGGTTACGAAAAAACAGAAAATTATGAGGAAGCAAATTGTTATTTATTAAACACGTGTCACATACGAGATAAAGCAAAAGAAAAAGTTTATCATGAAATCGGAAGAGTAAAAAAAATTTTTAGATCAAAAAAAAAGCCATTAGTAATTATAGCAGGATGTGTTGCTCAAGCAGAAAATCAAGAAATGCTTAAAAGAGAGCCCTATATAGATCTTGTGATAGGACCACAAGCGTATCATAAAATTAATGATACAATCCTAAATCATAAAGAAAAAAAGAAAAAGTTAGAAGAAACAGAGTTTGATGCTATTTCAAAATTTAAATATTTTAATAAAATAAAAAATGACTCTGGAAAAATTTCTTCTTTTTTAACAATTCAAGAAGGATGTGATAAGTTTTGTCATTTTTGTGTAGTGCCATACACAAGAGGCCCAGAATATTCCAGACCATTTAAACAAATTTTAGACGAAGTCAAATATTTAGCAGATACTGGTACACAAGAAATAATTTTACTAGGACAAAATGTAAATGCTTATAATAATGAAAAATACAGATTATCAAATTTAATATTGGAAATTGAAAAATTTTCTGAAATTAAAAGAATTAGATATACCACATCACACCCAAAAGACATGTCAGACGATTTAATTGAAGTTTATAAAAATTCAAAAAAACTGATGCCATTAGTTCATTTACCAGTTCAAAGTGGATCTAATAAGGTTTTAGATCTTATGAATAGAAAACATACAATTAGCGATTACTATAAAA
>Ga0213868_10000714_pt1 | contig 31957 bp, 29 predicted proteins | sample PICome_9_FD_160087 | JGI IMG/M metagenome (GOLD analysis project Ga0213868, IMG submission 160087) | Coastal seawater microbial communities near Pivers Island, North Carolina, United States - PICO127 | ecosystem: Environmental > Aquatic > Marine > Coastal | place: USA: North Carolina... | reverse complement strand
AAAGTATGGCGCACAGGCCAATTTACAGAACGCCAGTCAGCTTCAATTGGTTCTAGATGGTCTGTTGGTATGATAGCCCATTCACTTCCAGGCCACCCTAACATACCGCCCAGCAAACCTTTTTTAGAGCGTCTCTCTAACAACATTGAGTGATCATCATTAATAGCCACATATACAGTGCCCACTCGTACTGGCTTTTTTAACTTAGGGATTTTTTTTGGCAATTCACCAGCTATACCTTGTGATAATCCCAGACAAATAAAAGTCCAGGGACAATGAGTGCACTTTGGTGATCGAGGCGTACATATTGTAGCTCCCAAATCCATAACTGCCTGAGCATAATCACCACAACGATTTTCTGGGGTTAAATCAGAAGCTAATAGCCAAAGAGCTTTTTTTGATGCAGGTAAAGGTTCTTGAACGGCATAAATACGAGACATGACACGTTCAATATTGCCATCCAATACAATTGCTTTTTTGTTAAATGCTATGCTCATTATTGCTGCGGCTGTATATGGCCCAATGCCAGGCAATGATAATAGATCTTTTTCATTACTTGGAAATTTTCCATCATATTGATTTTTAATAACGCGTGCGCACTTTAATAAATTTCTAGCCCGAGCATAATAGCCCAGCCCCGCCCATGCTGCCATTACATCTTCATCTTTAGCATTCGCCATATCAAAAACTGTTGGCCATAATGTAATAAATTTTAGGAAATACTCTTTAACTGCCGCTACTGTTGTCTGTTGAAGCATAACTTCAGACATCCAAACGTAATAAGGGTTAGGGAGTACACCAGTTTTGCTCTCTAAAGGCGGAATGCGCCATGGCAATTCTCGAGCATTTATATCATACCAACTTAATAAATCTTCAGCTATTTTATTTTTATTGATCAAGCCATATGCCCTTTGCAATGCAATGTGTTTTAGGTTTATTATTAACCACTGATATAAACTGATGTAACTACTGAATATAGGAAATGACGCAAATGACATATAAGTCACGCGGATTTATACAAACTGGTGGCTTATTAAAAGCTAAAATCCGAGCGGCTACAGAAACGCGTGGTTTTGCTGAAACAAGATTGCTGACGAATTGGATGGATATTGCTGGTCCATCAACAGCAAATATCTGTAGGCCAGTTAAAGTGAGTTATGGAAAGCAAGGGTTTGGGGCAACACTTACACTTTTAACAACAGGAGCAAATGCACCAGTTTTACAGATGCAACTTCCAAAAATAATCTCAAAAGTGAATTCAACATATGGCTATAATGCAATCAGTAAAATCAAAATAACTCAAACATCGCCAATTGATTTTGAAGATACAATTAAAAGTTCAGAAGGTAACAACATTAAAAAAACCTTATCGGAGAAACAGATAATTAACGTTGAAACCTCTGTAAAAAATGTATCTGATAGCAATCTAAAGAATGCGCTATCAAGATTAGGCAAAAATATAATTATAAAAAATAATAAGGATTAAATTATGGACCGCAGAACATTTACAGGCCTTCTCTCATTAGGAGCAATAAGTGCCAGCACAGCACCTATTTTTGCTGAAAATACAACTACAAATCCTATTAATATTCCTGATATGGAAATGGGATCTGATGATGCTCCGATTACTATAATTGAATATGCTTCGTATACATGCCCACATTGTGCTAGTTTTCATAAAAATGTTTTCCCAAGTTTACGTAAGAACTATATAGAAACTGGCAAAGTAAAATTCATATATCGTGAAGTTTACTTTGATGGGCCAGGACTTTGGGCAGCACTTCTTGCCAGATGTGGTGGAGTTAAAAAATATTTTGGCATTTCAGATCTTTTGTATTCTAAGCAACGCGAATGGACGAAGGGTGATGGCGGTGCAGCAATAGCACAAAACCTTTATAAAATTGGCAGAATTGCTGGGTTAGATCAGTCAAAAATGGAAGTCTGTTTACAAGACAAAGACGTAGCTACGGCTATGGTTGCTCGATTCCAGGAAACTACAAAAGCGGACAATGTAAGCTCTACGCCATCACTTATTTTAAACGGCAAAAATATAGGCAATATGTCTTACACTGAGTTAGCAGCATTGATTGAGGAGGCCATGCCTTAAATGGCAGAATTACCTTTAAAAGGGTTGCGGGTTATTGAATTAGCACGTATTTTGGCTGGCCCGTGGGCTGGCCAAACTTTGGCTGATTTAGGAGCCGAAGTTATTAAAATAGAAAGCAAAACAGGTGATGATACACGCACCTGGGGTCCTCCTTTTATCAACACAGGAGATGAAACAAATGCCGCCTATTACCATAGTTGCAATAGAGGAAAGCAATCAGTCTCACTAGATTTTAAGGACAAAAACGATCTACTAAAATTAAAAAATTTAATAGCCTCAGCAGATATTTTAATTGAAAACTTTAAAGTAGGTGGACTAGATAAGTATGGATTGGATTATAAAACGCTACACAATAACTATCCATCTTTAATATATTGTTCGATTACTGGATTTGGTCAAACTGGACCTTATGCAAAAAGAGCAGGCTATGATTTTTTAATGCAAGGTATGTCTGGCTTAATGTCAATTACTGGAGAGCCTGATGGCCAACCTCAAAAAGTTGGTGTTGCTGTAACCGACATCTTTACTGGATTGTATGCCGTTATTGCAGTTCAGGCAGCTCTTCGATCTCGCGATACCACAGGCTTTGGTCAACACATCGATTTATCCCTCCTTGATGTTGCAACTGCAACAACCGCAAATCAAGCAATGAATTACCTGACAACCGGCACACCTCCAAATAGAAGAGGAAACAATCATCCAAATATTGTTCCATACTGTGCTGTTTCTACAAGTGATGGATATATAATTTTAGCTGTTGGTAATGATGAGCAATTTAAAAATTTCAACAAAATATTTGATGCTGAATGGTATAGAAAAGATAAATTTAAAACAAATCCCGCTCGATTAGAAAATCGCGATGAGCTATTATATCTTATAGAGAGAAAGACTATTAATTTTTCTTCAGCCGACTTGTTAATTGAATGTGAAAATTTTGGTGTACCGGCAGGACCAATAAATACACTCGAAGACGTATTTAATGATCCACAGATTCTACACCGTGGCATGAAAATTGATTTAAACGGTGTGCCTTCTGTCAAAAATCCTATAATATTTTCAGACATGGAAATGTCTTATGATAGCCCCTCTCCTAATTTAGGGGACTCAAATCAGAAATTCTTAAAATAATTTATTTAAAAGATGATTTAATTTATTCTCCTCATTCAGAGATAACCTTACCGGTAATGTAAGGACTTTCAGCTGCCAATTTTTTGGCAGTCTAGCTGCATCTTTTTCTGTTGTAACCAACTGGGAATTACTCAAAGAAGCTTCTGCTTCTAATCTCTTTAAAATGGATTCAGGAATTTTTTGATGATCCCCAAACTCTCTAGTCGCAACTATTACTGCACCTAGTTTTTTTAAGGTTGTAAAAAATTTTTCTGGTCTCCCTATTCCTGCAAAAGCGTATGATCGAAGACCATCCCAATCCATTCCCGTTTCTAAGGGTTTCAAAAACCCTGATATACATGGCACATTATTTATTGAGGGGAGGTCACGTTCACCTAAAGCAACAATCAAATCTGTACGTAGAAGGCCGTTCTTAACTGTTTCTCTGAGTGGGCCTGCAGGAAATACTCTAGAATTTCCAAATCCTACTTGTTGGTCAACGACAGTAATCGTTAAATCATATGACAAGTCAGGGTTTTGTAATCCATCATCCAATATAATAACATCAGCTCCATGATTAAGCGCCATTTGTGCACCTTCTTTTCTATTTCTAGAAACACATACTTCGCTAAAACCTGTTAATAAAATCGGTTCGTCACCCACATCATCAGCTGTATGTTTTGGGGATACCATGACAGGGCCCATGTGTGAGCCACCATATCCACGGCTTACAACAATAGGTTTTTTTCCCATTTCTAATAATCGCGCAACCAAATCTATCACAACAGGTGTTTTACCTGTTCCACCCATATTAATATTTCCAACACAAATCACAGGAACGCTTATTTTTTGGTGCGCACCCCAATACAAACGAAGTTTGGTAATAGTGCTGTAGATCCAAGAAAGTGGAATTAGTAATATGGATATAACACTATATTTTTTGTTCCAAAATTTAGGTGGGCGATTCAAGGTTTTCTTCCTTCTCTAAATAGCCATCCAATAATTCAATAATACGATCGTTTACTTCAGCACCTGCAGAACAAACTTCCCAAGCAGCGTGTGCCATTGTTGCCGCTCGATCAGGTGACATCGTATCTACAAGTGCATTAGATAACATTTCTGAATTGTATACCAGACGCGCTCCACCTGCATCAAGCAAACGATCAAAATCGTTTTGATAATTTTGAGTATAAGGTCCATGAAGAATAGCCGATCCTAATGCGGCTGCTTCAAATGGGTCAGCACCTCCACTTTGGACGAGAGATCCTCCCAAAAAGCAAACAGCAGCTAATCTATACCACATTCCTAAATTCTCTGAACCACTGACAATTAATATCTCTGTATTTATGTCAGGAATAATATCTTGGTTATACAATTGAACTTTTAAACTTAATGCAGAAAGTTTAACCTGTGCAGTCTTTGCCTCATCTGCATCATCCATATGAAGAATTAACAATAAACCTTGAAGATTCCTAGAAACCCGTCTTTGTGTTTTTCCTAATGCGGCTATTTCACCTGGCACCACATGTGCTGCCAACCACAAAAAACGACTATCTTGTATTGTAGAAAATTTAGATCTTAACATTTCGTCATAAGGTAAAGCACGTGCTCCTGTTTGCATTGTGCCTAAAACTTCAAGTTTTGTTCGCACTTCTTTTATGCGTCTCAAATCCTTTGCCGATTCATCAGACTTAGCCAAAATACGATCAAAGTAAGATAAATATACTTTTATAAATGTACGAAATATTAAAAATGCTTTTGCCCTTACCGGAACGAGGCTAGCATTTGCATAAATTGCTGGGATATTAGATTTTGCTACCCTATGTAATAATATTGGCCTAATTCTATCAGACAGCCAAACCAAAGAATTAGGCTTCCAATGATCTATAAATTGACGAACAAAGGTGGGATGATCTAATGGAAGGCATTGATGAATGCCTGGCATATGAAACTCTTGATCTCCGTAACTTTCTTCAGTGGTAAGTAAAAACTCAAGATCTTTTTTATCTTCAAAATGGGAAATTATTTCATTAAAGTTATCTGCCTGTGTTAAAGTCTCTGCGTGCAACCAAATAAGTATTTTCTTTTCGGTCCTTTGGTTTGTAATGCCCTGTAGTTGTTCAAATAGATCTTTAGAAATTTTTGATTGTTCGTATGATTTTGCAATTTTTGATTTTTCATAAGGCTGCAATAAATATGCAACTAAGTAATTAACAATTATGCCAAATGAAACTCTTTGCAAAAAATCATCCTAGCTCTTCAGTTGGACTTGCAGCATGATCCTCATCTCTTAGCCGATGAAGATGAGCAATAAAATATCTTGTGTGTGCATTGTCTACAGTTTGGTGAGCTTTTGCTTTCCATGCACTATAAGCCGCTTCATAATTTGGGTAAATTCCAACGATATCAATTTCATCACTGTTTCTAAATTCTTTAGTTGTAGGGTTTTTGAGTTCACCACCAAAAACCATATGCAATCTTTGCGTCATTCTATTGCCTTTATTTATAAGTAATCTTCTAATGAGTTTATAACAGTCTACTTAATATATCCCAGAAGTTTATTAACAAGTATTGAATTACCTGCAATCATACCATTCATTTTTGAGGCCTCAGAATTATAAATGGGACAATCGCCCTCTTGTGTTCTGACTTCACATCCAGCTTCTGTGCATATTAAATTTCCAGCGGCAACATCCCATTCCCAAGTTGGTCGAAGTGTCATCATCCCATCAAACCTACCTTCAGCAACCAAACACAATCTATATGCTAATGAAGATCTAAAATGCCTTTCAATAGGAGGTGGGGTATCATTCCATAGTTTGGGGTTGCTTTGAGACTCGGATGCTAAAATACGCGCACCATTAATGTTTGTATTGTTTCCAGTATGAATTTGCACTCCATTTAATCTTGAGCCTTCATCTTTTTGTGCATCATAAAGTAAGTCTTTTGCTGGTAAATAAACAACAGCAGTATGTATGACTCCATTGCGTGCAACCGCGATAGATGTTGCAAAATTTTCATGCCCATTTAAAAAAGACTTCGTTCCATCAATAGGATCAATTATAAAAACGTTTTTTGTAGTATACCTATCAGTATTATTTTCAGCTTCTTCTGATAAAAAACTATAATCTGGCCTAGCATTTGATAGATAATCAAATAACATTTTATCAATTTCTAAGTCCGCTTCACTTACAGGGCCTTGTCCACCTCCCTTGTCCCAAGAGATAGGATTTTTTTGATAAAACCGCATTGCAATCTTACCAGCCTTAATAGCTGCATTTCTTAATAAATCGAGATCACTTTCCAGCAATGGTTAATCCATCAATGAGCAAACTAGGAACAACACGCGAAAGATTTTTTCTTGCATCATTTGCTGGAATTATTCTTTTTAACATCTCCAATAAATTCCCAGCAATTGTACATTCATTTACAGGCCCAATAATCTGACCATTTTCCACCCAAAACCCTGAAGCTCCACGAGAATAGTCACCAGTGTTGGGGTTAATTGTAGACCCAATCATAGAGGTGACGATGAGACCTGTTCCCATCTTTGCAATTAAATCTTCTTTTGATTCATTACCTTCTGATAATTGTAAGTTACCACTGCTAGGCGACGGCGCAGACCCTACACCACGTGATGCATTAGCAGTACTTTTCATATCTAGCTGTTTTGCTGTGCTAAGGTCTAATGTCCAACCCTCTAGAATTCCATTTTTAATTACATGACGCGGTCTTGCCAATAATCCCTCAGCGTCAAAAGGTTTAGAACCTGCCATAGATTTTCTACTGGGGTCTTCAAAGAGTGACAGATTTGAAGGTAAAACTTGTTCTCCAAGATAATTTTTCATCCAGCTTGACCCCCTTACAATAGATGCACCATTTATTGCAGCAACTAAATGACCTATTAGACTTGATGAAACGCGCTCATCAAATAAAACTGGGAAAAATCCTGTAGGTGGCCTTACAGCACCAGCGCGCGCAACAGCTCTTTCACCAGCTAAACAGCCTATCTCTTCAGGAGTTGGAACAGCCCCATAATGGCTATGAGATTCTCCACACCAATCACGCTCCATATTTAAACCTTCCCCAGATATAGCAACGCAGGAAATAGAATGAGATGTACGCCTATATCCTCCTGAAAAACCATTACTTGTTGCCAGGTGAATTGACATATCACTTAATGAAGAAGACGCACCTTGGGCTTTTGAAACACCTTTTATGGACAAGGCAGATGCTTCTGCTCTGGCAGCCATTTCTTTGAGATATTCAGCTGTTGGAGCAGGTGAGGGATCAAATAATTCCAATTGCTCAGCATTCCAGTCTGCAGCAAATTCTTGAGATGTAGCTAACCCACAATACGGATCTCGAGGGGCTTCATTCGCCATGGCTATGCAGCGTTCAGCCATCTGTACCATTGAATTTTTACTTAAATCCGAAATAGACACTGATGCTTGTCGGTCACCTTGAATAACACGAAGGCCAATATCTACACCCTCAGCTCTTTCAGCATGCTCCAACTCACCTTCTCGAACATCTATTGATACTGATGTTCCATCTACCATTAAAACATCTGCTGATTGTGCACCTGCTTTTTTTGCTATGTCTAATAATTGTTGAGCAGATTCTGATAAGCTATTTTTCATATTCATACCTATTTTTTTATAACTTTAAACCTATGGATCAAATGAACAACCATCAAAGTAACTAAAATTATTAATTTAAGCTATTATTATTCATAATTTAGTTGCAAAAATATCTTAGATGAAGTTCTGTCAAAACGATTAATTTGGAGAGAAAAATGTCTTGGTCGCCTGAAAAAACGATTGTTAATAGCTGGAATGAATGGGATCCATTAAAACATGTAATAGTTGGAAGAGCTGACGATTGCCATATTCCTCCTGAAGAACCTGCATTGGATGCAAAAGTACCAGAAGATAGCGATATGCGGGGACAATGGGGTCGTCGCCCACAAGAAACAATTGATCGGGCAAATGAACTCTTAGATAACTTTGCCAATCAACTAAAAAATCGTGGTATTAAAGTTGATCGACCAACATCAATTGACCATAGCATGCCAGCTATAACTCCTGATTTTAAAACAGAAAGTCAATTTGGATGTATGCCACCTAGAGATGTTTTACTAACAGTTGGTTCTGAAATATTAGAAGCAACAATGTCATATAGATGTCGTTGGTTTGAATATTTAAACTACCGTCCCTTAATGCAAGACTATTTTAATGAAGATCCAAAATTTCGCCATGAATCAGCTCCTAAACCACGCTTGACTGATGCTGATTATCATCCAGATTACTTATCGGATAAAATTGGAAACGAACAACGCTTAAAGTGGGCTGAGGAAAAGTTTTTTGTGACAACAGAAGAAGAACCACTTTTTGATGCGGCCGATGTTTTAAGATTTGGTAGAGATTTGGTCGTACAACATGGATTTACGACCAATGAAAAAGGTATCGAATGGCTGCGACGTCATTTTCCTGAGCATCGTGTACACTCAGTTAATTTCCCAGGGGATCCTTATCCAATTCATATTGATGCAACTTTTACGCCCCTCCGCCCAGGATTAATATTAAACAATCCACAGCGCCGACTTCCTGAAGAACAGCGAAGAATGTTTAATGATAATGGTTGGGACATAGTAGATTCGGCCCAACCAGCACACAATGCTCCACCGCCTTTGTGTTATTCTTCGACTTGGCTATCAATGAATGTTTTAGTTTTAGATCCAAAAACTGTATGTGTTGAAAAGTCAGAAGTTTATCAAGCAGAACAAATGGATAAACTTGGCATGGAGGTTGTTGAGGTAGAGTTAAGAGATGCCTATGCATTTGGAGGTGGCCTTCATTGCTGTACTGCAGATGTTTATCGTGAAGGCAAATGTGAAGATTATTTCCCTAAAATGTGATTTATCTTGAAAGAATTAATATTTAAAAATGTTAGATTTCACAAATAAAACAGTCATAATTACAGGTGCTTCACGTGGTATTGGTGAAGCATCTGCACACTATTTTTCGGACTTAAATGCAAATGTTGTTTTAGCTGCACGCTCAAAAAATAAAATTGAAGAAATAGCAAATAAACTTGGTAAAAATGCACTGGCTATTGAATGTGATGTAGCTGACCCATCTCAAGTTAATGATCTAATGATGAAATCATCAAAAGCTTTTGGAACAATAGATGTCTTAATAAATAATGCAGGCATCATTGACCCAATACAACGTATTGAACATTCTGACCCAGTTGCATGGGGGCAACTGATCGATATAAACTTAAAAGGTCTTTACTATGGAATTAGATATGCTTTGCCATTTATGAAATCTAATCATGGTGGTACCATATTAAATGTAGGTTCAGGAGCGGCAACAACCGCCTTAAGCGGTTGGGCTCATTATTGTTCTTCAAAGGCTGCTGTTCATCATTTAACTGCTTGCCTTCATATTGAAGAAGTAAAAAACGGTATTAGAGCTCTGACATTATCACCAGGTACAGTAGCTACAGATATGCAAAAAAGTATAGCCAAGTCAGGTATTAATCGTGTGAGTGAAATTCCTTGGGAAAACCACATTGATCCACTTTGGCCAGCAATGGCTTTGGCTTGGATGACGACTTCAGAGGCAGATGATTGGTTAGGCCAAACTGTTTCATTACGGGATGAAAAAATTAGAGAACAAATAGGCATAAAATAATAGTATTTAAGAAATAATAGTATTTGTTAAATTATTTTTTATTGATAGGCTATTAAAGCAAATATATTTACCAATCTATTAATTTAAATAAAGCTTTAGAAATATGGAGACTAATATGATTACACGCGCAGCAGTTGCATTAGCCGCAGGGCAGCCTCTTCAAGTCATGGATGTAAATTTAGAAGGCCCAAAATTTGGTGAAGTTTTAATAGAAATAAAAGCAACAGGTATTTGTCATACAGATGAATTTACTCGCTCCGGTGATGACCCAGAAGGTGCTTTTCCAGCTATTTTAGGCCATGAAGGTGCAGGAATTGTTATTGAGATTGGTGAAGGCGTTACAAGTCTAGAAGTAGGCGATCATGTTATACCGTTATATACTCCTGAATGCCGCGAATGTGAATATTGCTTAAATCCAAAAACAAATTTATGCCAAAAAATTCGAAGCACACAAGGTGCCGGTGTAATGCCTGATGGGACATCACGTTTTTCCATGATGGATGGCACGCCAATTCTCCATTACATGGGGTGCTCTACTTTTTCGAACCATACAGTGATGCCAGAGATTGCGTTAGCTAAAGTTCGAAAGGATGCTCCATTTGATAAAATATGCTATATTGGATGTGGTGTAACAACTGGAATAGGTGCAGTTATAAATACTGCCAAAGTTGAAATTGGATCAACTGCAATTGTATTTGGATTGGGTGGAATTGGACTCAACGTTGTACAAGGCTTGCGTTTAGCTGGTGCAGATCAAATTGTTGGTGTTGATCTAAACAATAGCAAAGAAGCTTTAGCCAAAGAATTTGGAATGACACACTTTGTAAATCCAGGTGACGTAAGCGGTGACCTTGTTGCACACCTCGTTGAGCTTACAGGCGGTGGTGCAGATTATACATTTGATGCAACAGGAAATACTGGCGTCATGCGAACTGCATTAGAAGCTGCACATAAAGGTTGGGGTGAAAGCATAATTATTGGCGTTGCTGCTGCTGGTGCAGAAATTTCCACACGACCTTTTCAATTAGTAACTGGACGCGTTTGGCGTGGAACAGCTTTTGGAGGTGCTAGCGGTAGAACGGATGTACCTAAAATTGTAGATTGGTATATGGATGGCAAAATAGAAATAGATTCTATGATTACACATAAGCTGAAGTTAGAAGATATTAATAAAGGTTTTGATTTAATGCATGAAGGTAAATCAATACGTGCTGTAGTCGAATTTTAATTATTACATTGGATAAATAAGTTCAGATGGAAATTTTATCAGAAAACTTTTGTTTTGAAGGCACTCAAGGTGTCTATAAACATTACTCAGAATGCTGCAAATGCGATATGACTTTTGCAGTTTACATTCCCCCTCAAGCAAAAGTTAAAAGCGTTCCTGTTCTATGGTACCTATCAGGACTTACCTGCACTCACGAAAATGCAATGGTCAAATCTGCTGCACAAGGTTGGGCTGCTGAAAATGGAGTTGCTTTAATTTTTCCTGATACATCACCTCGAGGAGAGAATGTACCAAATCACGATGATTATGATTTAGGGCAAGGTGCAGGCTTCTATGTAAATGCTACAAATGGTAAATGGTCTGATAATTTTCAAATGTGGGACTATATAACAGCTGAACTACCAAAATTAATATTCAAAAATTTCCCTCTTCTTGAAAATGCACAAGGCATAACTGGACATTCAATGGGCGGGCACGGCGCATTAACAATAGCAATGTCTTTACCAAACCAATATCAATCAGTTTCAGCATTTGCACCTATCGCAAATCCTACAATGTCGGAATGGGGCCAAAAACAATTCAAAGAATATCTAGGAACAGATAAGGCAAATTGGGAAAAATACGATTCTACAATTTTAATGCAAAAGGTAGGCTTTCATTCAAATGTTCTTATTGATCAAGGCAGTGCAGATAATTTTTTAGATTTATTACAGCCAGAAGCATTAAAAAATGCAATGAACGTGCGTGAACAAAAAGGACAGTTTAGATTTTCAGATGGTTATGATCATAGTTACTTTTTCATAATGAGCTTTATGAGAGATCACATTGAACATCATGCAAACATATTAAATAATATAAATTGATGGCTGCTATTTATATTGATGCAGATGCATGTCCAGTTAAAGAAGAAACTATCAGAGTTGCTGAAAGACATAATATAAAAGTTTTTATCGTATCCAATGGGGGATTACGACCAAATCCCCATCCTTTGGTTGAAAATATTATTGTACCAGATGGACCAGATATTGCAGATATGTGGATTGCGGATCGCGCCACTAAAGGTGATTTAGTTATAACTGGTGATATCCCTTTAGCAGCAAAAACAGTGGCTGCAGGTGCGCGAACTATTCGCCATAACGGCGATATGTTTACGCCATCCAATATCGGCAATCAGCTTGCAACAAGAGACCTTATGGCTGATTTGCGAGGAGCTGATCCATTTTTACAAGGTTCTGGTAAACCGTTTTCAAAAACAGATAGATCTAATTTTCTAAATTCTCTGGAGCGCGAAGTACGCGCTGCAAAAAAAGAAATTTAATCATCAACAACTTCAGCATCATCAATATTAGTCACAGGTGGTGGTGAAGACTCTGAACCTGTTAAAATACCTGCAGTAAAATCTAACATTTCATTTGTTAACTTAGTATCATCCGTGAGGGGCTCTTTCCATGATAAGCTATCAAAAGTTTCACAGTTTCCACACCGAGGCTGCCAAGATGAATGAATGTTAGAGCATTTTTCACATACCCACTGTGGACCTCGTGATGCTGTTAAGGCTTTATTTAACCAAGCTCTCACTGTTTTTTCATCTGCTCCTTCACCTTTTTCTATAGCTGCCATTAAAGCAAGTGATCGAACCGTTGGGTTCGTCGATGTTAAATTTTTTATTGCGCGCCTAGCAGCAGGAAAGTCTTCATTACCTATAGCTAATTCTGCTATGAGTAATTTTGTTTCAGAGTGTTCACTTTTTAATTTTATGAGAGGGTTAAAACGTTTACGTCTCTCACTACTTGTTTCTTTTAGATTAATTTCAGCAAAAGCCGTTGCTAAATCAGGATGTGGATTTAAGCCCCATGTTTTTTTTAAAACTCTAGAGGCAGAACGCTTATTATTTTCTAACATGTACATTTCTGCAGCTAAAATAGCTGCTGGTATCAAATCAGGAGAAGATTTATTTGCAGCAATTGCTGCGGCTTTACCTTTATCTATCTCTCCTGCTTCAAGCATTTCTTTTGCATCAGCAAGTAATAAAATAGCTTCACGACGAAGGCCAACATCTTTTGGAAGTTTACCAGCTCGAACATTTGCTTTTATTGTTTTCTGAGCACCTTTCCAATCTAGCTTTTCAGTTTGCAAATCAAATAAAATATTCAATGTTTGCTCATGTTTTGGTCTAATTGAGAATGCTTTTTCTGCTAATAACAATGCAGTTTCAGTATCACCTTCTAAAAGTTTTTGTTTAAGAAGGCCTTGCAGTCCTACAAATCTTGTTTGGTCATTTTTTAAAAGTCGCTTATAATACTTAAGCGCACGCTTATTATCTCCAAATTTTTCAGCTGCTTGTGCACTAACAAGATTAGTTAACTGAGGACGCTTCAACAAGCGTTCTGCTCTGTTTGCATTATTTATAGCATCTTTGCCTTCGCCTGCGGCCATAGAAACCATACTATCTGCAAGTGCTTTATAACCTCGCTCTTCTTTATTTTTGTTAAAATATCGTGTTATTGCAGTCTCATCACCATTAAAAAACTTGAATATTGCCACGATTATCCCAAAAATCCATTTTGCTGCTAATAGAATGGATAAGCATAAAATAATGCCAATAATACCTTGAATAGGCGTAAGTGACACTTCATAGGATGCAAATTGCATCGTTATCACACCACCTGCATCAATGATTGCTCCAGCAGCAATGGAAACTGTAGCTATGATTATAATAAAAAATATTATTTTGGTTAAAGACCCTATCATTCCACTACCTTAATTACCTAACATTTCAGAAAAGGCATCAACAGTTTCTTGCCTTTTTACCGCCAGTGAAAGCCAGTCTTTAATTTCTGATTTTGCTGCTCCATTTAAATCAGATGATTGCCGTATTGCCTCAGATAAGTCATCATTATTTAGTGCAACTTGCATTCGAGAAAGTATAGCGTTTATAGAGTTACCTTCTTGAGCGTCTAAAGATCTCACAGTTACTTGAGACTTTAAAAATCCTAACAGCTTCCCACCCAATCCAGATTCATCAGTTTGCTTTAATGATGCCTTTAGGCTTGCATGAGCAACAGTTGGAAAATTAGTTTTCAAATAATTCATTGTAACTACACCTTCAGAATTATCTAATAATACCTTAGGAATTTGGATTTCTTTTTTTGAGATTTCCTCTAACGCCAACTTATACGGACCTCCAAAATTTAATGCTTCTTTTATTTTATCAAAATCGTTTAAATCTTTTGAATTTTTTTTGAATGTGTTCAAATTTGCATTCTTCAATGTATTGAACTGCTCAATTAATAAATTTTGCTGGTTTGATAAAAAAGTTATCTCAGATCTTAGTTTCTTAATTATTAAATCATAATTTTTATTCAAAGGGCTATCATTAATTATAACATTCTTTGATGAGTTAAATACCAATTCATCAACCAGAGTTAATGTGTTAGTTATTTTCTTCTCTAATTCACTTAAACGATTTTCAATTTTAGAGTTATCAATTTCAGTTAGTTCTTTTGAAATCTGAGCGATATCATTACTTATTTCATCTCTTAATTCTTTAATTTTTAAATCAACATTTGGGTGCTTAATATTTTCTATTTTATTTAACCGATTATCGGTTTCTAATTTATATATTTGAATTCTTTCTATTGCTAATGCTTCACTAGGCGAAAGAAATCTTGCAAGAGGTGCCATTCCACTCGGCAATAGAGCAGAAATCTTCGTGCTAAAAGAAAGTGTAATTATTCCACCACATATTAACGAGAAAATTATAATTATAGAATATTTTAAGATATTATTATTTGATTTCAAGTCAGCAACAGTTTCTTGATTTAGAATTTCATTATCTATCTGATCTTCAATGTTTGTCTCTTGTTTGTCTTTTTTTATAGGCTTCTTTGCCATCCTAGAGATCCTTAATTTTTCATCAGAGATTTACAGTCTGATTGCTAATGCGTCTATCATAGCTTCACTAGTAGGTTCAGGTGAAACAATAATATTCTCAAAACCATATTTTTTAAATGGTTCACTAACTTTATTACTTATACAAACTACAGTGATAAAATCGTTTTGACTACTTAAACAATTTACCAAATGGTTAGCCATATTTTCTGAATAAACAGGTATAATACATCCTTTGCTAATTTGATGCTTTGTTTTGTTTTTTAATTCTAACAAAACTTGGGTATATAAAATATATTCATCTATTGTTGCTGTTGAAATAGATGCGATATCAGTAGTAATTTGCTCTCCTCTCAAATACGTACATCTTTCTGGCAAGCCAGATCCTATCATTTTTTCAACTGTTTCAGAAATAGAGATAACATCAAATCCATTAAGTTTTGCTAAATTAGCAACCTTAAGGCCAACGCAATACGCCTCACCTCTTTGGCTAGTCTTCTTTGACAAAATACTTACAGCATTTTGAGAGGTAAATATTAAAGGATTAATTAGTTTTTTTGGCAAATTAACTTTTAATTCTTTTATGGAGATCATTGGATGAATTATAAATTTTGGTGGCCCTCCAAGACGATCAGTCAAGTCATCTACTAATTGCTCAGATTGCTTTCGTGGTCTTGTAATAAGTAGTAGAGGTATCTTCTCGGTCATTGCTTGCTATGAGTTCCAGTGCTATTTGGTTTAAACAACCATGTAGGCTTATTAAATACAATGACTGATATTATAACAATGCTTGGCATAGAGAGTAGCTGTGATGATACAGCCGCAGCTGTAGTTCAGCGTATTAATGGTAAAGCACATATTTTATCATCAATAGTTGTTGGTCAAGAAATTCTACACCAAGCATACGGAGGTGTTGTCCCAGAAATTGCAGCTCGTGCGCATGCAGAACAATTAGACATAGCAGTTGAAAATGCAATTTCTCAATCTGGTGTAAAGCTTAAGCATGTTGATGCTATCGCAGTAACGTCTGGGCCAGGTCTAATTGGTGGTGTTGTAAGTGGTGTAATGTGTGCAAAGGGCTTATCAGCGGGTTTGAACAAACCTTTGATTGGTGTGAATCATTTAGTTGGGCACGCCTTAACTCCTCGAATGACCAACTCTGTTCCTTATCCATACCTAATGCTATTAGTTAGTGGGGGTCATTGTCAGTTTCTTGCAGTTTTTTCTGCGACTGAGTTCAAAAGAATTGGAGGAACAATTGATGATGCGCCAGGTGAAGCATTTGATAAAACAGCAAAGCTTTTAGGTCTTGGATATCCAGGGGGTCCATTAGTTGAAGAAAAATCTAAAGAAGGGGATCCAACACGTTTCAATTTTCCCCGCCCACTATTGGATAGACCAGATTGTAACATGTCTTTTTCAGGTTTAAAAACAGCCTTAAGAAGAGCTCGGGATTTGCTGGTAAAAGAAAAAGGTGGCATTTCTTATCAGGATCAAAAGGATTTATGTGCAAGTTTCCAAATGGCAGTTGCTGACACTTTGGCTGAAAAGACCAATCGTGCTATAGAAGTATTTAAAGAAATGACGGATTCAAAATATTTTGCAGTAGCAGGTGGTGTTGCAGCCAACTCAGTTATTAAACAAAAATTAGAAACAATATCACAAAAGCATAATTTTACTTTATTTTCTCCTCCCTTAAAATACTGCACAGACAATGCTGCCATGATTGCTTGGGCTGGTATTGAACGATATTCAGCAGGTTTAATAGATGATATGACATTGGCTGCACGCCCCAGATGGCCAATAGATCAAAAAGCTGAACCGATGCTAGGTTCCGGTAAAAAGGGTGCAAAAGCATGAATAAAATTGGAATCATGGGCAGCGGTGCGTTTGGGACAGGGTTAGCTGCTACATTTGCAAAGGCCACTAATGATGTTACCTTATGGGGACGTAATTCTGAGTGTATAAAAGAAATCAATTCGAAAAATACAAATAGCCGTTACCTTCCGGGAATCGAACTACCTAAGAATATTTTTGCCACATCAAATTTTAAAGATTTAAAAAATTTAGATGTCTTATTGATGGTTACGCCCGCTCAATGCCTCCGCGAAACGTTAAAGAACTTTGATATTAAAAGTCTTAATTGCCCACTTGTTGTATGTTCAAAGGGAATTGAAAAGAATACTGGGAAATTACAATCAGAAATCATCAAAGACGTTATAGAAAATACACAGTGTGCTGCACTGAGTGGCCCAGGCTTTGCTGTTGAATTAGCAAAGGGAATGCCAACCGCCTTAACTCTAGCGGCTGAAGATAAAAAATTAGGGGTATCTTTACAATCTATGATTAGTACAGAAAGTCTTAGGGTATACCTCTCAAATGATTTACATGGCGTTCAATTAGGAGGGGCACTTAAAAATGTGTTTGCAATTGCTAGTGGTATTGTTGTTGGATCAAATCTTGGTGAAAGTGCGCGCGCTGCAATAATTACCCGAGGGTTCACTGAACTATCACGATTAGCATATTCTATGGGTGGAAGTTTAGATACCTTAAATGGATTATCTGGGTTTGGTGATTTAACTTTATCTTGTACGTCACAATTATCACGCAATTTTTCTTATGGCCAACAATTGGCCCAATCAGGGAATTTGAAACCTGGACAAACCGTTGAAGGAATTGATACCGCTCTCATAACACTAAAGTTAGCAGAAAAGCATAAAATAGAAATGCCAATAGCATCTCAAGTTGCTTTGGTTTTAAGTGGAAAAACTACTGTAGATATTGCTTTAAGCGAACTGATGAGACGCCCACTAAAAGATGAAAACATAAGTTAATGAATGTTATGTTTATAACATTTAATACCCACAATTTTATGTGGGTATTAAATTAATATATTTATTAGTATCGGTAGTGCTCAGGTTTGAAAGGGCCTGATGTAGTAACACCAATATAATCAGCCTGATCTTTTGAAAGTTCAGTTAACTTAACACCGATCTTGGCCAAATGTAATCTAGCTACTTTTTCATCAAGATGTTTAGGTAGGATATAAACTTCGTTTTTATATTCGTCACCTTTTGTCCACAATTCAATTTGAGCCAACACTTGATTAGTGAATGATGCTGACATTACAAATGATGGGTGCCCTGTTGCATTGCCAAGATTTAACAACCTGCCTTGCGATAATAAAATCATTCTATTACCAGACGGCATTTCATACATATCAACTTGATCTTTAATATTTGTCATTTTCAAATTACGCAAGTTAGCAACTTGAATTTCATTATCAAAGTGTCCAATATTTCCCACAATGGCCATGTCCTTCATTTCACGCATGTGTTCTATGCGAATAATATCTTTATTGCCTGTTGTTGTAATAAAGATATCAGCCTCTGAAATTGTATCCTCTAAAGTCGTTACCTCAAATCCATCCATCGCAGCTTGAAGTGCACAAATCGGATCTATTTCAGTAACTTTGACGCGCGCACCAGCACCACGCAATGAAGCTGCTGATCCTTTACCAACATCGCCATAACCACATACAACTGCTGTTTTACCAGCCATCATTGTATCCGTTGCTCGGCGAATTCCATCAACAAGAGATTCTTTACAGCCATATTTATTATCGAATTTAGACTTTGTGACTGAGTCATTAACGTTAATTGCTGGGAAAGGTAATTGGCCATTTTGCATTAATTCATACAAACGGTGTACACCCGTTGTTGTTTCTTCAGAAACACCTTGGATTGCATCTCGTGTTTTTGTGAACCACCCTGGGCTTTGTGCCATTCTCTTTTTAATTTGGGCAAAAACTGCTTCTTCTTCTTCTGATGTTGGAACATCTAACAAATGAGTTTCACCAGCTTCTACTCGAGCACCTAATAAAACATATAATGTTGCATCACCACCATCATCTAAAATCATGTTAGCACCTTCTGCAAACATAAATGATTTATCTAGATAATCCCAATGCTCAACCAATGTTTGACCTTTGATAGCAAATACTGGAACACCTGCTTCTGCTATTGCAGCAGCTGCATGGTCTTGAGTTGAATAAATATTACATGATGCCCATCGAACATCGGCGCCCAATGCAGTCAATGTTTCTATCAAAACTGCGGTTTGAATTGTCATATGGAGCGAACCAACAATTCGTGACCCTTTAAGAGGCTGTTTACTCCCAAATTCTTCACGAAGTGCCATTAGTCCTGGCATTTCTGTTTCAGCAATATCTAATTCTTTGCGACCAAATTCAGCGAGTGAAATGTCTTTTACAATATAGTCTGTTGCCATCTGTACTGGCTCCTGTATCTTATGCTTTTATCTATTTTGTGCATCTAGCATTGGTAATTACTTTAGACAAGTATTATAGTGAGATGCTTATTGAATTGGAGTGTGAGCTTGGCAAATCTAAAAACACGTGCATGGCAGCGAATGTTGTCTGGTAGGCGTTTAGATTTGTTAAATCCCTCACCGATGGATATCGAAATAGAAGATATAGCCCATGGCCTATCTTTTGTTGCACGATGGAATGGGCAGACATTTGGTAAGTTTCCTTATTCTGTTGCAGAGCATTCTGTTTTCGTTGAAAAATTATTCTATAAGATTAATCCAAAAATAGACACTAAATGGCGTTTAGCTGCACTGCTTCATGATGCTCCTGAATATGTAATTGGAGACATGATAAGCCCTGTTAAATCTTCAGTGGGCAAAGGGTATGGAGAGATGGATGAAAGACTAACCGCTGCAATACACCAGAAGTTTGGTCTTCCTTCAAAAATACCCGATGTTATAAAAAAACAGATCAAACGAGCTGATACGGCATCAGCATGGCTCGAGGCAGTGCAAATTGCTGGATTTAGTGAAAAAGAAGCAAATACTTTATTTGGAAAACCAATACTTTCAGATTTAAAAAATTTAACTTTATCCCCACATGAACCTACCCAAGTAAAGAACCAATTTCTAAAACTATTTAATGAACTAATGGAGCAAATATAATGGAATCTGCAAAACTATATTATCAAGATGGGTCTCCATTTTCTCGCCTCTGCCGGACTTTGATAATTGATTGGGAGTTACCTGTAGAAACTATTGAATTAGATTGGCCTTTAGATGAAAGTATTTTTAAAGAAAATCCTTTAGGACAAGTTCCAACATTAAAAACAATTGGTGAAACTATTTTTCCAACTTCACAAATTACTGAACAGTTACTCGCAATGACTGTAGAACCACTTGCGCCATATTTTGATCCTCTAGCTGATCGCCAATTATTAATAACTATTTTATCAATGGGTGATGCAATGATTGCGTCTAATGCAATTAATAGATCAGGCTTAGAACAAACCGAAAAAAATACCTATGGTATTAATATTTTAAGTAGAAATGAAATGCGCATAAATCATACCTTAGCTTGGCTAGATGGGCAGTCTGAAAAATGGTTAATTGGTGATAAAGTTAGTGTTTGTGACTATGCACTAGCTTGTTTGTTATTATGGTCAGATAGCAGAAGTCCATTTAACTGGCGGAAATATTCCAAAATCACACGAATAGTTGAAGAGTTATCATATAGTGACAGTTTTGCTCGAACTGTTCCAAATCCATGGGTAGCTCAAGATTAAAACTTAAAAATACTATCGCGGACTACGTTTAGCCAGAATTCTTTGTAAAGTTCTTCTGTGCATACTTAAACGTCTTGCGGTCTCAGATACATTTCTGTCACATAGCTCATATACGCGTTGTATATGTTCCCATCTTACCCTGTCTGCTGACATTGGATTATCAGGTGGTAATGGTAAATCGCCTTCTTGTGCTAATAAAGCATTTGTAACATCATTTGCGTCTGCAGGTTTTGATAAATAATCTGTAGCACCAATCTTTACAGCTGCAACTGCTGTTGCGATGGCACCATACCCAGTAAGAACTATTATTCTAGAATCTGGCCTCTTGTCTCTTAAGACCTCAACAACGTCTAAGCCATTACCATCTCCAAGGCGCAAATCAATCACAGCGTATGCTGGTGGGGTTGCAGTACAAAAGGCTCGTCCTGCGACAACAGTTTCTAATGCTGTTGGAGCAAACCCTCGTTTTTCCATAGCGCGTGCTAAGCGACGGCGAAATGGTTCATCATCATCAAGTATGAGTAAAGAGTTGTCAGACCCGATACTTTTTAGTTCTTTAGGTGTATTTGTCATGAATAAATCCTCATGGAAAACATCTAGTGTGAAACGTTGATAGGGTCAAACATTTGCGAAGCATGAAATGGTTTTTGCCATTTCTTCAGGCTCAATATCACGTCGAAAAAACTGCAGAAATCCTGTTTCATCCATTAAATAGCTAAATGTTGAGTGATCTATCAGATAATCGTCTCCATCACCATTTTTACGAAAAAATGTACGATAAGCTTTAGAAGCTTTTTGGACTTGCTCAAGCGAACCTGTTAATCCAATTAATCTCTCGTGTGACGCGTAAACATAATCATTTAAAGCCTTTATAGTATCTCTTTCAGGGTCAATTGTTATAAAAACTGGTGTAATTTTAATATCTTGCTCATCTAATATATCGACCGTTGTGAGATTTCTTTGCGTATCCAATGGACAAATATCAGGGCAGTATGTGTAGCCAAAGTAAATCAGTGTTAGACCATTAATAACATCTTTTTCTGAAACCCTAACCCCATTGTGATCCACAAGTTCAAACGCACCACCAATTGAACCTTGCCCACCCGCAACCACAGTTGTTCCACATGATTTACCATCTGCCCAAAATGCAAAATAGCCCATGATTGCTATCGTAACAATAGCAATACTAGAAAAGAAAATTGTAAGATGTTTTGTCAATGGTTTTCCTATCTGGTCATATCACAAGTGTTGCTCTACTTTATAAGTTATTAAATTACACGTGAGAAGATGTCACAGACAAGAAACTTTTATGAATAATAAACCAATCAATCTCTTTACCAATCAAATCCGTAGTGAATGGGTTCGCCTTCAAACGTTGATATTATTACGTTGGATGGCAATTGTGGGTCAAATTATAGCAATAATATCTGCTCAAAGTTTTTTAGGCTTAAATCTTGAAATTGGATATTGCTCAATTGCCATAGGCGCATCTATTTTATTTAATTTATTGGCAAGTTTTTTAGCGCCCACAAACAAGCGTCTGTCACAAAAAGCTACTATTTTCTCGTTGCTATTCGATCTAACACAATTAGGTATCTTATTGTTTTTAACTGGCGGTTTAAGTAATCCTTTTTCATTATTATTACTCGCTCCAGTTACAATATCCGCAACTGCACTCACATTAAATGCCACATTATTTTTGGGAGGATATGCAATAGCAATGACCACATTGCTAACATATTTTCATTTACCTTTAACTTTTAAAAATGGAAACATTGCAATACTTGAACCACTTTTTATTTGGGGCAATTGGACAGCGCTATTGATTGGGTTGGTTTTTTTATCAGGGTACGCAAGACGCGTGACTATTGAAACATTTTCAATGTCTCAGGCACTAGCTGCTACGCAAATGGCCTTAGATCGTGAGCATAAGTTAACTGTACTAGGAGGAGTTGTTGCAGCCGCCGCACATGAAATGGGCACTCCACTTGCAACAATTAAGATGGTTGCCACTGAATTAGAAGAAGAATTAAGCGTCAATCAAGAACTACAAGATGATGCGAGATTAATTCGCGAACAAGCGATGAGGCTTTCAGAGATATTGCGAGATATGGGGCGTACAGGAAAAGATGATTTACACTTAAAAAATGCACCAATAACGGAAGTTATAAGAGAGGCGGCTGAACCACATATAAATAGAGGCAAAAAAATTACAACACTCGTAAACGGCTTAAAAGTTCCAAAAATTATCGAAGATGTTCCCAATTTGCCTCGTCATCCTGAAATATTACATGGGTTACGAAATTTGATTCAGAACGCAGTTGATTTTGCAAAACAAGATGTATGGATAGATATTACATGGACTGACGAAACAATAAGGATACTGGTAGCTGACGATGGGCAAGGATATCCACCAGATTTTTTTGGGAGAATTGGAGATCCATTCTTAAGACGTCAAAAAACAAAAAAAGATCCTGACCGTCAAGAATATGAAGGAATGGGGTTGGGTTTGTTTATTGCAAAAACACTCCTAGAGAGAACCCGTGCAAAGTTAATTTTTGCAAACGGTACATCTACGTATGCCACAAAACCCTCTCTAGAATTTGCCACTGGAGCAGTGGTGAGTGTAATTTGGGACAGAAAAAATTTAGTTTTCGACAATCAAATAGGTCTAGATAATACAAGAGTTCAAATTTAAAATACAAATCGTAACAAGAAATTAGTTAGCTTGTAAATTTAACATTGGGTTACAATATTTTTTTTTAATGGTAAGTATAATTATATATGAAGCAAAAAATTTTATTGAAATCGGTAGAAGAAACGGCAGCTTTAGCATCAGCTTTTGCACCACTTTTATCTGCAGGAAACACAATATTATTAAATGGTGCCGTAGGTGCAGGAAAAACATATTTTGCTCGTGAATTAATTTCAACTTGTTTACATGATATTAATGCGCTTGAAGACATTCCAAGCCCAACCTTTACTCTTGTTCAAACTTACGAATTAAAGAATGTAGATATTTGGCATGCAGACTTGTACCGCTTATCAAGCTTATCAGAAATTTATGAATTAGGACTAGATACAGCATTTGATACAGCCGTTTGTTTGCTAGAGTGGCCTAATAGATTAGGTGAAATGTTACCAAAAAACGCATTAACTTTAAATTTTGATATCACAGAGGAAGATTTCAGAGAAATATCACTGTGCTGGAAAGATGTGATGTGGGACACAATAGTTAAGAATGCACTTAAGGTTTTTAATAATGAAAAATCGTGAGAAATTATTACAAGATTTTTTATCTAAATCAGGTTGGGATCAAGCTAGTAGGCAATCCATAGCATCAGATGCATCAGGCAGAACCTATGAACGGCTGACTTTAAATTCAAGAAATGCTATCTTGATGAACGCGCCATACTCTGCAGGTGAAGACGTAAAACCCTTCGTAGCTGTAACTCACATGCTCAAAAAGTTAAATTTATCTGCACCTATCATTTATAATAAAGATATTAAAAATGGTTTTTTATTACTTGAAGATCTTGGAGACAGTCTTTTTTCTCTTCTTTGTGAAAAATCACCCGAAATAGAAGATGAGATATATAGCTCTGCTATAAATTTATTATTACACATACATAAAAATCCAGCACCAGAAAATTTATTAAAATATGACATAAATATTTTAATTAAAGAGTGTAATTTATTAACAGATTGGTATCTACCTAATGCAATCGGCAATCCATTATCTGAAACTTTAATAAATGAATTTCGAAATATTTTATCTAGAACATTTTCAAAGATACCTTCAAATAATCCAGTTTTAGTAATGCGGGATTATCATGCAGAAAATCTAATATGGTTGCCTAAAAGATCAGGAATAAATCGAGTAGGCCTTTTAGATTATCAAGATGCCTTAGCAGGCCACCCAGCTTATGATTTAGTCTCACTCTTAGAGGATGCACGTAGAGATACTTCAAGTGATTTGCAAAAAAATATGATTAACAAATATATATCAAACTCTGACCTCAACAATGAAGAGTTTTTAATGGCTTATAATTTATTAGGAGCTCAGCGGAATATCAAAATTATAGGAATTTTTTCACGTTTGTCACTTCGGGACAAAAAATCAAATTATATAGATTTAATACCTCGTGTATGGAATCATTTGATAAATAACTTAAATCACGAAGCATGTTCTGATTTAAAGCAATGGGTGAATAAAAATGTTCCTTACCCAAATCATATAGTTCTTCAAAAATTAGTGCCCGTAATATGAGTATAAACAGTGCTTTAATATTTGGTGCAGGTTTTGGTACCCGAATGGGGGAAATTACAAAAATTACCCCAAAACCAATGGTACCAATATTGAATAAGCCATTAATTGATTACGCCATAGATATTACTTTAGATGCAAACATCCAAAATATTATTGTCAATTTACACTATCTTCCTGAACAAATTGAAAACCATTTATCTAACTTTAAAAATATTAAAACAATCCATGAGTACCCTAAAATTCTTGAAACAGGTGGTGGATTAAAAAATGCCTTACCTATTCTTGGACCAAGTCCAGTAATTACATTAAATTCAGATATAATATGGATTGGATATAACCCAATTAAATCTCTCTTGAAATCATGGAACCCAAAAAAAATGGACGCTCTTTTAATGCTAATTCCCATTAAAAGGGCAAAAGGATACAAAGGGTTGGGTGACTTTTATTTAGATCGTGATAAGCAGTTAATACGAAGGGATAACAAATCAAATGCTCCCTATGTATACACTGGAGTACAGATTATAAAAACTGAGTTATTGAGTACTATTAATAAAGAAAGTTTTTCAATTAATGTATTATGGAATAAAATTATAAATCAAAGAAATGCATATGGTATTATGTATGATGGTAGTTGGATAGATGTAGGCCATCCAGAAGGTATTGATATCGCTACAAAAGAGTTATTAGTTAATAGAAATGTTTGATCAAACAAGTAAATCTAGAGTTTTTAAAGTACCCGTTGGTGTAGACTTTGCTAATGTATTTTTAGAGGGCTTAAAAGCTAGATTAAACGGAAAACAACCTCATGATTTAGCCCGTGTAATAATATTTATTAATACAAGAAGAGCTGAGCGAAAGCTTAAAGAACTGTTCATCAATTCAGGCTCCTCATTGCTTCCTCAATTTTATTTAATCACAGATCTTTCTGATGACCCTTTAAAACTATGCAATCTACCGGCTCCAGCTCCATCACACCATCGTTTGATTAATCTCGGCCAATTAATCCGAAAACTTTTAATTACTGAGCCAGATTTGGCACCCATATCCGCAACTTATGAACTTGCTGAAAGTTTAGCTGCCCTAATGGATGAAGCACAGGGCGAAGGTATTCAAATAACTGATGTGCTAAATTTAGATGTTGGTGAACATTCTGCTCATTGGAATAGAAGTAAAAAATTTCTATCAATTTTAGCAACGCATTGGGAACAAAATGCTTTCACAGACCCCCAAGATCGAATGCGACATGTAGTTGAAACATACGCAACACATTGGGATAAAAATCCGACAAATCAAACTATTTTAATTGCTGGATCAACTGGTTCACGTGGGGCAACTGCATTGTTTATGAAGGCTGTAGCAAAACTACCAAATGGTGCTGTTATATTGCCAGGTATTGATGACGAATTACCACGAGAAGTATGGAGTGCATTAAAGACAAAGAAGTTCACTTTAGATCACCCCCAAGCTGGATTTGCTAAATTATTTAATTCTTTAAATATAGACTTTGATGATGTTGGTCCATGGCACGTGACAGATGCAAAAAATATTGACCGAAACAAATTAATATCATTAGCTCTTCGACCCGCACCTATAACCAATCAATGGTTAGAATATGGCCCTCAATTAAAACCACATCTAAATAAAGCTACACAGAATCTTGAATTAATTGAAGCTGATACAATTAAAGAAGAAGCCCTTACAATTGCAACTCGATTAAGATACGCCGCAGAAGTAGGTCAAGAAGCTGTTTTAATTTCACCTAGCCGCAATCTTACCAGGCGAGTTAATGCAAATCTTGAAAGATGGGGTATTGAAGCTGATGATTCAGCAGGCATTCCATTACAATTATCAACAACTGGTATATTTCTTCGATCTATTGCTAAATGTTTTGGCAACCCTACATTTTCACATGATTTTTTGGCGCTGCTAAAACACCCATTAACTCATTCTGGTAAAAACAGAAACATTCATAATTTGATGGTTATGGAAATAGAAGTAGGCCAATTTAATGGAACAAAGATATTACGTGGTGGACCGCCATTCATAGATTTTGATCTTTTATCAGGTTGGGCTGCTAAAGACCCCAGTAAAGAAATTTGGTCACAATGGCTTTCAAATATTTTCCAACCACTACAAACTGCAAGAGAAATGGAGTTATATGAATGGTTACATTTACTCAAGAAAACTGCCGAGAACCTCTCAGATAGTCCTGAAAACACTCATGAGAGTAAAGTTTGGGAGAAAGATTCAGGAGTTGCAGCTTTAAAAACGCTAGATCAAATAATGACCCAATCAGTTTCAAGCGGGTTAATGTCTAGCATTGAGTTTAATGCATTTTTGAGGTCTGCACTGAATCAAGAGTTACGGCCAGAAGCACAATCTTCAAATCCATTAATTTCAATTTGGGGCACTCTTGAAGCAAGAGTACAATCTAAAGATTTAGTTATTCTTGGTGGTCTAAATGAAGACACATGGCCAACAAAATCTAGTCATGACATGTGGCTTAATCGTGATATGCGCAAACAATTATCTCTACTATTACCAGAAAGACGAATTGGTCTCTCAGCTCATGATTTTCAACAAGCTATATCTTCTGCAAATGTTGTCTTGTCCAGATCATTAAGAGATGGGGATACACCATCAACACCATCACGTTGGTTAATACGAATTACTAATTTAATGAACGGATTAAAAGATGAGGGCCCACAAACATTAGAAGAAATGCGTAATAGTGGTAACTACTGGTTAAATTGTGCTCGGAGTTTGGATAAAGTTGCAGAAAATAAAAAAGTTCCTTTCGAAATGCGGCCATCACCAATTCCTCCAAAACACGCAAGGTTAAAAAAACTATCTGTAACCCAAATTAAAGACTTAGTTCGTGATCCTTACAAAATTTATGCATCAGTTATTTTAAACTTAAAAAAATTAGAGCCCCTTGGGAAACAAGCTGATGCCATTGAGCGTGGGAATACTATTCACACAATTTTAGAAGAATTCATAAAACAAACTAAGAATGAATTTCCCGAAGATGCATCAGGTTTATTCATGAAAATTACAAATAACGTTTTAAAAAAAGACGTACCATGGCCTGCTGCTCGACGTTTATGGCTTGCCAGAATGCATGCAGTATCTTCTTCATTTATAAACGAAGAAATCAAACGGCGTACCCATGGAGTCAACATAGCACTTGAACGTCGAGGTGAAATGGATTTCCATGATTTAAAGTTTAAATTAACAGCAAAAGCAGATCGCATTGATCAAGGCAAAGATGGTCTTCGGCTATATGATTATAAAGCAAGCAAGCCTCCATCCCTTGGTGACATTCAATATTTCGATAAACAACTACAACTAGAAGCCATGATTGCATTTCATAATGGGTTTAATAGAATTCAAAAGCAATCAATTGAGCATTTAGAATATATAAGTTTAGGGCCAGATTTAAAAAAACAAGCTATAGATATTGATGATCAAGAAGTTATTAAAATTCTAGATGAGTTTCGAAACTTAATCTTAATTTATAACGGTACCAGTAAAGGCTTTACCGCTAGAGATAAGATTCAGTTTTTAAAACACATGTCAGATTATGATCAACTATCTCGAAAAGGTGAATGGCAAGATAGTGATATACCAAACCCAAGAGTGGTCGGATGACAAACTTCAACGATGCTTCATTAGCGCAAATATATGCTGCAAACCCACTTAAAAATACATGGGTTTCAGCAAATGCAGGTTCGGGAAAAACTCGAGTATTAACAGATAGAGTTGCTAGGTTATTATTAAACAATACAAATCCACAAAAGATTTTATGCCTAACTTATACAAAAGCGGCTGCTGCAGAAATGCAAAATCGCTTATTCGAGAGTTTGGGCAAATGGGCAATGTTGCCTGATGAAGATTTGCGCGATGAATTAATAAATTTAGGTGAAGATAATAAAATTTTAAACACTGATAAAATTAAACAAGCCCGAACGTTATTTGCAGCTGCACTTGAGACACCAGGTGGTTTAAAAATTCAAACAATACACTCTTTTTGCGATGCATTATTGAGACAATTCCCATTAGAGGCTGGAGTATCGCCACAATTTATAATGCTTGAAGAACGTCAGGCAAAACAATTACGCATCGAAGTAGTTGAAAGAATGGCACAGCAATCTGATACTTCAGACATCGATATGTTAGCCAAGCATTTTACACGTCTTAACACAGATGATCTAACAAATGAGATTGTAAAGAAACGTAGTGGCTTTAAGATTCCTCCCAAACACGTAGATTTTGGTATTTCTCAAGATATTTCGATTGATGATATATTTAAAGAAACAATCATCCAGCATGATGACATGATAAAGTCACTTATTAAGGTATTAAACACTGGAACAAAAAATGACTTAAAAGCAGCAAAGAATCTAAAAGAATATTTTTCAACTGATTTAATTAATATAAAACTTAAAATATTAGAACAGGTTTTCCTAAATGGAAAAACTGCAAAAGCTGGCCCATATTCTGCAAAGGATAATATTGCCACATTAAAGTTAATTCCTAAAAGTAATTCATTGTTTAATATACAATCAGTAATTTCAAAAGATGTTGAAGCTGCACGTAAACATCGATTAGCTATTAATGCATATAACCGAACCCTAGTTTTACATAATTTCGCAAATTCTTTTTTAAAGGCATACGATAAAAGAAAATCTTTTAACGCCTTTCTTGATTATGATGATTTAATAAACCTATCTTCAGAATTACTAACATCTAGCTCAATGGCGCAGTGGGTTTTGTACAAATTAGATGGTGGCTTAGATCATATACTGGTAGATGAAGCGCAAGATACTAGTCCAACACAATGGGCTGTAATAGATTGCCTAGCTCGGGAATTTACATACGGAATGTCATCTAATGACAGGCCACGTAGCCTATTCATCGTAGGTGATGAAAAACAATCTATCTACTCTTTTCAAGGTGCTGATCCAGATATTTTTAGCGAAAAAAAATCTGAGTTTAAAAGTTTATTGCACCATATAAATCAAGATATGGAGGATCGTGAATTACTTTATTCGTTTCGTTCAGCTCCCCAGATATTGTCATTAGTTGACCAAACTTTTTCTAACAGTGATCAAAAGAAACTATCCCCAATTCATAAAGCTTTTCACAGTACCAAGCCAGGCCGAGTAGATCTTTGGCCGTTTATTGAAAAACAAGATCAGCCTGATAAGGAAGTTTGGTATAGACCTGTTGATATGCCAGCTCCAAATGACCCTAAGAAAGAACTTGCGCGTCTCATTGCCCAAAACATCAAAAAACTCTTGCTTAGCAAACAAACAATAAATGTTGATAACAAATTAAGAGCAGTTACGCCTGGAGATATCTTAATTTTAGTCCAAAGCCGTGAAGCTCAAAGCTCGTCCTCATTATTCAGTGAAATCTTAAAAGAATTAAAATCTAAAAATCTTCCAGTTGCGGGCGCTGACAGACTTAATGTTGGAGATGAATTAGCGGTTAAAGATATTTTATCAATCTTACAATTTGCAAATATGGCAAATGATGATTTGTCTCTCGCTGAAGCCATGCGTTCTCCTTTGCTTGGCTTATCAGAAAATGATTTATTTAAAATTGCTCATAACAGAAAAGGTACTTTGTGGCAGTCCTTAAAGGATCAAAACCATCACAAAAAAGTTCTTGAAATTTTGACTGATATTAGAAACCAAGTTGGTTATCTAAGGCCCTATGAATTGATTGAACGCATCCTAACTAAACATCGTGGCAGAGAAAAACTATTAGCGAGACTCGGCTCTGAAGTAGAAGATGGTATCGATGAACTGCTTTCGCAGTCATTGCAATATGAGTCGCTGGAAGCCCCTACTTTATCAGGTTTCTTACAATGGTTTGTATCTGGTGAAGTTGAGATTAAACGCGATATGGGAAAAGGAAATCAAATTCGTGTAATGACTGTTCATGGTTCAAAAGGACTTGAATCACCAATAGTTATTTTACCAGACACAGGTGATAAAACTTTACCACTTACATCACAAATAACACTTTCTAATAATTCAGCTGTTTGGAGAAGTACTGGCAGCGACGGTAGCGAAATACAGACGCAAGCAGAAGCAATCATAAAAGAAAAGCAAGCAGAAGAAAAAATGCGGCTGCTATATGTTGCTCTTACAAGAGCCGAAAGTTGGCTCATTATTTGTGGTGCGGGCTCTCATAAAAGAGACAGCAGTTGGTATAACATAATTAAATCGTCTATGATTAATCTTAATGCATCAAAATATGAGTTTTATAGTATAGGTGAAGGCTTGGTACTCAAAGATGTTAATTGGGATAATTTGGAAACCAATGGAAATATAACAAAAACAAATATTGAAAAAAATACAAATCCTAATTGGTTATTAGAAAAAGCAAAAAAAATTAATCGTCCAAAACAAGCATTGGCTCCGTCAAAATTAATTGATGATAACACACTTCAAAACACATCAAATAAACCTGACGGGGATGCAAAAGAATTCGGCGAACTATTGCATAAAGTTTTAGAAATTTTACCAAAAATGCCTAAAAGTGAATGGACACAATTTTTAAATAATTTCTTTAAGAATGGTAAATCTAAATTAACTAATAAAAAAAAGAATGCCCTTAAATCAGAAGCTATTAGTTTACTGGAAAATCCAAAACTTTCTTATATTTTTTTTGCACCAAACAGCCTCTCAGAGGTTGGAATAACAAGCCATATATCACAACTTAACAATAATATTCTTGGGTATATTGATAGATTAATAATAAGTAAAAATACTATTACCGCTATAGATTTTAAAAGTAATGTAAACATTCCTGAATCAGATGAAGAAATACCTAATGGTATTTTAGCACAACAAGCTGTTTATCTCCTAGCCTTACAAAAAATATATCCCAAGTCTGATATTATAATTGCAATATTATGGACGAAAACAGGAGAAGTTATGAAAATCTCACACAACACAGCAATTAATTCATTAGATACAATACAACATCTTGACGATTCAATAGATCGTTCCTAGATTCAATATA
>Ga0213868_10000711_pt1 | contig 32039 bp, 23 predicted proteins | sample PICome_9_FD_160087 | JGI IMG/M metagenome (GOLD analysis project Ga0213868, IMG submission 160087) | Coastal seawater microbial communities near Pivers Island, North Carolina, United States - PICO127 | ecosystem: Environmental > Aquatic > Marine > Coastal | place: USA: North Carolina... | reverse complement strand
GGTGGGTTAATAGGAGGAGGAAGCTCCGGATATTATGGTCGTTCATGATTGTATAAAAACAAGTATTTATCTACTTGCTACGTAGTATCGTTTGAAAATGGATTCACCATTCATTCATATGTTCGTTTTCTTACATGCATAGATAGGATACAAATAAATGTTCGATTGGCAATTCATCTTAACTATTTTATCGTGCATTCTTGTATTGTCATAGTCGTATTTTTCATTCTTCTTAAAGTAGTGCTACTCATTCCATAAGCTTCTGTTCTCCTGGTGCATAGTAAAGTTAAGGGTGACATACCCAATGCCTCCACACGATGTTTATTCAGCATTCGCCCGGTTTCTAAAGTCTCATGAGAGAGTACTAAGGCATCGTAATCGTTCTTTTCCTTATAAACATCACTATTTGATGGTGCGCCGGGTGGACCATACTTATCTTCAATTGGAACAATTTTGATTCTGTTCTTCATTCCTGGCGCTAAACTACCAACAAAGTCTTTAACTCCTTTAATCCGAACTTCTAAGCTCGGTATGAGAGCTGAAAATTCTTTTTGTTGAAGCATTTCATCTTTTGTTATACCGATAGTGAGTAATCCAGTATTGGGAACAACAGATGATACGGCCAAAGTCAAGAGTTTCCGATGACCGTAGTGCATGCCATCAAATGTTCCCCCAACGGCAACATGATTGTAAAGCGATGAAGACGGAACATGGTAGCCTCCAGTTAAGAATCCTTCATCTTCTTCACCACTGTTTACTACAGCTTTACTATTATTATCTCCATCATAATCTTCGAGGAACACGATAGAGTCGTCGGTCCAAATTTCACCTGGCCAGTCGTTAGGTTGAATTGCAGCGATCTTCTTCAAGCCACGAACATCTCTATCATTGTTCACAGCGTGTACATAATCCTTCAGTCCACCAACTCCCTGACCCTTAACATGATCAAAATTGTGACCACTGCCCATACCTAATGATGACCATCCAATCACAGAATCATGACTGCAAATACAGTCCAAATCAGGCCTGTGCGTGATCCAAGTCTCTGGAGCAGTATTTGGCAAATTATGAGGATAGACGATGACATCAAGTAAATCTCCATTGTCCATCTTTTTCAAATTAAGAACAATATCCCAAGCGAGACTGTATATTTCGCCGACGTATCCTCGAAGATCAGAAATGGAGGGAGAATATCCATCTGGACAACGCAATACGATGGAGAGTTTGCCTGTATTTACAGTCTGGGACATACTGGTGGTCAGTATAGACTCATTCGCAATTTTATCAGTTGATGTCTTTGGTAATGTCAAAATGGCAAGGGTATGTTGATATGCAGAGAGGGAGGTGGTGGAACGTGAGGACGATGGCATTGACACGGTCCGACCAGAGATTGGCGAAAAAGGTGTAGCGATCTGAACAGCGGACCACAGAAGAACGAATCGAAACAGCAACATGCTGTTGTTAATTGCACCTGACAACATGTTCTGAGTTACTACTAGGTCTAGTCGGTATCTTCAGTTCAGTGCTTTAGTTTTAGGAGTAATCTTCTTAGTAAAGAGTTAGAGAGGGTAGGTTTGAACGTTGAAAGTGCGCTGTTGTTTGCACGAAAACTTCGTTGAGAAATTTGAAAGTTAGTACCGCCCGACCACAATCCACATTCAAATCATGACCGACGCATTTGTTGAATGTATTTTATAATTAAAAAAAAGAATACCTTGTAATAAATAACTTAGGGCATTTTGACCCAATTTAATGTTTCTCCTCGTAATCCGTTCACAAAACTCTTGGCATCCATGGCATTCCTAGTAACCGGCTGAACTCTAAGTAGTTCCAAAACAGAACCATCTCCACAAACAACTCTCAATCCATCACCCTTCTTTGGTCCTAGAACAATGTCTGAAGTCAATGGTTCAGATCCAGCATCTGCCAATACCTTAGATTCAATAATCTTTAACTTGACTGGTACATTTTCGGGGGAAGATTCACCAATTTGAACGTACATAAAAGTTCCAGGCCACATACTAAATCCTCTCACTTTGTTGTGACATACTCTAGCTGATTCCTTATCCAGGAACAATTCCCCCTCACTGGAATCAATCATATCTGCATTTACAACTTGATCTTCATCCTGTACTGTTGCGGTATCCATTGTGATCTTTCCGTTGATCACATCTGGAAGAACATCCATCAACATTTCAGTTCCAATTTTAAATAATTTTGGAAGTAGTACGGTTGCATTTTCATTTTCATCAATGATCTCCTTCCTCTGAGCGACAATAGGACCCGCGTCCATTTTAGATACTATAAAGTGGAATGTATGAATGCATCAATACATGACAAACTGAAAAATGAGATAGATGCACTCATCACTCATTCATCCATTCAATACGTTTACTCACCTGTAAACAACACAGATACACCCACGGGATTATCTCCTGCTTCCAACGATCTTTGAACAGGCGAAGCACCTCTCCATCTAGGCAATAAGGATGGATGAATATTCAATGTACCAAATTTCGGAATCTTTAAAAATCTCTTTGGTAAGTATTGCCCATACGCTGCAGTAATACACAAATCTGGTTTGAATTCCATCTCCAAAGAGGTCAAAAACTCTTCATCCTTGGCTTTTTCAGGGGTGAGGACGGGTATATCTAGTTCGTTAGCAATAAGTCCAACAGGACTCTGTTCTTCTTTTCCACGTCTCTTGCGTCGTTTGGGAGGTTGAGTGACTACTCCTATAATTGTATAGGGAGAGGTTTCGTCACGGCTGGATTCTACAAGTGTTTGAAGAGATTCTGCTGCTACCTCGGGTGTTCCTAAGAATAGAATTCTAGCTTTTTCTGTTGTAGAATAGAGACTTGTGCTTCTACGTAATGTATTATTTCTTCGTGATGTCACTGCTGTATAGCAAGGAGATGCTTCCAATGTGAAAGCATTTGTGAATAAGGAACATAAACCTCTGGTAGTTACGGCTCGAATAGTGAGACTTGAAACAACCAGAAGAGTCATTGTATCAAAGAATTTCATTTCGTTCCTATCTAAGTGATTGCTCTCTGTAGCTCTAGAGAGAAAGATGGATAGATGGATTCAATTGTTGTTATTGTTTCGTTGCTCCTCCAAAGCTTCACGTGTAGATTTGATTGTTAGGTTATTATTGACCATTTGTTCGAAATGGGTTCTAATTGGTCCAAGATAGTCTCTGTGCCTCCCTCCTGAACCAGCTCATCATTCATCATCGTGTGTGTCATACAAAAGGAAGTATACATCAGTCAATCCCGAACGTTTAACTTCACAATCAATTAAACATCGTATTCAATCATATAACATAGAACAGTTTAAATACAATAGTAAGATGCCCTGTCCGTATGCACTTCAAGATGAATGCAATAGTTCAAAACAAAATCCAAACTTGATCATTGATCCCAGCATCAGTAGTAGTAGCACCACTACTAGTAGTAGTTCCTCAGCTGTGGGAACTACTCCATCACTGACTCCAGCACAAGCTTTACAGTTAGCCAAACAATCCTGTCCTGCATTTGCATCCAACTGCCCATTCCGATCAGTGGCTTCTCCAGAGGATATGAAAAATACACTCAAGAACATGCCACCTTCGCATTTGAATATACAATATGTCAAAAACTCTCATCCCTCAGCATCAGATATCACGGAAGGTGCCAGAACTGCAAGTATCACTGCACAATCCCTTCTTCAACACGTCCACGACATTTCACGGAACTTTCGAAGCGGATCCATAACGAGTCTAAATGATGATGATACTTCTGTTTCGTCAGCACGATACTCTATTCCTGGCGGATGTCCCTTCAAAACTCTATACAGCACATCATCGAACCAAGGAACGCAAGTAAGCTTTGTCAATGCCATGGAAGAATTCAGTCTTTCTGCTCTTATGGCAGCCATGATTCAAAAAGAAGAGGAGAATGGTGATGATGACGATGATGTATATGTCCATGTCTCGATGGAGTCCAAAGACGACGGTGGTGGCGGCGGCGACGATTCTCATAGTCGTGACGCAAAAGAAATCTCAAAATCAGATGATTCTCTGATCAACACAAGCATGAAACGTAGTAGTTCAAAATCATCATTGTCACATGCTCTTAAACATGGTACGCAAGAATCACACACTGCTGCAGAGTCTGTTCACTTTGTCAAGGAATTTATTCATGGTAATATTGACAGGACACTGTACTCTAAATTGATTCTGAATCTTTTCCATGTTTACAAACATTTGGAATCTCATTTGGACCAACACGCTCCACAGTATTTTCCTACCTTACATTTTCCCAAGGAGTTAAATAGAAGCGATGCTTTGAGAGATGATGTGGATTTTTATCATGGAAGCAGTGAAAGAGTATTATCAGAGCCTCCTTCGAAGGCTACACAGGATTATATCCACCGCTTAGAATTTATCGCACAAAATGAACCATTATTGTTGTTATCTCATGCGTATACTCGATACCTAGGGGATTTAAGTGGTGGAAAGGTTTTAGCTCGTGTCGCGAAGCGTGCGTTACATTTGAATGACACAAATTCAGGACTGGCGTTCTATCAGTTTGATGAGATTCCATCCGCCAAATTATTTAAAGACGCTTATAGGATATCTCTTGATGAATTAGATTTATCAGATAAAGAAATTGAGCGTTTGGTGGCAGAAGCAAATGTGGCATTTGTGTTAAACATGCGAATCTTTGAGGAATTGGATGTATTGAGTGGGAAAATGGATGGAAAAGATATTCGCTCATTCGAAAGTGCAGTTTCTTACTATGATAAGTGTATTCAGATGCAAGCAGCCAAAAAGAATTCCATATCTACAATTTCATCTGAATTGGATACACAAGAAGAGAAGGAACAAGAAACGTTCAAATGTCCTTTTGCAAAACTTGGTGGACCTAATCCTCATTTGAAGATAGACGAAGAATCAAAATATAGTCATAATGTCGCTGAACAAAAGCCTGCTTCTGATGAGCAGACTGATGTTAAGAATGATAATGAGAAAGGAAGCGACAGTAATGCAAGGTGTCCATGGCCATTTATTTTCTTTCATGACCCTGCCACTGGAATGAAAGATTACCAAACATGGGTAGTTATTGCAATAGTGTCATGTTATGCCTGGAGATTTCTAGAAAAGAAGGTATAAGTAGTGTTGAAGTATACAAGAGTTACACACATTAGATGCTACCGGTAAAAATTATTGAGTAAAATTAGCTGTAAAATCGAACAAGAAGATAGATGTCATTTTTCTCTAGTTTGTCCTTCCTTCGCTTTTGCCAACATTTCGTTCAACTTATCTTCACCAAATTCCCGCCTCATTTCTATGAGGTTGCCAGAACTTAATCTCGTGATATCTACTTCCCCACTGACTATTCGTCGAGCTAGTTTCTTCCCATATCTCTCAGTTGCGTCAGTATGGCCGTAAAACATATCTTTTCCATTCTCATAGAAATATGGTCCGTAATACGTACAGTTTCGTTTGGTAGCAGAGAAAAACACCATTTCTGGAAAAGGTGTCTTCACCCATGGAAAGATATCCTGCATGTAATGTTGAACAGAAGCAAACTGATTTTGGTCCGACCATTTTGAGAATTTCTTTAATCTAATACCATTCTTTTCAACCTGTGAGTTGTGTCCAATACACTCATCGTTTGACCCTACTCTGGAAAAACTCACAAGACGAATGTTTGAGTCTTCAAGTGCAGTTTTCAGTAGGTTTGTGTGATCTATTTCTTTTCTGAACGGTAAGTCGTGTTGCAGAATGTAGACGTATTTTGTGTCAGGGTCTAGAGATGTCATGGCTCTTAAAAGATTGGTAGATAATCCTACATTATCATCTGATACCAAAACCTGAAATCGAGGATCACTCCCAAACTTTTCTTGGAGCGCATTCAAATAAAGTTTAAACTTCTCCTTGTTCTGGTTGGTTTTCGATAAGTACAATGCAGCGTCGCCTTTTCGTTTATCATTTGCAATTAAGTTTTGAATGCCATCCACTGTAATAATAACAGGGGCGTTGTGCGGTAGACCTTTGAAATATGTTCTTGTTGAATTCAACACTTCCATGAGCATGTCGAGAGATGGGTGTGAGGGAACGAGATGTGTGGCTATTATGATCGCAGTGGTTTTGTGATTGTCCAGCACATCTTTGAGGAAAGGTTGAGAGCCATGTGGCGTTTCATACATGCTCACTTTTCGAGCAGGTTCATGGTACACCAAATCCTCTGGTAACAGGTTTGCTGAATGGTTTGCAGAGAAGATTGTGAAGAGAGCAAAACTCAGAACGGAAAGTAATACAGCTAAGATCACTACTAGAACTTTGATGTGTTTCAGTCTATTCTTGAGCCGAACAGTATTATTGCGCGGTTGCAATATACTCATTTCAATCGAAACTTCATGTGGAAAAGAAGGTCACTGTTGACAGTTCAAAAGAGGAGTTAGGTGAATGATTGATTCAATCATCGAATTACAAGGGGGGTAGGGTTAATCTTCACAATCCAAACAGATTTGAAGAGTCTTATGCCTCATGTTCAAGATTTAAAGGCCGCGAGCATGCGGGCCTCGTCAAACATTCTTTAGATAGTTCTGAACCCAGTGCTATTAGACATTCATCGGCATTTCAAACAAAAACATACATATTTGGGGTAGAATGAGTGAGAATACTTTCTTTCTACTTTCTTCCTCACTTACCAAACTCTTTAACCCTTGTTATGTACTATAATGTAAGCATATGTCTCTATAGATTGGATAGACTGTTGAGCGAAGCGGACTTCTAAGCAGTGTTGTTCAAGTTTCACGTAGTCACAATGTCAATTGTCGTTATCTTGTCTCGTTGTTCGTTGTTCTGTTCCTCAACACAAAACTTTTGGCGCGAAAAAATGTGTGGCTTTCTTCTCTCTTCGCATCAAAAACCAACTCGCATTCCCCCAACTCATCGTCGTCAAGCACATAAATAAAAATAAATGTTATCAAGAGTATTTCAACGCACAATACGCTCACAGGTGACCACATCCCACATTCGAACACTGGCAAGTTCGAACGGTGACAACCGGAGAAGAACTCCGCGAGCATTGGAGAAACCTCTCGCCTTAAAACAAAGGTCGAAAAAGGCCAAGGCACCTGTGATCCTTCACGATGACGCTGATCTTACAAAGGCAGTAGGTCCCGATGCTGCCAGCGCTTTGAAATATATTGAGAGATATGGTGATAGACAGATGGGTCATGAGGATTTTTTGAGAGCCGCGGATTTTATGACGTCTGATTTGGGTACTACAGAAGATCTTGTTGGTAGGCGTCGTGGTCTCATGGAGGCTTGGTCCCCACAAGAGGCTAAAGAATTAGAAGAGCGCTTAGATGAACTTATTGAAGAAGAGGCTGATAATGCATGGCAGACGGTTCCATGGAATGAAAATTTAATGTCGGATGATAAAGATTTTAAACCAATTCGAAATGACGAGGAAGATGTTGATCCTAATCAGATGGCATTTGGACCATGGAGTGATACTGTAGTTAGAGTAGATAGAGTTCAAAAAGTTCAAAGGGGAGGAACAATGGTTCGCTATCGCGCACTAGTGATTGGAGGAAATTTGAATGGATGTGCAGGATTTGGAGTTGCGAAAGCTAATGCCCCCAACGAGGCTACCGCAGCTGCATCAAGAATGGCAAAACGAAATATATTTTTTATTGATAGGTATAACGGATCTGGATTAACTAATGATTTGGCTGGAAGGCATAATTCATGCCGTGTTCATTTAAGGAGTGTCAATAACAACAAAGGTTTGAATGGACATCCACTGATTATGGAAATACTAAAGTATTTTGGTATAACTGATTGCACTGCCAAGAGTCATGGCAATAGAAATGTTTATAACGTTGTGAGAGCTACCTTTAAAGCAATCATGACTCACGAGAGTCTCGAGGATATTGCTCTTAAGCGAGGAAAGAGATTGATGAATTTGGAACGTGCAAAAAAATTGAAGATTTAATTAGGTTCATTTCTGAAGTTGAACTAAATTGATTCATACTTTCCCTAACCCTAAAAAAGGAATTTAAAATTGATGTTTGTATCTACTTGTAATTACGAAGGAGCTTGACCTTACGCGACGATTGAGTTTTTGGACCATCACTCATCGTGTCATGTATCATGTGGCTACAGGCTACGGGCAAAGTTTTTTTTGATAAAATGCAATACCGAGCAGCAGTTCCAGCTCTCGTACTAGTGGTCAATCCCAGGCGCGCCCATTCATTCTCTTCAAACCTGTACCGCATGTCGTCATCGAGTGGAGCAACAAATGAGTGGATCTCTTTGGATCCAAATTCCTTGTCCAAATCAAGCGTTTACAAGCTTGGAATTTCCAGTATTGTACCCCGACCAGTAGCTGTTATCACAACAGTTAGCTCGACTGGTATTTTGAACTGTGCTCCATTCTCGTATTCTGGGCTTTTCTCCCATGATCCACCTTTAGTTGCAACAGGGATTTGTATGTCCAGTAAAGGAAAGAAAGACACTCTCGTTAATATTGAAGAGACAGAGGAATGGGTATTTAACGTGCTATCGGATTCATGGATAACAGAAGCAAATGCGTGTTCCGCTGAAGTCGATCCTTCTGTGAACGAACTTGAAATTGCTGGTCTTTCGTCTATTCCTAGTCAGAGTATAAAAGCACCGAGAGTCAAACAGGCTATGGTATCTATGGAATGCAAACTTTTCGACAAGAAAGAGGTTTATAACGATGAAGGGACTCATACCACAACAATTGTGATAGGCAGAATTATAAGATATCATATACATGAGTCTGTTGTTGCAAGAGATGAAGACGGAGAGCAACAAGAGCCCGTAACTGTAGATTTACAGAAGATGCGCTTTGTAGGTAGGGCAGGTGATGTAACCTTTTGGCCTGCAGGTGATGGATCATCAATTTCAATGAAAAGACCATAATCATATACGATGCATTCTCGAATATACTTTGTGAATTTATCTTATTTAAACTTTTTACACTTTTGATATGAACAAGCTTTTTTCTGGAACATCAGAAAAAAAAAGATTTTTACACACGAGGAGATTGATCATCTGGAACATGGTGAGAGAATAATGTCGAAATCACAATAGAGTCAACGAGTCGGAATAGAATCCTCGACTTCGTCGTGTGAACCAAATGGTGAATAGTCATCTGGGCCAGGATCGATAAATCTCTGATCAAAGCACTGAGTTGACGCAACTTGTTCTGGTTTGTCGTCGCGAGATAAATTTTGAGAAGCAAAAGGTGAACAGGTTGATGCCCTTGGAGGACGGTACGGATTAGGATTTGAGTAAAGTGGTTGTACTGGATAAGGTCTATTTGTACTGGGGTGGGGAAGAGGTAACCAGTGCTGATGTTGAGCTTCGTAAGACCGACTGAAAGGGACGTTAAGATGAGGAGGAACTAAATCTGGTGAATATTGTCGTCGGTCCTCGGTATTTGACAAGGGTGCGAAGTCTGCAATTTGTTTCGCTTCCGGCCACCATGCTTCAAGTGAATCGGAACTTTTGCTTTTCAAGGCCTCTTGTGGGTTGCTGTTGTAATTGGAAAAGTTCTGATGTTTATTTCCGGACTTGTTTTTCTTGGCAATGAGAATTTTCTCGTTGAGTTTTTGAGATCGTGCCTTAGCCTCTTCTGCGTCTTTGATGGCCTTCTTTGCTTTCCATTCAGCCATTTCTTTCTTGTATACTTCTCGTGCTTTCATCTCTTGCTCTTGAAATGGAAGTTTTTCTTCTTCAGATGCTTTGCCCCATTCAATACCAAGAAGTCGAGAAATCTCAGTATTTTGTGAGTTAGGGTACATCTCTTTCAGTTGCTTCCTCTTGTGCAGTGAGTACAGCAAAAATGCAGAAGGATTTCGTTTAGGAGCATCGGGATCCTATAAGGTTGCAAACGATTAAAGATATGAGAAGAAGTGAAAAAATTGGGTGGCTTTCAAGTGTAAACTGCTTACCTTCTTTGCTCTCTTTGAAGAAACCTCCCACTGATAGGGTACAAGTGTAAGCGTCATTGTCATTTCTGAATGTTAAAAGAACCGTAAAAACCGAAAATGGATACACACTCACCGGTCCATCGTATACTTCTATTTCTGCTTGATATCTTTCTTTTTCTCTTGCGGCCATTTCGTCCCAATACATTCTCTCTTCTGGTGATATTTCTTTCCACATCTTTGACGCCCTCTTACTCACCTCAGATGCTTTCTGTTAGTGAAGACGTGATATTGTGAGAGTAAAGTATATAAATCCATACTTAATGTATACAAGACAGATTTAGGTATGTTCATTGCTGTCAGACTAAGTAGAGCAAACTGGCCTAAATGACACGTACCATCTCCGGCAAGCTGTCCTTGATGCGTTTTTGATGATGCATGAAAAAAAGAATATACGAGCTACAAAAGCGTTTTGGAGCACCTGGTGCCTTCTTGGTTCCTTTGGGATATTTTCCCTTAGTTGACTTTTCTACCTGTTTCGAAGGAGACATGTTATTGATTGGGTTTGTGGCGTAGTTGTTCTCAAGTACGCTCGCATTTGATGGGCCGTTGTTTTTACACTTTTTTTTGAAAAATTGATGCCTCTTTTCAAGTTTTGACTTTTGACACCCAGTTTCTGTTCCATTCCCGGGCTAAAATAGATGTATTTAGATCATTTACAAGGTTTCTTTTCTAATTTACAAAAAATTGAATGCTGTGTGTAGGCACGGTTATCTTTGAATACTTTTTGGCACTTGTGACATGAGAGCACTGATTCTTGTTCTGATCGAATCAAATCATTGTTGGAGAAAACGGGGATGAACTCGGTGTAGTGCTTCTGTTTCAAATCATTTGAAAACTGATATCCACAAATATCACAGGTACACATTTCCGTCTTTGGTATGGCTTCAATACATTCCGCTCTGTTCAATTCACAAGCTGCCCAATCAGGTTTGATACTATTCAGAGAGCTCGAGTGCTTCGCTGACTTATGAGCTTCAAGAGCCTCTTCAGACTTAAACTTTTTCTCGCAATCATCGCAAAAAAAGTGATCTTGAATGTTGGGTTCTGACGTTGACTTATGAACACTGTTGACGTGATTTTTTCTAGCTCTCTCATCCATAAATTCCTTTGAACAGTATGAACATCGCAACAAAGTTTCTGGAATTTTAATTTTTTGCCACGGCAAGAAAGATACGGAGTGTAATATTCCAGATATTCCGAATGACAATGTCTCACTTCCATTGGTTCTTGATGCAAAACCACGCCCTGACTGATGTCTTCTGTATTGATATCGGCATTTCAATCCCTCTTTAGAAAGATATATTTCATTTGTTAATGATAAGTCATCGCCGTACTGTGTTTTTTGTACATCTATGAACTTTAAAACTGCTGGTGGGGGGTTGAATTCATACCTACTGAGAAGTACAAGCCCATGCTTTGTTGCGTGTTCAATTGCATTCCAACGTTCACACTGGCCTTTTACAAGAGTCAAATGTAAGATACCATCTTTTGCGAGCCAGTGATTAGTTGCTGAATGAAAGAAATGAGATAAGAAACGTGAATGCAGTTTTGCATCCTCTCGCCCAATGTGTGGATGATTAAAAATAACATGTTTGAATTTTGAATTAGAAAGTTGAGGATGGCAAGAATTCTTCTGGTTTGAACTCCATGGTCTGATAGCATTTACACCATGAAAAATTGATATTTCAAGTTCGCTTGAATTTTCAGCTTTCGCTCGTTTTGTTTTGTGATAGGACTCTTCAGTGATCCTTGGCACATGCCTGCTCAGTGCAAGAATTTGCTTCTTAATAAAGTCTACATCACGGTACTTCGCCTTAAGATCACTCTCTGGATCTATCCCAGTGCAAACTATTTTGATTTTGTTTCGGTTCGAATTTAGCGCGTCTTTGATAGCTGTATCAATCTGAAAAAACCGACACATATCTAATGAAAAGGAAAAGTCTCCATCCCCTAAAGTAAGATAATCATAATCATCAATCTGATCATCGGATGACATTTTAGAAACATGAAATAATGGTACCTTTTCGTCTGTTGGTTGTTGGTTGTCGTTGGTCGATGCAAAGTTGAACGTATATTAGCCTTGATAGTACTTGCTAATTCATTCCAATTCTTGTCTACTGTCTACTGGTTGTATTATGTAATCAAATGTCCCGTAATAATCTCCTAGCTAAAGCAAGAAATATATGGAACACATTCTTTAATAAGAATGAGTCGCCTAGAGAAATGCTGGAACGAAGTGACTTGTACAAAGTTGCTATAGCCGCGACTTATCGAAACCTTAGATCACCCTCATTCAGATCCCATTCAAAGGAAACTTTGGTTTCATTTTATGATGAAGCTTGTAGAATTCTTGAGGATGATTTCAAAGTTTATGATTTGCCTCTTAGATCTTTTAGACTACATGTGCAGAAACTAATTCAACCCAATGTGAAGGAATCTTTTCAAGTTTTTAGAGATGTCGACAGCTTGTTTCCAGATATGAAAGAAGAAAATTCCATTGAAGTGATCAAATTCTGCAGAGAAATTTTACGAAATGATAGGGACAGTACGCTGAAAGCTTTGAATTCACTGGGTGCAGAAGCTGATCGGAATGGTCAATTAGAATTTCTTCAATTGAAAAAGCTTGCATTGGAGGTTGTTTTCTCTTTCTACGAATGGGAGTCTCCTACGATAGTTGACTATTCTGGATTCAAGGATGGTGATCCGTTTGGATATATAATAAGACAAAATCAGGAAATAAACAAAGCCATTCGATATTATCAGCTTCTAAACCTTACAAAAGGAGCTTTAATAAGGAAGGAACTTGGGTTTTCAACTATAGGTCTGAGATCAACCATTCCACGAGCAGGGCGAGGTATTTTCGTAGATGGTTATGCTCCGGCGGGGACCGTTATATCATATTTTCCAGGAGAAGTATGGCCAAAAGAGCATATCACGAATATAATCGCAACCAAGTTTTTTGAAAATGATCCAAAACAACATCTATCTATGCGGTATGACGATTTCTTGATTGACTCACGAAATGCCCCATATACTGTATTGGACAATGATAAATCAAACCCATTCGCTATTGCACATATTGCTAATCATCCAGCACATGGTATTGCTCCGAATTGTTCTACCGTTCAACTCGATTTCTCCGAAGATATGCAACTGGGGCTGGAGAAGATTGACACATATATTCCAAATACGTACGCTAAGATCCCGTCTAGGTTTGGTCAAGAAGCGATTGCTTTGGAAAAGATACGTATGCATGGAATGGCATTAATTACAGCAAGAGATGTAGAGAATGAGGAACTTCTATATGATTACCGTTTGAGCCCAGGAGAGCACCAAAGCTATCCTGATTGGTACGAGGTTGTTGATGCAGATGAAATAAAAAGTCGATGGTTAGTCTCTAAATAGTACCTGTGTTTTCAATTATTCAGAATGACATTTATCTACGACGATTTTTGTTCATTTTTCTGTAGTCAACGTCATTTTCTAGTCTGGAGCGATATCGATTCCCACTTGATGAGGCTGAGCGGACTCGTTTCGGTGAAATTCTAGAAGTGTCTTCTTCTTCTTCATCATCATCATCAAGAGTCTCCTCCGAGTACTGGTCACTAAATGAATCGATGTCATCCAACCCTCGCTCGCGTCTAACATCGGGAATATTCGATGCTTCATCTTCAATCATACCAACAACGTAGTCTTCTATTGCATTGAAATTCGATTCACGCCCAATATTATCTCTCGTCTTCCGATACAGTTTATCTCTTTTTAATCTATCGTCGTCGATTTCATCAATACTCCTTGATCTTCTTGATCTATCAACGGTTGTTGATGCAAAAGGTCGTGCTGGTCGTTGCCTCATTGGTCTATCTCTGATACTACTTTCAGGACGTTCGCGTTTTCCAGCTATGGATGGCTTGGGCCGTTTTGCTTTTGGATTCCGTCTCTCATTGGGAGGAACAGTGTATAGATCATCCATCAAGTCTTTGCCGTATCCATCTTCTACCAAGTCAAGCCATTTTTTGTACAGATCCAATCTCCATTCACTTTCTCCTTTCACCCAATCTTCCCACTCCGGACCTAAAATAGATAATCGGAATTCAGCCTCTCGGCGTAAATAATTTTTGAACGATGGAATATCCATCCATATGGAATCCGATTCTTCATTTGAGCTTCGAGAGTTATCGCGCCTTCTCATGTTTCGTTTACGAGGTTGATTACTCATGTCGAGTTTTCGGTGTGATCGTTTTTCATCAGCATTATAATCAACTTTAGTTCGATCTTTTTGACCCTTAGAGAGACGTTCTGTTTCATCTCGTCTTGGTGATTTCTGTCGCTTCTTCAAGATGACTATCTCTTTATTTCCTGGATCTGGTATAACCCATCGCTTTGGTATTCCTCTTTTTGGCATTGGAATCATATCTTCTAGGATCAATTCTAAAACTTCTGCTTGGATTTTTACCAAGTCTGAAATTTTGTAGCCTAACTGTTCCAAAACACTGTACGGTACTCGTTGAGTGTCACCGTACATGTCTACATATTGCACAATTATGTCATCTTTAGGCTCTTGACTGGAAGGTTCAAGTTTACCATCACCATCAGTATTCATCTTCTTTGCGGAAACTTCATCAATAGGGGCTTCATGGGATCGTTCTGAATCAGGCATTGTAGTATTCACCCGGTTCCTTTCATCGACCGTATCTTTCTCAGTTTCGCCAATCTTCCACTTTCTATAATCACTAGACATAGGTACATTGGGCTTTGCATCATTGGTTTCATGTGTTTCTTCTTTTTCCACGTCAATGGATTTTTCAAGAATTTCCGTATCTTCCCCTAACACATCTCTGACAAACGAATTATACCATTCTTCATCCTCTTCCATGGCTTCTTGAAATAGCTCATCTATATCATCATATTTAGCCATGAAGATCCTAATTCTAGATTCTGTTATCTGCAAGGGTAAGTGTATCTGGGAAAATCTATTAAACTGCGGCAATACAACTTGAAAAGCATTAACTATTGCAAAGGGATAGAGAAAAAGGCAGATCACTACGAGTTGACTTGTTCGCACATTCATGTTCGATTCAAATTTGAAGTGTTGCCCCATTCTTTCTTTTTTAAATATATCAATATGATTCAAATTAGATCAAACAAATCTATCTATCAGTACCAGCATGGATTTGCAACTGAACGAACACTGAGTGGTCTACGATGATCTCGTGAAATCTCTTCGTAGCACAAAGCACAACACGTAAATGAATGGTGATTTGGGACTCTCATTGTTTCTCTTTCTGGGGGCCCTGAAATGCAACGTTTAACCGTTTCATGTAAGGAATTTTGGCGATCAGGGGCTAGTAAATTTTTCATGCCCCAACGCATGAATTATTAAGCCCCGTTATCTCTCTCTAGCTAGGCAAGATCATGCAGAAAAGACAAAGACACAACTATATCAACTTAACACTACACAACCTTTCATGCCGCCTCAGTTCTCCCTAATGAACGGGATGATGTCCCTTGATATTCGGAATGGGTTGCGAGATCTTCAACTTGTCGATCCAAAAGGAAATCAAGAATCAGGCTTCGTGGATCTTCACGAGTCAGAAGAAGAGAACTCGGAGGAAGAGAAGATGAAATACAGTAGGAACAACAACCGTGATCCTATTTGTGTCATTCGAACATTAATTTTTTCTGAAGGGAAATCAATGGCATATTCCAATGAAAAAACTCTCAGCTCGTCTTTCCTCATTCTGAATGGATTCACGACTATATCCCTGCTAGATATCATGAATGGCGAACCCAATCTACTCCACGCTAAAGAGCGGTGGGGGAAACGCCTTGAAACCAACATATACGTTGGAAAAGTATCTTACGAGTATAGATCAGCAGATGAAGGAAACGAGGATGTAGATGCACGAGACGACCTTGAAACAAGTGCTTCTGGACATGTTCACCACTCATCCATATTGAGCCAAAAGCTTGAGCGAGTTCCCTTCATTCTTGATCAAGAAGCATCCAGTGAATCACTCGACCCCAAGTTCTATGTACCGGAAAGTCATCGAACATTTGCTAATAATCTTGAATTGCAGGAGTATCAAAGGGCCATCCATGTTTACGAAGATATTCTTGAAAAGGACAAAACTCGCTATGGCAGGGATGACCTTGTATGTGCTATCGATTATCACAACCTTGGTATCGCTTACCATTTGTCTAATAACTTCGAAAGGGCATTATCATATTTGCAAAAATCAGTCCTTCTCAAACGCGCTTGCGTTGGTCATAGTGATCCTATCGTAGCCGATTCACTAACAGAGATTGGAATCATTTTCTATAATGATAATCAATTTGAGAGTGCAATTGCAGTTTTTCTTGAAGCATTGGGTGTCTATAAACATGCAAATGACAATGAGGGTGCAGGTCGGGTATTCAATAACATAGGATGTGTGTACTATCGAATGAATGACCTTGAAGGCTCTTTGAAATATTTGAGGTACGCTGAAAATTCCCAACATATGGTTTTGGGGAAGAGCGAGACTGCCGAAGCGAGCCTTTTAAATTGCGCGCTATGTCAGGCTAATGTTGGCCTCCTCAAAAATGACCTTGGTCATTTGGATGCAACTGCCGCGCTAGAAGAGAGTTTGCTTGTTCTGGAGAGTGTTCTTGGCGATGAAAATAAGACAGTGAAGAGAGTTCGTGATAGCATTGCCTCTATGTATCAACTGAGCTTATAAATTCTCTATCACTATGGGGTTTAGAGGAAAATATATGTATGTGTGTTTTTGAAAGTGTTGTCGAGAGAAAAAGTAATGCTCTTGTATGATTCTGTTACACGATAGTAAAGAATTTGTACAAAATAAAAAGCGTTTACTATATCAAATCATGACTCAGGAACTTTCTTCCATAATCATGTCTCTGAAACATCATTGCGTGACTACGCTTACTCAATGAAAGTTGTTACATTTGAACTGGCCATACCACCGATTTCAGCATCGTCGTCGTCATCATCAATATTGTCGCTCTGACTGAGTCTTATATTCTTCAGGCGCTCTTGTTTTCTCAAATACTTCTTCACTTCTATTTCCATCTCAATGTCTTTTTCAAGTTGACTTCTATGAAGACGCTTGTTCGTGCAACCAGCGACTGGGCACTCATGGCCAGTTCGGAGCACGTGCTCAATACCTGCTTTGGAATAAGTATGCCCACAAACTATATTTCTCATGGGCATTACAAAGACAGTTGCAGTGATGGGGCATTTGAAATTGTCCGTAGTGGATGTCACAATAAGATCATCATCTTCATCATCTTTTTCGTCTCCAAGTGTCTCTGTCATATCCTTGATAAATTTGTGATTGGCTTTAGGTTGATGTTTTGGCTTCTGCATTTGTACATCAAGCTGTTCCATGATTTCCTTTTCCAAGTCCATTGGTGCATCTTCTACCTCATCTTCGACCCTTTTTTCTGTGCTCCGGTCGTCATTCCGATTCAAGAATTCATTCTTAACGAGTAAAATTGCATCCCCCAGTGCGTTGACGATGCATTCCGACTGAACATGCTTTTGTGCGATCGCACGAGCGCGATCCTTACTTTCCGTAAGAAACTTATTCAAATCATCTTCCGACATTCCAGAGCCTGAAAGAGCCACTGCTATTTCACCGTTCGGGGAGAGCTGTTTCCCAAAGTTTTTATTCATGGCGTGCATATTTTTTAAAGCATCGAGATGAGCCCTTTGTTTACTCAAGAATACATCAGCTTGATGAGCTGCCGAGGATGATGGGTGTGATCTTCCGTACATTTCTTCAGTTGAATGAAATAATCCTCTAGTTCCTGTGTGTGAATTAATTCAACAGCTCCTTGAGATAGAGAGTTGAATTACAGACGACAGCGAACAGCGAATGACTTTGGCTATTTGCTTTTTTTTGGGTCTTGTATTTTTTTGTATTTTGTATCCACATTTTCCACGCCCAAGCCGTTAGGGTTAAAAGGACGCATTGTCATTTTTGGACTGCATTGCTGTGATTCAAACCACATACCACATACTTGATACTTGTTCGCTTATTTTATAAATTGGCTTGAGAATAAGAAGTTTGTACAAGTAGATATGACACACGATTATCAAGTGATCATTGATGTATATCATGCACCTTTCTCCACTTTTTGAGAATATATATGATTTCGATATTGTTAGTATATCTGTCTGTGGTGGAAACATGGAAAAGCGTCCTTCTTGGTGAGAACAATGAGAGATGGCAGTTGGTATGACAGCTGCCACCTATCATTATACATTACTTTGTACGCTTTTTCGATATATTCACGATGATGTACCGGATTCTTTCGTTTTTTCTTGAATTTGCACTGAATTGCGTGTGCATCTATCGCCCAACATCGAAAGATAACAATTGTGTCTTTGGTAGGGTGGGCTTGGTTTCCAAAACAAAGTGGATGCTAGAGAAATACTATGAGAAGCTAATTAGCCAGATCAGCGATACTGTAACGTTGCTCTGTGTTGACAACTTCACTATATCTTTTTTTTCTGCTTGAATGTTTCATATCATTTCATCGCCTATTGCACCTCAATTCTGTATGGAGTTTTGTCCCATATGGAATTGATGTATACTTTGCACTTCGACAGATTTTGATATGAAGTAGTATAGAATCATTCCCTCATTTTGAACTGTATTGAACATGTAGCATTTATATTTGTTATGCGCAAAGTATTCGTGAATGTGACTGGTTTCCTTCATGTTTCCATCATATATGCAACTTGAGCGCTAAAGAAAATCGATGGGATGTTAACTCCGAGTATAGTTCCACTGCTCGAGGTTAGTAGACCCACCAACAATTCTCGCTAATCAATCTCTTTCCAAACTCATGACTGACTCCATGAAACCATTCAACAAGAGGACCCTTCCTTTCCATGAACCTTGGATGGAGCTGTGAAGATAGAGATGTACTTCTTTGAGTAGAGAATCATATTTCGTAACAGAAGTCGCAGACTTATTGGAACTATAGCTATGTTTATTCCTCGTAGGATACACCCAACAAATCATCCTCCCAAAGCTGTCTCTAGAATAAAAATCCATTTTCATATTTTAAAATATGAGTTACAACGGTAGATTCATTAACTTAAGATTTTAAAAAAACTATGTTTCTATACGAATAAAGTCCCATTTAACGTGTTTGATACATGTTGCTCATACCACCACTTGATTCTGATATCCGTTCGTTACTTCTGTTGTCTGTTTCAGAGCTTTCATGTTTAGACCCACTCATTCTCAGTGAGCTGTTACCTGTGGATGAATCCCTGGCATCGGCTGTGTTCGAAGAAGGAATGTTTATGTGGAGCATTTGGTCGTGTCCTCTGGGTTGGGACGTTTGCTGAGGTCCTGTCTGTCGTATAGTAGTGTCTACACGATGCACGGCGGTTGGAGCAGTGAACGACTGATTGGTTTGATCCATGGGGAAATTATGCCAAAAGTTTGAGTTCAAACCAGATTGAGACGATGGCATCGAAAATGATCCTGAAATTTGAGGCGCCATGGATTGTTGGTGTTGGACAGAGGCCATGTTTGAGAACGGCATTTGTCGAGACATGGAAAGTTGTGGCTGTTGATAGTTTAAGGGAATGGATTGGTTTGTTGGATTAAGAGAAGTTACTTGAATCCTTGGATCTATTTGGTTTATGGCAACTGGGATGGCATAATTATATAATTCTGGATATTGTTGAACAAGTCCTTCGACAAATGGAGTAGGGATTGCATAATGCGAAGGGTTCATACCTAACGGAACGGGAGAAAACACGGTTGTTTGTATTCCTGCATTTTGCCGTCCATAGTTTTGAAGCATTTGGCTTAGAAGAGTTGAATTGAAGTTGATACCACTCATATTAACGTTTGCAGATGTGTCCTCGTTTTCAGTTCGTGATTCCGGTACAATTCTGGCGGCAAGTTCTCTATTCCCTTTGAGGAACATTTCATGGTAGAAATTGGAAACTCCATGACCCTCGGCTCTTTGAATGAAGTTCCACCGGTGGAGACGACGTGTGAAGCTAGAATACTTGGTGTTGCTGCCTTCAAAGTATTTGGGGATGATTTCCGTTTCGAACCGCTTTCGGGAAAAGATTGTGAAGCCCGTTCCATCAGGTGTCCAGCGGATTATGTCACTATTTTGTTCATTATCCAGGATATCAAACAGCTAATTAAAATGAAGAAGAGTTAGGATAGGAATTGGTATGAAAGTATGGACACGAATAGTAGACAATACGTTGAATCATAATGGCCCCATTATGCCTCTTTCAGTGAAAATAACGATTGACTCACAATACATGGGAACGATTTCTTTTCTGTCGGCTTTTCGCTATCACTATTCGTGACAGATGGAATATTCTGCGATTGCATTGATACTGCGATGGCGGTGGCGGGGGAAATAATCTAGGTTTGGTTTTGTCAGTGATCGTGATGTGCAGTTGACTGTTGAGTTTACTGTATGCGATGCGGCAAATTGCAAGGGCAAAGGGCATGAGTTCGAAAAGGCCTAATTCCGTGTACGTCATGGAACGTCGGTCATTTCGTTTTCGTGTGGAGACCCTCCACTTAGATGGTACGGATTTGGATGGTATTTTGAGATGGTACGATTACTTAAGCCCGGATACGTCATTTTCTGTTTTGAATCCCAGCATGAGTCCCAGATGGTTTCAAACGATATTGGCCGTTTACAAATTGCTTTTGACCAGTAACAACTCATTATAACATTTACAGATACATTTTACACGCCATGATCAACCGGGTTGATATTAATTCCATGAATAGTAAGTTTCACATTTAATAAACTATCTCTTCCTCCTTCATGTCCAACAAAGATTGTTCTAAGTGATATTGCTTGCTTGTTCTTAGGGCGGGGAACCAGCAGATGAAGGAAGCAGCTGAGAAAGCCGGTTGCAAAGGCAAATTTCCAAGAAAGAATGAACAAGAATTAAGGGTATTGGTTGTCTGGTTATCATGTATCAGATACTTATCCTCATAAAAATCCAGAGTCACCGACAAATTCAACGTTGGCTCAGTAGCCAAGGCAATGCATCCAGTTCCGTGATACAATCAAAGTAATGAGTCAAAAGTAGTAGATGCAGGGTATCGTTGGCATCGGTGAAATCTACAATGGAAGTCTTGATCCCAATCACGATGGCCTTTCTCTGTTTCGCAACTCCAGCTCCAGATAGATGCTTGGCCTCGGCAGATCAGTGAAGGCGAACTTCAAGCGCCTCGATGAGTTAGCTAATCTCATTCATGACGTTCTTATCTCTTTGATCTGGGTTCAAGTCAGTAATTAGCACCTGTAAAATCTGTAAGCCACACTGGTTAATCGTTGACCCGAAAGCGTTCTTAACACTTGAGTGCAAGATCTTCCTTGGCCTGAAAGATTGGGCAATTCTGACAGTAAGAACATCAAAACGTAGGCAGTAAAAATACATAATCCTCGACTTTATAGCTTGTAAAACCACTAACTTCTGTATCTGGTCATTTCTATAATTGTAGAAAAAAGGTAGATCTATGTTTATAATTGTTTTCGCTGGCTACGCAAAGCATCCGTCGAGGTACATTTTTTTATTTGAAATGGATCCGTGCCGGAACCGGGCCGGATCCGTACCGGATCCAGGCAGGAACCGGGACGGTTCCGCGATGCCGGTTCCGCGATGGATCCGTGCCGGATCTGCGCCGGAACTGTCCCGGAACCGTCCCGGATCTGCGCCAGAACCGTCCCGGATCTGCGCCACGACTCTCCTGCATCATGCTCTGCATCCACAAAAGCTCTGATGACAACGACATGTCCCCGCCTCGGAGGAGGCATATTTAAGAGTAACTCTTCAGGTTCCTTGAACTCATATGGAGTACTAGATGATCAATCTTGTCTCTCAAACTTCTGCTCGTCAACTGTGATGATTATATAGGTAGGAAATATATGTATGAGCCAAAATTCCACCATCCATCTCAGGACTCCAATAAACGATGGTCTCAAAGACAAATGATAACAGCACCTTACCTTGCTGCTTCTTTACACGCTGCACAAGGATGACATGAGACGCGCCTGACGATGCCTTAATGTACTTCAATCATCCAAAAACCTATACCCATTTTCCATTCGACAACTTCACTTTCCTCATGATTTGGCTACCACCCAAGAAGTTCTTAATGCTTTCAGAGGACTTCAGTGTGAAGTGTTTTCCAATATCATTACAAAGAATATACTTGTCCTCTTGCTAAGATATCAGTATAACAAAATATGATCATACTTCCTGCTGCTGGTAGTCTAACTCTAACGGTGCTTTTACTATTTTTAAAAATATTCGTTAATATTTCAAAAATCTATCCCGGAAAGAATAACTGTACCAATGAGGGGTGGAAACGTGCTTGACTCCCTTATGACGTCAAATTTTGTCATAAGGTTCAGCCTCAATCGTACCATCTCAAAATACCATCCAAATCCGTACCATCTAAGTGGAGGGTCTCTTCGTGTGAACAACGGCTTCATTCTCTTCTTTTCGGCACCATGGGTGTCTCCCAGTGTTCTAAATCATTTATAAATCAGTTCAATTATCTTGGGAACACGTAGTGGATGTAATGTACTTTTTATCTCAAGAAAATAGCAGGATGACGATAAATTGGTTGAATCCTCATCTGATAGCTACGAAGAGGGCATGCACTTCATCTTTTCTCCGTCCATTGATATTGATGCCAACAACATTGGTTTTCGAAAGAATAAATATTTAGATGAAGTTGATATGAATATTTCAATTGCAGAAGCTTTAAGAAAGAAAGGTGCCAAAGTTTGTATTATTGCCGACAATAAGACTCGACGTCATAGCTCCAAAAGAGCCTCGTCAATTAGAGCTGCCAAGCGTGAAAAGAATAGATTGAAGGAAATCGAGCTGTCTATCAAGCTAAATGACCTACGACAAAATAATAGTAGAGAGGCTGAAACACTTGCTAAGGAATTAGCCGCTTCCCAGAGAGCTTCACAACGATGTTTAAAAAGCAATTTTTCTGACGAGTTAAAAAGAGCCGTTGAAGACTTACATGATGAATCTGTACATTTCTAGGTTATGACAGTGACATTCATGTATTTATGGAAAAGGAAGGTTCTGTAATATGTAATTCTTGTGCAAGAGTTATTTGCAAACATTGTATCCACAAGGGCCTATGTTTGCATTGCTACAGGGAAACATTCACTAATCCTTCGCCGGTAATAAGGAGTGAAATTGAAATACGACGAATTCTAGAAGACAATCATGTTCACGTGCCAAGAGAGCAACTACTTATTGAATTACATGTTAGGAATCAGTCAACTATGTTGACAGATTCATTAGATCCAGAGACGACAACTCAGTTTTGTGATGATGTATTTACATCGTTTATCAATCGTTGCTGGTCAGAATCAACCGAAATCATCAGCACAAGACATGCTTCAACAGTTTGCAGTTAGTACTGCGTCGTCGAAGTTTAGAAGGGCTATGCCTAAACCGGAAAAGAACGAAAAAGACCAGCAGGTTTCAGTTTACTTAGAATTAGAAAAGAAAATGCACTGAATCAGACAGATAGAATGAATCTAAGCTTTGATGAAGTATCAACGCAAAATGAATTTTCAGGATCTGTGAATGATATGATTGACAAAATGGTTTCACAAACGATAAGAAGTGTTGGGAGGTTGTTGAATGAAGTAGAATCCACAAGTCACAGTATGGCTAACCAGCAACAAGCTGAGATGCGAGACGTAGAATTAGGTACGCAGACGTTTGATAAGATATGTCCATTCATTTTGGATAAAACAGGACTCAGTGTCCATGTAAATGCAGAACGTAGAAGACAGAACATGAAAAAAAGAAAGATCATTGTCTCTTCAACTAATAGTATGCATTTAGTTGAAAAGTCTCTTCGTAAAGTGTTATTAACAAAATTAAAGCTGATTGTTGACGCGAGGCAACGATGGCCGAAGTTTGCATCGTTAACGGAAGATGAGCTGTTGCGATCCGAGAAATGGAATGATATCATATCATCGACACAGAAAAGAGCACGAATTATCATGCACGACATGACTAATATCCCACTTCCCCAGCCAGCAGATGCTGATATGAATAGCGCGACATGGAATACATATTACAACATGTGTTGCGCAAAGGGTGGCGTCTTTACACAATTGTGTGGATGGGAAGGGACATTAGAATTGTATACTGGCGCAACAGGAGATTCTGACTACATCAGGAAAACAAAGATACTCGAGGAGCAAAGGGATTTTATGGATGCGGATAAGCAAATCGATGGAAGTATAGTGCCATTTATAAATGTATTTGACAAGGGATACCGAGTTCTGCTTGACTGCTTTTCCCAAGGTAGACAATTATGTTGGCAACCAGCTTTTGCAAGGAGCGATCAAAGATATAGATCACATGATGTGCTCCACACTGCAACAGTAGCATACACACGATCAGGAAATGAAAGATCAGTCCGACATATGAAACGATCAGGATTAATAAAACGAGGTTTGACCGAGAGTAACTCGATGGATTTGAATACTCTTGCCGATTTGTGGCTTGCATGGGGATTCCAGGTAAATTTTATGTACAGTCCAGTTCATTAATTATAAATAACTATAAGATATATATTATTTGAAGTGTAATATTTGTTTCATATGAAGTTATCATGGTTTATTGCTGTAGAAGGTGAATAAGTAGTTGGTCTCGGTGGTGTGTGTGTTATGATTTTTTGAAATTTTTGCGGGTGCCACACGAAAATAGTAATGACCGACGTTCCATTTTGTATCTCATTTCTATTTTGGAACACTTCTTGAAATCTCATGAAATCGATGTTTCTCCAGCATCCTTGAACATATATTTTTTTTCCATTACAAGATATCAATGATTTTTTGTTTACACTTGGACCATTACAGAGAAAAAGAGGAGATTTGTGGATACAGTAGGTAGACAAAGTCAAATTTCCTTCATCACTTTCTGATTTGAAGTTCTTGTGGATATGTGTGTACTACCCAAAATCAAAAGTCATTGAGATTTTAAACTTCATTAAGACGATAATAGGAGAATAGCTTGTATTTATCTTCTAAAAGAAATCTTCCATCGATACGTAATAAGTTGGACGATTCTCTTCATACTAGCCCCCGGTGCGTACTACCTGGCCCAGAAAAAAAAGAAGAGAAGTGTCCGTTCTTCCGTTCTTGTTGTTGACTGTGTTATCTCTTATCTCTCGGCCACACACGAGTAGACGTTGGTTGCAAATACTGTTGAATACTGTTTAAAATGGCTAGAAAATCCAAACAGCCAGGTGGGAATATGCCTCTCACTCAGTACGAGAGGAAAATACATGGTGGCGTATATGGTACTCAGACAGCTCGACTGACATCGGATAGTCAACTTCGATTTGGGGACTGTTGTCTGTCCTTGAATGCCGCGGTTGATCCCGTTGTAACTCCTAGTGGTCATATATACAGTCGAGAGGCGATAGTGGCGTATCTTTTAGAAAAGAAAAAAGAAATCAAGGAGGAAACTGCTGCGTATGAAGCAAAAATTGCAGTACAAGAGCAGAGCAGACGTCAAGATTTGGCAAGTAAAGAAGATCAACATAAAAAAGCTTTTTTACTTAAAGATCAAGGATCAACACATCTTACCGTGAATAAACATGAGAACAGCTTGATAGAGTCTTCCAAGCGAAAAATCGATATGGAATCGACAGATAAAGGACAAAAACGACTGAAACATGTATCTTATTGGTTAGCTGAGGCTCAGCCACAAGCAGAACAAGAAGAGATCAAAAGCCCACCAAATCAGCGACCGCCATCTCCGATGACAGGAAATTATCTGAGGCTTAAAGATTTAACGCCAATAACTCTTCAACGGGAAGATGGTACCAGTCAAGCTAAATGTATATGCGCGGTATCTCATAAAGCTATTACTACCCAGCCAATCGTTTTGATTAAAAAAACGGGCGTAGTCATGTTGAAAGATGTGTATGAGACAGTTGTGAAGACAAAAACAGGTGACATGGTATGCCCCATTAGTGGGAGAAAAATTAAAGAAAAAGATGTAATGGAATTGAAAAAAGCGTCAAGTGGATTTTCTGCTTCCGGTCAAGTGGTTGCCACATCGTACACGCCAACGATGACCTAAACTATGTTTGTAATTTCCGCATCATTCAATATATTCATTTATGTTAAGTCTTAGCTTCATGCAGTTATATTACTGCGATTGATCGCAAAACTCCCTTGCGTTCTGAAACATCTGTAGCCATGGTCCAACCTTCAAGTTCATCCAGTCTTCTGGGACCCAAGGCCACTGCCATGTAGTGAACACACGCTCAGGATGAGGCATCATTGCCAAATGGCGTCCGTCCTCAGAGCACAAAGCTGCGATTCCCTCGGGGCTTCCATTTGGATTAAAAGGATATTCCTGAGTTACTTCATTAGAATCGTTAACATATCGCACTGGGGCAAGGCTGTTCGCAAGAGTGCTTTCTTGAATAGATTTATCAGGAAAATGAAAACGTCCTTCTCCATGAGCTACCCAAACTCCAAGGGAAGATCCTTCCATTCCCTTGAACATGATTGCAGGACTGTCAACGATTTTGACGCTGCTAAATCGAGATTCAAAGCGACCACTGTGGTTGTGCAATAGTCTCGGTTGTTGCTCTGGTGATAACCCTTCACTATTGGGAATCCAGCCTAGAAGAGCCATAAGTTGGCATCCATTACAGACTCCAAGACTGAAAGTATCCTTGCGGAGACGAAATTCCTGAAACTGTTTGTATACAGCCTCGTTGAATTTGATAACTCCTGCCCATCCCTTACCAGAGTCGAGAACGTCAGCGTAAGAGAATCCGCCAACGAAAACAATACCACGAAACATATCCAATGTGACTTGTCCACCAAGAAGATCACTGACACTAACATCCCATGCTTCAAATCCAGCGGACAAAAACGCTGCTAGCATTTCTTTGTCTCCGTTGCTTCCTTCTTGGCGGATGACGGCAACTTTGTGTTTGGCCTCGCTATTCATAATAGAATCTTCAGTAGGTTGGGGTGTATAAGTAAGCTTCCATTCAGGTGCTTTTCTAGACTTGAGCCCAGCCTCTTCTTGAGCGACGCACTCCGGGTTTCTCTGTCTTCTTTCGAGTTGGAATCCTGTAGCTTCCCAAATATCTCGCAGAACACTTGTCTTTTCGTTGATACATGCTGCAGCACCACCGACGGAAATTTGGATGGAATCTCCAGGTCTTGCGGATCCAATAGAAACACAAGGCACTCCAGCAGCAATATAAGCAGAAACAACATCAGATTCGTCAGACTCCATGACTTCAATGACCAAACCAGCCTCCTCGTTAAATAAAGTCCCAATATCTCCAGCCCCGCCGGTCTCGGGGACGTCGACCTCTATGGCGCAGTTTCCAGCAAAAGCCATTTCCATCAAAGTAACTGCCAATCCACCGTCGGACCTGTCGTGGCCTGCTAGAATCTTACAATTATCAATCAAATCCTGAGTTACTTCAAATGCTTTCTTAAGCACATTGAAATCTTCAATATCAGGACTTTCATTTCCGATCTGATTATACACTTGCGCCGCACATGAACCACCGAGGCGCGCCTTCCCACCTCCAAGATCTACGAACAGAAGTTTGGTTGTAGAACCTGCAGGGCATTTCAAATCAGGAGTCACAGTTTTAGTGATGTCAGGACACGTAACGTAACAAGTCAGAGTCAATTCACCAGGAGCCTTAACCAACTCATCACCGCATTGGGCAGCCATAGATAAGGAATCCTTTCCTCCATCAATACCTGCGCCCAAGGTAATTAGAGAATCTCTGAGTGCCTCACATGCATCGTACATCTTGGCACCTTCTCCAGGAAGCTTGGCAGCATACATCCAGTTTCCACTAGCTTTGATATCATCAATTTTAGAAATTTTTGCCCATACTAAATTTGTCATAGCCTCCGCCACAGTCATGCGTGCCATAGCAGCGGAGTTAACAAGCCCCTTAATAGGTTGTTCTCCGCATGCAACAGCAGTTCCAGTTGTTCCAAAGTGAGTGTGCGCGGTAACACCTACATTTGAAAGAGGCAATTGGAGTGGACCAACACATTGCTGCTGAGCTACGAGTCCAGTTACAGAACGATCAACCTTATGAACAAGAAAGCGCTTTGAGCCAACGGTAATAAGACGTAAAATGCGATCTACAATGTTCATGACTGTTGTTCCTTTAGGTAGCTCAAGCGGAGAAAGGTCCATTTTAATGTGATCATCTACGAACGTCTTTTGAGGCATTGATCCGAGAACAAGTTCTAGCGGCAAATCAACTGGAGTTGAGTTGTCCTGAGAGTCGTGTACAACAACTCTTCCATCACCGGTAACTGATCCAAGAAAGCGAATGGGACAATTCTCACGAGCAGCGATCTCTTCAAACAATTCTCTGTCTTCAGGCTTAATGAGAAGAGCGTTATTCTCTTGATATTCTGATCCCCAGATTTCTAGAACAGACATAGTTTGGTCACCGAGGTATACCTACAAATCACGTTGCAATTTTAGTCCTTTTGTCTTAATGTTTCCTGATTATTCAAACATTTTTTACAATCTTACCTTGCGAATATCATACTCAGCACCAGCAGGCTCTACAATTTCTTTGAGCACGTTCCCATTTCCTCCAGCCCCCTGATCGTGAACAGAGACGATAGGATTTCTATCGCCTAGATCACAACAAGCCTTCATCAACCGACCCATACGATTTTCCATCTCGGCATCACCACGTTGAACAGCATCAAAATCTAAATCGGCATTTTCTTTGCTCTGAACACGAGAAGAGGCCGCACCTCCGCCAATGCCGATTCTATAGGCTGGTCCTCCTACTTTGGTTACAAGCATTCCCTTCTCGGGGGCGCCCTTGACAGAATGGTTTCCATCCATCTGACCAACACCTGCTGAAAACATAATTGGCTTTACCCACTCAAAGCGATCTCCGTTCGGAAGTCTTTGTCCAAATGAACGTGAAAACCCATGAATTACAGGTTCCCCATATTTGTTGCCATAATCAGAAGCTCCATTGCTGGCTTCAATCTGAATCTCAAGAGGAGTAGCAAGATTGCTTGGGTACACAAATGTTTTATCCTCCCATGGCAAATCATATTCAGGGATCTGAAGATTACCTACACAATAAGAACTAATTCCAGCAACCGGATAAGCACCGCGCCCAGTTGCCATGACATCTCTCAATCTCCCTCCAGTCCCAGTCTCTGCTCCAGCAAATGGTGCAACAGCGGACGGAAAATTGTGGGTTTCAGCGGTCAAGATGGGATGAAGAGTCTGTTTCTGAATAGACACGGGTGATGCTTTTCCTACATTCACAGGTTTAAGGGCATCGCATTCATACCCTCTGATAGCCGAAGAATTGTCATGAAACGCGATTATTGAGTTCTGTTTTGAATTTTCTGTCAAGGTCTCCTTTACCATTTTGAAAAGAGTTTTTTCCTTCTCAACGCCATCAATCACCATTTTACCTCCGAAAAACCAATGGCGGGAATGCTCAGAGTTTGACTGTCCCATATCGAAGCATTCAACATCAGTGGGATTGCGTTGAAGTTTCTCCTGTTTCAATCAAGAAAATCAATGTTTGAGTGAACTCAAACGTATATTACTCATCAACATTATAATATCATATTAAAAAATGCTCTCTTACCTTGAAAAGATTGGTGTAATAATCCAAATCAAAATCGTCGAATCCAAGACCCATTTCTTTATTAATCTTCTCTAAAGCACTTCTACCTTCTTCCATAATAGGAACAGTGACAAACTTCTTCGGTTTGACGTCAGTAGCAAAAGTGGAAATCGGTTCCTTGTACTCTTGCTCCGTCATGCGATCATGCAACATTGCATGAATAGCACTAACTGCACGTGGTGTCAAATCTTTGTGAAGATGGAAACGATAACGCCTAGAGCGTTCCAGTCTATCAATAGAAGTTAAGCCACAAGCCTGACAAATCGAAACAGCGTTGGACGAAAATGCAGATGCAAAGGTCATGCGTGGGCCATATTCAACGTCTAGGGTTCTCTTATCATCAGAAACACCAAAGATAGAATTACGGCGTAACTTCTCCTTCTCAAATGTTTCAGCAAAAAGCCACTCCAGTCTTTCGATTTCAGTTTCCTCCAACGTCTTAGAGGACTGAACATTGAAGCAAGACTCTGTGGAAACAGATTCTATGGCATCAGCGTCTGGACCAAGATGAAGAGACTTGAGCTGTTCCTTCACGGAGGGAAGAAGAGAATGAGGAGCCTCAGTCTCACGATAATAATGAATAATCGAGCTCATGTTTATCAGGGGATATAAATAAGTGGCACAATAGCGTATGATGTTTCAATTTCAGACCGCTTGCAAACAAAGCCAACACAAGTATTGTAAATGAAAGGCACTCAAGCGATATTTTGGATCCAAAGCCAGTTTGTTGGGTGGCTCTGAAAAGTCCCAAGCCGGAAGGTGATTTTATGATAAGAAGGTTAGTACACGCTATTTGTATTTATTCATTCTCATGTTGACAAGTGAACAATCCTTTTTCAAACATATATCACTTTATATTCGTTCAAACAAATCAATGAGCACGAAGAAAGGAATTAGTATCGAGGATGCGCTAGAAATTCTAAATTCAAGGGCTAAAGCTGGAGGAGAAAAACTCGAAGCAACCTCGCCGGAGTTGAAAAAGTTAGGACAAACTCTTGATCTTCTTAACTCTCAAACATGGAGTAGAAGCAATCAGAAAAATGATGGAACTTCATGTGATTGCATATTAACGCAAAGTGAAAATAAAAGTAGCGATGGTCTGGTATTTGAACCGAATGAAGACACAAATGTCACAGAAAAAGAGTCAAGAGTTAGGAAAGAACTTGCCAAGCAATCATCATCCAGCCTATTTTCTACGCTTTTCAATCTCCAAAATGAACGGGTCGTCGCATATCAAAAATTCAATGCAGGTTTAAATGAAGTGTTGCTATCTGGAAACCTCACTCAATACCCATCATTATGTTCCAGTATAACCGCGACATTCGCAATTATTTCTAGCTCCATCAGAGATATTCAATCTATTCTTGAAAAAAGGAATGAATCATCGGAGATAAATCAAGCTTGTACTGCCATAAAACAACTTCAAATATGCGAGAGAGAAAAATTAAATCTTACTGCTGCATGGCATTTGGAAAAGATTCGAGAAAAGAATGAAAGCTTTGATGGGGGTGACGAAAAAGTGCAACAGCTATTGAAACAAGGGGCTAACCAGTTGGAAGCGAAAATAGGAGTTTGCATTGAACGTATCAATGAAGTTCTAGATGATATACGCTGTATCGCGGTTGATTTAAACGATTAGTTATATCTTAACTTCTGTTACTAGTCCTCGTGATCCTATTTAGCATTTGTGGTGAATCCACTTTCCCCAGTATAGGAACATTCCAAGCGATGATTTCATCGAAATCATGAATGATAGTAAAGGGACAATACCTGGATTGTTTGTTTCTGTGTCATTTTGTCAACTTTGAGAAAAGACGAACCGTGCATCAATCCATGTACCTTCTTGGCCTAACACTGTGAACTCGTCTTAGAAACGACTGACTCGACATTATTTCGTCATGGCAAGGCAGATAGGTGCTCTAGCTTCTTGAGTGCACCTAATTGCTAGTAAGTATTCATTGAAAATTGTCCATGAAAATCGTAAAGGTTAAAAACCCTCGGTCAAGAAATCAGAATGATTGAAAAGTCGACCATTGAAAATGAGAAAATGGTCCAGGATGGAACTCGACCTGAACCCTGAACTTCGTTCGGCTCGATCATGATTGATGTGCACGACAGCATCTTCAATACACCATCATGCGATCATACATCGATAGCTCGGATGAACTGCAATGTATTGATGGGATTCATATCGATCCTTGCATCGTAAACTAGTTAGTTGCGTTATATTGCCCAACTTTGGGAAAATGGTCCAGGATGGGACTCGACCTG
>Ga0213868_10000709_pt1 | contig 32067 bp, 25 predicted proteins | sample PICome_9_FD_160087 | JGI IMG/M metagenome (GOLD analysis project Ga0213868, IMG submission 160087) | Coastal seawater microbial communities near Pivers Island, North Carolina, United States - PICO127 | ecosystem: Environmental > Aquatic > Marine > Coastal | place: USA: North Carolina... | reverse complement strand
TGATACAAAATGAAATATGCACAACCAGTTAGTCTCCTCATTTAGTTGCTCTATCGAAGACTAGATTGATTGATACAAATACGAATTTGTAAAAACAAGACAAACAACGCAGATACGTACGAATAGAATCCATAATTCTGATTTTTGGCGCCAAAAAGCTATCCGAAGAACATACCCGTGGACACTCTCGGTAGCTAGCTCGTCACAGGTCACAGGTCACAGCTCACACATCACGAGAACGACGAACGAGGATACATGATAAATGGACAAGCGTTCATTTCGATTTCGCACAATTAAACTACTTAATTTCATATAGAAAAGATATCTCCGTTCAAATAAAGCGGGTTTCGAAAATCAACAAAGTTAAATCGATTGATTCAGGAGTTTCTTCTCGTCTGTTCAGAATTTCTTGTCAAGGATCCTAATGCTAATCGCCCCATATAGTTCTCAAATCTTCCTATTTCTTATCATTTATAGTCTGGAATACAATGTTGCCAATGGATTTTCGACGTATATGATTAAGAATAATGGATGTGTCACTAATGTAGGTGGAATCCGCAAAAGTACTCGCACCACGTACGACCCGTTGCCACAAATACTTCCATGTTCACGAAATTCCAAATGTATACTTACAGCTAGCAAACAACCCAATGACGATGAACCCATCGTAAATAATGAAGCAGATCCCGTTCGAGAAGAAATAGGACCGCTTGCTCGCGTCGGAAAATTTGGATCTAAACTCCTTTCTTCCAGACGAGGCAATGAACCTGAAGGACCAACCTTAGCACCCGAGAAAGATGGAACTATGGACACTGATGACAAGAAACAAGTTAGCTGGGTAAGGAGAATAAGAAATCAAAGAAAAGACTCAAAAGATAGTTCTATGATTAACAATAATGAGAGCGATGAAATAGATACAGTGAAAGACGCCAAGAGGTTCGGAATATTCAATCGTAAGGAGCGTCAGAATGAAGATAAAAATAACATTCCATCTAAAATGGATCAAAATTTAGAATCCACCTCAAAGCTCGCAGTTCTTAACGAGAGTGAAGGCAATCTACAGTCAAGTCTAATTGAGCTAGAAGATATTTTGATGGCTCTTGATGACAGTCTTCTGTTTGTCAAGAAACAACTTGACGATTTAGGGTTGAACAAAAATGCCGCTTATCTTTGGTATGACAGCAGCAATGATACATTTCTATCCGCGGAACAAGATGAAGAGCGTTTAAAAACACTAAAAAGAGACTTGGAGCAACGTCGAAAGGAAATTATACTCTTGATACAGAGGAGAAAAAAGGATTTGGAACCCGCACAATTAGAGAAAGCGGAGAGGATTCGCGAAGCCAAGCTACAACAAAGGAAACAAACTCAAGAAAAGAAGAAAAGTAAAGAGGAGAAACTGCCCCCACCAAAAAAGAAAGCCGCACCATCGAGCACACAACAACCCCCTTTATTTAAAGAACTGAAAGAAGAACAAGGCTCGAATGCTAATAAAAAGAATGTAGAGAAGGGGGTCATCTCTGGAATTATTTCAAGCGCCGTTGAGAGCGTTGTGAATACGGCTCAATCGGGAATATCATACGCTATGGAAACTGCTAGATTAAAGAAAATAGATAACATAGGGAAAAAGGAAGAAGAGTGGATGACTGTGTGTCCAAAGACTCGAATAAGCCCCGGGGAAGTTTATCCTGTTGTTGCAGGTGGTCTTGACCTCTTGGTTATTGGTTCTCGTGACGGAACAAAAGTCTATTGTGTTGCTAACTCCTGTCCACATCTTGGAACACCTCTAGAATCAGGGGTGATTCAGAGTCGACCTATTTCCGCTTCATCCGCAAGTGCTACATCGAACAGCCTCAGTACGGACGATGATACGAAGGAAAGCAAAGCAGGGTTTGAGGACTGTATTGTTTGTCCATTACATCGGACAGAGTTTTCACTTGATACTGGAGAAGTCCGCGGAGAATGGTGTCCTTATCCTCCTGTACTAGGTAACATCATGGGCAACATGAAGGCGAAGAATAAGTTACCTACCTTTAAGATGCGAACACGAGGAAAAAACATCGAAATTATGATTGTCTCTAAGATTGACGATGATGGAGATTATATAGAGGGACCAGTAAAGACTAATGAATGAAAAGATTGTCTAGATTCCTTGATTATCTCTTTCGATATGTTTTTTTATTATAATAAACTTGTGATACTTTTTTTGTAAGGACACTGAATTTTGCAGTGAAAAGGCTTCTTTGTATGCAGGCCCAAATCAGCCCCTATTCCTTGTTGAAGAAGCGAAAAATGAAAATCAGAAACATGTGAGAAAAACGTACGAGATATTTCGAAAAGTGATACAGACATTTCCAACCCTGTTCAAGGAGCAACAATCCTGAACAGAGAGTTGAATCCTACTTAAGATAACCATTAATCCCTATCAAAAATGAAGATGCAGTACTCTGATAGTGAGAGAAACTGCAATGAGCCTTCAATAGATGATATAATTAATGGAGTTGTGATGCCCCTTCATCCTTCAGACGATGATCTGAAGACTAGAATGCAAGCTTTTGCATCCGACGGAGATGCAGTTTTCCTTCCTCCAAAACTCTCAAATTCATTAAAGGTCCAGTCTGTTCAATTGTCCGGAAGCTCACACGAATCTCCTATCTTGAATCAAATGGGCCTCAGTCCTTTAAGGAACACGAACCCAGCCGTACTACAAACAGGACAACCATATAATGAGGGACAGTACAGCAACACAGGATCACCATCTCTATCTTCAAATGAGTCATCTTCTCATGGCAACAATTTTCGAGGACAGCACCCTTTTAAAGTACTGGATATTCAAAACACTTCTCATTCTTATGAAAACATATCCACGAATCCTGTATTGTTATTCTTTCAAGTTCCGTTGGCTGAGGTCCGACAAAACTCCAAGTCTGGAAATCTGGATGTCATGATGAACATTTCTCTTCAAATTAAATCCAATGTTGCCAATAGAACTTCAGATATTCAAGCATTTCATACATTATCCAAGTGGTACTCTGACCTACTGCAGTTACATAAAAGATGCCAGTAAGTATGATGCCTTTCATGGTTAGACAATCAAGTTATTTATCATCATCCTCATGTTCTTTTCCCTATTGTTTTTTTTTATTAAGACTTCAATTTCCTTTTCCAAATATGACCACATCTCGGGCTGAGAATACAGACACTTTCTTAGTCAACGAGGCGGACAGGTCCAATATCGAAAAATATTTGTCTACAATTGCTACATCCATCCTTAACATTGATAGCAAGTCGCAAGTTTCAAAGGAAATTATTAAATTCCTTGATGGTAATTCAAATATTATCTTCGATAAGATCCGTATGGTTCAACTCGAATCTCGCCTGATAAACACTATTAGCTATTGCGAGCGCCTCGAGCAGCGGTTGCTTTCAACCGAAAGGAATCTAAATGAAAGTACCAACATCGTTTCTTTTTTACGATACAAAGTTGATCAGCTCGAAAACGTTAATGGTGTTGGGACTAGGTGCGTCGAAACCGTTAGTTCATTCCCTTTTGTGTTGTACTTTTTACAGTGTCTTACATATTTATGGTTCACTACTCTAAGCAGACCTTCGCATAGTTCACAAAATTCGAATGGGCCTTCTCATGATCAAAGGTATCAGCAGCAGTCGCAGTCTAATCCAATCAGTTCATACGGTGTCTTAAATGGAAACAGCTCCTCCTCTGGTATGGACTCTGTAAATATGAACTCACTGAGGCTGAATGATATCAGTGCTACTTATGCGTCAGAGAACAGCATAAACCCCTCTCAACTGATCACATTGGCCGAATCAGTTCTAAACGAAAAAGGCCCTCTTCCTGTAGGCGAAGTCGGAAAGACCCTTCAAGAAGCAACTGGTAATCCCCAATTGAGCCAAATTTTAAAGGAAAGGCACAATGGCCTGAAGAAGTTTCTTGAAAAGTTCCCTGATAAATTTATTATGAGTTGTGATCACCCCTTTAATCCACATGTCTACCTTCGACGTTCATACAGCCCTGACGAGCAACGAGAAATCGAGACTGGCAGCACAGCTTATCTCGACAAAAAGGTTAAGGTATGCATTACTACTTCTTATACGCACGTTTGTGTTCGTTTCATCGCTCTCATATCTCAAGTTTCAATGTTTTTTATTTATGTCAGAAATCTCGGCGTGGAAAGGATAGAAAGCAACCATGGCCAGCTGCTAGCGTTCCGTCATCTTCTTTCCAAAACAGAATCTACACTTAGATTGTGTTCGAATTTTCAAGTAAATTTTCCCCATCTATTGTTTCCATCGATCTCTATATGCCTTTTTACTTATTTATTGTCGCAAATTCAGTATTTTCAGTACTTCAAATGCTCTTATTCCCTACTGAAAATCAGATGGCCGTTTATATCTACCTACTTAATCGCTTTTAATAAACGCTGCTGGATATTGCAATTTGATATCATGTACAATGCCAAATAGATTATAACCTTTAATGTACTAAATATCTTCTCTTACGTAGATTTTAAATGCACGCACCAGGTGCCTAACTAAATCCAATATTGTGTTGCTTTTAGAAGAATGCTTTTCTTGTTCTAATTACTCATCTTGAACATCCTTTTTCATAGGCTTAGCGTTTCTTGACCTAGCTTCAACTTCACCCTCTTCTAATCCTTTCTTGAATTCTTTAGGGATCTCTTTCAATTCATCGCTGAAGCCAGCAGTCATCTTACCTGCATCCCTTGTCATTTCTGCAAGTTTTTGAGGTCCTAAGACTAAGATAGCCGCAAATACTATGATTCCAATCTCTGGTAAACCCAATCCAAAAAGTCCCATTGTTTGAATATGCGCTACTGACTTGCGCTCTTTTTGTAGGGATACAGGCAGGTTTTGATGAAGGGGTTTGATTTGAACGATGGAGTTCCCATTGATACGCTTCGTTTGAATAGGTGACTTCGAGATAAGGAAGGCTGAACTAGATGCAAAGAGTGCAACAAAAGTCAGAAATGATACAGCTCTCATGAAAAATGATCTAACACAGCTATAAATGTAGAGGGAATTAAGTTCAGTTGATATGAACTATAGTTGTTTTATGAGTAATATTTGATGTGGATTTTAGAAATAGAACTCGTACGACGACGTACGACGAGAGAAGTGAGAAAGGGGTGAGAGTCAGCAGTCAGCAGTCCCACACAAAGGGACTATCTATCCCGTTCGGCACTACAATACTATCATTTATCATTTATTTCGTTGTCTACTCGTACGATATCTAAAATCGCAAAACGGTGTTCCTCGTATGGATTACAGAGTCTTAGTATTTCAACATAGATTCAAGTTCCATTTCAATTCGGTTTTGAATGTATGAAAACTTTATCGAACAGCACTTTTTAAAAAAAAGAATCTTCTGGAATATGTATAGACCTATGTCAGTAAAGGAAGTTTAGACATAATGATTTTCAGCATTGGGTTGCATTTTTTATTCCAGAGCATTATTAAAACAATGACTGTTGACAAATTCATGACGAGATGCAATTCTAACTTTTTACTAGGTTGAATTAGTTATAGATTAGGCTCGGTAATGATACCTGACTTCATGAATTGTTTCTCATCGTGAATGTACTACCTTATCACCTCAGACGCACCCTTATGATCTTGCTAATAATTTTTAAATGCGTGGAAGTAATAGCTAAGTTCCCACAGTCTTCAAGTTTTGTTGTCGCTGCAGCTGTCGATCAATAGAATTACTCATTACCTTTATCATCGCTCCTTTCAGGGGCAATTTCTTTCTTCATTTTCTTCGCTTCCATTTCTCCTTCAGCTAAACCTTTTTGAAATTCTTTCGGAACCTCTTTCAATTCTCCTGCAATCTTTCCTGCATCCTTTCCAAGCTCAGCAAGCTTCTGTGGTCCCAACAAGAAAGCAGCAGCGATGAGAATGATAGCCAATTCAGGAGCTCCAAGTCCAAAAAGAGACATGGTTTGGATCTGTGCCATAGAATAACGCTGCTTCTGAATGGCAAGTGGTTTCTCGGCGACTGGAATAGTTTGCTGAAGAGTGTTGGTGTTGATCGCTCTGTTTAAGAGAGGCTGCCTTGCTGGAGCAAAAGCTTCAGTATTAGATAAGAAAGTAGCAACTACAGCAAAGATTGTAGATTTCTTCATGATAACTACGATTTAAGGGTGAAGTACAAGGAATCTTATGCGTTGGAATGGATATATCGAAGGTAGATACGAGTGGATGTTTTCTTCTTCGTATCTCGTTGTCACTCCTGTTGATTGTTGATTGAAGTGAGGAAAGATCCAGTTGGAGCTAACTTTTCCGCGAAACAATTATCAGTGACAACTTGGGACAACGCCATCACCATTCAAAAACAAACATGCTTTTTTGTTTTGATTTTGATACACAATACACATCTGAAGAACAAGAAATCGAAAACAACTGCTCCTTCAACATTGCATTAGCCTAAGTTAGTTGCTCAAGATGGGAAACAGAACCAAAGGACGAGTCAAAAAGAAGTCTATCAAAGCATGCACTCATGCGGATATGAGTGGCAAGCGAAAGCTTTCCCGATTTGGGAAGAAGCAACTGAAAAATCATTCTAGTTTGGATTACTCCTACCTATCCAGAGCTGCATGCCTCAAGAGGCTACAAATTACACTCAAAGATTTCCGTAGACTCTGTATTCTCAAGGGTGTTTATCCTCGTGAACCCCCACGCGCTCCAAGCAAGAAGAAGGGACAGGTGTATTACCATATCAAAGATATCAAAGCTTTGGCCCACGAACCGTTGCTACAAAAGTTTAGAGAGTTTCGCTCCTTCATGAAAAAGGTTAGAAAGGCAGCAGGAAGAAATGAAAAGGACGAGGCCGCAAGAATGGAGACTTATGCCCCCTCTTATACTTTGCATCATCTAGTGCGTGAGCGCTATCCACGCTTTGTAGATGCTTTGGCAGATTTGGATGATGCTCTAGCCATGATTTACCTGTTTGCCGCCTTACCCAGTACTGGAAGAGTTGCTGCCAAAATCACTAAAAAGGCACAATCTCTTGCAGCACAATGGGGAGCTTACTGTGCTACAACTTCTGCCATCACAAAGTCATTTGTGTCAGTGAAGGGTGTTTACATGGAAGCGACTATTCAGGGAACCAAGATTTGTTGGGTCATTCCTCATTCTTTTACCCAGAATATCCCCCAGGATGTTGATTTCCGAGTAATGACAACATTCTTTGAGTTTTATGAAACCTTATTGACATTTGTCTTGTACAAGATATACAATGATATTGGCATTCGCTACCCACTTCCGGTCACAAGTGCTGATGTTAGCAGTAGCAGCTCTGTTTTAGCGGCAAACTTATCAGTTTTGAGCAAAGTTTTGAAAGGGCATGGAAGCGCCGCAAGCGAAGCTATTAAGGATGCCATTGAAAATCAATCAATTGACAATCCCCAAAAAGAAGTCACCCCGTCTGAAATGACGTCTAAAAGAGAGAAATTGAGAACAATCGATTTGGCCCTCAAGCATGTAAATGACGACGAAGACGAAGAAATGAGTGATGCGGAAGATGAAGATGATGTCGACATTACAGCTCCTTTGAAAGCTGCTCTCGAAACTATGAACCATGATCAGCAAACGTCCATAGGTCGTGGCATGATGACTCTTGATGATGATGCAAGCAAGCGAAAGAATTTGTTTTCGGGCCTTACTTTCTTTATCTCACGCGAAGTTCCAAAGGGGTACCTTGAGCTCATTTGCCTTGCGTATGGTGGCTCAGTAGGCTGGGAAGGTAATGATTCTCCCATCTCTGTTAAAGATCCTTCTATTACACATCATATTGTAGATCGCCCCAAGATACCTGCATCATTTAACGATCTCCCTAAGTCTAGAGAGTACATTCAGCCTCAGTGGATTTTGGATTCTGCCAATTTCCAGTTTCTTCTTCCCACTAGTCGTTATGCAGTGGGTGCAGAGCTACCTCCGCATTTATCACCTTGGGTTGACGATGAAGAAGAAGGATACAAGCCTGCATACGCAGAAGAAGTTGAAATGATCAAAAATGGACAAGTTATTCCTGATAAGATGAATCTGCTTGAAGACGAAGACGTCGATGAAAATAATCATAGTGATGGTACTGATGATGAAGATATGAATGAAAATGACGAAGAAGAGATAGAGGAAGAAGAAGAAGAAGAAGAAACGAAAGAAAGAAGTCGCGCTATACGAAAGCAAAAAGAGGACGAAGAAGCAAAGATCCTCGCTAAAACAATGATGAGTAAGAAGGCGACTCGTTTGTACGGTCGTATGCAACATGGTTTAGAAAAGAAGAAAGCATCTGTTGAGTTACTCCAAATGAGACGAAGGGACATCGATGCTGTGAAGTTTAGAGGGAAAAATGCCGAAGGACTAACAGTTGGAAAAGCGAAAGCTGAACGCCTGAAAGGTGAGAGAAAGGCTATTGAAAAGGATTATTCGGACACTGGAGGATCTATGAAGAAGTCTAAAAAGAAGAAACAGAAGAAAACATAACATGTACTCAGTAAACTTTAATCACACATATAACATCATTGTATTCACTTATCAAATGATTGGGTCTTGCCCCCATGCAAGCGTCTCCATAATCTGTCAAAAAAAGCTTGGCGCCAGCCACCAGATCGTTTCGATTGCTGATTTTCAATTCTTTTCTTCTTTAATTCTTCCTTTATCTCATCTGGGCATTCACTGCATTTTTGAAGATGAGAAAAAATATTTTGGCTTGTACTGTTGGTACACAATGCTTTCGGAGTAAGTGGGAAATACTTTCCCAACCCAGTGTGACCATGACAGTGGCGACATTGGAAACCATTGAACCCAATTTGGCAGTTACTTCTTGCAAGATACATATCAATTTCAGTAAATTGGCAATGTTCGACCTGACGGAGCAATAAATATAGATATGGTGTGATAATGTCAGCATCCTCGGGGGAAACTATGTAACCACCATAACTTTTCCCCTCTGTTGGAGAAATGCCTTCTTCCTCTCTCTTTGCCGGTTTAGCAGGTTTATGTTGAACCTCCAACATCTTAGCCGCTATTTTGGTATTGTTAGGATCTTGAACATCTCGAATGAAACGCAGCCCTCCCACTGTATCGTCAATGCCCAGAGCTTTTGCCGAATCTATCCAGTATCGACGTCTTGTAGAGATGGAATATGTTTTCTCGAGATGGTAAATCTTGTCCTTGACGTCCTCGGGAATATAGTTACAGATCCGAAGATGTATTTTGAACCATCGCTTCACAGATTCATGTATCCCAGATGAAGAAACTGGGTATGATACTCCAGACATACCTTGAGAATCATCACTGACATGAGCGCAGAACTTACAGCGGAGTCCAACCTGCTTTGGATTGATTCTACCTCTTTTCGAAGACTTTCTCACATCATCTGCTCACGTTTATAAATGATTTAATTAATTAAAAAAGTGAATTCATAGAAGTAGGATTTTATGTATCAATAACTTACCATCATTGGCAGAAAACGCCTCAATACAGTTGTTCCTTATGAAGCAGTTCATTTCAGACAACCATTGGGGGTCAGCCTCTGGAATACCGAGCGGAATGATCCCACAAAAGTACTTGCTTTCGTCTTCTTCAGCTAAGCATGTGAAATATTCTGCATTCTGCGATGGAATGGATGCATTTTGAGCCTGAAAAGAACGTTTCTGTTCCATCTTGGGTTTTTCAGAATTCAACGAGCACACTTTTTCATGGTTTAAAGCGTCTTCATAAGAAGCAAATACATGCACATGACAGAAATCACACTTCCATTTTTTAAGATAATGTGCATCATTTCGGGTGAAAGTACTATGTTGATTTGTATGAATCATGCGATCGAGTGGCATGTACGGCATTTGATCCAAGGGATACTGGCAGTATTTATGAACGACAGAATTATTCCGCCCTTGATTGTATCGAGGATAATGCGTCTCCGGCGAAACTAGGGGTTTATCTCTGCTATAAGATCTCGTATCCTCGACTATCCTAACTTTTGCTCTTGGAGGTTCAATTCTCTTCGGAGGAGAATATGCCAATGATGCTAGTGCTAAGGCCGACACCAATTCGTCTTGGCCAACGAGGCGTCTGGTCAATATTGGCGAAGAATCAGAGTAAGAGAATCCAGAATCAATTTCATCATCTTTTCTATCTCGATCTTCTAAATTACTTGTATTCCTCTCTGGGGATAGATCTCTCGCATCGTAAGAAGAAAATTGCGATGGACGGATGCGCTTAGACACTGCGAGCCGTTTCACATCCATAGAAAGTAACGCTTGCGCCGCTTCTGAATATTCATGCCCTGATTTTCTTTTTTTCACTTCTAGCGGAACTTTCGAGTAAGCAGTTATTGTAGGAGTTATGTGATCATACATTCTCTTTAGAACAACACAAATCTTGTATGTTTTGTGAAGTCTAAATGATTCTATTTATCGGGAATCGGGACTCACTACCGAGGATTCAACGGGCAGTCCCGCAAATTTCTTAAGTACTAAGCAGTTGAATGTGTCCGGAATTGATCTTTTGGCGAAAAATTGGAGCAACCCCCACCCCACAGAACAAACACACACATTCAGATTGATTCCCTACAGTGACCCAGTGACACAAATGAAAAAGTAATAATGAATATGGATTTCAAGAAAAAGGAGCATGCACCTGAAAGGCAGCATATTGCATCTAAGTTTGGATCCAAGTCAATTTTAGGTTTGAGAGGGAAACGACAGCGGCATCAAGAACAAGTCATTTTTGATTCCAGAGTTGATTACGGAGAACAAAGACAATCGAGTTCACAAGACAGATACGACCAAAATTTTCTGTGCCAAAAGAACGTTCATTCGGAACAGAGAACACTAGATTCGGATGGTAGTAATACATCTGAGTTCAATGCATCATATGCCAACTCTATTCTTAGAAGCAAATTTGCTCAAGACTGTGAACTTATAAAAGAGGATGCATTATGCGTATCAATCATGGAAGAAAGAGCTTCAGAAATGCTCGAAATCAATAAAAAAATGCACAAAGTTCAGGATATTTACAAAGACTTGGCTGCGCTGATAAGCGATCAACAAGATTTGATTGACAATATCGATAAGAATATTGACGATGCCAATGCTTACACCAAAGACGGCGTTGAACAAATTGACCAAGCCAGACAAGCATATGAAAACCCAATCCTTGCAGATCCATTTGGAGATAAATTGAAACCAAGAGATAGAAGAAAGATAAAAAAGCAAACATTGACAAAGACCAATCATGGCGAATGTTCCAGATTGTGTGAACCCTTTGCAAAATTCCAAGAAGACATGAAAATTGTTGTAAATGACATCAAGTCCGTATTTTTAACGTGCATTGTGCCTGACATGTAAGATTATCCGAATACCTTGATAGATATCCTATAGCGATAATAGATAATAGATTCATATCTTGTGAAATCTTGAATTATATGGATCATCACATTGAGCTTGATTATCCACCAAAATTCTTTTCAGATTCAAACAAGTTTATCGACGGCGACGACACGGAACATTAAAGAACTCAGAGCGCAGGGCATTTGCATTTATCAGTCTTTACTCCTCTTGCTTGTGCGTCAGATTTTAAGTTATGTAGTCAAAAGTCAGAAGTCAGATGTACATTGGTGAACAAGACTCTTGTTCGCGCAAAGCTGTCGGAACCAAGCAAAACACAGCAAAACTCCAAACATCCAAACATCAGACTCACTCGAAATTCGAAACAACAACAACTCACAACAAATAACAAGGTAGACAACTCGTGTGCCAACTGCTAGTCGTCAAGAAACTGCATCTTACGAGATCGATCAGCAACAACAACCATCTTCATGAAGTTAATTGCAGCAGTTTCTTTACTCGGTGTTTATCCTGAGGTAATTGCATTCACAAATCCTACTTTCTTCTCTAGCGTAAAAAATGTTAGAGAAAGGGAATTTGTTCTAAAAGCGAAACCACCACCAATATCACAGTTTGATTTGAATTCAATTGAAGCTTTGGAAGCCGAGTTCGATTATCAAGATAAACTGAAAATGCAAACCTTCTGCGAGGAAGAAGAAGAAGAAGAACCTGACGTCGATGAATGGGACTTACTGTCTGACTCAGCTGGTTTACAAATTTTTGAAGTGACAAAGGAGCAAAACAATAAGAGAATTGACACAATTTTATCTGACTTTATGCCAGATGTTTCAAGATCTCAATGCGGAAATCTTGTAACACAAGGTATGGTCGCAACGTTAACACCAGATGCTTCTGCAGCAGGACATAAACCATCAGTGACAACGCGCAAGTCAGATAAGTTGGTAGCAGGTACAATGTTGCACGTCAAGAATGAGATTGAAGAAGCTCCGACCGAAATAGTGCCTCAAAAATTACCATTAGATATCTTATATGAAGATGAGAATATGATAGTTCTTAACAAAGCCGCTGGAATGGTAGTTCACCCGGCTGTTGGTAATTGGGATGGTACTGTTGTAAATGCATTGGCTCATTATCTTGCTTATGAGAGTCCTTTCGGTAGTGGAGACTTCATAGAAAACGACGGAAAGGTAAGGGCTGAGAAAGGGAGTGGTATCAATGTAGACGGTACGCATGGTGAAGCAGTCACTTTTCGACCTGGAATAGTGCATCGTTTGGACAAAGGAACGACTGGAGTATTGATTGTTGCAAAAACGAGGGATGCACTGGCTGCTCTTTCAGAAGCATTTGCAAATAGAGAAGTGAAGAAAACGTACGTGGCAATCACTATCGGAAATCCAGGGAAACGTGTAGTCATTGACAAACCAATTGGTCGGCATCCAATCCATAGGCAAAAAATGCGAGTTGTACCGGATACTGGAAAAGGAGTTGCTAATGGGACACCATCAGTAAAAGGCAGAAATGCTCTTTCTTATGTCGACACACTAGCTTTTTCCGGAAAGTTGAGCGTCGCCGAAGTTCGTATTGAAACTGGAAGGACGCATCAAATTCGTGTACATCTGCAAGATCGCACTACTCCGATATATGGTGACGAGGTCTACGGTTTTGGAGATTGGAATAAGCGTCTCTTACAAAGTCAGGGTATACAAAGACCTTTACTTCATGCATTTAAGTTAGAGCTAAAAAATCCTTTCAATGGGAAAAAGATGATATTTAGAGCTCCAATGGCTCAAGACATGGTTGAAGTAGCCATTGGGATATGGCCACTTGGACCACAAGAAAGAAAAGATTTATTTGAACGGATGGACGTTGAAATTATTGAGGAGTAGTTCCTTTCCTAACATGTAAACAATATTTACTTTTCAATAGATCCAAATAAAAATGGTATCTCACTTCTTTTCACATATTGTAACATGTATGCACTACTTTTCTTTCCTCCCCAACCGAAGTTTTGTCTAACCAAACGATTCGAAAAAACTCGTCCAAGGATACCTCTTGCGTCATTTGAGGATTTCGTTCTTCTTTTCAAAACATGTCCGCCATAAGCATCGTCCTTAACTTCACGAAAAGATACTTCAGTCACTCGATCATCATCAAACCTAAACCATTTATTTTTGCGTATATTCGGTCTGATATACGCATAATAATGCCCATGTCCATACTCGCCGGAGTGTACAACCACAGATTGCAGATCATAGATTACACTTTCATCCTTTATATCAAGATTCTCCTTCTGTTCGTCATCCTTACAAATGTCACTCAAATTTAAATCTAACGGAAAGATGTAACGATGATTGAGCTTGCTCATCGTTTCCGTTTGCCAATCATATTTGAATCTCATGAGATGCAATTGCAAGATTTTTGGCAACCCATCTTTTTCTATCGTATTCCCCTTTAAGGCATCAACCTTATCCTCGCCCTTTTCTGGCCTCCATCCATTTCCTTCTTTCGTACTCAACACTTCACCTCCAGTAAACATGTCATTTAGGGAATCATACACAGAGTCAAAATTAGCAATATCAAGAGATAAATCCAAGAACGTTTCTTTCCGTTTTCTTTCTCTCCCAGAACCATCTAAAGCTGCGATATAACTTTCATAGTGGCCACGATATAAACTTTCCAATTGCGGATATTGAATTTCAGGCAAAAGAAGCTTCCAAAACTCGCCTGAATCTTGCTGTTCATATGGATTAATCCCAAGTGCGCGACAAAGTGTTGCAGTCGATACAGATGTTGTGAGTAATGGATCACCATGACCTTGAATAGACGCGACCTTCATGGAGCTGAATAAATGTTGAAGGGCTAGCAAGCCATAGGATGGCTTTTGGAGAGAATTTTCATTCGAGTTGATGGGTGACTTGTCTTCATTTTCCAAGTCACTTTCCTTATCGCATTCTTCATCCAATAATACTGGTGTAATGATCAAATCACGTACTAAAGGAATATGATATTGACACTGCAATTGGCTATTTAGATAACAGGTATTTCCAAGGTTTATAAGGCCTCCTGATATTAGAACCTTATTTTGCAAAGGAAGTGATGTTGCTTCAACACCTTTTGGCGCGGCATGATGGAGTGTTGCAGATCCTACCGCCAGTAGCAATAAGGTGATGGCTCTTGTACTCCTTCTGGATAATAGCATCGTAGGCCTGCTATATTTTGAAATCATCAATCTTCCTTTTGTCGTTGCTGTATTGTAATCTGTCTTGTTGCTTGTTGCTTGTTGCTTGTTGTTTGTTTTCATTCCTCGTGGAACTGAGAGATTGTTAGTACCTTTTACCTTTTCTGACTACTACAACTAGGAACTACGAATTACTTACGAACGATTCACTTCCTCTTCTTTATATCAAAACGCAAAACCAATTTAACGTCATGATCAGACTCTCAAAAGTGCCAAAGCGATTCTACGGTCAAACAGTAAAATGCTTCTCCTCTGAAAATATGGATTTCTTTCATCTTCTAGGCGTTAAGGTAAGTCACATCAATACGATAAATATCACCCATGTTTGGTATTTCTTCATTTGACTCACTCATCGATGATCTATTGTTTCAAACAGCGATCATATGAAATTTCTCAAGATATGCTCAAGAAATTATACAAGGAGAAAATGAAACAGCTTCATCCAGACAAACATACTTTGAAACCATTACAAGAGCAAGAAGAGGCCGGAAAACATGCATCAGATATGACAAGAGCTTATGAAACTATCAAAAATGATTATGATAGAGCTTTACATTTGCTAAAGTTGGAGGGATATCCTATGGATGAGAATTTATCGGTAAGAATATCAAATCCTTTTCTTTCATTCTTTATTGTAGTCATGAAGTTTTTTTTTGCCAACCATTCATCATCTCAACGTTCATGAAATATATGTGTAATTTTCTCTATAGGGAGATGTCTTGGGTCACTCATTTTTGTTACAAATCATGGAGTTAAGAGAATTGGTAGACGATTCTACCGATGACGTTCCTAAACTGAAACAATTACTTGAAGAAAACAAACAGCGCATAGACCAGACGATGAAAGAGCTATCTGGTGCATTTGAGAATCAAAATTTCAAGGACGCAACAAGATTGACTGCAACTTTACAATATTGGAATAGAATACATGAAACTATAAAGGAAAAGATGGGGTATGTAGATTGAATGTACACAGTGGAGTAATTTTGAGAATGAATGGTTTCAAATCATCTACAGTTCAATTTTTATAAAATACCCTATCTTTGATCGTTGATTTACTGTACCGTCTTTTTCGTCGGAAACATCGTAAAATATGGACTTTTATGATATAAATTGTTTGCCACCATCTGCCATTGAAATAGAAACGCGAAGGTTAGAATGAAATAAATGATGCGAAAATGTGAGAGAATGAATGAGCATCCATCAGCTAAAGTAGCTTAGTCACAGAAAGAATGAACAAATCAAACATCAAAATCGGCAGTCTGATAATCATGAATGTAAGGTAGACTTAAACCCGTTTTGAATATAAAAACATTGCTATAACCATGTCTGGAGTCATTGTAATTGGATCATCTGGTGGGGGTACTGCTACTCTGGGACACACAGATCCAGTAGAATTACTTACGGCAATTCACAAAGAATTAGGGAGGATACAAACGTCGAGAGAACCACTCGGGATTTCATATGCCTTATTTGTGTCTTGTCCAAAGGTAAGGAACTGATTGGCACAATCATAACGAGTAAGAAATCTTTCACTTCTCACTTGAATTGTTGGCGCAGTCATTGGACTCTGTGAATGAAAACGATACATATGCAACTCTTTGGACCATTGGGCTTTCCTCAGAGACACCAAAAAATGAAACAGTCTTTAGTGTGAAACCAGTCCTTTCTTCACCATTAAAACAAGTCAATCAGACTATAAAGAAGCTAAGTTCATTTATTTCATCAAGATTAGAGATAGAAAACATCAAAGGATGCATATCCATATCATCTGATCCAGCTGGTGTTAATTTGGAGCTATTTCAAGCTATTGCGGAACATGGAATACCGGTGACTGGTAGTGGAGGGACATCTCTTTCAAAGGCATCTGCAATAGATGGATTGAGGTTTGTGGGAAACGTAGGAGGGAGTGTTGCAACAACGACATATACTAAGGCAGTTTCTTACTGTTATGCTTTGGCAACTGAATGGAATGAAGATTATCATCCATGTAACAAATCAAGGAACGACCCTTTTGGAGTTGACATGGATCGACCAGGAGTTCGAAGTATCCTAGAAGCTTGTCTTCCAGCTTTTGTCATGAATTGTGTTGCTTGTGAAATCCTAAGCAGATTTGGCGTTCTCACCAATGAGCTTGAAACGCTATTACGATACCATGTTCTGCCGACTATCTCTGCAGTTGTCACAACAACATCTCTGTCTCCTGAACATAAATCAACTTCTATCATGTCTGCAGTGATTGCTTCATTAAGTTGCCGCGGATCAGTATTATCTGGGCTTCTTGCTGGATGGTTAGTCTCACTCTTACTTGGAGAAGCTCTTTTCCTATGCATAAAACTAAAGATGCCCGCAACCATGACAAATATAATACTTGGTGGCTTCGTTGGAATGATTATAGCTATTGGACTTGAAAGGACAGGTATAGTGTACCTTTTATGCCAATGCACAGAGATGCTTCGGAACATCGTACAAGCGAACGTACTTCTTGATACCAATGCCGGCATCATTGGATATGGATTCTTGATTGGATGTACATTTGTCTATGGAAGCAAAGTTGGTTGGTATCATTCTCTTTTCCTTCCTGTGATTCTATTGGAGATGGAACTTGGGAATCCAAGCTTATGGGGAGCAATAGATGAGTGCACATTAGTGCTTGTTTCGGCCGGAATTTGCGCAGCTAATGTTCTCACGAAGAAGACTGCTTTGTCGAAACGAGGCCTTCTCGTCAATTTAACATGTGGTGACTTTATCGAAGTGGCATACAAAGACATGGACGAATCCAAAGTAATAAACCTGTTTGCGTATCTTGCAGGTGGCATTTCTAGCGAGATTTTGTATTCAAAACACCCAAGAGACGTCCTCAGTTCAGCTTATTTACCATTTCCTATATCTGTAATGTTGGCGAACGACACACGACGAATTGCTTTGGCCATGCTCTGTGCATTTATCGTATCTTTCATAGGAGTTTTGGTCAGTTCTACTTTAACGCTAGTTTTCCACAAACGTGTGACGAAAAGTAAAAATGCATGAATTGGCCGAATTCATATTACAGTCTACTCATATTAAACTCCGGTGCGTTTGCATTGTATGGACGTAACAACTCCTCAACTTCTTTTGGCCCCGAGGATCCAAATTTATAGTTATATATCGGAGCAAGAGCAACCTCGTGCAGGAGCGGAGTAAAAATTTCCCATGCACGTTGCAACTCATCATCTCGTACAAAACAAGAGGAATCTCCCTTTAGAGAATCAAAGATGAGCGTGCTATACTCATTGTTCACAACATCATGAGAGCCGCCACTTATTTCATCCAAGTAGCTCTTTACAGACTTATTAGTATAACCTTTTCTTTTTTCATTCAAAGTGAACTGTACTATTTGCTGAGGCTGAACTTGTATTAGCAATTCAGCATTTGTTGTACTTTTCATTCCGCTGCAGCACGAAGCAAAGCCTGATCGATCAAAATCTTTAAAACCAACCTTGACTTGGACAAGACGTCTATCAAGAGCTTTCCCAGCAATCAAATAGAATGGAACACCCCTCCATCGATCATTATCCACCCAGAGTTTAATAGCAGCATAGGTGGGAGTATGACTTTTTTCTCCTTGATATGAATATCCTTCATACTGCCCTACTACACAATCGTCTTTGGAAGGTGGTTTGATTTGTTTCAATACATTGTACTTGGCATCTCTTATATCATCATGATTCGCTTTTTCAAAAGACACTGGTCGTTCCATGGCAATCAGACTCATTATTTGCAAAAGATGGTTTTGAATCACATCGCGTATGATTCCATATTCGTCAAAGTATCCTCTTTCTTCTGCTCCAAAGGGTTCACGCATTTGTATGATAACATGAGATATATGATTCTTATTCCATTTGGACTCAAATTTGGAGATATCATCCAATACTCCGAATCTAAGAATTGGTATAGCTCGGACCATTCGTTTTCCAAGATAATGATCAATACGATAAATTTGTTCTTCCTTCAACCCTAATCGAAAGAGAGATGAGGACAGTTGCTTATAACTATCGAGATCTTTACCAAACGGCTTCTCATAGAGAAAACGGACTGATGAGGATGAAAGAACATCATGGAAGGATTCTGCGATGGTTTTTGTGACATCTTCAAATACATTTGGTGGAGTGGCCATGTAAAAAAGATAGTTGTAACTTGTATGGATAGTATTGGTATATCGTTTATCTCGGTTACGAATGGACTCGAGATCCGATCGCATTTCACGAAAGGCTACGACATCAGTGTAATTTTGACCAACCTGATAATAACACTTTGATAAAAATGTTTTCTTTTGAACCTTTGTACCATGACTTAAATAAGGGAGTATCTTGATATGGAGTTCTTCTTGAGTGAGCATAGATCTACCGTACCCATAGATAACGACATCATTTTGTAAAAAATCACGAATATAAAGCTGATAAAGGGAGGGGAAAGTCTTTTTCTTCGCTAAATCACCTGATGCACCTATCAGTATGATCGCAAGAGGCTGTGTAGTGAAGTCGATGTTTGTATCATTGGTACACATCATCGCGTGTTTATAAGATGTTTATGTTTTTATGTTTGATATTTTGAATGAATCACAAATGGGATTAACTTGGCCACAAGCCCTTGACAGAATAACGAATAACGAATAACGAGTAACGGATCTTGCACATCTTCCTATGTTCTACGAGTACTCGTGCGTATCGTATATCTTCACTCTTCACACTCTACACCACCCTGTTCACATATTTCATATGTGTTGTTTGTGCATCGGAATCTAAATAATCCATTCCTTTCTTTTTCGTACCATCATGCCATCAATATTACTTACAATATGTTGCATCCTTGTCCCTTACTTTGTAGGGTTGGGTATATCCATAATCCTACGGAAAGATATGTTCACGAGAGCCAATGTAGACATTATCAAGCAAGCCGTTGTTGACATTACTAGTCATGACGCAGAGAAGGATGTACCTTTCAAAAACGATGAGATTCGTCATGTTCTATCTAGTATTTCATTAATTATTCATCGTAATGGTGAATCGGATCCATGTGGTAGAACAAGGAACCTGTGGGCTGATACTTTTCTGTCTGTAGCTGAAAAGCGTCATGTTTCCAATGATTTGAAGGATTTGGATATGCATGAACTTGACTCACTATTGACCGAGACTTTAAGTAGTAGTAGTAGTAGTGACAATGAGAGTATCTCACTAGATGAATGTGGTCCAGAACAACCCCCTGAGTCTATCAAAGGGAATCAAAGAGAAGTTTGGGGTAGAGGATTAGATTACCAAATCGATGGTATTACGAATGCGTTTCTAAACTTTTGTGATATGGGTGAAGATCATACACCTATCCTTCCAGATCATGATGCATTAGAACCAATTCGTACTCAGAGTGGAGATAATATAATCGAAACTTTGCCATGTCATTATCATACCAGAGAGGGAAGACGAATTACTAGTTTGAATGATCTTATGGACATTATAAAAGAATCCAAGAATCGACAAACAAATGAAACAGAAGAGCAATGTTCTGTATCAGATGATGGATCAACTGTTTGCACCTCTACCAAGACGAATGACTCTTCTGGTAATTCAACATTGCACTTATACGCTGTTCCTGCGGGTAGAATTTTCATGTTTGCGCCGTCCTATGTTGGTGAAGAATTTCATCTGGATTATCTTGATCACACAGTACAAAGGCATATCTTTCTGAAAGTGTTATCTCTTTCTCCTCGTGTATTTGATGTTATAAACTTTTTCAGTAAAGAAGAAAGTGCTGATATTGTAACAAAGGCACTCAACGAGAAAAGCGAATCGCACCGAATCAAGAGAAGTTCCACGGGAGCGAATGGATACAATGTCAACAGTCAGAGAACATCTGAAAATGGGTTTGATACTCACGGAAAGACGGCGATGATAGTGAAGAAAAGGTGCTTTAAGATGCTTGGATTTGAAGCATATGATGAGAGTTTTGCGGACGGCTTACAAGTCCTACGTTATAATAAAACAACAGCATATGTTTCGCATATGGACTGGATTGACGATCCTGGGAATACTAGTGAACATGATTTCGAATCATCTTTTGTTGGAACTAATAGGTTTGCAACTGTTCTGCTTTATATGAGCGACCTGGGCCCGAACGATGGAGGTGAAACCGTTTTCAATAAAGCTTGGCCTGTCGATGTCCCAGAAAATGAGAGGATTTCAGCAAGAGAAGCATTAGATCAAATTCGTGCATCCGATGAGTTGAGCTTTTTGAAACCCAATTCGTGGGAAGAAAAATTGGTCGCAGAGTGCCGTAGCCATCTTACCGTTAGACCCCAATCTGCGCGTGCTGTACTATTCTACTCGCAACACCCAAACGGAGAAGAAGATCGTTCGTCTTTGCATGGTGCTTGTCCTGTTTTAGGCGAAGACGTGCAGAAATGGGCTGCTAATCTTTGGGTCTGGAATGGACCAAGAAATGGATATTCAGGAGCACCGATCAATCCTGATTTTGAAGGATCAACAGTAAGTGCGACGCCTCCTGGTCAGCTGAAAGCTACTTTTATCAACACCGGCAAAGATCCCATGTTTAAAGATGTCGACATTTATTTCCAAGATACTTTTTGGGCGCCCATTGGTTTTGGAACCGAACCCGTGTACGTGAATACATACGAAGGACATGAGTGGAACATCCGAAACAAACAAGGTGTTACTTTGAGGCAATTTATCATTAAGAAAGAGCAAGTGCAAACATTTAGGATTTAAACAACAATAGGACTACTAATTTGGTATCATTCTTATAAAAATAACCATGATTACTCACTAAAACCAAACGTTTGCCGCATTTCAGCCTTTTCCTGTTCCATTTCCCGATCGAGCTCGTCATCCAACTCCGCATTTTCCTCGTCTTTTGCACTTTTTTCAGCCCTTCTAAGAGCCTTAGCCTTCTTACCACCAATTTTATCAATATTTTGTTTATCAAGGTGAAGACGTCCAATAGATTCTCCAAACACATTTGTAGTTCTGTTCTTGGTTTTCTTCTTTTTGGTAGCAGATGGCTGCTTTGTAGCAATTTTCCAAACATCAGGCGATGCAAACTGAGTTCTTCTCACAATGAAGTCCATATCAGGACCACTAGGAGTCAAGAATGGGACAGGTGCACGCCCTCCATTCGGGTTCTTCTTGAGCTTACAATAATACACTCGTTGATGAATAATTGGCTGTGACTCTGAGCCAGCTGATGGATCTTCTGCACAGGTGAACACCATGATGTGATCAAGTCCAGATAGCACAATGCTTTGAACAGGATCTCCCCGATAAAAATCAATCAAGAGATTTTGCAGCCTCTTGTAGTCAGCGTTTAAATGCCATCGATCGCCCACAAAGAGCATCATTGGCTTTGAACCCACGCGTTTTTTTGGACCAACCTGATCCTTGAGAGATTTGTATTTCATTATCCCTAACTCAGCGATATCCAAAATTTTTCTGTCAAATGTACGTCCAATGGAGATATTGTTCGGTCTTTTTTTGTTATGACTAGCGATAGCAAATAACGAACAATCATTCTTTGTAGTCAAAAACTCGAGACTCTGTTGACCAGCATCTTCAAATGGAACAATCACATTATTTTTTCCAAGAAGCTTAGAGTGAGGCGCCAACACAGATCGCATATCTTTGAGCACTTTCGACATAGAGTCCGAACATCTAATTCCTTTGAGAAGAAGGGCACTCTTTGCCCCTTCCACAAGCTGCGGTTCAAAGTTTTTCTTGAGGTACCGAGTGACTCTAGCCTTCGGACCTTTGCCACCTGATAGGAGCTTCAATTTGGCCTGCTTTGCCTGTTGCTCTGTCGGTGCCATTTTGTAATCGAGTTCGATGAATTTGTACGAGAAGAAGTCTCCTTTGTCCTTTGATTCTACTTTTCATTTTGGATGCATTTGAAATAATTTTTCGCGGGAGCGAATGAATGGTGCCAACGACAGCCGTGTTCCCGACCAACAATTTTGGTGTCTAAATTTTTTTGAACGAACTGTGGAAAACTAAAAAAACTACTGCTTGACATACATAAGTAGATACTGTATTTAGTACAGTCATTTCAACAATGCAATTGAAAAAAACGATCATAACCATGTTTTCAATGAGATTAACTTTAAAATTAAAGCCTTTTGCCTCTGCATTTGTCACCCGTTCAAATAATGTTCGCTTCATCAGAGCTTTACAGGCAGAAGACTTTTCGTCTAATTCTTGGATTGACAAGAATCAAGAGTTCACTCGTTATGAATCAACACCAAACTTTAAAGTTAAAGACAATAATGGAAACGACAAGCAAAGACGGAGAAGACAGAGCAAAAGGAAGGAGGAGTTTAACCAAATGAAAGATACCGAGTATCAGAATTTCCGGGATAACTTTAGAGGTGCCCGCGTATTTGTTCAAGGACTGCCAGACTACGTAGGATGGAAAGAACTAAAAGATCACTTTAAACAAGTTGGAGAAGTTGTTTTCGCAAGTGTCTCTATGGATCCTAATACTGGTCGCAGTAAATGCTGTGGGATAGTTCAATTTGAATCCACGGATGTGGCCACCAAGGCGATTCAAGTCATGAGAGATATCCCTTTGGATGGCAATGTGCTCTATGTCAGAGAAGATTACCAAGAAAACAAAGACAACAAAGAACTAGGTCGTGGTCGATCTGCAACTCCACCTACAACTTGGCGCTGTGCAGATGATACCAACTTGTCTCTTTTGTCTGAAGAGGAGCAAATGCTCGTGAAGAATTTGATCAAAGCACGTGACAGTGCTAGGAGGAGAAAAAGTTATGAGTCTTCTGATAAAATTCGAGATGAACTAAAATCAAAATATTCAGTGCACCTCGATGATCGTCTTAAAATGTTTTGGGTGGCGACAGATAATGCAGTACCAGATACCATATCTGAAATCAAGGGAGAAGGAAGGTGGGGAGATGCCAAACCTTGGAGACAGATCCCAACAACTCCCGAAAATGACGCTTGTGTCAATCCGGACTTAGTAAATGCTTTACTGAAACAAAGAGATATTGCTCGAAAGGAAAAGGATTTTGGAACGGCGGATTCTCTCTTGGAGGAAGCCAGAACATCCCCGGACGGAAATCTGGAGCTACGAATTCACGACGAGTCACGCACATGGAGAATTTGGACCGCGGAACCTCCTCCGAAAGAAATTTATGAAAGAACAGCAACTTATGCTAATTATGAAAAGCCAAGTCGAAAAGCTCTTAGCCCTGCTGAGGAATGCATAGCCATCGTGACCAAGCACGACCCCTCAAAATTAAATGATATCAAAACGTTGTTGTCTAAATTTCCAGGACGTGAATATAACATTTTGAAAAAGTTGAAGGAAAACTACGAGTAACTGATAAAAGTAAAAAAAGACAGCGCATTATTCGCATTTAATTCCTTTTTTGTCATTCATTCGTTTGACAGCCATCTTATGTGACATTGAGATATCATTAGCAAGATTGTGAAGGATGAACGTGTCAACTGCACTGATCTCAAAGGCTGAACTGAAAAATGATAGATAGAGCACCACTAGTGGATGCCAGTATCTATCAGTGGTATAGTAGAAAATAAACAAAATAATGACAAAGATACTTATACCCAGATGAATGCTTGAACAAACGGATAAAATGCGAGAAGTAGACAGAGGTCCGACCTCATCCGCAAAAACAGAGTAAACGAAAGCTTTAAAAGAGTCCATCGTTTGCTTCAACGTGGCAAAAGTGCCCTTTTTGACATCTGGGGGTGGTGGTAGAAACTCAGAAAAATCAAAGTCAAATTGTCCACCTTTTTTGCTTCCACTCCTTTTGGAAGAACCACTGGCTTCTTCCTGATACAAATAAGCCTTCATGGCAAGATGACTTCTATCCAAGGTCACAGCCGAGGATAGTAAAACCAGTGACGTTATCAAAACCGTAATGATACCAATCACCGATGAAAGAAACGAATCATATATTAAGCGATCATACATTCGCCGACCATTTTCTCTATTTACCGCAAGAGGCCCCATTTCAAATATTGATACATCAATGTCACAGTGTCCAGTAGCTTTGCATATATACTCAGAACGAGGCAGAGCGAAACATAAAATAGCATATTCAAGTACCCGTAGAGCGATAACAATGAAGTGCAACTGCAATCTATCAGCATTTACAATGGATCTGTACTTCTCACACCATGGCGTCCCAATTTTTTTCGTAAGTGACTTGTGTCGTCCAGGTTCTTGTGGATTGGCCACTAAATCTGGTAGTGGTAAAATCAATCTACCAAAGAACAAAAGACTTCCAAGACATCCAATTGTCATAATTGTACAAAATACCCCCAGTGGACTATAGAGTAGTTCGATTATGGACCGTCCGATATGATGTTTGGCAAAGAAATTACGTTTCAAAAGCATGGATTGAGTCGCTGTATTTTCAAAATGAGGACGATTGCCAACATCCCAATAGAATCCACTTAATCCAAAGAAAGAGGAACTTTTATAGTAGATTGAATTCATTTTCCAGACAGAGTAATGTATATAAATTTGTAGACCGCATAAAAACAGTGCACTAAAGAAAAGGACAGCCTGTGGCTGTGGCAAATAGTTCCAACACATTGACACCGAGTATCTTATTCTCCTGTACTGCACACTGTAGATACTTTGAAATAAATCACTTCTCTTCTGATCCTGACTTGCAGATGAAGCACCGGTATGAGTACTGCGTCTTGAAGGCTTTTCTGGAGGGATCCAATCCAAATCCGTGTTCGACTGCTTTGTTTGTAAATATTGAGAAATCCACTTTGTGATGGATGTGATAAAACAAAGAGGATGTATGAGTAACACCTTCACAGCTCGTGATTCATGTAACCCACTTGTATTGTAATTGATCTCGCCCCCCTTGTTGGAGAAGTCATTGGATATTTCCTCCTCTTTGGCATGGAGACTCGTGAGCATGGAAAGTGGTACGTCATAGTATTGTCCTCCACTTGTCATTGAAATCCATATCCACTGAAATCTCGCAGTAAGGGAGTTCATGAACCTCCATCCATCCTTTGGTCCATGTTGTGTTGAGTTGGTATCTGAGGTGCAGATGATCCTATGAAAGACATATCGAGACAACCATAAAAATGTCATGATGATGTAAAGGACATCTCTAGTTGCCGGAAACGAATATCTATATAGAGACATGAATGATGCAGTTGTAAGGAAAAGGGACGATACAAGTAATATGAGTTCATGTTCTAAATGAACAGTGGAAATACCAAACAGCTTGTAGGCGAGAGTACTTCCATCAGGGAATGAAACTTTTCGTTGTATTCTTTTTCGTTCAGCTAGTTTTTGTTCATAGTAATCTCTATGTAAACCAATCACTGGAGTTGGCATCCTTTCCTTTCCGTCCAAAGTTAAATCGGTTGTCAGATTTGACTTTTACAAAGAGTGAAGTGTAGTTACACTTGGTTATGAGTGAGTGCTCGTTATTTGTTTTGTGTTAGATACTTGTTTCGTGTTGGGCAAGAGAGAGGAAAGAAAAGGAAAGGAAAGGAAAGGAGGAAGGAACGAGAAAAAATGAGGTCGGGGGGTGCGCGTACGCAATACGCAATACGCATCAAAACAATGATGTATGATGTGGTATCGTCTACGAGTAACCACCATAATACCCACAGTATTCATTCGAATTATACACTGTCTTAAGTTTAGGTGATGATGTTGCAACGGGTTATTTCATATTTCTGCCTAGTGTCTTATTTTTTATCAAGTACAAGTACATCGAATGCATTCGCTCTCTTTTATCGACCATCCTGCAGTGTAGTCAAATCAAATGTGACTAGTAGTAATAGCAAAGGATATATATCTGCCATGAGACGGAAAGTGAATTCTTTTAAATTATTTGATGGAAAATCAAAGGACATGGCCAAGGTCGAAAATGATCCTTCTCCTAGTCCTTTTGAAAGCCTTGTACGAAAGATGACAGGACTTGAACATTATCGATTTGGTGACTTATCGAAAGGGACTATCGCAACTACAACGCAAGTATTTGAAGAAACTGTGAAAAAGACCACCGGGAAAGAAGATTACCGTTTTGGAGACTTTTCCAAAGGAACGGTTGAAGCTACGACACATGTCGTGGAGGACATTGTGAAAAAGACAACGGGAAAAGATTATAAATTTGGAGATTTGACTAGAGGAACACTAAAGGCGGGAACAAATGCATTATCATTCTCGGAAATGACTCTTTCATTGGTGAGAGATGCCAATATTAATGAACTCGTGCAGTTAAGTCGATATTTTTGGCAGAGTAATATGGATGATGCACAACGTAGAGACGTGTTCGTTGTCCTTATTAACTTTGGAGCTATTACTGTATTAGCCTATAATTTGGTGGCTAATATCAGTGCTGGACTTGTCAATGCTGCCGCTTGGTCCATGACAAGCGTTCAGCTGGGGAAGTCTCCCTTGAATGTGAATGGAGGATGGGATATCTTCCTTCGTACAAAGCAATCACTGGACATGTTCTTTGGAGGTCCCATGCTACCTGCTCGTGTGGCTGTGACTATACCAATTTTCTTTCAATATCAACGGTGGATTAGAAGATTACAATCTCTATCGCCTTTGAAAAAGTTTCCTATCATCAATAAAATCACATCGCTTGTGACGATGTGGTTAGGAGTGAACATCACAACTTATGTGCTTGTGTCTGTAGGATTTGCATGGGTTTCTTCCCTCGTCAGTGGCATTCCATTGAAATGATACGTTGGTTTGGAACGACAGAATAATACAACTCAACAATCTCTCTTTCTCTCTCTATCTTATGTTTTATGATCAATACGAGCCTTTTTATTCGAAATAGTTTCATTTTGAACTTCATTTTCTAGTTTTGCTTGACGTTCCTTGTGCAATGCTTCAGGGTCTGTAAAGTATCGATCGTCATACACATGAACTTGATCTGAATCCTGCACTACAGTTGAAACACTGGAATGAGAAACATCCCAAATTTTGCACAAATCAGCCATTGTATGACATCGGCACACTTGTGAAATGGCTTGTCCGTTTGTATATGACTGTGGCATAAAATGAGCTAGCTGCGTTGGTGTCCGGCGATTGTTCATCATCTCACAAATAACATATTTTAGATTTTTCGTATTTGCTTGAAACAATTTTGCTTCTTCGAGATAATCTTGAATTACTTTTGTCTTTGGTATAAGTAATGGGGAATCGTATCCAAATCGGGTTTCGTCAACTCCATCATCTAATGGTTCGAGTTCCGTATAGTTTGGTTTCCTGAATATGGAAGTGTTGTACAGAGCTGGTCTCGCTAACATAACTCCATGTGCACCAGATCTTCGTCTAAGGTTTACAATATCATTTCGTGTATACAAATCACCATTGATTATAATTGGAACATTGGTATTTGCAGAACTAGTCAAAATCTTGACGACATCACACAACCTATCCCACTTGGCTCTTTCTTGCGATTGATCTCCCACCTCACGACCATGAATTGCAATTGCATTTGCTCCTGCTTTCACAAGTGCTCCGACAAAGTCACATGTTGTTTTCGTATCACTTAATAGACGAATTTTGCATGTGACGGGAATGTTTAGATTTTTTCGTAACGTTGAAACAATACTACAGGCTCGGGGCAAATCGCTTAGTAGGGCGGAACCCATCCCTCCTGAAACAGAAAATTTCTTTGGACAGCCCTGTGTTCCAAGTCATCATTTACAAGAAGATTTGGAAAGAATATTTATATCAGAATCCATTCAAAGGTGATGTTGTTTGAATCAGATGGAAAATTCAACGTACCATATTGATATCAAGACAATCAACATCATTCTGTATCATCAGCGCAGCTGGCAATGCTAACTCTGGTTCACCAGTTCCCATTTGATATACAAGCTTATTTCTTTCAATACTGGGACATATTCTGAGAAATGCCTTTGGAGATTCTTCCTCATATTTCTCCAATCGTTTTTGAACTTTTGCAGTAAAGTTCTCCATTTTCTTTTTGTAGTCAATTGTCTTGAGATTTTCATTGTAGCATCGTTCTGTCGATGTAATAGCTCTATCGATAATTTCTTCAGTATATACTAAATCACAACCATACGATAGTGCAAGCGTTCTCAATGGAGTTGTGGATGCACGAACCATGGGTGCCAATATTTCACATCCATTAGGATCATTCTTTTTGAATAGTTCATCTGCCCTTTCTTGTGTGGTTAGATGGTTTTCCAAATGTCGATAATTACCATTCAACGGAACTTGATTGCTGTTGTAAGAGCTTGGCTCTAGTGTGACAATAGTATCCGCGTCCTGTCCCATGATTCCAATGTGAATACTGATCGAGAATGGAGATGGAAGCTAAAAAAGTAATGTCACTACTCACTACTCTCGTAAATAACATTGCAACGAAAAATGATTGGCCCTCCGCAGAGACGTGAAAAATCTGAGACAACACAATAAATATCATTTCTCTCAGAGATAGGCCACTACAATTCTCTTCAAACGCCTTTGTAACATTTCAGACATGGACAATACTTCACCAACTAGCGAACTCTCTTCATTATCTTTGAATGAATCAAATTTCAAGGTTATTCCATTTTCCGTCGAGATCCCTGATTCACCAGATCTAAAATGCGTCGTAGGCACAGTCACTATGATGGGTAACAAATCTTCCATGGTATGGATGGGATGGGGATCATCCATAACTACTAGTAGTCAAGATGAAATGAATAGTGAAGTCATTGGACGCGGTCTACCAAAATTGGGACCACTAGTCGTTGCGATGCCCAGGGCAAAATATCAAGGACTCGGTGGAAATGAATCAGCTTGTTCGCAACTGATCAGCAGTGAAAATGATGAAGAAATGATGATGGGATGGCAAATGGCAAGTCGACTTTCTAAAAAGTTAGGTATTGCTATATTTTGTTCATGTTCCTTTGGTATAATTGATTCAGATGCACTGCTTCAGGGAGACAATATGTTTCATGGCGTAGAAACAATCAAGGCCGCTGCATTGGCAGAGAAAGAAGTTGGGAATATAATATCTTCCTATTTACAAAATAAAAAATAGAATGGCTAAGTAGTCAAAAGATATCGTTTACAGGCACACATTAATTTTTACACGTTAAGAGATATTAGATAATACTATGAAATCTTTTCAAAAAACGTTTGGGTGGAGTATTTCTTTGTTGCCTCTCTTGTTGCAAGGCAATGTCTGCCTGTCGTGCTTTGTTTCTTTCATAGAGAAGTGCCAGCTGTTCATCACTCAAAAGTTGCCGGCGAGTCAAGAGATTAGCTGCTGTAGGTCTCTGATGAACGTCGGGACACATCATTTCTTTGATGATTTGTTGCAAGGCAAAAGGTGCACCTTCCATTCGTTCAAGTTTACCATGTCGCAAGTCGTGCCACTCCCTACCATTGGATTGCAATGGTTGCTGTCGCACGATCTCGTACATTGTGATACCCAATGAAAAAATGTCACACTGTTTTAAAACGTACATTTGAGTAAAAGCTCCGTGAATGAAAATACATTTACAGAATTTTTAAAACGTACCTTGGTCAAATCCCTCTCATTCCCATCAAACAGGTCCTTGCACATATATCTATCATCACCCTCATCAACATCCAACGCTGTAGCTTTACTGACAAGTCCAAAATCACCCAATTTGAATGATCCGTCCTTGACGAAAATATTATCTGGTTTGACATCCAAATGAACCAAATTATTTTGGTGGATTAACCTTAGAGCGAGCAATATCTCTCTGAGTAATTTATACTGTCGCTTTGTATCTTTATGCAATAGACCACTTTCCATTTCCATTCTTAAAGTAGACGTACATAATTCTGTCTGAATATGCAAACGATCATCTTCCATCCAGGCTTGATGATATCTTACAACATGAAAAGCTGCCGTATCGGACAAATCAGATAGGGCAGCAAGTGCAGTTACTTCCTTCAACATTTGATCACGATCCAACTTGCCCTTCACTCTGCGTTTCGCTGCTTTGACAGCATAAGTGCATCCATCAATACGCGAAAGACATTTGTACACATTTCCAAAGGATCCATTCCCCAGTTCACCGAGGATTTCAAAGTCCTGATTGAATCGAGAAGACGAATAAGAGTGATTGTCGACATTTGATTCGATACGGACGTTATTATCACCCGTGAATTCCAATCTTCGAGATTTCCTTCCTACAGATGGTGTATTTGGTGGTAGTGAAATATGGGATGTACGATGTGGACGCTCTGGAGACGTTGGACATTGCATTGAATTTTTCTTGACAGTGGGTGGTGCGTAATGTGAAACAGTCTTCTTTGGATCTATGGCCGGTGGTGAATCAAAATCTGTCTCGATGGGAAAAAGGTTTACAGATGAATTAGAAAGTGCGGTTGATGGAAATCCAGTGACATCCTTGGGGGAGATATCCTCCTTCAAATCAAGAGAGGGGGAGAAAAGATTTGTTTTGATGGACGGAGGTCTTGAAACGTCAAATGCTCGATCCGGTCTTCTATTCCTTTGGATGAAATGCGATTCATTTTCTTCCTCATTGCATTCCATTGGTAGACCCAAATTCAACTTGCGTATCTTTTGAGAAACACTATTTTCTTCTTCCATATTTTCTGCAATTGGTGAACCGGTGAAGGAAGACCGAAAGGATACCTTATCACTGCCTCTACATTTGTCACCGACGAATAAGGCTCTAGCTCCAGTATACATGGCTGGACTACTTTCTCGACTACTATTATTGTTGCCTTTGGAATCTGACGATTGAATGGATTCTACCGATGTAGCTCGGAATAAGTGTAGACTGGGCATTGCATGTTTCACAGTGGATGGTGGTGGAGACAGCTTCGTCTCTCGTAATTCATGATTTGTACGTTTTCTTGAACCAGAGGGGGACATAATAGAATGATCATAAATGTCATTGCCAGAGGCTGCAAATAGATCCTTGCGAGCAGATGGCACTTGTGAAATATCCGATGTGTTGATGACATCACACACCATAGATACAGTGGATTCGAAACTATCATCTGCATCTAAACCAATATCATCCACCAGTACTGTATCTTCCTCACCTTCGGTATCGTCGTTGTTGTCTTGACCCATTTTCACATCTTTGAAAGAGACCAACTTATTCGAACCCGTGGACAAAACGAATTTGGAATCTTTCTTTTCTTCGGTTGATCGAGATAGAGTGAATTGACTGTGGTTTGGAATATACGCAGGAGTTGGGCGATTCTTATGAGATTCCAACTCTTGCAAATCTCTGATAGGATCAGTGGACTTCACGTCAAATTCAGAAAGACAAGTTCTTCCGTTGTTAATTCGATGAAAAGGATCTAATTCACCCTTATGATTTAGAGTGTGCTTGTCCATTTTAGAATAAAACCAGATCACTATAACAAGAATAAAAGATTGTGGTGAAAT
>Ga0213868_10000706_pt1 | contig 32087 bp, 31 predicted proteins | sample PICome_9_FD_160087 | JGI IMG/M metagenome (GOLD analysis project Ga0213868, IMG submission 160087) | Coastal seawater microbial communities near Pivers Island, North Carolina, United States - PICO127 | ecosystem: Environmental > Aquatic > Marine > Coastal | place: USA: North Carolina... | reverse complement strand
CATGTCGGTTGGCCAGCTGACCAATGCCGTGTCCCCGGGCGACAGCATCAGCTTGCCCAGATAATCAAGGGCCTGCTGAGAGCCTGACGTGATCAGCACGTTGTCGCGGCTGCAAGGCACGCCCAGTGCTGCCATCTGATCCACGATCCAGTCGCGCAGCGGGCCGTATCCTTCGGAGACGGAATATTGCAGGGCTGCACTGCTGTTGGCGGGTGACAGGGCATCGGCCAGCGCGTCTTGGAACGCTTTGGTCGGGAACAGCGCCGGGTCGGGAATGCCGCCCGCAAAGGAAATGATGTCGGGTTGGTCCAGCAATTTGAGAAGCTCGCGAATCTCGCTTGCTTTCATCCGGCTCATCCGTGTTGCAAAGATGTTTTGCCAATCCATGACCTGTCCTCCCGTTGGATTTTGGGAAAACATCATGTTTCGAAATTTATGGCAACAGTTATTACCTAAATTGGAGTGCAGCACATATGTTTTACTGCTGGGCAGACGGTCTTGGCTGGTTGGTGCGCGTCCGGATCAGCCGTAAGTGGGGTGGAATTTGCCCGCGGGCGACAGCGTGAAAATCTCAACCCCGTCTTCGGTCACCCCGACGGAATGCTCAAATTGCGCCGACAGCGATTTGTCGCGGGTAACGGCGGTCCAGTCATCTGACAAGGTCTTGGTTTCAGGACGGCCCAGGTTCACCATTGGCTCAATCGTAAAGAACATCCCCGGTTCCAGCACGGCACCGGTGCCCGGTTTGCCGTAATGCAGCACATTGGGGGGCGAATGGAACACGCGGCCCAGGCCATGACCGCAGAAATCCGTGACCACGGACATGCGGTGCCCTTCGACAAAGGTCTGGATGGCATGGCCAATGTCGCCAAAGGTATTGCCGGGTTTGACCACAGAAATGCCCCGCATCAGGCTGTCATGGGTCACCTCGATCAGTCGCTCGGCCTTGCGCGGCAATTTGCCTGCGACATACATGCGCGAGGTGTCGCCAAACCAGCCATCCACAATAACCGTCACGTCGATGTTCAGGATATCGCCATCCTTGAGCTTCTTGTCACCGGGGATGCCGTGGCAGACCACATGGTTTACGCTGATACAGCTGGCGTGCCTGTAGCCCTTGTAACCGATGGTCGCGGATTTGGCCCCGGCATCGTTCACCATATCTTCGATGATGCGGTCAATTTCTGCCGTGGTCTGGCCAACAAAGACATGTTCGGCGATCTGGTCAAGAATCGTTGCGGCCAGCCGGCCAGCGGCATGCATCCCTGCAAAGTCGCTGGGATCATAAATGCGAATGCCGTCTTTTGTCTGGCGGCCACGATGCAGGTCGTTCACCGAAATCTCCAATTCCTGTTCTTTGTGCCTTCCTAACGCGTGAGGCGTCCAAGGACCAGAGGTGCGGCGATTGTCACCTCTTGGGGAGAGATATGTGTACTCAGGCAGAGGGTTTCCACCCCTTCCAATGTCGCAGCCTTATGTGCTGCGGCATAGGTGGGGTCGATGTCATCGGCCATGGCCACATGGGTGCAATCGGTGCGTTGCACCAGATAAAGCAAGACAGCGCGGTGTCCGGCGCGGGCGACCGCGGCCAGTTCGCCCAGATGCTTTGCGCCGCGCGCGGTGACGCTGTCAGGAAATTCGGCCTGACCTTTTTCGCGCGACAGGGTGACGGATTTCACCTCGACATAGGCATCTGGAAAACCTTGCTGGGACAGCAGGAAATCTATGCGTGAATTGGTGCCGTATTTCACTTCGGGCTTCACGCAGCGGTAGGCAGACAGCGCTTCTATGGACCCGGCTTCCAATGCGGCGCGCACGGCCTTGTTGGGCAGGCCGGTGTCGACGCCGGTGAAATGACCGTTTTCATGATCGACCAAGCGCCAGCCATATTTCAGCTTTTTCTTTGGGTCGTCGTTGGGTTCCAGCCATATCTTGCTGCCCGGTTCGGCCAGGCCCATCATGGAGCCGGGATTGGCGCAATGGGCCACGACCTCGCGGCCATCTTCAAGGGTGCAATCGGCCAGAAACCGTTTGTAACGGCGGATCAGACGGGCGGGGACAAGATCAGTTTGAAAGCGCATGGGCAGAGGCCTATACCGTTGCCAAAGCCCCCTCAAGGAGAAGCGCCATGTCAAACCCCACCGCCGCGATGATCGTTATCGGAGACGAGATCCTTTCGGGCCGCACGCGCGACAGCAATATGCACCATCTGGCCGGGCAATTGACCGAGGCAGGCATCGACCTCAAGGAGGTGCGCATGATCGGAGACGAACGTGGCACGATCATCGCGGCCGTTCAGGCGATGTCAGTGGTCTATGATTACGTGTTCACCAGTGGCGGTATCGGGCCCACACATGACGACATCACCGCCGATTGCATCGCGGCGGCCTTTGATGCGCATATCGACGTGCGCGATGACGCGCGTGCGATTCTGGCCGCGCATTACGCCAAGTCGGGGACAGAGCTGAACACGGCACGCCTGCGTATGGCGCGGATCCCGGATGGGGCTGAACTGATTGACAACCCGGTCTCGGCGGCACCGGGTTTCAAAATCGGGAATGTGCATGTGATGGCCGGGGTGCCATCGGTGTTTCATGCGATGGTTGCCTCTGTCCTGCCGACCCTTACGGGTGGTGCACCATTGATCAGCAAGACGATGCGGATCGACCGGGGGGAAGGGGATATTGCGGGACCTTTGGGCGCATTGGCCGAGGCCTATCCGATGTTGTCGATCGGGTCATATCCGTTTCAAAAAGACGGCAAATACGGCGCGCATATCGTCATTCGGGGCAATGACGAGGGGCAGATCGCGGCGGCCCTGACCAAACTTGAGGCGGCATTTTCGTGAGCCCCTCTGCCACGCAACTCTATGAGGTCTGCGAACAGACCTGGCCTGCTGCCCGGCGCTGGACCGAAGGCGTCTGGACCCTGCGCGATGGTCAGGGCGGCGGCAAACGGGTGTCTGCGGCAACGGCAACGGGGCCTGTCGCCGCCGATGATGTCGCGCATGCGGAGGCGGCGATGACGGCGATGGGGCAAAAGCCCCTGTTCATGATCCGCGAGGGCGAGCAGGCCCTGGACCAGCTTTTGGACGCCAAAGGCTATCACGTCGTTGACCCGGTGATCTTGTACAGCCTGCCCATCGAAAAACTGACCGATCTGCCGATCCCGCCTGTCACCGCTTTCAACCTGTGGGAACCCTTGGCGATCATGCGCGAGATCTGGGCAAAGGGCGGCGTTGGCCCTGCGCGTCTGGCGGTAATGGAACGGGCCCGGGTCAAGACGGCAATCCTGTCGCGCTGGAACGAAAAACCCGGTGGTGTGGCATTTGCCGCGGTCCACGATGGTGTCTGCATGGTGCACGCGGTTGAGGTTCTGGCCCATCAGCGCCGCCAAGGTGTCGCGCAATGGATGATGCGGCGCGCGGCCCTCTGGGGGCAGGCCCAAGGGGCCCGTCATCTGGCGGTGCTTTGTGTGGAACATAATCAGGGTGCCAACCGGTTGTATCAGGCGCTGGGCTTTGTCGAGGTTGGCCGCTACCATTATCGCCACATACCGGAATAAAGGAGCCTTTTGATGGCCAACGACATGCCTACCGCCCTTGACCTGCCGATGATGGACCCGCTGCCAGAGGCCACGCAAAAGTATTTTGACGTCTGTCAGGACAAGCTGGGCATGGTGCCCAATGTCCTGCGCGCCTATGCCTTTGACGTTGAGAAACTGAACGCCTTTACGGCGATGTACAACGATCTGATGCTGGGGGGCAGCAACCTGTCCAAGCTTGAGCGTGAAATGATCGCCGTGGCGGTTTCTGCGGTGAACAAATGTTTTTACTGTCTTGTTGCTCATGGCGCGGCGGTACGACAGCTGTCAGGTGATCCGGCATTGGGCGAGGCGCTGGTGATGAACTACAAGGTTGCCAACGTCACGGCGCAGCAGATGGCGATGCTGGATTTCGCGGTAAAACTGACCCGCGAAAGTGCCAGCGTGGTAGAAGCCGATCGTCAGGCGCTGCGGGATGTTGGCTATAGCGACCGGGATATCTGGGACATTGCCAGCGTGGCGGCATTTTTCAACATGACCAACCGCGTGGCCAGTGGCACCGATATGCGGCCCAATCCCGAATATCACGCACAGGCCAGATGATCCGCGTCTGCGCTGCCCTTTTTGTGCTGCTTTCCACGCCTGTATGGGCGTTTGAGTTCAGCCTGCCCGTCACCGCCCGGCTGACCGTCGAGCGCAATACAGGGCCCGATACCTATACCGCACCGATTGGCGTGTTTGAAAACGGTGCGGTGCCCATGATGACGGTTGAGGGAGAGGTGCGGCGCAGTGCATGGCGGCTTGATTCACCGGGGCTTACGCCGTTTCAGGTGATGCGCCCGCTGCGGGACCAATTGGTTGCAGAAGGGTTTGAGGTGGTGCTGGATTGCGCGGCAGATATTTGCGGTGGCTTTGATTTCCGCTTTGCAACGGAGACATTGCCGGGCCCCAACATGTACGTGAACATTCGGGCCTTTCATTTCGTGACCGGCACCCGCGACACAGCCGGCAAGGGCGCGGAAGTTGTCACGCTGCTGGCCAGTACGGCGGCCAGTTCAGCCTATGTGCAGATCATTCATGCGGGCGGGTTGCAGGATGAGGGTGTCGCGGTGGCCACGGATGCGGATTTTCCTGTGACGACGGCTACGTCGCCGGGCACGTCGACGGGGACAGCGCAAGGCACCCCTTTGCTTCAGGATCTATTGCGGGTTGGCCATGTCGTTTTGTCCGACCTTGATTTCGCGACGGGAAACACGGAATTGGGCCCCGGCCCTTTTGCCAGTCTTGAACAGCTTGCGGAATTTCTGGTGCAAGAGCCGGCACTGCGTATCGCCCTGGTGGGCCATACGGACAGTGTTGGGGGGCTGGAGGCCAATATTGCCATATCGCGGGAACGGGCCCGCGCGGTGCGTCAGCGCCTGATCGACAGGTATGCGGTGGCAGCCGATAGGCTGGATGCCGAAGGGATGGGATACCTGGCACCCATCGCCAGCAATCTGGACGCTGCGGGCCGCGAGCAGAACCGGCGCGTAGAGGCGGTATTATTGTCGCAGTGAATCACAGCAGGCTGATGCTGGACCGGGCTGAAATGCTCTGACGGGCCAGTTGTTCAGTGGCCGAGATGTGCCAGTCCAGCCCGCTGTGCCCATTGGCGCTGGCGGTCTTGAGGTTGGCAGAGGCCAGCCGCGCCTGCGCAGCGGTCAATGACAGTGCTTCGGCCAGCGCCGCACGTTCGGCGCGGATTTCGCTGATCCGCTGGTCTTGCTGGTCCTTGGTGATCTTGTTCGTGGCAAAGGCCATGGTCAGCTGATTAAGCTCTGCCTCTTGCTGCGCCAAAAGATTTGGCAGCGCGTTCTGGATCTCGCTCATGCTGCGGTTTGCCTTGCGCAGGTTGATCACCAGCCCATTCGGAGAGGCCAGTTCAACCCGGCGCGCCACGTCACGTTTGCCCGCAGCGTTGCCTGCGATTGCGCCGCCAACGGCACCCAATGCCCCCACCTTCAGGCAGGCGCTGGCATCCGCCGCCAACATGCCCACGCCGCAGCCCACAGCCGCACCGATCATGGCCCCCTTGACCGTTGAGGCACGCACGATACCGCGTGCACTGGCTGTCAGGGCATCGGTCTGTTCAGTCAACCCGTCAGATACGACAGGGCTGGAATGGATCGTCAAAGGATCAATCATCGCACGCGTCGGCGCGGTGGTGGTCAAACCCGCCTGACCGCAAGCCGTCAGCGTGATCGCGGAGAACATCAGTGAAATCGTACGGAATTTGATCATGTCAATTTGCCTTGAAACTCGTTGTTTGATCATTTGATACGCGTCATTTTTGACGAAAATTGGGCAAGAACTTGGAGAAGTTGCAAATTCTTGAACACAGTTTGCCACAAACCAAAAAAACCCCCGATACCATGGGTACCGGGGGGCAGTTTCACCGAGGGGAAGGTGTTCGTCTTACCAGTCGCTTGGGCCTTTGTCGGCAAAGTTGTGGACCAGAAAATCAATGAAGGCGCGGACTTTGGGCTGTGTAAAGCGGCCCGGGGGGTAGACCGCATAGATGCCTTGGGTTTCTTGCGGCAGATCAGGGATCGCGTCGACCACCAGCCCTTTTTCCATCGCCTCCGAATACAAAAAGCTGGGCAGATATGCGATGCCAAGACCGGAAATCGCGGCGTTCAGCAGGCTTTGGCCGTCATTCACAGAAAGCCATCCTGCGGTGCGTACCTGACGTTTTTCACCCGATGGGGCGGTCAGTTTCCAGACGTTGCCACTGGACTGGTTGGAGTAATGCAAGAGCTTGTGATCGTTGAGATCGTCGATCTTTTCGGGGCGACCGTATTGTTCAAAATACTTGGGGCTGGCGATCATGCGTTTCGTGGTTTCGGTCAGCTTGCGTGCCCGCAACGTGCTGTCCTCCAGTTCACCGATCCGCACAGCCATGTCGAACCCTTCAGAAATCAGTTCAACGTAGCGGTTGTTCAGCACCATGTTCACGGTGATGTCCGGAAAATCGTTCAGGAATTCTGATAGGGCAGGGGACAGGTGGTTCACACCAAAGTCCGTCGCGACCGAGATGCGCAGCAAGCCCGAGGGTACCGATTGCATCGAGGTGACCAGCGCATCCGCTTCGCCTGCATCATTCAGGACCCGGCGGGCCCGGTCGTAATAGGCCAGTCCGATCTCTGTCGGAGAGACGCGGCGCGTTGTGCGGTTCAGCAGACGCGCACCAAGCCGGACCTCAAGTGAAGAGACATGTTTTGAGACGGCAGATTTTGAGATCCCCATCTTCTTGGCGGCATCGGTAAAGCCGCCTTGATCCACGACTGTGGCGAATGCTTCCATTTCTGTCAGGCGGTCCATACCAGCTCCTTCATAGCTTTCATTTCAAGGATTGGTATGACGGCTAAATCAGGCAGGATCGGGGCAGTGGTGGGACAGTTGCGTGTTAATTGCAGGGATCGTTCAAGGCATGGAAACAGCTGAACGGCGTGTTTTCACCGCCGTCAGATCCAGCGCAGCCAGCGCAAAAGGGCGACCAAGCCCACCGCGAGGATCAGCAGGGCAAGCGAGAGGGCAATGAAACCGAAAGGTGAATTTGCACCGATGATCCCTTGCAGGTTCACCCCGAACAATCCGGTGATCAGGCTAAGCGGCAAAAAGACGGCGGCGACAACGGACAGGACATAGCCGTGGCGGGCCTGCCGCTGTGCGACATTGGTGTCGTGTTCTTGCTGGATGGAGATTAACCGGTCTCTGAGTTCGTCGAGATGTTCGACCGCGATCGTAGAGCTATTGGCAAGTTCGCGCAGTTGCTGCGCGCCTGAAAGCGGCAGCATGGGCAGGTCCATCGCGGCCAGCCTGTCCAATGCGGCGCGCTGCGGATCAAGATAGCGGCGCAGGCGGATGATGCTTCGGCGGGTTTCTGGCAGGTCACGGGGTTGCGGTGCTGTGGCGTCTTCCAGGTCCTGCTCATAGATATCTGTCAGCGCGACAATCGTCTCAATATGATTCTGGACCCGTTCGATCAGCCCCTGGACCAAATGCGCAAGGAAATCAGCGACTGTTCTGGGTGGAAACCCTGCGGTGCAGGCAACCCGGATGGCATCAATGGCAAAGACCTTGCGACGCCGCACCGTGATGACCACGTCCGCGCTGACCCACATGCGCACAGAGATCATCTGGTCTGCCTCGGCCCCTTCGTTCATGTTGATGCCGCGCAGGTTCAGGATGATCCCATCATTGAACTGATCACAGCGGGGCCGCGTTTCGGTTTGCAACAAGGCACCAGCGGGGATCGGCGGAAGATGCGCATGGACCCAATCTGAAAAAGCTGGGTCCGTCATGTCGAAATGCCACCAACGATAGGTGCCCGGCCCCGTCAGATTGCTGTCTTCGGGAACCAGGGTGGTCCCGTCAGGATAAATATCGAAAACACAAATCGGCATGGTCATCCTCAGCAAAACCTGCTGACAAGACTGCACCTCAAGCCATGTCAGCGCAACTGGTTCCCTGCCGTGACCGGGCCTGTCGGGGTTGGCCGTAAGGTGGGCGCATCGCCCACCTTGGCTGTTGTTAAAGCGCGGCGGCCAGACGTGTCCCTTGATCAATCGCGCGTTTGGCGTCCAGTTCGGCGGCCACATCTGCGCCGCCAATCACGTGGCAGGGTTTGCCCTTGGCCTCCAGTGCGTCGGCCAGGGAACGGTCCGACAATTGACCGGCGCATAGCACGATCGTGTCTGCCTCGATCAACGTGGGCTTTTCGCGGGCCTCGCCAAAGCTGATGTGCAGCCCTTGTGCGTCGATCTTTTCATAGTTCACGCCAGCGATCATCTGCACGTTCTTCATCGTCAGAGAGGCGCGGTGGATCCAGCCTGTGGTCTTGCCCAGACCTTTGCCGACCTTTGATGTCTTGCGTTGCAGCATCGTGACCTGACGGGCAGGTTTATGCGGTTGCGGACCTTCGGGTGCCAGGCCCGCGCGATGTTTCCCGGGATCGGCGACGCCCCATTCCTTCATCCATTCGGGCAGGTTCAGCGTGGTGCTTTCACCGTCCTGGACAAGGTGCTCTGATACGTCGAAACCAATGCCGCCCGCCCCGATGACCGCGACGCGCTGGCCCACGTCTGCGGTGCCTTTCAGGACGTCGATATAGCTGACCACATTGCCCGCGTTCTGGCCGGGGATCTGCGGATCGCGGGGGATGACGCCGGTGGCGATGATCACCTCGTCAAAACCGTCCAGATCGTTGGCCGATACGTCGGTGTTCAATTTCACGGTGACACCCATTTCGGCGACCATGGTGCGGTACCAATCGACAAAGCCCCAGAACTCTTCCTTGCCCGCAACCTGTTTGGCCAGGTTCAGCTGGCCCCCAATCTCAGAGGCGCGGTCAAAGATGGTCACCTTGTGGCCCCGCTCTGCCGCTGTGATGGCGGCCGAAAGGCCAGCGGGACCCGCGCCGACGACGGCGATGGTTTTGGGTGTCTTGGTGGCCTCGATCAGCAGTTCGGTCTCATAGCAGGCGCGGGGGTTGACCAGGCAGCTTGAAATCTTGCCACCAAAGGTGTGATCCAGACATGCCTGGTTGCAGCCGATGCAGGGCGCGATCTGCGCGGATTTATCTGCCATCGCCTTGGCCACGAAATCCGGATCGGCCAGCATGGGCCGCGCAAGGCTGACCATATCGGCGCAGCCATCCGCCAGCACGTCTTCGGCGACCTGTGGGGTGTTGATCCGGTTGGAGGTGACCAGCGGAATGCTCACATGACCCATTAGTTTCTTTGTGACCCAGGAGAACGCCGCGCGCGGCACGGAGGTGGCGATTGTCGGGATGCGGGCCTCGTGCCAGCCGATGCCGGTGTTGATGATCGTGGCCCCGGCTTTTTCGATCTCCTTGGCCAGCTGTGCCACCTCATCAAAGGTGGAACCATTGGGCACCAGATCAATCATCGACAACCGGTAGATGATGATGAATTCCGGGCCCACGGTTTCGCGCACGCGGCGGACAACCTCGATCGGCAGGCGCATCCGGTTTTCATAAGAGCCGCCCCAGCGGTCGGTGCGTTTGTTGGTATGGGTGACAAGGAACTGGTTGAGGAAATATCCCTCTGATCCCATCACTTCGACCCCGTCATAGCCTGCCTGTTTGGCGCGGGCTGCGCAGGCGGCAATATCGGCGATCTGCTTTTCGATGCCGTCTTCGTCCAGTTCCTTTGGCGGAAAAGGCGAGATTGGTGATTTGATTGCCGATGGGGCCACGCAGGCAGGGCCGTAGGCATAGCGGCCCGCATGCAGGATCTGCATGGCGATCTTGCCACCCGCGTCGTGTACGCGTTTTGTCACGATGCTGTGGTTGGCGACATCCTGATCCGAGACCATCATCGCGGCACCGGGCAGCACCGATCCTTCCATGTTCGGGCCGATCCCGCCTGTCACCATCAGGCCAACCTCGCCGCGCGCACGCGCGGCATAGAATTCCGCGACGCGGTTCCAGTCCTTGGTTTCCTCCAGGCCGGTGTGCATCGACCCCATCAGCACGCGGTTCTTGAGGGTTGTGAACCCCAGATCGAGAGGGGCAAGCATATGCGGATAGCTGGACATGAAGAAACCTTTCTGGCTTTGGCAGTGTTGCAGCAGACAACACTGGAATTGTGGGGATGTGTCACGCACAACGCCGCGTCATCCGACCGCATTGGACAATACCACAGGCTGACGCAAATCGCTCAGGCGTTTCACAGGCATTGGGTGGCTTTCTGTGGCGGCGCATCCATGCTACTGACCAGCCATCCCAAAAGATCAGGAAGTTGCGTGATGACGCCACAAGAAATCGAAAAACTGCCCTACCGACCTTGTGCCGGTGTGATGCTTTTGAATGCGGAGGGTCAGGTTTTTGTCGGCCAGCGCAAGGACCGTTACAAGGATGCATGGCAGATGCCACAGGGTGGCGTTGAAAAGGGCGAAGACCCCGCCGAGGCCGCCTTGCGCGAATTGGAAGAGGAAACCGGCGTCAGCCGTGACCTGGTTACCGTCCTGGCCGAAACAAAGGGCTGGGTGCCCTATGAGCTGCCCCATGAACTGGTGCCGCAGCTGTGGAAGGGCAAGTTTCGCGGACAGGAGCAGAAATGGTACCTGATGCGGTTTCATGGCCATGACGATCAGGTGAACATTGAGACGGAACACCAGGAGTTTTCTGCCTGGAAATGGATGCCGGTCCATGATCTGGTCGCCAGCATCGTGCCGTTCAAACGATCAGTCTACGAGGCGGTTCTATCAGAGTTCGAGGAGTTTTTGTAATGCGGTATCTTGGTTTGATCCTGGCGCTTTTGGCCCCTGCGCCGGCCTTTGCCCTGTCATGCATGGCACCATCGGTTGAGCACAGCTATGCCAGCTACGCCGCAGCAGAGGAAACCTATGTCGTGATCCACGGCCGCCTGACACTTGATATGTCCAAGCTGCCACGTGGCGTCGTCAACAACCGGATGCCGCCGGAGCAGACCAATGTGAAGGGACATATCGGTGGTCTGATGCTGACCGAGGCAGGGTTCACCCAACCGTTTGAGCAAGATCTGACGCTAGAGGTTTCCTGTCTGGGGCGGTGGTGCGGCATGGTGCAAAACGGTGAGGACGTGCTGGCCTTTGTGCGCAAGGATGCGCAAGGATATGCGCTGGCGGTCAACCCTTGCGGCCGGGCGGTCTTTTCTGCACCAAAGCGGTCAATGCTGAAGCGCGCCAAACAATGTATGAAGCGGAATGACTGCACCGCGTTTTAGTGCTGCCGCTAGTCGATGATGGGCATCATCGGGCCTGCATCGCGCGCCAACAGCCCGTGCAGGCGGGGGTCTTCGGCCACCTCGACCTGGCGGCGGTATGGGGTAAACCCACTGCGCATGTAGAATGACAGCGCCTGCGGGCTGTCCATCGTGCAGGTATGTACATGAAACCGGCTGATCGGTTGCGCCCATGCCAGCCGGATGGCCGCGTCCATCAAAAAGCGGCCAGCGCCGCTGCCGATCAGTTTCGGGGTCAGACCGAAATAGGCCAGCTCACAGGCGTTGTCTTCGCGGAAATCCAGCTCCAGCAGCGCTTCGTCCTGACCATCCTTTGCCAGCGTATAGATCGCCACTGACGGGTCTTCGATGATCCCCCGCAAGGTGGCGTCATCCATCCGCAGCCGTCCGAACCACATCCATTCCGCCCCGACACGGCTGAATATGTCGCGGTACCAGTCCAGATCGGGCGTGACCTGCCGAAAGGTGATGCCATCAGCCAAAGGCAGATCGCGGGTCGGGGCAGGGGCCGTCATCTGTAGATGGGTGACTACCATCGCCACATGGCCCGCAGGTACATCATGATTGCCGCTGCCAAGCATCTGTCAGATCAATCCTTCGGATTTGAAGACGGCCAGCATATCCTTTTGGGGGCGTGGGCCGATGTGGCTGATCACTTCTCCCGCACATAGGTTGCCCATGCGCCCGCACACCTCAAGCGCGCAGCCATTGGCCATGCCAAACAGGAAACCGGCGGCGAATTGATCACCGGCACCTGTCGCATCGACGGGTGTTACGGCATCGACGCCGACATCGACGCGTGTGCCATCCTTGATCAGGCTGACGCCATCGCCGGAACGCGTGGCCACCACGATCGGGCAGATATCGGCGGTCTTGGACAGGGCGGTTTCGAAATCATCTGTTTCGAACAGGGATTTCAATTCAGCCTCATTGCCGATGACAAAGCCCAGATCGTTCTGGATCAACGCCAGAAAATCCGCACGGTGGCGTTCAACGCAGAAAGGATCGGAAATCGCGATGCCCGCCATGCCGCCCGCCGCTGTTGTTGCGCGCGCGGCCTCGCGGAAGGCGGTCTTGCCTGCGTCCTGATCAAACAGGTAGCCCTCAAGGAACATCATCTTTGCATTTCCCGCCACTTGATGCGGCACATCTGCATAGGACAGACCAGTGGAGATACCCAGATAGGTATTCATTGACCGCTCTCCATCGGGGGTGACGAAAATCATGCTGCGTGATGTGGGCGTTTTGCCGTCAGCGACCGGCGGATTGACAAAGTCGATGCCGTGATCGGCCATGGCACTGGCATAGAACCTGCCCAATGCATCATCGCTGACCCGTCCGATAAAGGCTGTCTGCAATCCCAGTGCACCGGCACCGGCGATGGTATTTGCCACGGACCCGCCCGGTGTTTGAACCCGGTCATCCATGGCCATATACAGCTCTTCGCCGCGTTCTTTTTCGATCAACTGCATGATGCCTTTTTCAATTCCCATCAGGTCAAGAAAGCTGTCATCAGTTTGGGTAATCACATCAACAACAGCATTGCCGATACCAACAAGGTCGTAGGTTTTCATGAAGCGGTCCTCTTGGGGATTAATGAGTGGTCTTGTCCTCAAAGGGACAAAGATCTTTGATGATACAGGTCGGGCACATTGGTTTGCGTGCCTTGCAATGATAGCGCCCGTGCAGGATCAACCAATGGTGGGCGTGCAATTGGAAATCGGCGGGGATGTTATCCTCAACGGCGCGTTCCACGGCGTCGACGGTTTTGCCCGGGGCAATGCCGGTGCGGTTCCCGACGCGGAAAATATGCGTGTCCACCGCCTGTGCCGGCTGGTGCCACCACATGTTCAGAACCACATTGGCGGTCTTGCGGCCCACGCCGGGCAGCGATTGCAGTGCCGCGCGTGAATTGGGCACGACGCCTGCATATTCATCGACCAATATCTGGCTCAATTTCATCACGTTCTTGGCCTTTTGCCGGAACAGGCCGATGGTCTTGATATGTTCGGTCAGCCCCTCAAGGCCCAGATCCAGCATTTTTTGCGGCGTATCGGCAACCTTGAACAGTTCTTTTGTTGCTTTGTTGACACCGGCATCCGTGGCCTGCGCCGACAGGGCCACGGCCACGACCAACGTGTAGACATTCACATGATCCAGTTCACCCTTGGGTTCCGGGTCTGCATCATGAAAGCGCGTGAATATTTCGCGGATGGTATGATAATCGAGCTGTTTTGCCATGGCCCTTGGTATGCGCGATGCAGGGACCGGGGGCAAGCAGTTGCGCATGTTTCGGGTCGCATAAAGGGGCGGTGCGGCCTAGATTGGGGGCATGAACCAGAACCCCCAGATCCCCGCCTTTGACGATGGCTATCACTACAGGGTGATGCGCCGCGCGATAGAGCTGCTCGATGCCTCGCAAGAGACATTGTCATTGGAAGACATCGCCGCGCAGATGGGCCTTTCTGCGGCACATTTCCAGCGGGTGTTTTCACGCTGGGTGGGCGTGTCGCCCAAAAGGTATCAACAATATCTGCAGCTGGGACAGGCCAAGGAAATGCTGCGCAACAATGCCACAACCCTGCAGGCGGCGCATGAGGTGGGTCTGTCGGGTACCGGGCGTTTGCATGATATGTTCCTGCGCTGGGAAGCCATGAGCCCGGGTACCTATGCACGCCAGGCAGCAGGGTTGGTGATTTATTGGGGATGGTTCGACAGCCCCTTTGGGCAGGCGCTGGTGATGGGCACCGACAAGGGGATCTGCGGTCTGGCACTGACCGCCGAGATGGGCCAGGAGACCGCGATGCAGGATTTGATGTCGCGTTGGCCCAAGGCCCGCTTTGTCGAGGAACCGGACCGGCTGCGCCCTTGGGTCCAGCGGGCCTTTGCAGCTCAGGAGAGCGCGTCGGAAAAAGCGCCGCTCTACCTGATCGGGGCACCCTTTCAGATCAAGGTCTGGGAGGCGCTGCTGCAGGTGCCGCAGGGGCAGGTGACCACCTACTCCGACATTGCCAGTCACATCGGGCACCCCAAAGCGGTGCGCGCGGTGGGAACAGCAGTGGGCCGCAACCCTGTCTCATGGCTTGTTCCGTGCCACCGCGTCTTGCGTAAATCGGGCGCTTTGGGTGGCTATCATTGGGGTTTGCCTGTCAAACGGGCAATGTTGGCGTTTGAGGCTGCACGCACGGAACAGTGATGCGCGGGATATGGCCGAGCGAACATTCCCCGTGATTATCTCTGCCGTAGGGTTCATATATAGGGCATGAACCAAGCGCCCCGCCCGAACGGGGCCAAAACATGAAAGCAGTAGTTATGATTTCTTCCAAACTTTCTCTGGCCGCGCTGGTTGCGGGTGCATTGACACTCAGCGCCTGTACGGATCCCGGTATGATCGTGGCCCAGCCTGGCGATCCGAACCAGAAAACAAAGAACGGTGCCCTGATCGGTGCAGGTGCCGGTGCATTGATCGGCGCGCTGTCAAAAGGTGATGGCAACCGGGGCGATGGTGCCTTGGTGGGGGCGGTGATCGGTGGCGCACTGGGTGCGGGCATCGGGTATTCCCTGGACAAGCAAGAGGCCGAGCTGCGCCAGCAGATGGACAGCAATGTCGTGATCACCAACACGGGTGACCGTTTGATCGTTACCTTGCCGAACAACCTGTTGTTCGCGACTGACAGCACGGCTGTTGGCCCGATGCTTCAGGGTGATCTGCAGGCCTTGGCCAATAACGTTCAGGTCTACGCCAATTCAACTTTGCAGATCGTCGGACATACCGACAGTGACGGTGACGCCAGCTATAACCAGCAATTGTCCGAAGGGCGTGCGCGGTCGGTTGCGAATGTCCTGATCAACAATGGCGTGCCACCACAGCGCATCCAGACCTTTGGCCGCGGTGAAAGCCAGCCTGTGGCAAGCAACCTGACACCCGCTGGCAAAGCCCAGAACCGTCGTGTCGAGATTGTCATTCTGCCGAACGCAGGCTGATAAATCGCCGCTATTCTTGACGGAAGCCCCTGCAATGCGCGGGGGCTTCTTGCTTTTTGCGCTTGGCGGACGACCTTTAAGGTGATGATTTTTCAAATGGAGCACGCGCAATGACCGCCCCCAAACTTGTCGGTATTTCTGGATCGTTACGGTCCGAGGCAACAAATACAAAACTGCTGCAAGAGGCCGCCCGGCTTTTTGGTGACTGTGACTACAGCCTGATCGACATCAACTTTCCACTTTATAATGGTGATGATGAGGCCGCGTCAGGCGTGCCTGCGGCCGTGCAGGCGGCGGCAGTTCAGATCGCGCAGGCAGATGCGGTGATTATCTCAACGCCTGAGTATAACAAGGGACCGTCCGGCGCGCTCAAGAATGCGTTGGACTGGATCAGCCGTGCTGAGGTCAAACCATGGAACGACAAACCGCTGGCCGTGATGTCCGCCGCAGCGGGGCGTGCGGGCGGCGAACGTGCGCAGATGATCCTGCGCGGCTTTATGGTGCCGTGCAGGCCACGTATCTTGCAAGGGCCAGAAATCCATCTGGCAGGCAGTGGCGAGGCCTTTGACGAAAACGGACATCTCAAGGGTGAGATTTATGTCAAGGAACTGACCCAGTTGATGCAATCGCTGCGCGCGATGATCTAGGGGCCTGACCCTATGCCAGAACCGCGATTTCGATCAGGTTCTGATCTGGGTCGCGGATATAAAGCGATGTGATAGGCCCTGTTGCCCCGGTCCGGGCAACAGGGCCTTCCTCTACGGGGATGCCATGGGCGGTCAGCTGTGTCGCCCACTCTGCCAGGGGCGTTTTTGTCAGGAAACACAGATCCGCGCTGCCGGGGGTGGGATGACGGGCCTTGGGGTCAAATTCGGCACCTGCCTGATGCAGGTTGATCTTTTGGTTGCCAAAGCTGAGCGCCTGGCGCAGCTCACCGCGCGCGGTTGTGAACTGTTGGGGCCGCATGCCCAGTACATTTTGATAAAACGCAATCGTCGCGGCAATATCGGCAACCGTCAGGACCAGATGATCCAGGTGGGAAAGCTGTGGTTTTTGTTGCGGCATGGGGGCCTCTTGGCTACATCAACTGTCATGCAAACTGCACAGCACAACAGCACAAGTCAAAGCGATGTGATGGACCCCAGCCGGGCCAGCACCTTTCAGACAACTTTGGGTCATGCCCCGACAATCGGCGTAGGTGATGCGCTGCCGCCCTTCTTTCACCAGCTCTATTTCTGGACGCCGGAACCGCCGACGCATCTGGGCCGGGACGGCCATCCCAAAGTGGGCGGTTTGATCCCTGACATGGGCCTGCCCCGGCGGATGTGGGCGGCGGGGCGCATGGCGTTCCACGCGCCTCTGCGGGCCGGTATTGCCGCCACGCGCAGCACGGTTTGCGAAAGCCATCAGCGCAAGGAGGGACGCAGCGGCCCCTTGGGGTTTGTCACCCTGCGCCACGATGTCGTGCAGGACGGTGTGGCCTGCCTGACTGAATGGCAGGACCTTGTGTACCGCGAAGACCCGCAGCCGGATGCCCCCAAACCCACACCGCCACGGGCGCGGATGGATGAGGACTACAGCCAGCAGATGGCATTCTCATCCACCTTGCTGTTTCGCTATTCCGCGCTGACGTTCAACGGGCACCGCATCCACTATGATCTGGATTATGCCCGCGATATCGAAGGCTATGAGGGCCTTGTGGTACATGGCCCCTTGCTGGCGCAGATGCTGATGCTGATGGCTGAAAAACACCTTGGGCCGCTCAAGGCGTTTCAATTCCGCGCCACGGCACCCTTGATGCATTTTGAGACAGCCAGTTTTTGCATGAAAGGCAACGATCTTTGGGTCCGGGGCCCGGATGGCCGCCAATCCATGACAGCACATGCCGAGGGCCGCCGCTAAAGGTTGTCCTCGACGCGGAAACCGTCGGGGATCATGTCTGCCCCCTCCAACATCAGATCCGCCATGACATGGGCCACCTTGGGTGCCATGCCAAAGCCGATCTTGAACCCGCCATTGGCGATGAAATGCCCCGCACGATCCGGCCAGGCCCCCAACATCGGCGCGCGGCTGCGGGATCTGGGGCGCACCCCTGCCCAGCGGTCGATCACGGGCGCATCCGCCAGCGCCGGCACGGCCTTGCGGGCGGCAGCGATGACGTCATCCAGCTGTGCATCCGTGCCGGTAGCCGAGGCATAGTCCCGCTCCGAGGTGGAGCCGATGGCGACAGTGCCATCGCCGTGCGGGATGATATGGACCCCGCCGGCAAACAGTTGCGGCAGCCCGCGCGCGTCATGGTCCAGCAAGGCGGCCTGACCTTTGACGCCGTTGCCCATGCTGCGCCGGTGCATGGCGGTCATTTCCGCCAGCCCGGCCACGCCCGTGGCCCACAGGACCGCACCAGCATCAGGCGCATCTGCCACGATATTCACCCCCTTTGCCACCAGCGCCCTGACCAGCGCGTCACAGGCCCGGCGCGGATGGATCAGACCGCTGAGCGTGTCGCGGATCAGATGGCCACTGGGGCTGAGCGGCTCCCAGGCGGTGCCCTGGGCCGGGATCACCTCCCATATGGCCTTGTCCTGCCAGTGTTCGGCAGCGGTCTGTATCCGGCCCCTTGCCAGCGCCATTGCGTGATCGTCCTGAATGGGCTGCAAACGCCCCTTGCGCTGGTAGCCGGACGTGCCGCCGCCCGCCTCTTCGACCTCGGCCCAGAACCCGCCTGCCATCAGCAGACTGTCGAGCTGGAATGCCTTTTTGGGGTTCCAGTTCTCGGGGACATGAGGGGCCAGGGCCCCTACGATCCCGCCGCTGCTGCCAGCGGCCGGGCCGTTCGGGTCAACCAGTTGCACCCGTGCACCGCGTTGCGTTGCCACCCAGGCAACAGACAGGCCAAAGATACCCGCCCCGCGCACTGTCAGATCGATGCTTGCCAAGTCATTCTCCTTCGCCCATTGCTTGGGCCAGACCTTCCATACGCGGTGTTGAGATGCAGAACCAGTCGGATCAGATCGTCTGGCGGGACGGGGACATTCCTGTCTCTACCCTGTTTGATGATCCATTCTTCAGTCTTGAGGATGGCGTGGCAGAAACAAGCCATGTCTTTCTGGCGGGAAATGACCTGCCCGCGCGGTTTTGCGCAGGGTTTCAGATTGCCGAACTTGGCTTTGGCACTGGGTTGAACCTGTTGGTGGTCTGGGATGCCTGGACCCGGTCAGGGCAGGACGGCCCGCTGCAGTTTACCAGTTTTGAGGCCTTTCCGATGGCACCTGCCGATATGGCACGGGCGCATCAGGCCTTTCCGGCCTTTGACGGCAAGCGCGATCTGCTGGGCAGGGTCTGGCGCGGCCAGGGCGGGCGGATTGATCTGCCGGGACTGACATTGGATGTTGTGATCGGCGACGCCCGCCAGACCCTGCCGGAGTGGCAGGGGGCGGCGGATGCCTGGTTTTTGGACGGGTTTTCGCCCGCCAAGAACCCCGAACTGTGGTCGCCAGAGTTGATGGGCGAGGTTGGCCGGCACACCGTCGCGGGGGGCAGTGCGGCCACCTATACGGCGGCTGGTTTTGTACGGCGCGGATTGGCTGACGCAGGGTTTGACGTAACCCGTGTGGCGGGATATGGCCGCAAAAGACATATGACCCGTGCAGGGATGCCCCAATGACCCAAAGCAATAACATCCCCCTGGGCATTGGCCTGATGGTGGCCACGACTTTGGTCTTTGCGGTGCAGGACGGGCTGTCGCGGCATCTGGCGTCTGAGTATAACGTTTTGATGGTTGTGATGATCCGCTATTGGTTCTTTGCGGCCTTCGTGATTGCGATTGCGCGGCGCAAGGCCGGTGGGATCAGGGCGGCGGCCAAGACATCGCAGCCGATCCTGCAATCTGTCCGGGGCCTGCTGTTGGCGGCCGAGATTTGCGTCATGGTTGTGGCCTTCACCATCCTGGGGCTGGTGGAAAGCCATGCGGTCTTTACCTGCTATCCGCTGCTGGTTGCAGCGCTATCAGGACCGGTGCTGGGCGAGAAAGTCGGCTGGCGGCGCTGGGCGGCGATCGGGGTCGGTTTCATCGGGGTGCTGATCATTCTGCAACCTGGGATGAATGTGTTTGATCCGGCAGCGGCAATACCGTTGCTGGCGGCGGCGATGTTTGCCTTTTACGGTTTGCTGACGCGCTATGTGGCACGCGAGGATTCCACCGCGACCAGCTTTTTCTGGACCGGTGTCACCGGTTCCATCGCGATGACATGCGCGGGCGTATGGTTTTGGGAACCGATGAGCAGTACCGACTGGCTGTTCATGGGCTGTCTGTGCATCACAGGGGTGACGGGCCATTGGCTGCTGATTAAATGTTACGAGGTGGCAGAGGCCAGCGCGGTGCAACCCTTTGCCTATCTGCAACTGGTCTTTGCCGCGATCATCGGCATCAGCCTGTTTGGCGAAACGGTCAGAACCAATGTGGCGATAGGGGCTGCATTGATCGTCGCGGCAGGCCTATTCACCTTTTGGCGCGAACGCATTCAACGTGCTGCCAACTAACTCCTGGGTGAAGGGGATGGGCAGGGGCGTCAGCCCAAGCCGGGCGCGGTAGACGGGCAGGCTTTCGGTGACGCGCATGATGTAGTTTTGCGTTTCGCGAAAAGGTACCATTTCGATCCAGTCGACAATGTCGATATCGCCCCGGCGCGGATCGCCGTAGTCTTCTATCCAGCGCGGCGGCCGCGAGGGCCCTGCGTTATAGGCCGCTGACACCATCACCACATTCCCCTCAAACCGCCCCGCCATCTGCGACAGATAGGTGGCCCCCAGTCTGGCATTATAATCTGGATCGGCGGTAAGACGGGTTTCGCTGTGCCCATCGGTCAGGTCGAGGTCACGGGCCACATCCCTGGCCGTGGCGGGCATGACCTGCATCAGACCCAGCGCGCCAACGCCACTGCGGACGACCGGGTCGAATTCGCTTTCGCGTCTGGCGATGGCCAGTATCATTTCGGGGGCCATGGGCAGATCCAGCTCGATCATCGGATGCAGTGGGTAATAGGGGGCGGCAATGGTCAGCCCGCGCCGCGCCGCACGTTTGCCGATCATCACAGCCAGATGCGGCTGATCCATGTCGATCGCGGCCTGCCCCAAAAGGGCCAGATCCTCTGACACCAGCTGATCCGCGAGATGGGTCCAGAAACGCTCGGCCAGACTGATCTCTCCTGAGGCTTGCAGCAGCAGGCCCGCCTCGAACAGGGGGTCGCGGACCATCGGGGTGCTGCGCCAGTCCTCAAGCGGGGCTGTGCCTGCAAGGCTGCTATCAAAGGGCAGGCCCGCCCGTTCGGCGGCCAGCAAACCATAAAAGGACGTCTGATAGGTGGCCGCCTCTGCATAGGCTTTTGCCGCCTCTGCGGGCTTGCCCATCGCTTCCAGGGCGCGGCCCTGCCAATAGCCTGTGCGCCCCTCAGAGATAGGCGATTGGACTTCGCGGTCATGGCTGAGGAAATGTTTATAGGCGGTGGCTGGATCATTCAGAAACCGCAGGGCGATATAGCCCGAAAGCCACTCAAGATCGGCGAAATTCGACCCGCTTTGCAAAAAATGGCTAGAGGCCATCAGGTAGGCCCGCCGGGCATCGCCGCTTCGCATTTCATCCCTTGCCAGGGCACGGCGGCGGTTGGCCCATGCTTCGGGCCTGCCCAATGCCTCGGGGCTGGTGGATTGATCCAGCAAGAGTTCCTTGGCCGTATCGGTCAATCCCTTGCGGATGCGCCATTCAAAACGGTCTGCTTGCAGGCCGGGATCGGTGGATTGCGGTGCTGGCAGGGCGTTGATCAATCCGTTCACATCACTCTGGCGCAGTTGCAGGGCGATGCGGGCCTCTGCCAGGGCGACCTCTGCGGGGCTGACCAGGTCAAACATCTGGCGGGCAGGGCCGTGTTCACGCGCCCAAAGCAATGCATCTAGCCGTGCGCCGTGATGGGGGCGCAGCAATGCGCCGTGGGCCGCCAGAAACGCGGATTGCGCATCGGCATCCATCGGCATCATGCGCCATGCCAGAACCAGATTTGCCTGCGCCTCGCCGGTCTGGCCTGTGCGCGTTAGGGCCGCAGCATGGGCCAGAACACCTGCGGGGGTTTGCGGCTTTCGCGGGCCGAAAAAGTCGATGATGGTGGCGTCATCGCGCGCGATCACGCTGTCTTCGGCCTGTCGGCGCAGATAGGTTTCGCCGGGCCAGTCGGGGCGGCGATCCAGAAAGGCGCGGGCCTGATCAAATGTGCCACGCCCCGTGCGCAGCCAGTGCCATTCGATGACATCGGCGGCCACCGGCCCGTCGCGGGCGGCAATCCGCCGGGCAGTGTCCCAGTTTCCATTGCGCATCGCGTCCAAGGCCCAGCCCAACGGGCGCGGTCGCTCTGCCAGCGCTGGCAGAACGGTGATAAAAACAAGCAGGAGGGCGGTCAGAATCCGTGTCATCGCTTGCATTTCCTATGGGCAAAGGGCTAGAGCCTTGCAGCATATCTGATAGGTCGGCGCAATCAAATCACATCGCCGTCCTTGATCCGTCCCCGCCAGGCATTCCGCCTGCCAGCACAATAAAGGAGCGTGCACATGTTAAAAGGCTCAATGCCTGCCCTCGTCACGCCGTTTCGCAACGGCGAGCTGGATCTGGAGACGCTGAAAAAACTTGTAGAATGGCATATTGGCGAAGGGTCCGATGGTCTGGTGCCGGTGGGCACCACCGGCGAATCCCCGACCCTGACGCACCGCGAGCACGAGATAGTCGTGGAAGAAGTGGTCAAGGCCGTCGCAGGGCGCATTCCGGTGGTGGCCGGTGCCGGTTCCAACAACACCGTTGAGGCGATTCGCCTGGCACGCCATGCGGAAAACGTAGGTGCTGATGCCATCCTGGTCGTGACACCCTATTACAACAAGCCCACGCAGCGTGGCCTGATTGCACATTTCACCGCGATCCATGACGCCTGTGCCCTGCCGATCGTGATTTACAACATACCCCCCCGCTCTGTGATCGACATGACGCCCGCGACCATGGGTGAACTGGCCAAACTGCCACGGATCGTTGCGGTCAAGGACGCGACGGGCGATCTGGCACGTGTCAGCATGCAGCGCATGGCTTGCGGCCCGGATTTCATCCAGCTGTCTGGCGAAGACCCAACGGCGCATGGTTTCAACGCCCAGGGCGGTGTCGGTTGTATCTCTGTCACCGCGAATGTCGCGCCCAAGCTGTGCAGTCAGCTGCAGGCGGCCTGTGCCGCAGGCGATTATGCCAAGGCGCTTGAGATCCAGGACCGTTTGATGCCCTTGCACAAGGCCATCTTTACAGAGCCGGGTCTGGTTGGCGTGAAATATGCCATGTCCCGTCTGGGTCTGTGTTCAGAAGAGGTGCGCCTGCCGCTGACCGGCCTGCTGGACGAGACCAAGGCACTGCTGGATGACGCATTGCGTCATGCGGGTCTGTTGGACTGAAAGAACGGGTAAGGTGGGGTCAACCCCACCCTACACCTTCCTATCAGCGCTTGCCGTAATACAGGCCGACGACATGTTCGGCCTGCGCAAAGAACAGCCAGCGCGAGGCGAGCACGCCCGCCACATGGGCCAGCACCGCGATCAGGGCAATGAAGTGGTTGAACGGCAGCAGCAGTAAGACCACGGGCAGCACAGCCATCAGACCGATTGCGATGACCCGCAGCTTTTGCGCATGTTTGCGCCCGATCACATGGACAAATTCGCGCAGCAGATAATTGGTCCCGGTATGGGGCGGCTCGAACGCGCGGACCGTGCCGATATTGCCCAGCTGCGTGGCGCTGGCCATATCTGTGCCCGAGGTTGCAAAGGCCTTGTCGCCAATCATCCAGGTGGCCAGCTGGATAGCCCCGGCAATCACCAATAGTGCAATGGCCCAGGTCACCTGACCGGCCATCAGCGCACCACCAGCGATGCTGATCGACAGGAAATAGGCAGGTGTCAGCGAGATGTTCCAGCGCGGTATCGTCTTGAGCTGGCCATAGATCATCGCCGTGGTAAAGACCGTGCCGATCGAGAGGATTGCGCCAAGGATGCCCAGCAGCGTCCAGCGCGCATCGAAAAACACCAGACCCACACCGTAGAGCGCCATGATCACAAGGGCCGCCACCGCGCACCACCCTTCGCGGCTGAGCCAGCTTGAGCGCCATTGGCTGAAGGCCTTGAGCGCGCGTTCGGGATGGCCCAGGTGGAAGGTCGAGGAGATCAGACCGCCCACCGCCAGCAAATAGGCGATGGTGAAAAAGGCGAATGCGGTCCAGCCTGTGACGCCGGGAAATCCGAGGCCCAGAAAGAACAACAGGCCAAAGCCAAGGCCGGAGAAGGTGGAAAAGAAGATTACCGAAGGAGCGGGATGCATCAGATTTTCTCCAGCGCTTTGTCGAGCCAGCCAAGGAAACCCTTGGGTTCAGCGATCACAGGTTCAAGGAAGGGGGCCAAGACGTCGAATTCCGGCAGCGCGTCCTTGGGGCGTGGGGGCAGGTATTTGTTCACGGGTTTGGTGCCCTGTTCTGGCATCAGGTCCACACCGCCACGTTCGGCCACCAATTGGCTGACCGCGCTGTCAGGATCGCCCAGATCGCCAAAGTGGCGCGCGCCCGCAGGGCAGGTGCGCACGCAGGTCGGCTCGCGGTCGATCTCGGGGAGGTTTTCGTTATAGATACGGTCCACGCAGAGGGTGCATTTTTTCATCACCTTTTCCTGGGCGTCCATTTCGCGTGCGCCGTAAGGGCAGGCCCAGGCGCAAAGTCCGCAGCCGATACAATCGCTTTCGTTGACCAGCACGATCCCGTCTTCGACCCGTTTATAGCTGGCCCCGGTGGGGCAGACGGTGACGCAGGGTGCGTCTTCGCAATGCAGGCAGGATTTCGGGAAGTGGATCAGCTGGGCCTCGCCCTGGGGGGGCTGGACCTCAAAGCTGTGGACACGGTTCAGGAAGGTGCCGGAGGGTTCGGCACCGTAGGGGTCCTGATCCGACAGGGGCGCGCCGTAGTTTTCGGTGTTCCAGCCTTTGCAGGAGATCACGCAGGCGTGGCAGCCCACACAGGTGTCCAGGTCGATGACAAGGCCGAGTTTTTTTTCGGTGGTTTGGGGAAGGGTCGTCATATGCGGCGCTCCTTGCTGGTGTTGACTGCGGCTTTGCCGGTGATTGAACCCGGGTCGGTGGGGCAGAAGGCGGGCCCTGAAGAGTTTAAGGGGCAAGATGAAGATGGGGTCATTTGCCGACCTTCCATGCCAGAGTGTCGGGCCCCTGGCCCACCGGGGATGTGATGGGGGGATATTCGGGGCGGGATTCTTTGGGGGCCTGGGCCTTTTCGATGCGGACCTTGAGGTCGAACCATGCCGCCTGACCTGTGATCGGGTCGGAGTTGGCCCATCGCAGACCGTCACCCTTAGGCGGCAGCAGTTCGTGGATCAGGTGGTTGAGCAGGAAGCCTTTGGTGGCTTCGGGGGCGTCCGGGTCGAGCGCCCAGGTGCCTTTGCGTTTGCCGATGGCGTTCCATGTCCAGACGGTGTTTTCGTTGAGAGCGGCCATTTCCATAACCGGTACGGTGATTTCACCATGGGGCGAGGAGACGCGGGCCCAGTCGCCGTCGCTGAGGTTGTTCGCGCGCATCAGCTTGGTCGGCAGATAGAGCGGGTTGTGACCGTGCAACTGGCGCAGCCAGGCGTTTTGGGAGCCCCATGAGTGGTACATGGCCATCGGGCGTTGGGTGAGGGCGGTGATGGTGAAGCCTTCATTGCCTTGTTGGTCGGTTTCATACCAGATTGGCAAGGGCGACATCGTATCCTTGATGCGTTGGCGCAGGTGGTCGGGGGGCTGGCGGTCGCCATGGCCTTCGGCGGCCAGTTGGAATTTGCGCATGGGTTCGACATAGAGGGAAAACAGATAGGGCTGGGGGCTGTCATAGAGGCCCATTTTTACAGCCCAATCCTGATAGGCACGGTTCCAGGGTTTGTAGTAATTGGCACCATCTGGGATGTGTTCGGCGAAAAAACCACCGTTTTCGATGTAGTTATCGATCTGGCTGGCGTTGGTGCCGCCGCGGCCCGATTGCAGGCCGTTTTCGCCCATGCGCCAGCCGGCAAGTGGGCCAATGCCCGGGCGGCGTTCGTGGTTGACGATGTAATCGGCGTAATCGGCGTATTTTTGCGAGCCGTCTTCGTTCACAAATCCTGGCAGGCCCAGTTTCGCGCCCAGATCGCAGAGCGCGGATTGGAAGCCTTTGACGTTGCGATCAGGCTCTACCACGGGCCAGCGGATGGCGTCGGCCACGGCACCTGCTTCGCAGATGGGACGGTCCAGCAAAGAGATGCAATCGTGGCGTTCAAGATAGGTGGTGTCGGGCAGGATCAGATCGGAATAGGCGACCATTTCAGAGCTATAGGCATCCGAGTAAATGATATGGGGGATTACGTAGTCGCCGTTTTCGTCCTTGTCGGTCAGCATCTCCATCACGCCGCCGGTGTTCATGGAGGAGTTCCACGACATATTGGCCATATACATGAACAATGTGTCGATCTTGTAGGGATCACCGGCATGGGCGTTTGAGATCACCATATGCATCAGGCCGTGGGCCGACATCGGGTTTTCCCAAGTGAAGGCCTTGTCGATCCGGGCGGGGGAGCCGTCCTCTTTCAGGGCCAGATCGTCGGGACCGTGGACAAAACCCAAATGGGGTCCGTTTAGCGGCGCGCCGGGGGTCAGGCCCACATGGGGTTTGGGGTGGGCGGTGGCCGGTTTCGGATAGGGCGGTTTGAAGCGGAAGCCGCCGGGCACTTCGACGGTGCCCAGGATGATCTGCAATGTATGCAGGGCGCGGCAGGTTTGAAAGCCGTTGGCATGGGCCGAGATGCCGCGCATGGCGTGGAAGGACACCGGGCGACCCGTCATGGTTTTGTGGGTCTCGCCGCGGAAATCGGTCCATTCATGGTCCAGCTCAAATGATTCCTCAAAGGCGACACGGGCGATTTCGGCGGCGATGGCGCGGATGCGGTCCGCGGTCAGGCCGCAACGCTCGGCCACGGCTTCGGGGGCGTATTCATCGCTCAGATACATCTCGGCCATTTTATGGAACACGGGACGGTGCGTGACCCCTTTGGCGCGGTAGGTGCCGGAAAGGTCGGGTTTGACGCCGGGTTTGTCAAAGGCCGTCAACTTGCCTGTAGTGCGGTCGATGACCTGCTGTTTGCCATCCTTGTCGCGCAGATAGAGCCCGAATTCGGGGGATTTTTCGTCCTCATTGATCAGAACGGGTGCGTCGGTATATTGCGCCAGGTAATGCAGGTCCATCTTGCCGGCCTTCATCAGGCAGTGAATCATCGACAGGATGAACAACCCATCGGTGCCCGGCGTGATACCGACCCAATCATCGGCCACAGCGTTATAGCCGGTGCGGATCGGGTTTACGCCGATGACACGCGCGCCGCGCTTCTTGATCTTGCCCAGGCCCATCTTGATCGGGTTGGAATCGTGATCTTCGGCGACGCCAAAGAGCATGAACAGCTTGGTGTGGTCCCAATCGGGTTGGCCGAATTCCCAGAACGCGCCGCCCATGGTGTAGATACCGGCGGCGGCCATGTTCACTGAACAAAAGCCGCCATGGGCGGCATAGTTGGGCGTGCCAAAGTTCTGCGCCCAGAACGAGGTGAAAGATTGCGACTGGTCGCGCCCGGTAAAGAAGGCCAGTTTTTCGGGGTTTTCATCGCGGATCGGTTTCAGCCAGCCTGCGGCGATCTCATAGGCTTCGTCCCAGCTGATCTCTTCGAATTCGCCCGCGCCACGGGGGCCCACGCGTTTCAGCGGGGATTTTAGCCGCGAGGGGGCATTGTGCTGCATGATCCCGGCAGAGCCTTTGGCACAGAGCACGCCCTGGTTTACCGGATGGTCCCGGTTGCCTTCGATATAGGCGACCTTGCCCTCTTTCATATGCACATTGATGCCGCAGCGGCAGGCGCACATGTAGCAGGTGGTTTTGCGAATCTCGTCCGATACCTTGGGGCTCAGATCAATCTTGGGCTGGTTCATATGCGTCTCCTTCAGGTGGCGCTGCGCACAAGTGATACGGCACCAAGGCCGATCAACAAGCTAAGGCAAACACTGCGATAATAGGGCTGTAGTTTCGGCGTGAACAACTTTTGTCCCAAAAAGACGCCGATCATGCAGGGGATGAGAAAGAATATCCCGCGCGCGGCCGAGGTGCTGTTCATTGTGCCATAGTAAATATGGGTCAGCAGGGTGGTCAGGGATCCGAAGAACAGGAATGCCACCAATGTTGCGCGCATCACGCGCGGTTCGCTGTCGCGGGCCAGCACGTAGAGGGCGACCACCATGCCGCCCACGCCGGCAAGGCCCGTTGCAACACCCGCGACAACCCCGGTGGAGGCGGTACCGGCGGTGCTGTCCAGTGCCTTGATGCGCACCTTGGCCAGTTGCAGGGCGGCCAGTGAGATCAGGATCACCAGTGCAATCCGTTGCGATGCAAGCGGATCAATCGATGTCGTGATCCCCAGCCCTACGAAAACACCCAATGCGCTGCCAACGGTCAGGATGCCCGCCGCCTGCAGATCGGCATCGCCCCAACCCGCGCGGATCATCATCAAGGATGCCCCCATTTCCAGCCACCACATCAGCGGCACCAATTCGACCGGGGGCAAGATGAGGACCGCCAGCGCAAGCCCAAAGGCAGATAGGGCAAATCCCGTGAAGCCGCGCACAAGGCCCGCCATCAGAAAGATTGCCGCCAATATGATCCCTTGGGCCGGGGTAAGAGAGAGTGTGGCCCAGATACTATCCATGATCGACCTGAAGGGTGGTCACGGCGATCATATTCGTCACATCCTGCGCTGTGCAGCCACGCGACAGATCATTCGCCGGTTTGCTCAGCCCCTGAAGGATAGGGCCGATGGCCTGGCATCCCCCGATCCGCTGGGCGATCTTGTACCCGATATTGCCCGCATCGAGGTTTGGGAAAATCATCACGTTTGCATGGCCCGCAACGGGTGATCCGGGGGCCTTGGACGCCGCGACAGAAGGCACAAAGGCCGCATCGAATTGCAATTCGCCATCGGCCTGCAGATTGGGGTGGTCGTGGCGCAGAATGTCCAGCGCATCGGTGACCTTGGTGACGGCTGCGTGTTTGGCGCTGCCAAGCGTTGAGAAAGACAGCAAGGCAACCTTTGGCGCCACCTCAAGCAGCTGCAGGCAGGACGCGGCAGAGGCCGCCGCGATCGCGGCAAGTTCCTTGGGGTCGGGATCAATGACCAGCCCACAGTCGCCAAAGATCATCGCGTCGCGGCCGCAGGGGTGATTTTCTGGCAGGGCCATCAAGAAAAAGCTCGATACGATCGGCGCCTCCTTGGCTTTGCCGATGACCTGCAATGCGGCCCTAACGGTATCTGACGTGGTTGCCACCGCACCGCCCACGGTGCCGTCCGCATGACCGTTGCGCACCATCATGGCGGCAAAGACCAGCGGGTCGCGGGCATGTTCCTTTGCATAATCCTCGCGCATGCCTTTGTGCTTGCGCAGCTCATAGTAGGTCTTGGCAATGTCGTCAGTCAGGTCAGAGGTCGCGGGGTCCTGAATGCTGATGGCATCACCTTGGGATGCGCCTGCATCGGCAAGCAGTGACTGCACCGTCGCCGTCGGCCCCACCAGCGTGACGCGCGCGATGCCAAGGCGAACAGCCTCAACGGCACCGGCCACGATCCGGGGATCGTGGCCTTCGCTGAGAACGATATGGGCAGGCCGTGCTGCTGCGCGGGCGCGTAACTCTTGCAGCATTGTCATGGCCTGTCCTTTTTGTGTGAATGCCGGATCAGCACCCTTGGTTATGCGGACGCCTGCGGGCGCATGTCATCCTTGCTGATGCCTGCAATCGAAACCGGTTTCTTCATGGCGTCGCGGCGGAACGGCTCGCCCAGCTCCTGGTTGATCATTGCCTCAATCAGGGTGGTTTTGCCATGGTTCATCTGATCGTCGATGGCCTTGTTCAGCGCCGCTGTCAGTTCATCCATGCTGCGTGCAACGACACCTTCCAGACCGCAGGCCTGCGCGATGCCGGCATAGCTGACGTCTGTGTCCAGCTCAGTGCCGACAAAGTTGTCGTCAAACCACAGGGTCGAGTTCCGCTTTTCCGCGCCCCACTGGTAGTTGCGGAAAACGATCTGGGTGACCGGTGGCCAATCGCCACGACCGATGGCTGTCAGTTCGTTCACGGCGATGCCGAATGCGCCGTCCCCGGCGAAACCCACGACCGGCACGTCAGGCTGACCAATCTTGGCACCCACGATGGCAGGCAGGCCGTAGCCGCAGGGACCAAACAGACCCGGTGCCAGATATTTGCGGCCCGCGTCAAAGTCAGGATAGGCGTTGCCGATGGCACAGTTGTTGCCGATGTCAGAGCTGATGATCGCTTCACGTGGCAGCGCGCTCTGGATGGCGCGCCATGCCATGCGGGGTGACATCCAGTCCGGCTTGTCGTTGCGCGCGCGCTGGTTCCATGTGGTGCCCGGATCGTCGTCCTCGTGGTCCATGGAGGACAGCTGCTGTGCCCATGTGGATTTCGCCTTGGAGATGCGGGCCTTGCGATCGGCGCGGCCTGCATCGCCTGCGTCATCCGAAAGCTGGTGCAGAATGCCTGTGGCCACTTTGGCCGCATCGCCCACGATACCGACGGAAACTTTCTTGGTCAGGCCGATGCGGTCCGCGTTGATGTCGACCTGAATGATCTTTGCGTCCGCAGGCCAGTATTCCATGCCATAGCCCGGCAGGGTCGAGAATGGGTTCAGGCGCGTGCCAAGGCACAACACGACATCTGCCGTCTTGATCAGCTCCATGCCTGCCTTTGAACCGTTGTAGCCCAAGGGGCCCGCGAACAGGGGGTGCGAGCCGGGGAAGGCGTCATTGTGCTGATAGCCCACGCAAACGGGCGCATCCAAACGCTCTGCCAGCAGCTTGGAGGCCTCAATGCCGCCATGCGACAGGACCACGCCGGCACCGTTCAGAATGACAGGGTTTTTCGCCTCTGACAGCAGCTTGGCCGCCGCCGCGACAGAATTCTCACCGCCCGGCGATTGCTCAAACTCGACCGGATCAGGGATTTCGATGTCGACGACCTGTGTCCAGAAATCGCGCGGGATGTTGATCTGTGTCGGGCCGGAAAGACGCTTGGCCTTGGCGATGCAGCGCGTCAGCACCTCGGCGATGCGGGATGGGTCGCGCACTTCTTCCTGGTAAGACACCATGTCTTCGAACAGTTTCATCTGCTCGACTTCCTGAAAGCCACCTTGACCAATTGTTTTGTTGGCGGCCTGCGGGGTAACCAAAAGCAAAGGAGTGTGGTTCCAATATGCGGTCTTCACGGCGGTAACAAAGTTGGTGATGCCGGGGCCGTTCTGCGCGATCATCATGGACATCTGGCCGGTGGCGCGGGTGTAGCCGTCTGCCATCATGCCGGCGCTGCCTTCATGGGCGCAGTCCCAGAACTTGATTCCGGCCTGCGGGAACAGATCAGAGATCGGCATCATGGCAGAGCCGATGATCCCAAAGGCATTGTCGATGCCGTGCTTTTGGAGAACTTTTACGAATGCTTCTTCGGTCGTCATTTTCATGGCAGGGAATCCTAGATGATGCGGGTCAAGTGGAAAGCTTGGGGCAAAGTAAACGCAACGGCGGCTTTCCGTTAGGTCCAACATGCAATGTCGGGTAAGGCCAGATCATTATACTTTCGCAATTGCGGCGGCGATCAGATTTACGCCCTCCCTGATCCGGCTTGTGGGAATCGAGGAATAGGCCAGACGGTAGTAGTTCTGCGGCTGATGCGCTCCGGCAAAAAAGGCGCGGCCCGGTTCGATCAGCACGCCCGCGCCGTGCAGGCGTCTGGCCAGATCGCTGGTGTTGATGTGGTCAGGGGCCCGCATCCAAAAGGACGAGCCGCCGTAATAGCCGCGACCGGAAATCCGCAGATTGTTTTCGGCCAGCGCCTCTTCCATGACCTGACGGCGTTCCTGAAGGGCACCGCCCATGCGGCGGATCAAGGCGTCGTAATGACCAAGTGACAGGAAATAGGCCGCCGTCCGCTGGATGTGACCCGGAGGATGGCGCAGCACCGAGGCGCGCAGGGCGCGGGCTTCCTTGATAAAGGGTTCCGAGCCCACCAGGTAGCCCAGCCTCAGGCCGGGAAACAGGGATTTGGAGAAGCTGCCGACATAGATCACGCGCCCGTCGGTATCGAGCGATTTAAGCGCCGGAGAGGGGGATTTGAGGAAAGACATCTCAAATTCGTAGTCATCTTCGACGATCAGCGCGTCCATCTCGCGGGCCTTGGCCAGCAGGGCGCGGCGGCGGTCCATGGGCATTGTCGCATTGGTCGGGCACTGGTGGCTGGGCGTGGTGAAAATAACATCGGTATCGGGCGGGATGGCATCGGGTGGCAGGCCGTCCTGATCCACGCGCACGGGCGTTACATGGCATCGTGACTGCGACAGAATATCGCTGAGTGCAGGATAGCAGGGATCCTCAAGTGCGGCGCGGCGGCGCTGGGTCAAGAGAACCTGTGTGGTCAGCCAAAGGGCATTTTGCGCCCCCAATGTGATCAGGATCTGTTCGGGGCGTGCGGTGATGCCGCGGCGGGGCAGGGTGTGGCGGGCGATAAATTCGATCAGCTGCGGATCGTCCTGGTCAAAGTAGTCCGTGGTCAGTGAGCTGAAGTCGCGCTGGCCCCGGGCCTGCAGGGCGCAAAG
>Ga0213868_10000703_pt1 | contig 32161 bp, 29 predicted proteins | sample PICome_9_FD_160087 | JGI IMG/M metagenome (GOLD analysis project Ga0213868, IMG submission 160087) | Coastal seawater microbial communities near Pivers Island, North Carolina, United States - PICO127 | ecosystem: Environmental > Aquatic > Marine > Coastal | place: USA: North Carolina... | reverse complement strand
GCTCTTCGGTAATTTAAAGCCACTGCATCAAACTTTAAATGAAGTTCTTCAGACAAATCAAAGGGTACTTGAATAGGTCTTTGAGATTCAACAATTCGTTTATCTTGATCAAAGATTACTTTTTCAAATTCTTGTAAAATGGTGTCTGGTTCATTAAAATTATAATTTCGTCCAATAATACAAAACCCCCTGCAAGCGTTTTTTGAAATGGGCTGTGAGGTGAAAAAATACACCATCCCTTTTTTGCCACCCCAACCCAAACGAAGAACTATAGTATAGGGTAAATGAAGTTCATAGACACTTTTTCGTTCAGGTTTAACTACATTATCATTTGCAAAAATTGGAAAGTCATTACTATTTTTTGCTTCTGGTCTTTCTATGGAGTAGTGTAATACTGAACCTTTTGTGGTAACCTTACAATCAGGAACTTCAGGTCGATTAGGATCTCCCAATAACCCTGGATGAACCCATGGAAAATGACCAAAGTCTGTAAAATTTTCAACTTGTCTTGAACTATCACATTTCCAATTGAAAGGACCTGTGTTTACTAATTTCCAATTGGTATTCTCAAATTCAGGAATGACAGGTAAATCAAACTCAGGATTTTCAAAGGATACCCAGATTATTCCAAACTTTTCTTGACAATGATATCTTGGTGTTTTTGCTTTTGAAGGGATCTTAATTTTTTTGGCCTGAGGTATTAATACACACGACCCCTTATTGTTATATTGCCATGCGTGATATGGGCATACTAGACAATCATTCTCAACCCAACCTAGTGATAAGGCAGTTCCTCTGTGAATACATAAATCACGCATAGCATAAGGGGTACCATCTGAAGTTCTCCATATCACCACAGGTTCATCTAATAAAATGGTTCCAAAAGGTTTGTCTGCTTTAACTTCATGACTATAACCCACTGGATGCCAGCATGCATACAATTTCTTTGGAAATAATTTTGATTTAGAATCCATATGTAAATATAATTATTACAAAATAACTTTCTAATACTAAAATATGAGCCACTAATTTATACATTAAAAGCAAGTATATATTTTCATTTTTTTATATATTGTAGTTCAAAATATTTAAAAAGATGAGAAAACTAACTACACTACTTTTAATGTTAATTTGTTTTTTTTCAGCTGACTTTAGTGCATTAGCTCAAAAATCAAACTCTAATTTATTCGGAGGATTAAAATTTAGAAATATTGGTCCAGCGATGACCTCAGGAAGAATTGCTGATATTGCTATTCATCCAGACAATGAAAATGTTTGGTATGTAGCCGTGGGGTCTGGAGGTGTTTGGAAAACTAATAATTCAGGTACCACTTGGAAAGCGATTTTCGAAAATCAAAAAGTATATTCTACAGGTTGTATAACAATAGACCCAAATAATCCAAGTATTATTTGGTTGGGTACTGGAGAAAATGTAGGAGGTAGGCATGCCGGTTTTGGTGATGGTATTTATGTGAGCTATAATGATGGGAAGTCATGGAAAAACATGGGTTTAGAAAATTCTGAACATTTATCAAAAATTATAGTTCATCCTGAGAATTCAGATGTAATTTGGGTAGCCTCACAAGGACCTTTATGGAGTAAAGGTGGAGATAGAGGTGTATATAAGTCAATGAATGGAGGTAAAACATGGAATCGTACGCTAGGAGATGCTGAATGGGTTGGAGCCACAGATTTACTCATAGACCCAACTAATCCAGATGTTTTGTATGCAGCAACATGGCAAAGGCATAGAACTGTTGCGGGGTACCTTGGCGGAGGTCCAGGTTCTGGATTACACAAAAGTACTGACGGTGGTGAAACTTGGAAAGCCTTAAAAAATGGAATTCCAAACTCAAATTTAGGTAAAATAGGGTTGGCAATGTCTCCTTTTAATTCGAATGTTATTTATGCTGCCATAGAATTAGATAGAACTAAAGGAGGTTTTTTTATGTCCTCAAATGGGGGGCAAACCTGGGTGAAACAATCAGACGCTGTTGCTGGTGGAACTGGACCTCACTATTATCAAGAAATTATTGCATCTCCTCATCATGAGGGCACGATTTATTTTATGAATAACAGTGCTTTAGAATCAAAAAATCACGGAAAGACTTTTGAAAGAATGCGTCGTTCAAATCAACACAGTGATAGTCATGCACTTGTTTTTAAAAAATCAGATCCTAATTATCTCTTGATTGGAACAGACGGTGGTTTGTATGAAAGTTTTGATGGAACTGAAAGTTGGAAGTATGTTCGCAATTTACCGATTACTCAATATTTTAAAATAGCAGTAGATGATGCAAAACCTTTTTATAATGTCTATGGAGGAACACAAGATAATGGGTCTCATGGAGGACCTTCTAGGACCATCAGTTCAGACGGAATAGCAAGTGCTGACTGGTGGAAAACTTTAGGTGCTGATGGAGCACAAACAGCAACAGAACCAGGAAATCCAGATATTTCCTATGGTGAATTTCAGCAAGGAGCATTATGGAGAATAGATAGCAAAACTAAAGAAACTGTTTTCATTCAACCCCAAGCTAGAGAAGGTGATGCATACGAAAGATTTAATTGGGATGCTCCCATTTTGGTCAGTTCTCATGATCCAAAACGTTTATATTTTGCATCTCAAAGAGTATGGAAATCTGATAATAGAGGTGATGGATGGGAGCCTATATCATCTGATTTAACATTAAATCAAGAAAGAATGAATTTCCCATATTATGATAAAACTCAAAGCTGGGATAATGCATGGGATGTGGGAGCGATGTCAAATTATAATACCATTACATCATTAGCTGAATCTCCAAAACAAGAGGGGTTATTATATGCAGGAACAGATGATGGGTTAATTCAAGTGACAGAAGATGAGGGAGCTACTTGGAATAAAATAGTATTAAATTCAGTAAAAGGACTTCCAAACACTCCTTTTGTAAATGATGTAAGAGCAGATCTTTTTGATGCCAATATTGTGTATGCAGCTTTAGATAATCATAAATATGGTGACTATAGTCCTTATATAATTAAAAGTTCAGACAAAGGAAAATCTTGGAAAATAATCAACGGAGATTTACCTAATAAGCTTCTAATTTGGAGACTTGTTCAAGATCATGTTAATAAAAATTTATTATTTGCGGCTACCGAGTTTGGAGTTTATTTTACAACTAATAGTGGAAAAAACTGGATAAAATTAAAAGGGGGAATGCCAACTATTCCTATTAGAGATATTAAAATTCAAAGGAGTGAAAACGATTTGGTTGCGGGTTCTTTTGGTAGAGGGATATTTATTCTAGATGATATTACTCCTTTACGAACTTTCAATAAAGATATGATGTCCAGCGAAGCAACTATGTTTCCTGTAAAAAAAGCACATTGGTATAGACAATCAAGTAGAGTGGGAAGTCAAGGTGATGCTGAATGGATAGCTAAGAACCCTCCTTTTGGTGCAAATTTCACTTATTTTATGCCCAATAAAATCAATTCTAAAAAAGAGGTAAGAAGAGCAAAAGAGAATAAAGGAAATGCTAAATTCCCAGGATGGAGCGCACTCGAAGAAGAAAGCAGAGAAGATGGCCCATCTATTATGCTGGTTATTAAAGATTTAAATGGTAATGTAATCAACACTATTAAAGGGAAGAATAAAAAAGGGTTTAATAGAGTAAATTGGAGTTTAAATTACCCTAGTAAAAGAGGTGAGCGTCTTCAATCTACTAGTAGAAGAGGATTTAATAGAGGAGGGGGTATTATGGTAACACCAGGCACTTATTCTGTTACTCTTGAAAAAAGGATTAATGGAACGCATACAACATTACAAGGTCCTGTGAATTTTGAAGTAGTACCATTGTTCGAGGGCGCATTGCCAAGAAAATCTAATCAAGTAATCAATGATTTCAGAAAATCTGTTATTGCATTTCAACAAGATTTAACTTCTACTAATATTTCTTTATCGAAGAGCTTAAAAACTACGAATGCAATGTTAAGAGCATTAAATAAAGCTTCAAGACCAACTAAAGAATTATTTAAAAAATTAAATGATACAAAGATAATATTGTTAAACATTGATAAAGAACTTCACGGAAATAGCATTAAAGACGAGATTGGTGAACGATCTAATCCAACTGCTAGTGATGGAGGTTCTTTAGGTTGGACTGCTTTTGGAAACACATATGGCCCAACAGAAGAGCATATGAGATTACTCAATAGAGTTAAAAGTCAACTTAAAAAAGTTAAAAAACAATTATCTCCTATAGTTAACTCAACGTTACCTATACTTAGAAATGAGCTTATAAAAACAGGGGCGCCATGGATAGAAGGACAGGGACTTATTAAAGACTAGTTGTAAAGTATAAGAGACTCTATAAATGAGTCTCTTAAATTTAAATTATTAAAGTTAATAAATAGTAAAACTTATGGAAATTCAAGAATACATCATCATTGCTTTAAAAATAATAGTTGGAATAAGTATTATTAATGTCTGGTTAATTCAGCCCAATAAGCCATCGAAATGGAGAGGAGGAGATGCGACTACAATTACTGAAGAATTTAATGTTTATGGATTGTCAAACACATTCTATAAAATTATTTTTGTAATTAAAGTAGGATTAGCAATTTTACTATTAATTTCAATTAAGTATGATTTTCTAACACTATACAGTAGTATTGGTTTGGCATTACTTCTTGGGGGGTCAATATTAATGCATGTTAAAATAAAAGATCCATTATTTAAATCATTTCCAGCATTTTTGTTTATGGTTATGAATTTAACTATACTTTATTTATCACTTTAAAAATAAGTTGAAAAGGTTTTAATTGTAATAAAAAGATTAAGCATAGCAAAACCAAAAGAAGGTAAAGATTGTATAAAACTATCTTTAATTTTTAATCTAACTATAAAACCTCCTAGCATCAATAAAAATAAGCCGGTTGATGCTAAAAATAAAAGTATGGTATTAAAATACAATCCAACTAACAATCCAAATGCACCACACAATTGAAGATAACCGGTAAGTTTTCTAAAACCAGGTAAGTTGTAACGCTCAAATTCTGTTTTTATAAACTTAGAACAAAAACAATTAAATCCAAAATAAATAAAAGAGACTCCAGAAAACCAAATGAATACGGAAAGTAAATCCAATGTATATTTTTAAAAATGAATACGTATAAATTTATAACTCAATATGGTTATTAACCAAAATGTTCAAGTCAATAAATTAAGTAATTATTCTGTTTTTGTTACTTGATTCATTTCCATTTCATGGTCATATTGACAACATCCAGGCAAACTATTATAAGCATCAAGATTACCCAACACTTTTTCTGTATCATAACCAGATGCTGCAATTGCATCGTGAATTGACATTTCATCCACGGCGGAACTGTCATAAGAAACTACTATTGTTTTTTGATTAATATTCCAAGATGCTGATGAAACTCCATCAAGACTATTAGCTGCATTTTCAATGGTAGTTTTACACATTCCACAATTACCCCTTACACCAAATGAAATTTCTTGAGAGCTTATTTCTTTTGAGATTTCTGAGGTTGTTGAAGTTTGGTTTTTTGATTTGTTAGAGCAACTTGTAAAACTAATAGCCATAAGGAAAATGAGGCTTAAGATTGTATTTTTCATGATTTAAAATTTATTTATTTTTTGATACTTGTATCTTATCAAATGTAAATGTACTACAATGTCTCTAATAATATGGAATTACGAATTAAAAGTAAATGGATTAAAGTTCTAATTTAACAAATAAATTGAGAGAGTTGACCATTAAAAATAAACCTAAAGTAATTATTACTCTAAAAAGATAGATTTTAAGAGTATATTTGGCATATAAAAATCTGGTATATTCCGCATTACGATTTTTTTTCTTTCATGTCTAAGTTACCCAAAGAACACCAATTTATAGATCTTTCAGATTATGGCAGACCTATTGCAAAGTTGATAGCTAATTCTTTAAAAAGCACTTCTTTTACTCCAATCCATGTAACAATAGCTTTTATAATCTCAGGTTTTGTTGCCATTTATTGTATTATTATGGGGTATTATTGGTTAGCAGCATTTTTTTTAATTTTCAAATCTATTTTAGATGCTGCAGACGGTGAACTTGCTCGTGTAAAGCAAAAACCATCTTATACCGGTAGATATCTAGACTCAGTAGCAGATATTATACTTAATTCTTTGTTTCTTATTGCTATATGGTACATAACTAATATTTCTATCTGGCTATGTTTATTGGCATTTCTTGGATTACAACTGCAAGGAACACTATACAATTACTACTATGTTATTCTAAGAAATAGATTTGATGGAGATACAACTAGTAGAGTGTTTGAAGATAAAACACCTGTGGCCTTAGAAGGTGAAAAACAACAACATGTCACTATACTTTTTGGCCTGTATAGATTGTTGTATGGTGTATTTGATGAAGTTATTTACAGCATAGACAGGAACGCTGATAAAGGTAGAATATTACCAAACTGGTTGATGACTAGTGTTTCTACTTTTGGTTTAGGATTTCAGTTGTTAGTGATTGCTATACTTTTAGTTTTGGGATTAAAAGCGATTATAATTCCTTTCTTTTTGTTGTACACATTTATGATTTTTGTATTTGTAGGTATTCGGAAGATGTTTTATTAAAAAATATTATTCTTATTATTTTTAAACATTTAAAAGATTCAGTAAAGTAAACTACCTACTTCCAAAGTGTAAGAGGAGTAACTCATTCTTTTATTGACGTAAAATCTAGAGGAAATTGTATTACCAACACGTTGTTCTCCTAAATCACCGTAAAACTGAATACTTAATGGAGGTAAATAATTTTCAAATTATCTCTCAATATTTTATTTACTTTAAAATAATTTTATTGATAGAATAAACTTTTTTAAATATTTATAGTCATAAGAGTATATAATTTATATTTATTCTTATGAAATTCCTAAAAACTATTTTTAAAATTCATCTATTTTCAATTTCAATACTATGTACTCTAGGGTGTTCTGGAGACGAAAGTTCTTCTATTATAGATGATGATGAAGTAATTCCTATAACAAATTATGATATTACTTCATTATTGAGTAAATTTAATAGTACAGGGATGACTATTGAAATTAATGCGAATAGTGTAGTTTTTAATACTAATGATCTACCAGACCATAAATCACCTTATTATCTTGATACCGAATGGGAAAGTGAATTATATGAACTTTATAATGGAACAAATCCTCAATTCAATTTAAACCCTAATAGAATAGCTGAGCAAAATATCACATTTACAATTCCTCTTTTTCCCGAAGAATCCTCAAATCATAGAGCAACAAATTTAGGCCCCATAGGGATAGCTAGAAATGGCGTAGTTTTCTTTAATCAATATGCAGCAGGAAACAGTCCTTTAACAAATGAAATAAATTCTTTTGATCAATATCTTGGTCACCCTGCTGGTATGGGAAATTACCATTATCATGTTGAACCAACATATCTTACTGAACAGTTTGGTAATAATGTTTTTCTAGGATTATTAGCAGATGGATTTCCTGTATATGGACCCTTTGAAAATGGGAGTGAAGTTACCAATAATGATCTTGACGAATTTCATGGACATCTAGGGGCAACAGTAGATTTCCCTGATGGAATTTATCATTATCATGTCACTAGCCAAGACCCTTATATTAATGGTAATGGTTATTTTGGAACACCAGGTAATATTTCTCAATAACAATGTTTTCAAAATATAAATTAATAGGTATAGTATTATTTCTAATTAGTTGTTCAAATATTAATCATTACCCTATAGAAAGTGTTGTTGCTAATGATCCAAATTTTAAATTAAACAATGGGATATTAAAACTAAATAATATACCTTTTTCAGGTTTTACCTTTGAATTATATTCTAGTGGAAAACTGAAGAGCAAAAAGCAATTTTTAAATGGGCGCAAACATGGGTATGAAAAATACTGGTTTTTAAATGATTCCTTATCAACTTTAAGATATTATAAAAATGGTATAAAAATTGGAATTCATCAATCATGGTGGGAAAACCGACAACAAAAATTTGTATATCATTTTAATGATAATGGAAAATATAATGGATCAGTTAAGGAATGGTATCCAGATGGTCAACTTGCTAAAGATTTTAATTTTATTGATGGAGTAGAAGATGGGGCACAAAAACTGTTTAAACTTAATGGATCAATTAAAGCCAACTATACTGTGATTAATGAAGAACGTTTTGGCTTAATAGGCTTAAAGAAGTGTTATACTGTAATTTCTGGTAAAAATGAAATTCAATGAAAAATCTTTTAATTATTTTTCTTTTTATGGTATTTAATTCTTGCAATAAAGGATTGAAAAAAGACCCAAATACAGATAAATTACCCTATTTTATTTCATCTGATTTTACACCGAGATGGTATACACATTCAAGAGAAATTAAAGGAAAACATAAAATTCCAAATTTTTCTTTTTTGAATCAAAATGGAGATACAATTACTAATGAAACTTATAAAAATAAGATTTATGTTGCTGATTTTTTCTTTACATCTTGCCCCGGTATATGCCCAAAATTAACAAAAAACATGGGGGTCATCCAAGAAAGATATAAAAATGACAAAGATGTTTTATTATTGTCACATACAGTAATGCCCTGGACAGATTCTATTCCAGTTTTGAAGGCTTATGCTAACAGAAATAATATAAATGACAAAAAGTGGAATTTAGTAACAGGGAATAAAAATAAATTATACAGTATGGCTAGAGATGGATATTTTGCAGATGAAGATTTTGTAAAAACCAAAGATGTAAGTCAATTTATTCATACTGAAAACTTCATATTAGTAGATGGTCAAGGTTTTATAAGAGGTGTGTTTAATGGAACAATTCCTATTGATATTAAAAGATTAATTAGACATATTGAAATCCTTAAAAAGGAAGAGATCATAATTCATTAATAATATATTTAAAAATGAAAATAAATAAAAATTTAATAAAAACATTCTTTATTTTTTCAATCATAACTTTATTCATTGCTTGTAAGAAAGATGATGATACTATTCAGATAGATGAAAGTGAAGAGGATATCGTTAACGCTCATCCTAATATCTTATTTATTCTAGCTGATGATATGGGGAAAGATGCTACATTTGGTTTCTCTGAAGGAAGTATAAAACCAAATACTCCAAATTTGAATGCTATAAAGAATTCAGGGTTATCATTTAATAATTTTTGGGTTAATCCAACTTGTACACCTACAAGAGGTTCAATTATTACAGGTAAATATGGTTTTAGAACTGGTTTAAAATGGGCAGGTGATCAAATCACAACCTCAGAAAAGATTTTACAGAAATTTATCAAAGAAGAAACCAACAATAAATATGTTTCAGCTATAGTTGGTAAATGGCATTTATCAGGGAATAACCAATCCACTAATCCAGAAAATTTTGGATTAGATTATTATGCAGGAATTCTATCAGGTGCAGTTCAAGATTATTATAACTGGAGAATGAGTGAAGATGGTTCATCATCCAATGAAACAACATATGCTACAGAAGAGCTGACTAATAAGGCAATTGGTTGGATAGGTAGTCAAGAAAAACCTTGGTTTATGTGGTTGGCATATAATGCTCCACATACACCTTTTCATATACCACCAACTAATATGCATTCACAAGGAGCACTTCCGGAATACAGAGCAGGATTAGATGCACGTCCTTACTATTTTGCAGCCATTGAAGCTATGGATTTTCAAATTGGAAGATTAATTGAATCAATTCCTGAAAATAAATTAGAAAATACAATTATAATTTTTATAGGTGACAATGGAACTCCCAATCAAGTAGCACAGTCTCCATATACTAACCAAACTGTCAAGGGAACATTATATCAAGGTGGTATAAATACCCCTATGTTTATTTCAGGTTACGGTGTCAATAGAACAGGTATGGATAATAATTTGATAGTTAGTACAGACTTATATTCAACAATTGCTAATTTATGTGGAGTGCAAGGGGCTCAAATTTATGATAGCAAAAGTTTTATTCCATTACTAACATCAAATACTACTATAAGAGATTTTCAATATTCTGAGATGGATAATGGAACAAATGATAGTTGGGCTATTCGTAATTTAAATTATAAATTAATTGTTAATGCCAATGGAAATGAAGAAATGTATGATATGATTTCAGATCCATATGAACAGAATAATCTTTTATTGTCCAATTTATCTAATGCTCAACAATCAGCTAAAAATGTATTGGAATCAGAGCTATCTGAAATCAGACAATAAAATCAATATACAATCTAACGTTTGCTATTATAAATGGTATTTTACAATAATTCTTATGAAAAATAAATGCTTCTATGATATTTTTCATAATAGAGAATTATAGCTATCAAATACAAACTAGAACTATAAATCCGTAATTTCTTTTAACATAATTGTTGACGATATAGACCTAAAGGCACTATATCTATAATTATTTTTAAATAGCCTAAAAAGGGCTATACAGAAATTACTATGTATTTGTACTATAATTTATATTATGTTAAGTAAACTTTTTGTGTTGTTAAATTAGCTTACTCCTATAGCACAAGAATAAAAAGAAGAAAAACAATTCTAGTCTAATTGTAAAATAGGCTACTTTTGCGAAATGATTTCAAAAAAACCTTCAATAGATACAAAAAAAACGGGTACTTCTCAGATAGAATTTATACTGTTAATGGCTTGTTTAATGTCTATTGTAGCCTTATCTATAGATACAATTCTCCCAGCTTTAAAACCAATAGGCCTTTCTGTTGGTACTACAAATGCAGGGGAAAATCAACTATTAATTACCATGATCTTTCTAGGTCTTGGTTTCGGACAATTAATTTTTGGACCTATATCAGATAGTTTTGGGAGAAAACCTGTTGTTTACATTGGATTTGCAGTATTTGTATTGGCTAGTTTTTTATGTATTTCAGCTCCCAGCATAGAAATAATGGTTGTTGGTCGTATTCTTCAAGGAATAGGACTTTCTGCTTCTAGATCTATTAGCATTGCCATGATTAGAGATCGTTTTGAAGGCGATTACATGGCTAAAATAATGTCTTTTGTGGTTACTATTTTTATTCTGGTACCAATTATTGCTCCTACCTTAGGTAAATTCTTATTAGACAATTATGGTTGGGAATCTATTTTTTACAGTCAGTTATTATTTGGTATTGTTGTGCTGTGTTGGTTTTGGAAAAGACAACCAGAAACACTGCCACCAGCGTATAAGAAAAAGTTTTCAATGGCTATTTTTGTCAGTGGTTCTAAAGAATTTATAAAATATAGATCAGCCATTATTTTTACCTTAATTTCTGGATTAGCTACCGGATCTTTTATGGTTTTTCTTAGCACTTCTCAGCATATTTTTGAAGTTCAGTATGGTTTAGTAGATGAATTCCCGTATATATTTGGTGCCTTGGCTTTTTCCGTTGGTGTGGCTACTTTTACAAATGGCACGCTGGTTGTTAGATTTGGAATGAAAAAATTAGTAACTATTTTTTCAATAGTATTTTCTCTGACTTCTCTACTGTACATTAGTATTTTTTATGGTGAAACCAACCCAAGTATTGGTGTATTAATACTTTTTCTAGCGCTACAGTTTTTTTCTGTTGGTTTTCTCTTTGGAAACGTAAGATCATTAGCAATGCAGCCTTTAGGACATATTGCAGGAATTGGAGCGGCTATTAACGGTTTTGTTTCTACCATTATGGCGGTGCCTATTGCTACTTTTATTGGTGGTTTTGTAGAGACCACTGCCCTGCCATTATTTATTGGTTTTGCAGCCTGTGGTTTTGGTTCTTTACTTCTGTTATTATTTGTTAAAAAATCTGCTTAATGCCTTTAGAAATTATCTATCAAGACAGCTATTGTTTGTTGGTTACCAAACCAAACAATGTATTGGTTCATCACGCACATCATTCTAGAAATAAAATAGATGAAGAATCATTACTGCAATTAATTGAGCATCAATTGGGTTCTAGGTACTACCCTATTCATAGATTAGATAGAAAAACATCTGGTATTATTTTATTAGCCTCTAAAAGAGAATATGTTGCTTCTTTTCAAGCTTTATTTACAACTAATGAAATTCAAAAAATATATTTCGGTGTAGTTCGTGGTTTTTCAAAAGAGAACCTAATAATTGATTCACCAGTAAAAGGAAGAGACGCATTAGTATATAAAGATGCCGAAACTCATATAAAACTTTTAGATAAAATTATTCTTGACATCCCTGTAAAACCCTATAATTCATCACGGTACAGTTTAGTTGAATTAAAACCCATTACTGGAAGAATGCATCAATTACGCATTCATATGAATAAAGTATCTACCCCATTAATAAATGATGCAAAATATGGCGATAAAAATCATGACCTCATGTATGCAAAGCAATTTGGTTGGAAAAATCTTTTTTTACATGCAGGTATATTAGAATTCATTCACCCGTTTACGAATCAAAAGCTTACATTAAAGTCTTCTTTTTCAAAAGATTGGATAGATTTGTTTCAAGAATTTTCTTGGAATAATCCACTCAAATAAAAACTTATTGCTCTAAAGACTGACTCTCAAAAGCAATAAGATCAAATGAATTAAATACTGGTGTTACTTCAATTGGATTACAACAAACCTCACAATCTTCTATATAAGTTTGCTTACTAATACTAGTATCTAGTAACATTGATATTTCCTCCCAGCAATAAGGGCATTGAAAAAAATGTTCCAAAATTTAATCTTCTATAACTTTTAGAACTAATTTTCCTTTTTTATCTCCGTTAAATAAACGCGCATAAGTTTCTTGAAAGTTCTCTATACCCTCATAGATATCTTCTTTAGATTTCATTTTTCCTTCTGCTATCCACATCCCCATTTCTTGAGCTGCTTTTTTATAATCTTTTGCATAGTCCATAACTACCATTCCTTGCATCGAAGCTCTATTAACAAGAAGGCTTAGGTAGTTGCTAGGGCCTTTTACCATTACTTTATTATTGTATTGAGAAATGGCTCCACAAATAACTATTCTAGCGTGCATTCTTAGTTTTGTTAATGCAGCGTTTAAGATTTCACCACCAACATTATCAAAATACACGTCAATACCTTTAGGGCATTTTTCTTTTAAAGCTTCGTAGATATTTTCAGATTTATAATCTATAGCAGCATCAAAACCTAATTCATTGAGAAGGTAGTCACATTTGTCTTTTCCACCAGCAATACCAATTACTGTACACCCTTTAATTTTTGAAATCTGTCCAACAATACTTCCAACGGCTCCAGCTGCTCCTGAAACTAAGACAATATCTCCCTCTTTAATCTTTCCAACTTCATGAATTCCAAAATAAGCTGTCATACCAGGCATTCCTAATGTTCCTATATACAATGGCATAGGAGCTAAAGTATCGTCTACTTTAAACCAACCTACTCCATCAGTAACAACATATTGTTGAACGCCTCCCCAACCTGTAACACAATCTCCAACTTTAAAATTTGGATGATTGTTAACTTCTATTACTTTACCAATAGATCCAGAACGCATTACCTCGTTAATACCCACAGGTGCAATGTATGATTTACTGTCATTCATCCATCCTCTCATCGCTGGATCCAACGAAATATAGTGATGCTGAATTAGTACCTCCCCTTCTTTAAGCGTTGGAATTGCATTAGATTCTAGGTTCCAAGTAGCATCGTTAGGAAAACCAATGGGTCTTTCTTTTAAGATAATTTGTTTGTTCATCATATTTTTTAATGTTAGGGTTTAATGATTTAATACGTTTTTTAATTCATCGATAAATCGATGTTTTGGCAAATATTGTTTTTCTAATTCACCCTGAAATGGAATTGGTGTTTCTATGCTAGCCACTCTCTTTACTGGAGCGTCTAGAGATTCGAAACAGTTTTCAGTTATTAATGCAGAAACATCACTTGCAATACTACCAAAAAGAGAATCTTCTTGCAAGATAATTACTTTACCTGTTTTACGAACTGATACGTAAATCGTTTCTACATCTAAAGGTTGCAATGTTCTTAAATCTATAAGGTCTGCGCTTATTTCTGGATTTTGTTTAAGCGTGTCTAATGCCCAGTGCACGCTAGCTCCATAAGCTATAATAGTAATATCACTTCCTTCTTTTAAGACAGAGGCTTTCCCTATTTCTACAGTAAAATAGTCATTAGAAACATCTTGATAAATAGAACGATATAGCGCTTTGTGTTCAAAAAATAGCACTGGATTTGGATCATTTATAGCTGCACATAAAAGGCCTTTAGCATCTTCTGGAAAAGCGGGGTATATAACTTTTAATCCGGGTGTTTTGGTAAACCATGCTTCATTTGTTTGACTGTGGAAAGGACCAGCCCCTACTCCTGCTCCACAGGGCATCCTTATCACTACATCAGCATTTTGATTCCATCTGTAGTTAGATTTTGCTAATAAATTTACAATAGGATTAAATCCAGAACTTACAAAATCTGCAAACTGCATCTCCATAACTGCTTTCATTCCATTTAAAGAAGCACCATATGCAGCTGAAACTATGGCTGATTCGCAAATAGGAGTATTTCTTACACGGTCCCTTCCAAATTGATTGGTAAACCCTTCGGTAATTTTAAAAACACCTCCATATTCTGCTACATCTTGCCCCATAATTATCAGATTATCATATCTTTCCATAGATTCACGTAACCCTTTGGATATGGCATCTATTAGCCTAATATTTGATTTTTGATTTGAGGGTACTATGATTTCTTGTTGATATTCTTTATAAACGTCTTTGAGTTCTGAAGTTAAATCTACTTTTATGGTTTCTTCATCGAAAGCTATTTGTAAATGTTCATTAATTTCTTCTTTGAATTCTTCTGAGGCATCAGTAATTTGTTGTTTTGTTAATATATTTTTTGAACATAAAAAAGTTTCAAAGTTTTTTAAAGGATCTCTATTTGACCAGGTTTCCATTAACTCTTGAGGAACATATTTAGTGCCACTCGCCTCTTCATGACCTCGCATTCTGAAGGTTTTAAATTCCAGCAAAATAGGGCGAGGATTTTTTCTGATATCTTCAGCCAGGTTAGAAACCTTTGTGTATACTTCTAAAATATTATTTCCATCAATAATATGGCTCTCCATACCATAACCCAAACCTTTATCGGCAATATGTTTACATTTATATTGCTCAAAAGTTGGAGTAGATAATCCATAACCATTATTCTCTACACAAAATAATACAGGTAAATCCCAAACGGAAGCCACATTTAGGGCTTCGTGAAAATCACCTTCACTTGTTCCTCCTTCTCCTGTAAAAACTGCACAAACATGATTGTTGTTTTTTAATTTATTAGCTAAAGCTATGCCATCTGCTACTCCCAATTGAGGACCTAGATGAGAAATCATTCCTACAATATTAAATTCTTGAGTGCCAAAATGAAAACTACGATCTCTTCCTTTGGTAAATCCATTCATTTTGCCTTGCCATTGAGAAAATAATCGATATAATGGAATCTCTCTTGTTGTAAAAACCCCGAGGTTTCTATGCATAGGGAGAATGTATTCGTTTTTATTTAAAGCTGCTGTTACTCCTACTGAAATGGCTTCTTGACCAATTCCTGAAAACCATTTAGAGATTTTTCCTTGCCGAAGCAAAACAAGCATTTTCTCTTCGATTAAACGAGGTTTTAACATTTGAAGATATAAATTTACAAGTGTTTTTTCTTCTACACCGTTTAAATTATATTTTAAAATATTACTCATGAATAATTTTAATTCTATCGTTTTAGTTTAACGAAAATACTATTTTCAAATTCAAATATGATTATAATTTATTTAAAATCTTATCAATGCAAAAAAAGGGTTTTTATGTTTTTAATAGGAGTTATATCAAAAAAAACCTTATCAATTAGATAAGGTTTTTATTTTAAAAAATATGATGCTATGTATTTTAAAGTTCCTTGAAAATTGCGTGCATCATTCTTTTTTTGTCATTTATACTTTCTTCGAGAGCAATCATTGTTTCAGTTCTACTCACACCAGGTATTTCATCAATTTTATAGATAATATCTTTAGCATCATTGGTTCCTTTTGCTCTGACTTTACAAAAAATATTATATTTTCCGGCGGTAACGTAAGCTACAGTTACATTAGGAATAGAGTTTAAATTTGAAATTACGTTTTGAGTCATAGATGTTTTTTCTAAAAAAACCCCAACATGAGCAATAAATGAATAGCCCATTTTTTCGTAGTTAAGAGTTAATGTAGAACCTTGAATGATTCCTTCATCTTCCATTTTCTTAACACGAACATGAATAGTTCCAGCAGAAACTAATAGTTTCTTAGCAATATCCGTAAAAGGTGTTCTCGCGTTCTCGATTAAGATATCTAGTATTTGATGGTCTATTTCGTCAAGGATAAATTTTTTCATAATGTATTAATTATTCAAATAATACTTCAAAAGTATGAATTTAATTGAACACTTAACCTCTTTTTGTGAGAAAAATTCAAAATTTTAACGAACGAAATCGATTTCTTTATGAAAAAAATGCTTAGAAATATCGATATTTACTTTCTTAGGAATAAATTTAACTTCAGAATTTTGTAAGATTTCTTCAAATTGAAATGCTTCATCTGGTTTATTTTGATACCTATATAATACGTCTCTAAAGGATTCATTGTTTTCAGGTATTTTAAAATATGAGTTAAATACACTGAAACTATTGGTTAAACTTATATGGTACAATCCTTGAAGAATGGAAATAAAGGTAAACTCTCTTACTTTTTCTCGTTGATAATCATCCTTATAATGACCTGATTCAATAAGAACTGTTGAATATCCAAGTTTTTGAAAATTATCACCTGTTGCAGTTGGGTAGAATGTGTCTGTATATCTTCCAACATGTTTAGGAATGATTTGTTGCAATAAGGCATTCATCGCAATAATAATATTCATGGTTTTCTTTCTAGTTTTGGTTACTTTTCTTGTTTCTTCTTCTGAAGGTGCTAAAAAAGAAATAGTTGCAGGGTTATTGGTACCCTCTACACCAAAAATAGTACGTTGATCGTGAAGATTAAAACAAAATTCTGGATTAAAATCATCAAGTATATCTCTCAACAAAATACTCTCCTTAGCTTTTCTCTCAACAGCATCCCTATTTAGGTCGATTTTATTGGCATTAAACCTTGTAAAATATTTTGCTCCGTCTGGATTTAGTATAGGAATAATTTTTATGGTGCAACTCGTAAGAATCTGGTCAATAATTTCATTATTAGAAGTATTTATGAAATTAATTAAATCTATAGCAGATTTTGTTCCAGTACATTCATTACCATGCATTTGTGTCCAGATTAGAATCTTTTTTGAACCCTTACCAATTTTTATTTGATAAATATTTCTGTTTTCTTCTGATTTACCAATTATTTTGAAAGAGACTTTAGAAGAATTATTAAGTTTTATAAGAAACTTTTCAAGATCTTCAATAGTTATATATCTTCCTTTAACAGAAGTATCTTTATATTCTTTAGCAATTTTAGTTGCCAATTCAATAGTTATTGATGTATCGATGTTGTCCATATTCTCAAACAAAAATACGAGATTCATTTTAGTATCATCTATAAATAATTATAATTTTAAATCGGTGATAAATTACAATTGTTACCGTCTTTAAGTGTAATTGTAACCATATTTTTATAAAATTACAATTGTAATACTGTGTAAATATGAAGTTTTAGTAAATTTAAATAAAAATAACATAATAGTTTGTAAATCAAATATTTAAGTATTTTAATTAAAGTTACACTTTAATTAAAATTAATCTTTTATAATTTTTATTTTGCTAAAATTTGCAAACTAATCTTATGAAGTATACATTTGTAACTTATACAGAAGTTTACAATGGTAAACAAGACAGATTTTACAAATAGATTAAAAATAATACTTGAAAATCATCAATTAACTGCATCCTTATTTGCAGATAAAATTGGTGTACAACGATCAAGTATCTCTCATATTTTGTCTGGAAGAAATAAACCTAGTCTAGACTTTGTTCTTAAAGTTACTAAAGCATTTAGTGACGTAGATATCTATTGGTTATTAAATGGTAAAGGACAATATCCAACCGAAGTAGATAATCTTACATCAAGTTCAACACTAAATAGTTCTTTAGTTTCCGAGAAAACACCTACCACTCCACCCAAGAGAATGAAAAAAATTGTTGTTTTCTATACTGATGGTACTTTTGATGAATACAAGAAAGGGTAACTATTTAATTAATTTAGCAATACCAGTTCTTATAATTTCTATATTTTTGAATTTATTGGAAAGGTTTACCTTTTTTTGCTTTTGAACCATTTGTCTTAAAAGACTTATACCTACTTGGTCAAAATTATATTGTTTGTATTGATTCCCTTTAATAACAACATCATTAACTAAATTTTTAATAGCTTCACTATTATTACTTGTTGCTATTTGTTCGTAGGCCTTTTTATAGATTTCTTGAATCTTAGGATTGTTATTTAAGTACATCCCGGCTAAAACATTATTAGCAATAAATGCCATTTCACTATCATCTTTTTCTTCAATATAAATGCGAGTTAATGGCGTAGCTATAATATTTTTAACCTCTATAGGTAATTGTTTAGATTTTTTTACAGCATATTCCTTATCTACATAATACATTGCAACCAATGCCTTTCCTACAACACTAAAAGACTTACTATTTAGAGCTTTTAAAAAAACAGGTCTTAATTCAGGGTCTGTTAATTTACCTAGAGTTTCTATAGCTGAGGCTTGAACAAGTGTTTTAGGATCATTTGTAGCTAATTGTTTTATGGTGTTTATAGCAGATTTTTTTGACCATTTATTAATTAGATTTATTTGTTCTAGGGCTAATATTCTTATTTTATAAAAATTATCATTTAAAGCTTCGTTAATGGCATTGAAGGCTTGTTTTTGATCTTGTTTTTCTGCAACTTTTAATAAAGCTTCTCTTTTGTGCAGATAATTATCAGCATTTTTAAGTTGAAATATATAATCACTCAACACCTTATTTTCGGAAAACTCTGCCAATAATACGCCGTCTGCATTAACTTGTATTAAATCGGGGCTTTTGCTTTCAAAAATAAACTTAAAAGAGCTGTCTCTACCGTCTACGAAAACATGATGTCTGGTTTTTGTTCCGTTTTCAAATATATCAATAGCCATAGGAAATTTAAATGCATTATTTTGTGTTTGAACAAAATTAACGGTTACTGTTTTTTCAAGAGAATTATAATCGTAAGAAACTTGAATATTTGGATGTCCTGATCCAAAAAACCATTGATTGAAAAACCATTGTAAATCCTTTCCGCTAATTTCTTCCAACGCTAAACGTAACTGAGAAACTTCTGCTGATTTGTATTGATATGTGTTAAGATATTTTTTTAATCCTGAAAAAAAGGCTTTATCACCAAGATACTTTCGTAGCATGTGAAGGATTGCCCCACCTTTATTATAACTAACCAGGTCGAACATATCTTCTTTATCATTATAATAATATCGAACAAGTTTTTTTTCATGATTACTGATATCACTTAGATAGGGTTTGCTATTTTCAAAAAGGTGAGCATCTGCGTCAGTTTTACCATACTTATATTCTCTCCATAAGTATTGACTGTAATTTGCAAATGATTCATTAAGTGCTAAATTACTCCAACTCTCTGTGGTTACTAAATTTCCAAACCAATGATGAAAAATTTCGTGAGCAATTGTATTCTCTTGTCTATTTTCATCAATTAATTGTCCTTTCATTTGATATGCAGATTCTCCATGAATAACGGCTGTGGTATTTTCCATTGCTCCGCTGACATAGTCTCTTGCAACGATTTGACTGTACTTACTCCAAGGATATTTAACACCAAGTTTATTTTCAAAAAAACCAATCATTTCTGGTGTGAGTCCAAAAATTTCTTTAGCTAAGGATGCATATTTTTTTTCAACATAGTAATTTACTGGAATGTTTTTGTAAACATCTTCAATTACCTCATATTCACCTATTCCCATAAAAAATAAGTAGGGCGCATGTTTTTGATTAAATTTCCAATAATCTGTTCTATTAGCTCCTTTTATTTCTTTACTAATTAGTAATCCGTTTGACAGTGTTTTAAATCTATTGGGAACTGTTATGTAAATTTCTTGACTTGTTTTTTGATTGGGTGAATCTATGGTTGGGAACCAGCAGCTACTAGCTTCTGTTTCACCTTGGGTCCAGATTTGAGTGGGTTTATTTACGTCTGATCCGGTTGAGTTTATAAAATACAAACCCTTAGCTGATGTGATAGCAGTACTTCCTTTCTCCTTAACTTTTTCAGGCCTAGCTGTGTATTTTATATACAAAGTATAACTTTCTTCTTTTGTATATTCATTTTGAAGATCAATTATTAATTGTCTACCATCATAAGTGAAGTCTAAATTTTTACCATCTAAACTTACAATATGAATGAGCATTGCCTTAGCATCTAAAACAACTTTATTTGTTGGGTAAAAATGAGGTTTAAGGGTAAGCCATTCTTCCCCATTTAATTCTTTTCGCTCAAAATTAAAACTAACCTTAAGTTTTGTATGAACAAGGTTATTAACTTTATCTCTCTCTTTTCTGTAGATTGAGGAAGGATCTTGATTTTGAGAAAAAAGAGAAGAAAATACTAAGAATAAAACGGCAACAAATAATAAATTTTTAAACTTCATGTATAATTTATATTGAATTCAAAAGTAGTAAATTATCAAAAATGTAGTTGTTAATCCCTAGTTAAAAGAAAAAAGCGTTATAATTCAGTAGTTTAGAAAATCACTTTTTAGTGTTATTCTATTGTATCAAGAACTTGCTTAAATTGCTGAAGACCCAACTTACTTGGATCAATCTTAAGATATTCTGTCATTTTTATAATTTTAGAAGGATTCATATTTTCTCCTATAACTCTTGCCAAGCCTACTCCTGTTTTTTTAGAATAACCAAATACAATAACTTCATTAATATTGGTAGCTACTCCGTTGTAATAGATAGCTACTCTCATTCCATTCATATCCATTTTCATTAACTTTTTATATAAAGGTGAATCATTCAGGATTGTTGAAATTGTTTTTTTTTCAATTTCATACACTTTATCATTGTTTAGATATGGAAGTCCTAATACGTTAACTTTTTTAATACTTTCATAGGTTTTTTTTACATCTACAGGAGCCTTGTCTGTGTTTAATTGGATTAAGCTCATGGGAAGATCTACTGACATAAACCCAGGTTTGTCTTGATTTTCAACAATATATGTTTGTATAGTTTTTTGTTGGTTACAAGAAACAAAAATGGCTAATACGGATAAAATGATGACTGCTTTTTTCATATTTAGTTGTTTTTTGTAAAGGTGTCTGCTAAAGCTGACATCTTATTAATATCAATACTCCCTCTTAATGAAACTATCAACGCTTCAGACATTCCATTGGTTCGTTTATCAATTCCTTTTATTAGCATGAGAACTTCACTAACAAGATCTTTATAGTTGGTTTTTTTTACGTAAATCCAAACTTTAGAATTACCTTCTTTGAGTCTCATTAATTCAGTTAGTTTTTGAACTTTTACAGCATTTTTCACCATACTCTCCATTTGTGTGGCTATTTCTGGTATTTTTGTAGAAAAGGTTTTGAATTCATTTAAATTTTCTGTCATTTTAAATACTTCTGTCATTTCATTACCCTCATTTTCACTTTCAAAATTAAATTTTGATAAGATTTTGAAGGCATCTTTACTTATGACTACAGACATAACTCCGTCCATATCCTCTAATTTATCAAAAGTAGATTGTCCATAACTAATTGTTGTTGTAATTGCTAAAGCAATTAAAAGAATTATTTTTTTCATTATTGTTAAATTTAATTGATGATATTACTTATTATTTTTAAATATTTTATTTACTGAATCTTCATAAACATGAAGTTTTTTTAATGCTTGATTTCCCTTTTTTAGATGTGTTGAAACTATTTTTAATACGTTGGTAATTTGTGCTAGATTTTCAGCTGCTTGTTTTTTTTCATTGTACTGATTAATTTTATGTAAACCTGAATAGGCACAAAATAATAGGATTACCGAAGCTGCTACCATTCGCCAATTGTTGTTTTTAGTTTTAGTATTTAAAATAATTTTTTTGGTATACGTTTCATCAGTATTACTTTTAAAGTAATTGAAAATTAGTTGATATTCCTTCAAATGTGGAGCAACTTTATTTGAAGAGAAGTAAGTTCTTAGACTATTTTCCTCTTCTAATGTTGTCTCAGCATTTTCATATTTTACTAGTAATTTTTCAATGTTGGTTAATTCCATAACTATGCTGTTTAGTAAGTTGTTCTCTAATTGTTTTTCTAGCTCTAGACAATGAAACTCTAACGGCTGTTGGTTTCATATTTACCATTTCACAAATTTCTTTAAAATCATATTGTTCAATATCTCTTAATTGAATTATCAATTTTTGTTGATCTGGAAGGTTATTAATAAGTAAATGAACTCTATCTACACTATCTATGTATTCCAGTTTTTTATCTAAACTGGTCTCTTTTTCCCTATAGTTACTATGAATTAATTTTAAATTACTAGCTTGTTTGGATTTTAGCCGATCATAACAGTAATTTTTAGTCATTGTCATCGCAAAAGCTTCTGTATTTCTGTAGCCAGATAGCTTGTCTTTATTTTTCCATAACTTAAATAATAACTCTTGAGTCGCGTCTTCAGCTTCATCTTTAGAAACTAATAATCTTTTAGCCAATCTGAAGACTTTATCTTTAAAGGGTAAAACTACTTTCAAAAAGTCAGATTCATTCATTTTTATAGTTTCTATGCTTAAATTATAAGAAAACTTCATCTCTTCGACGATGTGCACTATAATTTGTTACACCAATAGATAAAAAAATACTATTTATACTTAAATTGCGTTATTATTGTTATTGTAAAACAAGTTATGAAAGAAATAATACTGAAACCTCTTATTTTAATTTTATTTGTAAATATTTGGCTTCAAGGTTGTGATAAATCTGATAATGAATTAAACCCATCTGTTGAAGTACAAGATTTTGTTTGGAAAGGTTTAAATGCTTATTATTTATATCAAGAGGATATAGATGATTTATCAGATAGACGCTTTAGTTCTAATCAACAATTAGAGGCTTATTTAGGTGGTTTTGACACTCCAGGAGCGATTTTTAATTCATTAAAAAAGAGTACAGATTCAAGGTCGGAATTAGTTGAAAATTACGAAATCAATGATTTACCGACGCCTTTAAGGACTTCATTTACTACAGGGATGGAATTTGGACTTTTTAAAGATTCAAATATATTGGATACTATTATAGGGGTTGTTTCTCATATTCTTCCAAATTCACAAGCATCAACTACCAACCTGTCAAGAGGTGATTTTTTTTATGGAATTATAAATGATCAAACCGACACTATTATTTTAAGAGAAGACAATTATAATGATTTGTTATTAGATTATCCTCAAGATACCCTTAAATTACTCATGGCATATTATGATGGAGACTCATTAGCGAAAAACGATATTAGAGTAGATTTGGTCAAAAAAAATTATCAATATTCTCCAATTTTATTAAAGAAGGTATTTAATCTTGGAGCAAAAGATGTAGGCTATCTATTGTACAATAATGATTTTTCAGACAATTACATAGCGGATATTAATGCCACAATATTAGAGTTTAAAAATCAATCTGTAAACGAATTAATTATTGATTTGAGATATGCTGTAGGAAGTTATTCTGATGCAAGAACTATATCGGAAATAGCTTCGATGATTACAGGTCAATTTACAGATGAAATATTTATCAAAGAAACTTGGAATACTAAATCTCAAACTTGGTTTGAACTCAATCAACCAGATTCAGTGATTACAAAATTTCCAACAAGACTTAAAAATAACACAATCATTAGTAGTTTAAATCTTACAGACGTTTATATCATTTTAAATGGTGATGGTTATTCTGGATCATCGGCAACAGAATTACTAATTAATAGTTTAAACCCTTACATTAATGTTCATGTACTTGGAAATAAGACACGCGGTGATAATTTAGGAGCCATAAATTTATATGATTCCCCTGATTATGATGCTTTCAATGTCAATGAAAATCACACCTATTCTCTAAGACCTGTAGTATTAACATTGCATAATAAAGAAGATCAAACTTATAGTTCTGGGATTGCACCAACTGTTTCCTTATGTACTATGGAAGATCCGCTAAACTTAGGAGAATTAGGTGAGGCATCAGACCCCCTACTCGATGAAGTACTTCAATATATAACCACTGGAGATTCAGGATTAAACCTTATCTGTAACCCATTTGAACTTGAAATGCTTTATAATTCTATAAATTCACAGAGAATTTTTGATCGGGGAACTTTTATAAAACAAGATTTACCAAATTTAGGACGATAATGAAAAATAGTAAATATACATCTATAGTACTTTTATTAGTGACACTCACATTTTTTACTTCTTGTGAAAAAAGCGATAATTATATGGCTAGTGAAAATGATGATATTCATTTGTTCATCTGGAGAGCTATGAATAATTATTATTTATGGCAACCAAATGTTCCAGACTTGTCAGACACAAGGTTTACTAACATTGGACAATTGTATGCTGAATATTCTAATTTTTCATCTCCAAGGGATTTATTTGAAAGTTTAAGATACCAACCAGGAGTTGTAGATCGTTTTTCATGGATTGTTGATGATTATGTTGCTTTAGAAAATTCTTTTCAAGGAATTAATTTAAGCAATGGTATGGAATTTGGTTTAGTTAGATATGCCAGTGATGCAACAAAAGTATTTGGATATGTTCGTTATGTTATTCCACAATCAGATGCTGCAACTCAAAATATAGAAAGAGGAATGTTATTTACAGAAGTAGATGGGGTTCAGTTAACAGAATCTAATTACAGGGACCTCCTTTTTGATGATAATACGAACTATACCATAAGTTTGGCAGATTTTAATGATGGTAATCCAGTTACAAATTCAACATTTATAAATTTATCAAAAACACAACTACAAGAAAATCCTGTTTCAATTGTTAAATCAATTGACGAAGGATCTAATAAAATAGGATATTTGCTATACAATCAATTTTCTGGCAGTTTTGACGGTGAATTAAATGCTGCATTTGCCACGTTTCAATCAGAAAATATAACAGACCTAATTATAGACCTTCGTTATAATGGTGGAGGAAGTGTAACTTCTGCAACATATTTGGGCGCTATGGTTACCGGTCAATTTAATGGTCAGTTATATTCTAAAGAACAATGGAACACTAAAGTAATGAATGCCCTAGATGCTAGTACTTTTGAAAATAATTTTACTAACCAAATTGTTAATAGAGATCAAAATCAAAATATAATTTTACAAGAACCTATTAATTCGCTTAATTTAAATCGTGTTTACTTTATTACCTCAGGTAGTACTGCTTCAGCCTCTGAATTAGTTATGAATAGTTTATCTTCCTACATAAATGTTAGTTCTGTAGGTAAAAAAACAATTGGTAAAGTTCAGGGCTCAGTAACATTATATGATTCAGATAATTATACAAGAACCGGAGAAAATTTAGCATCAAACCACACATGGGCGCTTCAGCCACTAGTATTAGAAATTAAAAATAAAGATAACTCTAATGAACCTAATGGAATTGAGCCAACTGTAGTATTTCCAGAAGATTTTAACAATCTAGGGGTGTTAGGTGAACGCAGCGACCCACTTTTAGACAGAACTATTCTTTTAATTACAACAGGTGGAAGATCAGGGATTCATAAAACAAACTCAATCTTTAACTTAGAGGAGATCAGTGACTCTAAGGCTATTAATCCAATGCAAAACAATATGTTTATAGAGTTGAAGAAATAATAAAAAATGTCTTTTTAGATGTCAATTATGTCTGCTCTAAACTCACTACTGTTAAGTTTATCTCTTTTCTTGGCATATTCGTAACCAGAATCCCACCATTTAGACATCTTTTTTGCTTCAAAAACTAATGAATTAGTTGTCAAAACTGAAGGGGTGTAATATAAATTTAATTCTACATTATTTTGTTTTGCTGATAATTTACCAATAGTAATATTGTGCTTTTCAACATGCTCCATCATAAACTCTTGGATGGTGAATAACAAAGAAAATGGATTTTTAGCAGGCATTCTATTAATTTGAGTAATCTCAGTTTCTAAAATAATAGCATCAATTACTTTTGCTCCCCTTTCAATAGCTTCTCTAATAGGAATTAAGCAACCAAAACCACCATCACCATATTGATGTCCATTTTTTTCTAATAAACTCATAAAAGGAATATAATTACAGGAACCCCAAATCCAATCACAAAAATCTTCATAGCTATGCTCTTGCATTGACTTATATTCTATTCGATTAGCTGTAAAGTTGGAAATAGTTACGACAACCTCTTTTTTTTCTTTAAGGATAGCATCATAAATATCTCTTGTAATTTTTTTTACAATTAGCTTTCTCAAGTTTTTACTTTCCCCAAAAGTTTTACTTCCTTTAAGAAAACTTAATAGTGTAGCAGAATGCCGAATATTCACAATAGTAACCCCATTTTTATTAATAATTCTGAATGGATTAATATTAAAAATACTACGTTGATTGACTCCTGTATATATGGTTTTAAGAGCATCTACTTCACCTAATGCTAAATGTGAAACCATCAAACTTCCAGTAGATGTCCCCAAGAAAATATCATAGGTATTTTTCTTTTCCTTTAATAAATATTCAGCAACACCACCTGCAAATGCCCCCTTACTTCCTCCACCAGAAATTACTAACGCTTTCTTCATTATTCAACAAATGATTTATGTATTTTAGTTTTGTATAAAAATACCAAAATGAAATCATTATTTGCAGGAGTTTTTTTAATTGTTTTTTTTACGTCGTGTACTAAAAATTATAAACCTAGAAAATTAGATAATGTATATATTAAAGAATTTAGTATTGATAGCACTAGCATTCGTTCTCTAGTAGCTATTGATTCTTTGACTATGTATTATGCCGGGTCTAAAGGATATGTTGGTTTTACAAATGACGGAGGTGAGACTTGGCATACAGAACAATTTAAATATCAAGACTCAATCTTTCCTAATTTTAGAAGTATGGCATATAATGCAAATACAAACTTAGTTTATTCACTATCTATAGGAAACCCTGCATTACTTTATCAATATGATTTTTCAGATATCCTTATTGTTTATCAAGAAAAACATCCAAAAGTGTTTTATGATTCAATGAAGTTTTTTGATGAAAAAAATGGCATTGCTATGGGAGATCCAACGAATGGAGATTGTTTATCTATTATTCTTACAAATGACGGTGGTAATACATGGAATAAAATTCCTTGTAAACAACTCCCTAAAGTAGAAGACGGTGAAGCTGCTTTTGCTGCTAGCAATACAAATATAAAGGTTTTAGGTAATACGGTTTGGATTGTTACTGGTGGTACAAAATCTAGAGTTTTTAAATCTATTGATTTAGGGATAACCTGGAATGTTTATGAAACTCCTATAATTCAGGGTTCTAGTTCGCAAGGAATTTATTCTATAGATTTTTTTGATGAAAAAAATGGAATTGTTTTCGGTGGAGATTACTCTAATCCTGAGGAAAATTTTAAGAATAAAGCCATTACATCTGATGGTGGAGAAACATGGACTCTAGTAGCAAATGGTGAGAATCCAAACTATAAAAGTTGTGTTCAATATGTGCCAAATACTGAAGGGAAAGAGATTTTTGCAGTAGGAAAAACAGGAATATCTTACTCAAATAATGGAGGATTAAATTGGAATGAAGTAAATAATGGTTCTTATTATACGATACAGTTTGTAGATAAAAATACTGCTTGGTTAACAGGTAATACTAAAATAGGAAAGTTAATTCTCCCATAAATGAAATTTAAAATTCTTTTATTATTGGTAATAGTATTCAATTCATGTTCAAAAAAAACTGAATTTATAAGTGTATTTAATTGCGAAGTAGAAACCTTTTCAAACCTAGAAAGAATTGAAGATGTAAAAAATTTATTTTCTGTTTATTATCCAGACCATTGGAAAACTAATTTCTATTATGACACAAATCAATCTTCAATTTTCACTGCAGACACAACGAAACAATTAAAAGAAACCACATTGCTTGACATAACACATATTTCTAATAAAATTGTTTTCGATTCTATTTTTTTAAAAAAATTTAAATCAAATTTATCTGAACAATATCTTACAGAAATAAGTGCAAGCAAAATAATTTTTAAAGAAAAACCTTCTTTTTATTCCGAAGCCAGAGGGGTGAATAATAATTTTAATTATTACGTATTTAATCTATTTATAAAGTTAGATGAAAATAATTATATTCACTCTAAAATTGAGATTTATGGAGATGCCTTGAAAGAGGAAAGAATTTGTAAAGGAATCAATTTATTAGAAAAAACTATATTTTAAGATGATAAATAAAGAGCATATTACTAAAAGATTTTTAAGTTATGTAACCATAGATACAGAATCTGATCCTAATAATCCTGCATTTCCAAGTACAGAAAAACAATGGGACTTAGCTAAGTTTTTAGTTAAAGAATTATCAGATATTGGATTGAACGATATAACATTAGATGAAAATTGTTATGTGATGGCTACTTTACCCAGTAATTTAGACTATGAGGTTCCAACAATTGGATTTGTTTCTCATATAGACACTACCCCAGATTATACAGGAGCTAATGTAAAACCTCAAATTCATCATAACTATGATGCAAAGGATATCATTCTTAATGAAAAAGAAAATATTGTATTGAGTCCATCTTACTTTGAAGATCTACTTCAATATAAAGGGCAAACTATTATTACCACTGATGGTTCTACTCTCTTGGGTGCAGACGATAAGGCTGGAATTACTGAAATTGTTTCAGCAATGGAATATCTAATTAAACATCCTGAAATAAAACATGGTAAAATAAGAATCTGCTTTACTCCCGATGAAGAAGTTGGTAAGGGTGCTCATAAATTTGATGTTGAAAAATTTGGAGCAGAATGGGCTTACACAATGGATGGAAGTCAGATTGGAGAATTAGAATATGAAAACTTTAACGCAGCTGGAGCAAAAATTATAATTAATGGAAAAATTGTTCATCCTGGATATGCTAAAGGGAAAATGATTAATTCTATGACCATTGCAAGTGATTTTATCAGTAGGTTGCCTAAGAACGAAGTTCCAGAATCTACGGAAGGTTATGAAGGCTTCTTTCATTTATATAAAATTGACGGAAAAGTAGAACAAACCATTTTACACTATATTATTAGAGATCACGATAAGGAATTATTTGAAAACAGAAAAGATTTTATAAAGTCTGTTGTTTCTAATTTAAATAAAGAATTAGGAAGTGATATTATTGAAATTGAAATTTCTAATCAATATTATAATATGAAAGAAAAAGTAGTTCCAGTGATGCATATTGTAGATATCGCTGAAGAAGTAATGAAAGATTTAAACATTACTCCACTTATTAAACCGATTAGAGGGGGTACAGATGGTTCTCAGCTATCTTTTATGGGGCTTCCGTGTCCTAATATATTTGCTGGAGGACATAACTTTCATGGAAGATATGAGTATGTTCCTGTTGAATCTATGATGAAAGCAACTGAGGTAATTATTGGGATTTCAGAAAAAGTAGCTCTAAAGTTTAAAAATTAAGACAGTTCTGAATGCCTACCTTTCACCCCTTTGAAAAATGCGTGAAAATATTCAAAATCTTTATCTTTATTACTGGTGGTTTTATAGGGATCTGAAAATTTTATTTGTTTGTGTTCAAAATCCAAAGTAGCCATAACTATAGGTACATTTGCTCCTTTTGCAATATAATAAAAACCTGTTTTCCAATTCGTTACTTTTTTTCGTGTTCCTTCTGGAGAAATTCCTAGACGAAACTCTTTTTTTTTCTTAAAAATTTGAACAATGGCATCAACCATATTACTACTTTGACTTCTATCTACAGGTGTACCTCCTAAAGCTCTAAATATAAAGCCAAAAGGTCCATCAAATAAAGAGTTTTTACCAATAAAATTGACTTTTTCCCCAGAAGAGTTTCTAGCTAAAATAGCTATTGGGAAATCTTTCCAGCTAGTATGTGGTGCAGCTATAACTACATATTTTTTCAAATGCTTAGGAAAGTCTCCTATTAATTTCCATCCTAAAATTCTTGTGAATATAAATTTCGATAATCTTTGCATCTTCAAATTTAAAAGTCATAAATTTAAGGACTTATTTTTAAATGATGATGGATTTATTTATTTACTTGATAATAACATTAGTTAGTATTTTTATTGGTTTATTTTTAGGAAAAAATTTAGCCAAATTAAAGTTAGGACGGGAATATGCCGCCCTGAAAGAAAGAAATCATCTTTTAGATCAAAGCTTAAACGATGCTAATGATGAATTAAAAAACACTCAACTTGAAAAAGAAGCCTTGATCGCTTCAAAAACACGATTAGCCACAGAATTAAAGAATTCTGATGAAAAAATAGCAGAAAATAAAGAAGAATTAAATACAATTCAGGAAAAATTCACCAAAGAATTTGAAAACTTAGCCAATAAAATTTTAGAGGAAAAGTCAACAAAGTTTACTGAACAAAATAAATTAAACATAACTTCAATATTAAATCCTTTAAAAGAAAAAATAGAAGGTTTTGAGAAAAAGGTTTCAGAATCTCAAAAAGAAAGTGTTGGAATGCACTCTGCATTAAAAGAACAGCTAAACAGTCTTAAGGATTTAAATTTGCAAATGAGTAAAGAGGCAATTAATTTAACGAAAGCCCTAAAAGGAGACAGTAAGGCCCAAGGTGATTGGGGAGAAACTCAACTAGAAATTCTTTTAGAAAAAGCAAATCTTGCAAAAGATATTCATTTTACTACTCAAGGTGGGTATAGAGACGAAGATGGAAGATTAAAAAAGCCTGATTTTATTATTAATTTGCCAGATAAACGTCATCTAATTGTAGACTCTAAAGTTTCTTTGACTAATTATGAAGCATATTTTAATGCTGATAACGAAGAACAAAAGAAATTTCACCTTAAAAAGCATATTGAAAGTATTCGTAAGCATATTAAGGAGTTGAGTGAAAAAAAATACGAGTCTTTATATGAAATAAATGCTCCGGACTATGTTTTGATGTTTGTTCCCATAGAACCTGCTTATTTGTTAGCTTTAAATAATAATAATTCATTGTATTTAGAAGCCTTAGATAAAAACGTTGTGATGGTGTCTACTTCTACTCTTCTTGCAACTCTAAGTACAGTTTCATCAATGTGGAGACAAGAAAATCAAAAGAAAAACGTTTTAGAAATAGCTAATCAAGCAGGAAGATTATATGATCAGTTTGTAAATCTAACAGATGATTTAATTAAAGTAGGTACTCAACTTAAGACCGTGCAAGGTAGTTATGATACCTCTATGAAAAAACTTACTGGAAAAGGAAACCTTGTTAAAAAAGTAGAAAAAATTAGAGAGTTAGGTGCAAAGACAAGTAAAATAATGAATAAAAATTTACTAGACAGAGCCTCAGAAGGCTAGTCTATGAATAATTTAAGAGTCCTATTATTAGTTTGAGAGCTTAGTCTTGCAATATAAATACCTTTTTGATAATGACTTAAATTAATTTGATCGTTGTCTTTTAAATTATTTTTTTTAGTCATTAATCTTCCTGAAATATCAAAAACTTGTACGCTTACTTTTTCTTGATTTAAAACTGATAGTTTAAATATTCCATTACTACTTGGATTGGGATATACACGAAACGCGGTTTCTTTTAAATTATTTTCACTGCTCAAAACTCCACTTCCTTCTTTTATAATTATGGCTTGATTCGCTGCTATATTATTGATAATTTCAATTTCACCAGTTGCAGTCCAGGTAACTTTTACATAATCAACCTCAGTAGCGTTACCCATTCCAAAAAACTCATAAAAAGAATTTTGAGATAAATATCCCTCACCTGCTAATGTGTATCTATATTGTGATTGACCATCAATATTTATTTCTATGGTATTTCCTATACCATCTCTGTTAGAAATAACTCCCTCCAACTTCA
>Ga0213868_10000701_pt1 | contig 32185 bp, 22 predicted proteins | sample PICome_9_FD_160087 | JGI IMG/M metagenome (GOLD analysis project Ga0213868, IMG submission 160087) | Coastal seawater microbial communities near Pivers Island, North Carolina, United States - PICO127 | ecosystem: Environmental > Aquatic > Marine > Coastal | place: USA: North Carolina... | reverse complement strand
TATCGACCATGTCATACACTCTCTATACCCCACCAGGCTCATTTAGAGCATTCAAAATTCTTATTGCAGCTGAATTCAACGCAATTGATATTGAGATTCCTGACTATGATTCTGAAAAAGTCGTCTCCATGTCTCCCTCTGGAAAAGCACCCGTCCTAAAACTTCCATCTGGTAAAATTCTCTTCGAATCCAACTCAATTGCAAAATATATTGCGAAACTAAGAAAAGATACAGGATTGATGGGACAAAATGGATCATTCCAAGAAAAGGCATTGATCGAACAATGGTGCGATTTCTCAGCAAATGTTTTGGAATTGCCTGCTTGTGTTTGGTGGTACCCAGCTGTGGGATACATGGCATTCTCCAAAGAAGCATACGAGAAAGCAAAATTAGATTTTGGAAAGGCTCTATCTATTCTGGAAAATCATTTGTCTGGCAAGGATTTTTTGGTTGGTGGGTGTATTTCATTGGCTGATATCACAGTTGTTTCAGCGCTGGTGTATCCGATGAAACTTGTTTGCGAAGAAGGGTACTTAAAGGATTATGATAATGTTGTTGCTTGGTTTAAGAGGTGCGTCGAGATGAAAGAGTTTCAAAATGTTATTGGGAATGTCACTTTTTGTAAGAAAGAGTTGAAACCAAAGAATTAAAAAATGCATTATATCTAGTATATAGTTGAAAGTGAAAACACAGATGTACTGGCAATAGCTAGTAGACTTGCGTACTTTGGATGATATTCCATTTGTGAATAATTAGTCTCTCGTATGAAGAATGTGACTCTGGAAACACTTTTAGGGAATGAATCTTAACTTCACATCATCATTCTTTCGGTGAAGATGTATTTTGTTTTTGATGTTGCCATTAAAACAATAACATGAATGTGACAAGTTCTCAAAACTTTTCAATCGAAAGCTGCTCTGATTGATGCAAAATTCATAATCAGTTGAAACAATGCTAGTGGTGAAATAGGCATTATCGATTTGCTCAATGTTCTACACCCTTTTCAATTGAAATTAACATTTCAAGTTTAATTATGTAAGAGATTCCGCAGTCTTTGAGTTAATTCACAACCTCGCGACTCACTAAGTAATTAGAAGAGAGAAGAGAGAACCTGTTCAACTTTTTAAAAACAATGACACCCACATGTCGATAATCCCAAGTCGAGAGGGTGACTCAAGCAAGCAGCAAGCACACACACACACACTTACCACTACACAACTACCAAGTAACAACACACAACACATCCTCATCATCGCCAATCAAACGAAAACATTTGCTTATTCTCTCAACAAGTCCCGGGCCTAATAGACCATCGCCTGGGAAAATACGTGCATTAATATTTCAACTTTTTTTACAAATTTCTGATCAAATATTGAATAATTCCTTCATGAAGATAATCATCCTAGTGTATCTTCTCAGCATTGCTTTGCCAGCTCCGACAATATCAGCTTCCTTTAATGGCGCGGCAATTGCATTTGCGGACTCGTCTTTGACATCGCAGAAGCAATCATCCATCACGAAAACTTATCATGCAAACACATCCAACTCTCCAGTATGTTCCTTTTTTGAAGTCAAAATCCCAACATCAAAAGAAGGACCACCAACGCAATCAATTAGTGTTGAAGATTTGACGCCGACTATTAAATCTATTTTAAGTGATAGTGGAATGCAGAATGGATCTGTGACTGTAATTAGCCGGCATACAACCACAGCCCTAACTATTAATGAAAGGGAAAGCCGACTTGCGAAAGATATGGAAAAATATTTTCTAGCATTGGCTCCTCCAGATGAACGTTCTTCTGCTGATACCGCTGTCAAAGGTGTGACATATTATCATAATGACATCGATATGAGACCCGATAGTGCAGAGGAAGCGCAGCGATGCAGAGAAAATGGTTGGGACATTGATGACCCCCAAGAGTTGCAAAAGTGGAGAGACCAAGAACCTATTAATGCTCACAGTCATTTATTGTCCATGTTATTAGGCAGTTCAGAAACTATCCCAGTAATCAATGGTGAAATGGTTATTGGTCAGGTGAGTTACGTTTTTCAATAATGATTTATCATAGAGAGGTTGTTGCGTCATTGTCTAAGCTTTTTGTTTCTTCTCCTTTTCTGTGCGTTATCGTAACTGTATATAGTGGCAATCTGTTCTTCTGGTTGATCTGGATGGTCCTAGAGATCGCACAGTTGGAATTCAATTGCAAGGTTGGATGTAACAATTGTCTAACTTTTAAAAAAAGTAACGAAGTACTCGTAGTAGGCCTATTGAGAAGACACATTTTTAGCTGTCATTTTTTTGACATCGGAGTTCTCATTCAAATCCGAAGCATGCAGTATTCTTGAATCATTCTTACTCACAATACAATACAGAACTTAATAATAAACAGATATTAAATAACATCAACACAAATGACATCTCTCGTACAGATTAATGAGTGGGCCCAGCGGTATCCTTTTGACGAAAAGGAACTAGAGATTATTTTACGATGCCACCATTCCATCGTCGACAATGTGAAAGATGACAAGAAACGATCGTTTCTAAGCACTCTGGCACATGCATTCCCTTACGTCTTCTTCTTTCTTCCAAAAGATGAAGTTGAAAGCAGGATCAATCTAATTGAAGAATACGTCTTACCACATGGCTTTGGAGAGCGTCTAGAGGAAACCTTGTTTCCATTCTTTTCTGCATTTGGGCGCGGATTTACCCAAAATAGCGAGACCGAAAATAAGTCAATCGAGTCTCTCATCAAAGCCATGGCAAAATGCTGCAAGGGAGATGCAAATGAAACTCTCAGTATCATATTTGACTCCTGTTGTGACAGTGATGGCACTGTTCAAGCCGAGACTGTGGTTCAACTTTGCTATCGACTCTCCGTTGCAGCAAGTATTCTTGTGGCTCCCAAGATTGATGCGACAAGAATCAAAAACTTTTCAAACGAGCTAAGGCACCCTGTCGGCTTAACAAACTCTCTTACGCATATGGTACAGGATGCTGCTGTGACCAAGTTTTTATTTGTATCCTGGGGTCTTCACTGCGCTCCACACATTGGCAGTACTCTTTCCGCATTTATTTACAACCTCGTATTCCATGGAAAGAGCAAGCATTCAAAGACTTCCCCATTTTCTTTCCCATCTATATTCGATTCTAGTCAAATATTTAGTGAGAATGAATCTTGGGTTCTTTTCGCCATCAGTTGTATGAGCCCAGATCTCGGGGGAGAGTGGCACCGTTTGTTTGCATCGTCAAAAAGTGGAGGATCCAGTTTTGAACTCGAAAAGGCAATAAATGAGCATGTTGGCCCTTCAATCTTTGTTGTAAAAACAGAAAGCGGTCGTCTTCTTGGAGGGTAAGTTTTTCTGTGAATTCGCAATACAGATCTTTATACTATTCGGAATGAACTCATGCTTTATTTCACCTGCTTACACCACGTAGATGTGCCGAATCTGGATGGAAATTTGGATACTTCTTGTTTGAGATTAAACCTTATACTCGTATCCGTCGTTCGCTTGGTGCCACTGGAAAGTATTTCCTAAAGCATCACATCACAATTCAAAATCAGCATGGTGTAGACGTGAAAGGAACTGGATTTTACCCAGACGATGGTGCGTCATTGCCACCTGGTGTAACGGTCTCTCCACAACTCTTTTTGTCAGACGACTTGAAGATGTGCAAGAGCGTCCATCTTGATTTGCCTTTCCCTGACAAAGTTGAGGCCTTTGAACTTTGGGGTATTCATGGATAACCAATAGAAACCTTTCTTCTTCGAGTATATTTCAAGATCGAGATTCATAGAATTGCAACAAAATCGACACTAAGTAAATGCATAAATTGTATACATAAAAAGAAAAGTTTTAGGACATCAAGTCAGTTTTACTAACGCTTAATTCAATAAAGAATTCCTAAAAAAAGGTAGACATATAGATCTAAGCATCGATCCTTTAAATGCTGTTAATCCACATGTATAATTTGCAAGTTTGGATTGTTATCATGTTTCTACCCATTATCCAACCAACATAAGCCAAAGCCTATTTGATAGGTATTTTTATATAGTATCTTGTTATCCATTCCAGATACTACTACAAGTAATTTTATAAATTTAAAATCCGGGTCCAACGGGAACAGATCCTGGGATGAAGTGAGCAGAGACGAATCCAGCGATTCCAAGCATAGCAAGACGTCCATTCTTGAGCTCCTTCAACTGCATTTCTTTACGACCAGCCTCATCCTTGGGGTACATCTTCATCCAATCAATGGCAGGTTCTCCTTGGTGGGTGGAAGATTTTCCATCAAGCTCCTGACGATACTTGTATGCCTCGATAGTACCACAGAAGATGATAAATTGAGCCCACCACTGAAGGTCGGCTTGCCCAATAGCAGCGATAGGATCATCTACACTTACATCTCCGTCGAAATGTCCAATAAGCTTCGGGAAGACATATCCTACGGTGGCAAGCATGGCGGAACGACCATTGGCAAGCTCGCAAGCACGAGCGCGGTCGGCAGGGATCCAATCAGAAAGGTTAAGAGGGTCAAACTATTTTGATTGATTTGAAAGCGTTCTATGATTGAGTAATCATTATACATTATAAAGATCGACAACATGTATGTTTGACTGTAGGAACAAAATTCACCATATTACTGAAACATATACCAATAAGTAAAACAAAGTTCACTTACAACTTTGGGAGACTCAACAGAGGTTCCAACCATGTTGTCGAGGGCGGGGGAATAATTAAGAGCAGTAGATGAAACTGTCTTTGATGCAGGGGCAAAGGCAGCTGCAGAGCCAGCGAGAAGAGAAAGGATAGCAAGCTTCATTTTCTTAGTCGGTTTTGATGTAATAGGTTTACAAACGAGCAGATAAGATCGCAAAGAGGATAGCAAAGTTTCGTTGAGCAATCTTCGCGAGCCCGAGGTTACGTGCTTGTTGTCTATGACGTGAAAATCAACTTGAAGTATCTTCTGGAATAGAGTTTATCAGTTCCGCAAATATATTGCGCGAATTGATGTCTTCCTCACAAATCTAATTCTCATGCGCTCAAACATTTCGGCGGTTTGGCCGTAAATGTCATCTCTTCATCTACTCTAATCGGATGTGGAACTGTTATTTGATATGCATGAAGAAAATATCCACAGTCTCTCGGTAAAGGGAATCGCATGGTGTACCTTGTCTCGTCAAAATCATCATCACTATTCTCATCATCGGTGTCCATGTCCTCGTCCACTTTCTTCCTACATGGAAATAGCTTCTTATTACAATCAGGAATGCCTCCTTTCAGATACAAAGGATCGCCTACCAATGGAAAACCAGCATATGCCATATGAATTCTTATTTGGTGAGGGCGTCCAGTCGGAATTTCAACTTCAACAACTGCTGTGTCTTCTTCCAAATTCCGCCTTACTACCCGAACAAGTGATATTGCCGACTTTGCAGTTTTAATACTTTCACTGGAATCTATTGGACATGCAGCATGAATGGTACCTTGTCCAATTGGAAAAAATACAGGTCCAATCGGACAATCGATTGAGAGAGTGTTTGGAATATTCGATCCATGGACCAGAGCCCTGTAAATCTTTTTTACCCTCTTTTCGCGAATAGATTCAGTTAATTGTTTCCTAGCTTGAAGAGAAGTGGCGATGAGCAATAGTCCAGAAGTACCAACGCCCAGTCTATGGACCGGTTGTGGCGGTGCAGAATATGAATCACAACTTCTTCGTAATGCATTCAGAACTGAATACTCGTAATATGTTTGAGATGGCATGGTTGGAAGTCCACTAGGTTTATGGACCACCATCATATCCTCATCTTGATATATGATTTTCAATAAATGTGGATGTTCTTCATCGCAACTTTCGTGTATTTGATCATCGTTGCAGGTATTTAAATCGTCATGTTTCACTAGATTTGGGCGTACGAATTCCTGAATTTGAATTTTTGGTTCAATCCATGGTAATCTGTGATATGATACACTGTTTCTGTAAAGTTTATAATCAGGATCACTGATAAACGTTCCATCAACACATATTTGATTTCGAAGTATCCTCCTTCTCCAGCCCTGCTCTTTGAAGTTTTTATTCTTGGAGAGGAACTCAATGAGTGATGTTCTTTTGTTTTTATTTGAGCAAGGTTCTACAGAGCCACATTTATAAACGCGTCCATTGTTTAAAGATGTTTGCATTTGTGTGCTTCTTCTCTCTATCTGTTAAATGTCAAAAAAGAGTCACATGCCTCACTCATTCAATCTTCAATCAGAATGTTCGAGCTACATGTTTGAGTTAACAGTTATCATGCGACGGTTATTTTCGGTACACTGCCGTTGAACCGTTGTCATTTTTTTTTACCTCTCGGTTAGATTCCACGGTAGAAATAAGTTTAGAACTTCGAAAGGTACAGTTTTCTGTCTCATCTTTATTTCATCGTATTTTTGTATTATTAACATGCTGAATGTGTGTTGTCTTTCAATCGAAGAGTAGATTTTACATCGATAAAGATAGAGGGAGTCCGTTTTCGCTCTGATAATTACTTGCGAGATTCTGAATAGTGTTGCTATACTCATGATAATCAAGGAGTTCTACCAATGTATATCGGTGACCAAGGTTCAAGGTCGGAAGTAGTACGTGGATTATGATGAAGGTGATACAACGGCCCAAATTGTTGTACAATCCTTCGTCTTGATAAAAAATGTATTTCTGTCATTGTCAACATTTGTGGTAGCTGTCGAAGAGAGATAAAAAACCTCTGATGAACAGAAAAATAAATCATCAGTCGTTGTCCTCTGATCAGTGTACTATCAAAATATCGAAACCACCGTTCATAGATCAATCATTTTCAAGAACACAGAATGCCTGGGGATCAAATTTTCGATACTGATAAACAATCGATCTGTGAACACTGCACAGGTTCGAAATATGTGACTTTCCGTCACCTGGCCGGAAGTAATGGTTCGTTCATGTGTGATCCTTGTTATCGAAAACTATTTCCTGCAACAGCCATGTTTGAAGCATCTCAAAGTAGTGGCTTTATTCGAAAAACAATGGTTTCAATTTCGTCTACCGTGAACCGGCAATTCAAAACAATAAACAAAACTGAGAATGAAGAGGAAGAATGTCATCAATGCCTTGAGAAGGGAACATTCCGAAAATGTTGCAAAAAGTTTTATTGTCGAGAATGTTACTTGTTCTCTAAATGCCCCGGATGCAGCACTCCATGTCATCGACCAGGAGTTGTGGAAGCCATGTCTTTCATTGCCCACCATTCGCCCAGTGTTTTGGCGGTGCTATCATCTTGGGCTCTTTCTTTTTCACTGATGATCGGCATCATTATATTTATCATCATAGTAGTTTTGAATCTCACGGTAAAACAGAAGATTACGGTTTGGAATCACCATTGTAGTGGATGGTGGTGGCAGGAGCAATGTGAAATTCCAGTATGTATCGCTCTAAACCATATGAACTCAAATACGACAGGTGAACTGAGTGACTATTTTCCGTCCACTTACGTAAACTGCCAACTAAATGAGACAGATGTTCATATTTTAGGCAACGCATGTATATTTGACAATGAATTATACCGACGTAGTGGTCAGAAATTAGGCTTCGATATCTGTATTGAAAAAGAGGCTAAATCAGAGGCAACTAACCTCTTAGACATGCCCTCATCTCCAAATTTTTACCATGAAGTTGTGATTTTCGAGGATACTTTTGACTATTGGCTTGATGCTGCAGATTTCAATTCATCTATTAGTCCGAGTGCAAAGTGGAATGTTGTGATGAATGCGAGAGTAACAGATATTTGTGGTTACAGCAATCAGCGTTTAACGTACGAACAACATTCTTCTTCCGCGGTTCGATTGTTTACAGTAATGGAGTCATCACTAGTTTTCACGGGGGCAAATGAACGATACGCTGAGACTACAGATTTAAACCTTGAGTTCGGGGGTACTCTTCAATTCCATATCAAATTGGCTCCAATTGTCGAAAATGAATTATCCGTAACTTGTAAGACTGCTTTTAATGGTGATGTTTCTCTGAAGTATAGTTTAAATCAAGGAACATCATGGGAAAAGTTGAGAAATTACCCAGTGTGGAAATATCGAAATGAGAATTTCACTTTTGTAACAGAAGAGTTGCCAAAACAAGCCTGGTCACAATCTGTACGGTTTAAATGGGAGCAAGAAACATTTGATCCACAACGTGACTATTGGGCTATTGACAATCTCAGAATCTTTCATCAGTTCAATTCATCGTGGCGATCAAACCTGGCATATGCAGAATCTTTTGTTGAACGTCGCGACAAGGTTCAAATTGATCAATGCTGCGTCGATTCATATCAATGCCTTGATTTTCCGAATGATAAACACATATGTGATGAGTTCAGAATGTTTCATTTTCAGTCTATATACATCTATGCTACTGTTGCGTGCTGCATTCTATTCATTCGAAAGCTTTTGATAGATCTACGTATCAAACGAATCCATCCAGAGAAGGAAGTAACAAAAGTAGTTCCAATAGAGACATGTGTTTGCAAACGTTTTCAGATATTTGCAGTATGCTGCTCAATTGCTCCTCAGGTATCTACATTTGCAATCATATTTCATAAAATTGTATCAAAATGGGATTTCTATTCGCAAAACACCGTTCATTTTGGATTTTTAATGCTAATGGTGACCTTTGACTTTTGGACGTTGCGAATTGTTTGTCTCAATGTATTTCATTTCTGGCCTTTTCAATCCGCACCAGAAATCTACTTGACCGCCACAGAAGAGTATGTCAATCTGGTTGTAAATAGAGAGAACATCTCACTTGCAGATGTGAAATCAGTCGAGTCAATTTCTCGACGATTTTATCGGTCACTTATCACAAGTTCGTTATTGACAACAATGCCTATTTCATCGATCATGATACTGATCAAGATTTTGAAGGTCCCATATTTAGTGTCAAACGTCATTATTCATCTTTTGGGCTCACTGATCTTGTTTCGGTCCATACTAGGGCCACTTTGGCTTGTTCGGGTACATCTGTGTTTCTCTTGGCTTCTGACGCTATGTAACAAGAACCGTGATCAAATGGGAAGAGCTTTGCAACGGCCATTAATGTATCATATATCCGCCAAAGCAGCACTTGTATTTGTAAGTGCATTATATGCATCATTGATTTTTTACCCACGGGGAAAGATACATATCAATGAGATTATGGCAAAAACTTTTATGGCACTCGCTGTAGGTATTATTATAGGATCTATATTTGGAATGATGAGGTACCTCCCCGTGGCATGTACCAATAACAGTTTATTGTTAACTACTTGGTCTCATGACAGTTTCAGTTTTTCGGTGATGAGGACAGATAAAGGTCCCATGGAATTCCACTTTTTGTCGTTGAAGAATAAATCATTACTGAGATCGATAATGGATGGCTCCGTTGATATAAGCAATATTTCAAGCGAAAATGAAAGCAAACCGATTGAATAATTATTCACAGAGCAACGATGATTTATCTTTTCCCTGATGAAAAAGTAATTCGAGCAATTCGCACTTGATTCGGCTTATACGAATACGGTCTAACGACTGAGATCGAAAATGAAAATACTGGTCCAACGTAGAACTTTCGTAATTTCGCATTTGATGCAATGTGATGCAATAATAATACAGCTGCATGCATTATTGATGCCACAATATCGTTCGACGTATTGAGAATTACTGTTACTTGTGCGAATAGAAGAAACTAGTTGAAAATGATTCGTCTATTCGAAGAGGCTATGATTGATTTTAATCTTGGACAACACGATTGTGCGAATCAAATCTTTGTGATATAAATGAAAACAAACGCGAAAATATTATATCCTGATGGAATATAGTCAAAACTGGAAGAATTAAAGTAATGCAGATAAGTAGGTCTGAAAACTAGAAAAATGAGAAGAGAAAATCGTAGTCTGAAAAGAAGTCCCAACCTGACAAAACGCGCCAAAAATCAGAAGCAAAAGCCAAAATTTTGACTCACGAGGAAATCACAAATCACACGGTCATAATAATACTGAATCAAATTGTTGCGGTTGCTGCTTATTAGCACGCACTGTTGCAATCTGTCACTCTTTCGTACCGTCTCTGTTGTATTAAAAAATGACCTCAGCGGCCCCACTTTTTGAGCCGAAGATTGGGGGGCTTGTGAATGTGGTAAGTATTTGTGAAATGATGCTATTCACTGACATTCGTGTGTCAAACCCGAATATATGCCGCTTCCTTTCAGCCTATCGAGAGCTTGAATTATGGTATAGAATGGATCTTAGCTGAACTGATGACTCCACGATCTCGCTTCTGATCGGAGTACGCAGGGAGTTTTAAAGGGCGGGAAAGTGTGTATTCCATGCTTATGGGAATACGGAGGCTTCGTTTTGGTCTGCTCATGTCTATGCGAGCGATTCAGTTAAGAACAAAAATTCGAAGAACCCATCAGAGCTGTTCTAACTATGAGTCATAAGAAATGCTCATAGGGTTGACACACGAAATTCTCTGCACTTTTATCATCATCACCTTACACTCTTTCAAAATTTATAAATAACAACAGGCCCCTCGTACCTGGCCAGGAATAAATAAATTAGGAGGAGTAGGAGTAGTTACCAACGTTTCACATGATAAAGAACTCGGTACCTTGGTTGATGTTAAATACGTTCTAGGAGGAGAAGAGAACCAAATAGAGCTTGAATATGTCCAGGAGCATAGCTTTGATGACGACAAGACCTCAAGACGCAAACGAAGTACCCCCACTCCATTTACCCAGGAAGATACCAACATTTCTTCCACCAAAAAGAAGAAAAAGAAGAAGCCGCTGAAAGACGCCACCTTGAAGAAAACGTCACAAGCGAATGCAGTAGTGGATAAGACCAAGAAACAAATTACCAAAGTTGCTAAGGTTGAAAACCCCAAGATTCAATCTATCGAACAAAATGAAAGTATTTCTAACATGACGGAGGGTCCAGAACCAGTGAGGGGGGTCTCAAGCTTTCTCAAAAATGTTTATTCTGAAATGACCAACAAAGCCACATCTTTTGTCAAAGAGATTGTCGGGGGCAAAGAGTCCGCGCCGTCATCACCAGATAGCTGCGGCTCCCTCGAAGTTAAAATACGCGATGAGTAAGTTGATGATACATGAACTTAATCCACAATACTTTGTCTTTCTCTAATTTTCGTTCTTTCAACTTTCTATGATTCTATTAGGAGAGAGACTAGATTTAATAACGTTTTTTCTGAAATAATGAGGCGTGAAATGGCGGAATCGATTGAAATCTCTGATTTGTTGGACAAAGTCAATACAGTGTGCCTCAACGACAAGTTCACAGCGCTTGAATTACGAGCTAATTTGCAGAGACTCGACGCAGAGAACAGAGTTATGGTAACTTGGGAATCTGGTACAGTTTACATGATTTAATAGACAGTATGAACCATTTGTTTCTCTCGACAACGATTTATCGAAATGCATGTTTCAACAACAAACTTTACTGCAAAAAATCAATCTATTTCTTTTAACCATAATACCATTTATTTATCATATTGATAGTTACTGATTTTAATGAAATGGACTTCTGCGGCTAGCGCTATTGCGCGGGGTGCCAATTCTGTTCCAACTAAAAGACGAGGATTCCTCATTAGACTTTAACGCAACATCTCGCTCCAATCGAGCGGCCGCAAGACAAGGGTTGATTTGACGTAGCACTTGATTCCAAATAACTTCCCTGACTATTGTTTTCAATATCGCTGTATTTGACTCACTTGATGGCGCGTCGTCAAAAAGGTCAAGGATTTGTCTTTGAACTGTAACACCCTCACTTGTAGGAGCCAAACTAGGTGAGTTCAATTCAAAATGAATCGCAATTTCATCCCCAATTAATGAAGTGACTGTTTCCGCTATACATTGGATCAGCTCCATAGAAATTGCCCTAGCTGCATTCTTAGAAGCAACATACTCACGGCAATATCTTAAAATCAGTATTAGATTTCCAATAGATACATCGCCACTAAAACTATGAGGTACATCTGAGACTGATTCAGGGGCGTGCTTGTAAGAAAAGAGATTTTGGCGCCTTGTCATGTCTTCCAAAGCGACAAGACGGGATATACATATACTTCTTTCAATTGATGAAGGTGTATCTCCGATGCATTCTATATCAATAGAATTCGATACCGAGTCAAAATGAACAACCTTGCCATAAAGAATAGCATCATTCAAATCAAATAACTCTGTTTGTCTCGCTTTTGTCGCTTTGGCCCTCACGGCAACAATAGATCCAATAGGGGGGTTGATAGATAAACTGCGCTTCAATGTTTCAGCCTCGCTATCTGTAAAGGTGACAAATGCTGAAGATGTGCAGTGAACATATTGGACGATATTTAGAGCACTCAATACACATTGGCAGACCAAATTCTCGACCAGAATCAAGAATTCATTGCTCACATGACCGTGGAACGATGCTTCTAAACTGGCCTCTTCTTTCTCTTTGAGAATCCGAGAACGCGAAAGCTGCATTTCTTCCTGAGTTGTTGGAGTACAAAACGTGCTCGCAAATATTGAATTTCGGATCGCATGATGCTTTGCATTCGGGATCCCATCGATGAGTAGTGGGTGTTTCGAATATCTTTGAAATTCTTGAGCGGTTTCCATTTCATCCAAGTTTTTCCCAATAACGTCACTAAGATTAGAGAGTGCTTTAAAAAGATCTCTTGCAGTGTTCAAAGATCCCATAAATGATGACAGAGACCGGATAGTAGAGGTAGCAATACCAACAAACCTTTCGTAGAGATTCATGGACGTAGATTCAATGTGTTTTCTAGTCTCTTCTGCGCACAATTCAGCAATAAAAACTAGAGTTTCATTTAATTCTGTTAGGGTAGCCAAAGTGAAGGAGAATCCTGAAGATGGTGTGGCGGAGACAAGCGATTCCTTGTGATCAATGCTTTGAGTCAAATGATGATCAAGAAACGATGCTATGTGCATCTGAAAAAAATAAAGGAAATCCACGGCCCATGTAGCTGATCGATCGACACATACAGTAGAAGACGACTGGTTAGCCCAACGTAGCAGAGACGATAGTACCCTTATCGTTTTACACCATAGATCATGTGAAGGGTCAGGTATCATAATCTTCGTCCCTTCGTTTTCAGAAGTATACATTGTCATGGAGGATTGAATATATCCTCTACTTTTAACCATAACATCTGCTCCCGCGGCCCATTTATCGCAACTCGTGATCAAAATCTCATTCTTGATAACAGAATACATAATTTTGCTGTCCAATAGGAGTTCTGGGAGGGTGCTATCCGTACTACTACAACAGATAGTAGCGAGCGTAAGAATACTAGACAGTACACTAAAAGCTGATACTGAGTTACTCTCACGACATAAAAAATCTGAGGCATTTTGGAAGTGAACGGCGAGAATATTAAAAAGACCAGTTTGGCGATAGGCTGAAAGAAGTTCATCTTGGTATGAACGAGAGAAATAACTATCATCCCCAGACTGAGTAACTTGTGCAATTGTTCCAAGAGTAGATAGAAGTGTGATTGACACCTGCAGAAGCTGCAGATGCAGATTATCATCGCAACCGTCGGGATCAAATTTATAACACATAGCGAACGGAGACAAGGATCCTGAGTCTCTGTAATACTCAAGTCTGTCGATCGTGTTAGATGTGAAACGGCAAAGAACTGCCACTACATTGCTTAAGAGTGATTCATCATCCCTCGAAATATCGGATTTTGACATCCTGCTCAGGACAAAAATCGCGTGAGATAGCGTCTTCAGACGAATCGACTGGTTAAAATATAAACTGTTCCGCATTACATCAGCAATATGCAGGTATCTTTCGGATGATCGAACAAATTCACCCAAGGAGTGAATAAGAAACGACATATTCGATGCAGACGCACAAGTCAAAGAAATAATAAGATCCAGCAAAGAAATTGCCGATCTCAACGAATCTTCATATATTCTGACGTTTTCTCCTTGTCTATATTTAGAAAATGCGACAAACATGCTTTTTGACATGAGCTGATACACGTTTGTAGATTCCACAACTATATCAGTTGTTTCAATATTATTTCGTATGACAGAGTCTTCAGAGACTCTAGAAAATGTTGAGAGTGCAGCTGCTCTACATGACAGCAGTTCGCTCGAGACAGCAAATCCTGTGAGGAGTTGATGTGCATCAGCAAGACTTTCTGTGGTGATGTAATCTACTAAATAGATAGACTTGATAGGATCGAGTAGTGCATTCCTTGAAATCTGTTGCGAAACAGAACTAATGTCTTTATCAAAGCACTCGAAGAGATCTGAATTTTTGTTTATGTCATTGACAGATGCAAGAGACCTAAGCCATGTATGCGGTGTAATCGATTTCAGAAAATCTTGACTCGACGATGGAATATTCATCGTTGTAGAAATTTCCGCCTCCAGTTCAATAATCTTAAGAGCGCTTGTGAAACAACGAAACACCACGCTCTTATGAAACTCTTGTTGTTGTGTGGGATTTAAATGTTCAGACATATTCACGGAATGATTCACGACATCTTGGCAGCCCTGGATTAGAACTCCTTTCTTGATCAAATTTCTGACATATTTACAAAAAGACTGATGTTCGCTATCACGCAAACTTAGATGGCTAAAAACCTCCAATATACTCTGAAAGACTTGTAACGAAAACGACGACAAGAGAGCGCTCGAAATGTTATTAGCAACAGTGGAAGCATCTAATATGACTAGCAGAGTATCTGTGATATCTTCTCGTGTATCTTCTTCTCTTAAAAAGATCACTTCAAAAATGGCAATATTATGAACAACGCATTGCTTAAGAAGCCTCAACAAACTAAGCATCAGGGGTAGTTGATTTGGCATCGTGGGCTTCTTGATATTTGACAGTGCAGATCGAAGTTGGGAGCAAATGGTTTGCATGTACATGACACCGAGCTGAGGAATCGACGTAGAGTCGTATTCAAGGGCCGATTTCACAAAATCGACGTTTTGAATGTAAGATATAATCAGTTCGATTACACGCGTACCTGTTTCAGCACGAAGGTTGCCTTCTCTAGCCCAAGCAATATACGATGTGAGGAGAATAAATAACGGCATCGAGGAATCGGGCCAATATTGGACGGGTGATCCATCCCTATTCAAGGGACGAACATTTGCACTTGATAGTAATCGTAATGGGCCACAATCAATCAGTGTTGCTGCAACCTTCTTCCTATCCTCTGACACTTTCTGGGAAGTTTGTGAATCTAAGGCACCGAACTTATAGATATCTACGTCAAGATCGCATAACGCTCGTTGTCGAGAAATATCATCCCACACAACTATCAGGGACACCACTGCAGTTCCTACATCAATCACTGAAATATCACCCATTTTTATTACTTCACTCATATCTGCACCTCGAAGATAACTGAAGTCATCATGTTCTCCAATCGTGTCTTTCTTCTCTTCAATCTTCTCTTGAACAACTTGGCTGTATTTATCTATTTGCATACTATCTGAGATACCTAATAATACTGGTAAGGACGCAAAGAATCCCAAACTAATACCTAGACCAGTTGAGCTTGAAAGTGAGTGTATTATTTCATCTCGAAGTCGAGCAGCATCTTGTCGCACATGAGCATATTTGTGGGCAAATGAAAGACCATTCAATGAGCACAAACTAGCTTTTACTGTGATACATGCGCTGTAGAGTATTCGGAGATGAGTATCTGATAGATCCAATATACGGGGGAAGCGCGCAAGAATATCGGAAGAAATCAAGGAACATAATTTTACTGCTGAAAGCAATCTTGAAACAGAATCGTTGATATCAATCGCCAAAACAGTCTCTGAAAACTGGTAAATGAGATCGAGGAGAAGATGTGAAAAGGATTCAGTGACTTCGTTTGTATTACTTGTCAATGTATGCATATCCCCTTCTTCCAACGAGGACAACGCTTTGATAGCTTCGAGAAACCATTTTCTGTTCAGTTCATCACCGGCAATAAGATTTGATGCAATCCGTATTAGAGCAGAAGCGATATCAGAAGAGAGAGAAGCATCAATGGCTTCATTTCGAAGAGCATTTACAGACGACTTTAATATAACGGATGGTCCTCCCGGGCCATGATAACTTTCATCTTCAAGTGCGCTTATCAACCAAGTCAAAATATCCTTATTTTTGCTTGATCGAGCAAAGTTCGAAATTCTCTCTAATGATTTCAAAGTTATGTGCACTGTATCCACTTTCCGTTTCCGTTCATCTTCCTTTTCAGAATCTCTACTCTTCATGAAAATGCCACTTGAACAGATGTAAACACACCCAAGCAAACATGTTTTTAGAATTTCTTTCGAGAGAAAAGTAGAGAATATAGCATTCAAGTCACATCCATCATAAAGTAAAGACGAAATTAGTGTCAGCAGCGGCGATATAAATGGAAGAATATCCGCCTCATACTTTCCATGATCAGATACGATGATGTTCATCTGAGCATGTTTTTCGTATGAGTTTTTCAAAACTCTAGAGGCCAAGGAATATGCAGTGTCCAAAAGCAGGCACAAAGGCGAAGACCGTATATTTTTATCAGGCGTGCCTTGATAGTCAAGAGATGATTGATCCCAATCTTCCCAGAATTTTTCGCATAGTTGCTTTGAATTATTGTGCACTTGGGAAGCAAGACGACAAAAAATACTCAAGTTTTCAACGAAAGACAACGACAATTCATCATCGGTTGGTAAACGAATAGTGTTTTGAAATACTAAGATTGCACTGACAAGAATCTCGCGGACGATACTTGCTTTAGATATCAACAAATTGTTTTCCGGTTCATCCAAATTTTCGCCATTTGTTAAAGACGTTTCGTTCATGAAACGGCTTAACATCAAATCGTTCAAGTCGCGTGTGTACGGCACGTCTTTCCTTTTTGTTCTAGGCGTTACTTCTTTTGCCAACGTGTTGGAAAGTTTTAGCAACATCTCAAATGCTCCACAGTTATCGTTAGCAATGCCTATACAACTGTTGCCAATACCAGACAATTGAGATGTGAAATGTTCTTCCATATCACCACTGTTCCATGCAAGCTTCAACAGAAGTCCAAAAGTCAACATCGCAATAGCTTCAGGCGCTTCAAAATCATCACGATAAAAGTTCATATCTGATTTGATGGAGGATTTTGCTTTCCCCGTGCGTTGCAAAAAATCACTAGCAAAAGATGGCAAGAGTTCTGCCCCGATGTACTCAATGTCGCGAAGCGCAGAATCACTACTAACTAAAAGGGGGTGCACTGCAACCCAGCTTTGGTTCGTATCATCAATCTCACTATTTATTGGAACCATTGTTCTCCACAAACCAGCACACTCGGCTAGTATGAGAGCCACCAAATGTCTTTGAGTTTGATTTCTATCTTCATCGATGACGGTAGTCTTGGTAGCAAAAAATTCTTGCCTTTTAAACGTTTTGAGAAGTATAACGTAATCCTTTCTTCCTATTCCTCCATCAATGCGCATATATAACAACATAAATAGGGCATCGAGTGCAGCAATACGCAAAGTGCGATCATAGTGACGATTGTGGGCTGCGACGAGTTCGCGCGCTAATTCTTGATCAAATGATGATTTGCAACTCGTATTACTTGTCATATCACACAGTTCCATGGCTCTATATAGCTCGTCACGACCCATAGCTCGCACAGGAGCACATGATATGCATAGTAATAGACGAAATAACCCCCTGCATCTGCCCATTTCTTGTTTCTGATAGCTCCATACAATACGTTTATCCAATAAGTCAAGGAATTCAATAGAGTCCTTCTGAAGATCTTCCTTTCCTCGCGCATCATCAGCACATTCAATATGCAAGGCCTCAGTGATAAGTTTTATTCTAGCCTCTTGCTCACCATAATACTTTTCCTGTACCAATTTCAGCAATTCTTTGCTACCAATGAATTGGCTAGCCATATCAATACCATCCGAATCCTTCAATTTGTGATTACTCTTTCTCAAATTACTTGTCCATGATTCAAGAACAGTGCTGGTAATATCCTTAGCTTCTGATTCCGAAATACCGAGCAGCGCTTGCGTCGCAGCTAGGTGCAAGGTGCCGCCATCTGTAGTCAATGCTTTGTCGAAGGCCGTTGATGTTGCACGGGGCGATACCAAAACTTGATCAGAGGATGATTCTTCTTGGAAGATACTGAAACCAATAGATGAAATATCGGATAAAATATCATTCCAAAAGGATTCGTGCACAGATTGTGACGCGGATGTTTGGAAATCACTTTGGATGCGTGAGGCAACGCCTGCAAAATCGTCTTTCGACGGAAGTTTAACGCCCTGTTTCCACTCTAGAATCGAAGTTAGTACTTCTGAATCTTGTGTCATTTTACAAATGTGTTTCTTTGTTTCAGATGCAAAGGCAAGAGCTTAGTTGATACTTTTTCATTTGTGTGTGGAAGGGATTTGGGGGTTTTTGTTTTTATCGGTTATCGTTGTTTGGTGCCCAAAGTACTTACGTACATTTATTTTCCCGCCAAAAGATGGAGTCCCGAGAGCCAAGCGAAAACATATGCCGAAGAGATTTTACTCCGTAGAACATCCTCTATCCTCTACTGGGTATGTGTTTGTAGTAAGTACAAAAGCAATTGTTGCTCTTCTAAGCTGTCATAGTGGGTACTTAGATCATCGACGCATCATTTACTAGTTCCACGTATACTCGATTATTATATCTTAGAAAGAATTCCAAATTTCGAAAAACTCAAATTACGATTTTGTGAACACAAAAACATAGAATGAGAAACGACAGCACACCAGATAGAGAACCTTGTCCTTGGCGCATTGTGGATGATATCGGAGGTGCATTTTGTATGGGTGCAGTCGGGGGGTCTGTCTTCCATATTATTCGCGGGTCTTTCAACGCTCCATCAGGTCGTCGTATAGCCGGCGCACTTAACGCGGCTACGGCTCGTGGTCCTGTTCTCGGAGGACAATTTGCCGTATGGGGTGGTCTTTTCGCATGTTGTGATTGTAGTCTAACGGCTATACGACAAAAAGAAGATCCATGGAATGCAATCATCAGTGGAGCTACGACCGGTGGATTGTTGGCCATTCGTGCAGGTCCAAAAGCAGCAGCTCAAGCTGCAGCTGTTGGTGGAGTTTTATTGGCCTTGATTGAAGGAATGGGCATTGTCCTAAATAAGGCTTTCGCTGGACCTGAACCCACTCCTCAAATGGGTGGACCCCCAATGAATGATTTGACAGCCCCTCCGACAAGTGCTGGGTTGGGGCTTGCTGCTGCTCTTGGAGGAAGCAATAAGAATGAAAAAATTAGTCAAGAAAAGGAGTCTTCCATGGAGGATTCCGATGGAAGAGACCCATTTGCGATACTAGCAGGTAGATCATCAAGTAGCAATAGTACGACTTCAACAGATTTTAACTTTGGTGGTGACACTCAATTTTCGACAGAGTCTAGTAGTTCTGCAGGTTCTAGATGGTGGTCATTTGGATCTAGTAGCTAAATAAAATACCATCTTTATTGAAGATATATCTATCTTAATAGTGTACTATGAATAAATCACTCAATTATTAGTTTGGTCCGTTCATTCAATTCCACAAGCTCTTCCTCCCAGCCCAATAAACTACAAAGCTTTCGAACACTGTCATCTACATCCCCCTCTATGTAGACGTCTCTGTGATTGCCATCCGTTCCTGGGGCCGCAAAATCGCCAACCAATTCCCTGTTCATTAAAATCCTAGGAGTGCGACTGTGAACCATTTCTGGAATAAGTGACACAGGCGCAACTTTTAAAGAAGTGCCGAGAACGATAAGTAAGTCACTTTTACTCAAGTCGTCGTGTAGTAATTTCTTAAATCGAATTGGTAGACTTTCTCCAAAGAATACAATGTCCGGCTTCACTAGGCATCCGCATTTGACACAGATAGGGGCTTCCCCTTCTTCGCAGATTTTATCGCGACACTTCGCACCATCGTATGGAATGCCACAAGAAATACAAGATGCGGTACGAAAATGACCATGGCATTCCACAAGCTTTTCTTCCGAAACACCCGCTAATAATTCAAGACCATCAATATTTTGACTGTAATTTCGCACCAACAATTTTTTCTTGTCCAATAGTGCCAAAAATGAATGACCAATGGTTGGACTATGTTTTCGACCTGGCCATAATTCTCTGGCCAATGATACAAATGGCATAGGATCATTGAGATAATAATTCAAATCAAACACAGCTTCAGGATAAGGAAGGTTATACTTTTCAAGATTATCGTATAGACCAGATCCTGGTGTTCTACCATGATGGTTCATAATGGAATAATTTGTGTTTAGAACATTGCGGATTTAGTTACATAACAAGAAATGGTAAGACGAATACTTACCTAAAGTCAGGGATTCCAGCCGAACAACTAATACCAGCTCCGGACAATACCATAACTTTCTTGATTTTCCCAGATAGAATATATTCAGCAATTTTTTCTAGTGTTGGTTCTTCTTTTGGATGGATGAACGTTTCAAAATCATCATCCGAAAAAGACTGTTCCTCGTCTCCGTTAAAGCCATGCACATGACTATGATGAGGTGAATGTTCTGCGGTCAACAAGTCGCACTCAGCTTTGGAATGTCCGCATACAATATTCATTCCAATCTCTGGTGGAGGGATTTCATGTCCATCTTTTACGGAAGTCGTATGAAGTTGTAAGTGAATCGAAGAATCGTCGGACGATAAGTCATCGTAAGATATACCAGATGCCCGTGACGCTACGGCTCCTACCGTCCCATGATCAGTGGGTCTAGAGAAACTAATATCGTCGTCCGTTGCGTTTTGCATGTTGACTTTTGTTCTTGCTGACGACGCTGCACGTATCTGAGAATTCAAAAAGGCGTAATAATTTCTATTGTAGTAAACTCCTCTCCAAGAGTGAGAAGCAATCAAACGTATATATCGTAAACTAGTCACTTTTATCTGTGCGTTGTGTGGGGTGAGTTGAAATATTTCGTCTTGAACGAATGAATCAATCTTACACCTTACGTTTTTCTACCTTCTTTTTGTGTTTCCCACGAGTACTTCTAACCCTAAATCCTGGATCCTCTGACCCCCCAGCCCTGGACCATACTCGGTATCCGGTATCTACGACAAAGGATGTGATGATGTGATCGCAGCCAAGAAATGGACCTGCATTTCTTCAAGATCATGTTTGTATCAGAATATATTGAATATCCCAGCCAGTTTGTGATCGAGACGAAATCAAGTGAAGGTCGCTGCTAGACGTTCTTGATACTGCCGCTGCTTCTTCTTCCAACAACAGCATCTTGCTTGTTGGACGAGCAGTTTCCCTATCTCATAAGATGTTATCGTATTTTAGAGTGATTTCAGTCGAGGGAATCACCTAAATTCGTTCAATAAACTTTAGTGTGTTAATATCAAAATGTATGCAATGTCTACTTTGTCGTATTGTGTGTAAATAGGATTTTAATTCTACTTTAGAATGAGTACTACAATAAAAAATATTTTATAAAAATGTATCCTCTATCTAAGACACCCCCAGACGACAAAAAGGTCCAGCAAATGCGTGGGCAGAATAAACTGTCTGGAAACTTGATCCGATCGAATAAAGAGACGGGGACTGTTCCCGATCAGAATGCGGGATTGGCGACCCCGATCAAAGAATCTGCATGCTGAAACTTATTCCGATCTGAAAAAGAGTTTGACGGGAACTTTTTCCGATCGGAAATAGAGTTTGGCGGGAACTTATTCAGATCGGATTCTGGGGGCGACGATTAGAAAATTGAGCACTTATTCCTTGTTACTATTATGTCAGATTACCTTCCTGAACTTCAAAATAATTTACTCTCCTCTCTCCTCTTTAGTCCCCGCTTCCAATTCGTCTACTTCGATTGAAATCGAAATATTATATATCATCTAATTTATTCTTATATTTTCAAAAACGATCATGCCATCATCTACGGGAAGAGCACGAATGCCACATAATAACCGAATGTCGACTTCAGCGACGCTTAAAACAACCAATATTTGGCAAAGCACCATCGGACACGATCCCTATGGAAATAATGATGATCCCAATCAAAAGAATAAAGCTAGATTGGACGAAGAAAAGGCCAAGACATTACTCAAACTTGCGAATGCTTCATCTGCGGCTAGTTCTGGTAGAAAAGAAGGAGTAGAACTGTCCAATGGTTTCGTCGCTCAAATGTATAGTGGGTTGAAGACTACGAAAAAGCGAACAAAGGTAGAAGCCTTAGAGGGGCCCGATGGGATCAATAACCGAGAGAAGCTGAGTATGGATGCGAAGCGAAGGTTGGAAGAAGAGGATAGCAGCTCAAGTGAAGATGAGTTCATCGAGGTCGTTCAACGACAGGAAGATGTTGACAGGCAAGATCGGAAGAAGAATGACCACAAGAAAAAGAAGAAGAAAAAGAAGAGATCCAGGAAAAAGAAAAGACACGATTCTGAAGTTAGTGACAGTAGCGATGATGATGATGATGATAGAAAGAAGCGAAAGGGTAGTCGTAAGAAGTCACGGCGGAAGCACTACTCGTCGTCTAGTAATAGCGATAGTCAGAGTAGTGATGAGTCAGATTTTGATCGCAAAAAACGAGGCAATTCTAAGATACATAAGCGAAGAGCAAGAAGTAATAGTGAATAATCAATGATTCCAAGTCGACTGATGCATAAGCTATTTGCATTGTCTTCATCACCTCTGTAAAGAATGAATTTAAATTAGGATCTCAGTAAACACATAAACTTCAAGAGATTTCTCCGTTCGTCTTTTTTTCAGTCTTTTTTTTCAAAACCACTCATTCATCGAACATACGCACTAACTCTTTTCTCTCACTTTCTCAGTTAGTAAGAGCGGTCCATATTTGAGCGTTTATATCACCATGAAGCTAAACTTAAATTTATCTTTCTCTATGATGATTTTCTGTGCCGTTTTGATCCGCAAAGGTACATCATTTACTACATCGAGAATAAATACTTCCGCAATTCGTCGCGGATTTGCAGTTGACAGCAGACGTGCGTTCCTATTTCAGCAAGACTACTTAAGACATCAATCCTTGGCGAAAAAGTTCCAAGTATCCTTATCAGCAGCAACTCAAGAAGAGCTTGAATCTTATCAAAACAAAAACAACATCGACGATCAACTGGTTGCATTTATTTCAGAAAATGGCGAAATGAAGGTCTCGGCCTGCACCATCCGTAACATCGTTAATGACGTTATGTTACAGCAGACTCTCACCCCAACACCAGCTGATGCTCTCGCTAGATCAATGGCGTGTAGCATTTTACTGAGTAACGGAATGCAAGCAGAACAGACATTTCAACTTACACTTCAATGCGATGGACCCATTCGATCACTAATGTGTATCACGAATGGAAAGGGAGAGACACGCGGGTATGTTGGCAACCCTGGATTGGCAGATATGCATATTTCTGAGGCGATCGGAAGAGGGTCGGTCCAAGTGGTAAAGATGCATCCCTCTTGGCCTACGCCCTATAACGGTATTACTGCGATTGAGCACGGGGATGTTGATAGAGACGTCGGTATTTACTTGGCAGAAAGTGAACAGAGAGCTTGTGCACTTGCGGCTGCATCAAAGTACAGTGGAATCTTATGCACTGCTGCTGGCGGATATATTGTTGAACAATTACCTGGATGCAGCAAGGAGACCGCAAAGAAGGTAGAGGAGAATCTTGCCAAACTAACAGAAGCAGACGGAAGTAACACCTTACCCGCAGGTTTGCTTTTGTCAGGGAAGACACCATTAGATATTTGCAGTATTGTTTTGGATGGTTTAGGTATGACACCATTGCAAAACATTGAGCCTAAACTTGTTTGCGACTGTAATGAAGATCGCTTGCTCCGCGCAGTCTCATTGTTGCCTAGAGAGGAAGTAGACAAGATTTTGGCAGAGGAAGAACAGATTGAAGCTAGATGCCACTTTTGTGGAAAAGTATATAGAATGGGGCCTGAAGATGTGAAAGCACGTTTGGATAATGTGACTGGGGATCCATCAATAGATGAGAACTTCTATGGTAAAAGTGATTAATAGTTGAATAACAGTTTGGTTTCTTTCAAATTATCTTAATAGTGTATTCCCAATAGTTCTTGAGGATTTGACCAAGCTGTTTATAGCAATCAAGTGGTTGTTAGTTCTTTCAAAGCTGTCCATTCAATATTTAAGGAGGTTAACCCATGCATCCAACTCTATTTCAATGTTTTCATCTCTCCATTTCTCCCACTCATTCACTGGTGGTTGCGATGGCTGTGAAAAGATACCATGCTTACGCCAGTAAATGTGGTTAAGATTTGACGCAATCGCATCCAAAGGGTAGCGAAAAAGGAAAACCATTTTCTTCATATCTCGATTAAAAAACTTGGTCTAACATCAAAGTTTCGGTAATGAAAATGAGTTTTGATCGTAACAGCATCGCTGCGTCGGTAGTTTTAACCCCAGTAATGTGTTCAGTTAGATCGCGAAGCATTTCAGAACCAGATCCAGGAAATGAAGCTTGAAACATCGGAGATTTTACACTTCTGTCGAACTGCGGTGTTGTCATTATGCATTTGCCAAGGGGTTTCGATATCATAAGCGGCGAGTTGTCGGATTTTAAGCTTTTCATCTTCTCTAAAACTTGTGCACGATATCTCTGTAATAAAATTACAGCTTTTTGATTATATTTAAAATCATCAACCATTGCGTCAATGTTCCCGCTACCTTATCAAGATGAGTGTACGTGTAAGGATGCTCGTTTGGATGGCAAGATTACTCTAAGGTGTCTTCTACTAGTAATTTCATAACTCTGTCCATAGTCCTGCTGCTTTCCGATTGCATTTTCACCGTACAAATCAAAAGAAATTACTCGAGACCATAAACATGGTATCTGACGTTTTGGAACATTCCAATTGATGAACCCAGTAGAACTCTCCACGTAGGATAGAAACTCTATTGTTTCATCGATACCAGTTGTTGCGTCTACTAATGCTTCATAATGAACGATGTGAACATGATTGCTCTTTGTTGCGTCGAGCCAATTAACGCATTTATTTCTCCCATTCATGCCGAGCCCACTTGGGCAACTACGGTTTCATGAAAAGCGGTATAAGAACTTTCCTTCGGAGCTATCTCTGTAATAGCTCGGGAAGTTTTTATGATTGTAGATGGAATGGCAAAGGTCAGGATGCAAAGAAATAATAGTCCGCTGTATACATGCTTCTTGTGCCTAGAGACAAGTAATCAAAGCACGGATTACCCAATGACAACAATCCTGAGGTTGAAGCAATCTTTGCAATTCAAATAATTCACTTTTATTCTTTGAGGTGTGAGATGTGAACCATTCTATCTTGTTTTGTGTTTATTCTCTTGAGAGAAGTTTCAAATATCCGGTTCTTTCTTCCTTTCTTCCTCCGAAAATGACTTTTGAAATGACAGTTTGATTTTCCGTATTTGTACTCAAGTTAGTACTGACTGTTCTCAAAACGTTTGGGAAGCAGGGCATGTTAGTCCCCTTTCAGAGAAAAATGAGGCACTCTTTCTTTGATATCAATGGACAAGGCCTTAGTCCTTAGTCCCATGTCATCCAATACCCAATACCCATTAGAAGTTATAGCGCATAATTGCAATAAGTCCTTCACTATGAAAAGTAAAAGTGACCTTGTCCCGGATTTTATCGATGTTCAAGTAGAAGGCGAACATGATACTATGGTGTTGCCTTCGTTTGTGGACTTGAAAAGGAAAACACTTGAGGCTCTGTACGGACTTGATCGTAACATGAAGTACAATCATGCCTTGTTGATGGACAAATCTCCTAAAGGATCCGTCGACGAAGGTATTCGTTCCCTAGTTGATCTTATAAATGCACATCCTAGTTTCTCTACGCTATCATCTTGCTCTGGTCGGATAAGTTTGTTCGATCCAAATCATGCCGCGACATCTGTCATAAGTAAAGACGATGAATTAGTAGACCAATATATGGATTCATCAACTGGTAAAGGACATGGGGCATGGATCATATCATCGCATGCAAAAATTTCTTTCCAAAACTTAAAGGCATCATTAGATGAGCACTCCCGGAATTCCAATTCTAATCATGCATTGTTATTCAAGCATGAACCTTTACTCTTGCATGTCGCAGCGTCAAATATGAATAGAGCAAGACAATTATTTACTATTGCGCTCAATCTAGGTTTCAGGGAAAGCGGTTTAGTTGTCACGCACAAAAGAATCACTGTAGCTATCAGAAGTCATAGTCTTGTATTAAATCTTCCCATAGCATCTAGTGGTGGTTTGAGACCTCCCGATGCCTATTTGGAAGCTTTAGTTGATATTGCAAACGAACGCTTTGACGCCAATGCCGAAAAACTAATTCGTCTTGAACAGAGTATAGAAGAAACCCTGTTTAAATCAAAGTCACAGCACAATCAAAATGAATCAATAACTATACAATCTATTCTCTTGCCAGAGTTAAAACTGTGGAACCATTCAGCAGTGGTCTCTTCACAATCAAATAATCATTCTGATGAAATTCTTGTGATTGGAGGCCATGGGAGTGGGCCAAATAATCATAGCAAAGTGACTCGATCTGATAAGATATACTCCCTTTCATGCTCGTTAGATATATCTGAAAATATGCGATGGAAAGAGCTGAATCAAAACATAGTACACATCGATAATATAGCTGGTTTTTCTGTAAAACCAGCAACATTTACACCAAGAGAAGGACATGCATCTTGTACTCTTAATCTATCCGATGATCAAGATAACGAAATCCATGCTATATTTGGAGGAAGAACGGGTCCTTCAAATCCAATATCAGATCTTTTGTTCATGATTCATTCTAAAATTGACGGTTCGGTTGCTTTCTTTTCTCCTTCGAATGTCAAAGGTGAATGTCCTCCTAGATGGGGGCATACATTTACTGCACTTTCAGGGAAGCATGGAGCTAATTTAGCAATCATTGTTGGTGGAAAAGATGATCATGAAATCAAGAGCAATGTATATTTACTTTCGTTTACTTATAATGCTGAGGGCAGACGATATTTGGAATGGAGAGAGTTGGCTATATCTATCCCAAGATTTCACCATTGTGCATCTTTAATTTCTCCCTCGGAAGACATTGTGTTAATATCCGACGGTCTCATTTCGACTGCGATTGTGCCGACCATTCAAGACGAAAAACTCATACCCACAATTGCTTTGAACATAAATGCTGACGGAATACAGCAAATTGATGTGGCCTCTTCTTTGGTTCGTACCTTTGGAAGCAGTTTATCTTCCTTTAATCTTGGAAATAGTACTTTTATACTGAAAGTGGGTGGACTTCCATCTGGTGATTTGGTACGCTCAGTTCCAATGGCGGCACTGAACATCGCACAGGTAGTCCAACTAGACACAGTCAGCTTGAAGCACGTCCAGTGTAATGTCCCTATCAATATCGATTTAGGTTCTTCAGTTCATTCTGCGTGTCTTACTTTAAAACAAGATCATAATCCCGCTTTAGTTATTCTTGGTGGAGGCGTTCCTACATTTGCGTTCGGTCAATCATATGCTAATTCATATTGGTTGCGGATACACAGTACGGAAATTTATGATGCTACTACATTTGATGCAAATGTACCAAAGTTTCAAGAAATAACATCCGTTAAACCTCACAAGGGATCGATTGACTCAACTAGTATGGTCGAAATATCTGTTTTATTTGTTCTGAAGAGAAATGCCAAAGAACTGAAGAATGTTCTAGAAAAATATAATTTTCTAGACAAGAAGTATCGAATGGTACCAGCACATGTTTCTGCCCCAGTAAACGATCCAAAGTCATGCATAGCTGTGCCAATCTCGAGAACCTGTTTGGAAGAATGGAGACGCGTCAAAGATGAGTCTCTTGACAGTGACATTCATTCATCGTGGAGTTCGTTAGTCTTGAACGAAGGCACTCAACCAATGCCATATAGTTCATCTATGCTTGGAAATCAGAAGAAACGATAGAAAGTTGTGTCAAGAAGTGGTTTAGATGATTATACTATAAAGAGCGATGAAATACCAGATTGATTCATCTCTTAAATATCTTTATAGCCACAAAGGCTGCCACGGTCAAAACAGCTGCCCCCCGAACAATGTTTGACGATGATTTCCACCATTTCTGTTGTGTTTTATGATCACCTCTCCCACTAAGATAAATTTCATCTTCCTCCTTCTCATTTTCTTCACTATCAATTTTAGCAGTTTTGTTCAAAGCAAAGTCTTGGGATTTATTTTTTCTTTTGTGATCGGGTCGTTTGGTGGATACACTCAGTTCCGGTGGCAATTCAATTGGAGATGTTCCCTGCACTATCTCTTCACTTTCCTGACTCACAAAACTTGATGGTTTTGAATTCTTCCTAGAGTCTTCCAAGTACTGCTCCTTTTTCGACTCCCTGTGTTTTTCAGAAAACTTCTGTCTTTCCAAACGAGATTTCTCACTATGTTCTTCTATAGTTGCCTTCTGTAACGTCTTTTGAGAAGGATGTGTCGCCGCAGCAGCCGCAGCTACACCGTCATGTACATCATCGCTGATTGAGTCGTTTTCAATTTCAATTGGATATTCTGTGTTATGATGAGCATGATTGTCAAGCACCTTTGCTTTCACAATCCTTCTTGTTGACAATTTCAATGGTCCTTCTTGACTCTTGACACCCATTGCTTTTTTCTTGTTTTCTTTAACGTCGTTCTTATTGTTCTTTGGAAATGGCAACCTCATTACTTGAACTGTTTCTTAGTCACTGCGGGAGAGAAACAGTTGGAATGAACCGGCAAAGTTTGCAAACAGTTGTATTCTCTTTGAACGAAATCAATGGGTTCTGAAAGCTAACAGCTGAATTTACTGAAAAATCTAAAAACACGAAAAAACGAGAACTCCTCGAAGTTCGGCACGGTGTCGGGTGTCGGTGGATGGTCTTATTTTTCGACTCAAGGTCATTGGATGCAAATAATCACCGTATTTTTTATCTCACCAGACATCATCTGCAACCTAAATCAGTCATGGTTGTAATTAGTATTAAATATCAAAATGGAGATGGGTTTTTGTTCGAAACTACAACAAATACACTCAATGATGATCTCATAAAATCGCTCATCGAAACTCATAACACTCGATTGCATGCTCGATGGGTGTTGGAAACTGTTCAAAACCTAATTATTCAAGAGAAAACCTTTGAAACGGAGAATAAAACAAATGAAGAAGTCGTAACCGTCGATCTGGAAGATACAAAAGGTACTGATTTAGACTCAGTCGATTCATCTAGTGGAACTCATGATGACTTACGAGATACGAAGGAGCTTCATCTAGCTGTGCTCAATAAAACATTGGAAGACTTGAAGGAATACATGGATAAAACGCAATTGTCAAATCGCACTGCCACAAATATCAACGTTATTAGGGATAAAATTGATAATGTTCGTGGTGCTATTATTCGATTGTATCCTCTTGGATTACCAAAGTCTGATGCACTCATGGCTTTGAATTGGGACCTTAATGATGCAGGTCAAGAAGATGAGAAAGGTCACCAGAATTGTCCCATCGAATCCGAACTGTTAGTGGAAGATGGTACAAAGTTATGGTGTGCAGGAAAAGAATTTGTGCGCGGACAAAGGGTATCAGATCGATTGGGAACAAACGAAAAGACGCGAGTCGTTTGTAAACTTGTCAAGTCTTCAGAAGGGGCGCCAATGAGAGAGCCAGTTGTGAATGAAAAAGAACGGGATGCAATGATGAAGTATTATTTCAAAAGACAAGAAGAACTAAAGAGGCTTGCGGAGAATGAGGGTTTTGAAGATGATTACTTGAATTCAGAATGGGCAGATCCAAAGCAGATGAAAAGAAGTTTGCAGGGCATTTCTAATATTACGGCTACAGGGAAGCGGTTTCTTTAAAAAAAGAACACATATTGGTCGGAGTACTTAGCTCTCTGGTTTGAAGGAATATGTGGTCGCTGAATAAAGCACTAAATAGTCATTAATACGAATTATTACAATGCCGCCGAATGGTGTCGTCCTATGACGCATTCTTGACTTTGGTGCGATGCCTTCATTTATGTGGGATAAGGTCTTCACGTCATTATCGATATTTTGCCATCTACGGTGCGGAAAAATAATGGAAATAGATAAGTATGATACATATACGTAATGTAGATTGAAAAGTATCATGACATGTTGTTGTGTTCACATTTGTAAGTAGATACTTGGTTGGGAGTTGGGAGAGAGTATCTAGTTATAGGACACTGTAAATAAATAAAAGTCATCAGATCGACGGATCCTCTCGCGCGACACCGCCTTCGCGCGACAACAAACGCAGCACGCAGCACGCGCAGCACACCAAGCACCAACAACGAGTACGATACCGAATACCAAATACCAACAGACATCCTTGCAACTAACAGCACTTGACGAGAGTCTTATTCTGTACTACTACTAATCAAGACTACTTCTCTCAATTAAGAAAGTATTCTCATGAGCACACCGGGAGGAGCAACGATTCCACCCGAGCAATTGAAAGCTCGATACATCGGGACCGGTGAGTAAGAACGCGTTTCTTTGGGCCTCTTTTATTTCATTGTTACTCAATTTCTCATTTTCCTTTTTGAATACTCAATAAACAGGACATGCCGATATCACCAAACAGTATGTTAACTTCATTTTCTAATTTGAACTATTGTCGTGTTGTTACATCTTTTTCTAATCAAATGTTCAAAACAATACCTCTCGTCTAAAAGTGAATTCATCACCAATCAGCACCGTGATACGTTATCCAGTCATGTTAGTCACTACGATCAGCTCTCATATTATGCGGTAGCTCAAAATGAAAGTATAGGAAGACTTAGGGCGCAAATGCTGGAGAAAATGTATTTGCCTTGTGGAGCGTAAGTTTTGTTATGGGGAATCTTTTTTTAAATATTGTTATTCTGATAATGTTGTGGTTGAAACTCATACTTCGATCTTTTATAGACCACCACCTAGAAATGATACTGTACAAAAGTCCGGACTTTAGGAAATGTGATCGTTTCGAAGAAACTATAGTTAGGAATTTGATTGAAACAACTTGAAGAATATCATAATAATATACATTTTTTTTACTATAAACAACCTACATAAACAAATGTAAAGTTTTAACTTATATAGACACTTTTCTGGATGGCAAATATGTGAGCAGTGAAGAAAGAATCTTCTTGTAAACTAAATAAATTGCGTCGAACATTGATTGCCGATTACCTGGTATTTAGAAAACAATGCATTAGTGCATAGCGAATCTCAAGTACACTACTTAGATACAAGTTTTTCTTGTACTTACCATTGACAAACTTTGCATATAGATAACTGTTGAATGTCTCACCATCAATCACATAATAATCTATTTGGTTTTTCATATATATGTATACATGGTGGATTAGATATCTACTATCCAACATAGCAAGTCGATCTGCAAAGAAAACTCACCTTGAATTTCTTCTATTCTATAAAATCCAAGTTTTTCATAAAATTGGATCGCTGCATCATTGTATGTAATCACATGCAAATAAATAGCACCACAATCTTTTACTTGCTGAACCAAACGTATACAGTCCAAAACTAATTTCGTTGACAATCCTTTTCTTCGCATGGTGGGAGATGATCCTAACGTCATAATATAAAACAATCTACCATGAGTTTTAGGGTTGCGTACTAATTTTTTCAAAATTGGGATATTTGTGTCATTTATAGAAGTGAAGGCCCCAACTATCACCCCGACAACAGGATTGATAGCATTGTTTAAACCATCTTCGAGCAAAGATACTTCCGTGTCATGAAAAGAAGTGGAAATGCCAGTACGATTTCCTTCATGTGAATCGTTATATACTTCTTGACAATAAAATGGAACATCTGATACAGATTGCGAGCTACCTTGATCAATTAGAGTTGCAATCCCACTCTTTATACCTACATGCTGACCTAAACGTTTCAAGGGATATCGATCGACTTCGACAAGATGACCATTTCCATAGCAAATTCTATAGCACGACTCTTTATCACGGGTACATGTAACTGCAACACAAGAATACAAAGGCCTCCCATCCAATGTTTCGTTCTTCACAACTGAATCGTAAAATTCGGCACTGTACTTGACTGGGAAAAGTTCCTCGTGT
>Ga0213868_10000698_pt1 | contig 32238 bp, 49 predicted proteins | sample PICome_9_FD_160087 | JGI IMG/M metagenome (GOLD analysis project Ga0213868, IMG submission 160087) | Coastal seawater microbial communities near Pivers Island, North Carolina, United States - PICO127 | ecosystem: Environmental > Aquatic > Marine > Coastal | place: USA: North Carolina... | reverse complement strand
GGAATGTAATTTTTGCAATTCAAAACGAATTTGGTATCGAAAATGTACCAAACCCTGCAGGTGGTGAACACGGGTTCATTGCAAAACTGTTCGAACTTAGAAAAGAAGCGAGGTCTATTTAATGTTAAATATCGATTACATAGAAGTTGGGTATGACACCTGTAAATACACTATAGATGGTATAACAACCACTGCTATAATCAAAGAGGTTACTCCTCATCAATTATCAGTACAACCTATCAGTAGAATGGGTAAGAATGTCTATGAGACTAATTTAGACACTACGTTTATAGGACAGATATTCTCTTCAGAATGTTATGAATTTATCAATCTAGAGATATGGTCTGATGGAAGAGGTTGTGATAACTCTGCAATCGGTGTGAGTGGGTGTTATGAATCATATACTCATTTTCTTACAGAGGCTGCATAATGAAAATTTTCATATTACTTATTATAATATCAATATCTATGTTGATTGCAGTGAATTCAACTCTATCAATGCCTGATGTATACGTATCACACTCAACGGGTGATTGTATGGCAGTCATTAATTATGAAGGTTCATTATGGTCATGTGAAAACCTACCTTCCAAATACAACCACATATGGGTGAAGTAATGAAGTACTTAAAAGAGATTACAGACTGGGGCGAGTATCCAGTCCCCAATCACACTTACATAGTTAACGATGCTAATCAACTGGTTGGTTACATCAAGACTGGGACTAAAGAAGAGATAATTTACAAGTCTCCAATGAAACAATTCTCCAAGTCTAGGAGAAAATTTATTCAATTAAAAAGATAAAAGTTGACAATGCCCTTCACTTTTTTATATAATGGCTACATCAACTGAGGAAACAAATATGACAACAAGAAACCAAAAAGACCAACTCGCAAAACTAATGGCCACAGAGGACATTACTGTTGTTCATAGGAAGATTCCTACCGCTTACTTCGACATCAAGAACAGGATTCTTGCATGTCCTATTTTTAAAGAAGATATGTCAAACGAACTCTATGACTTGTTCATGGGTCACGAAGTTGGACATGCTTTATACACACCATACGAAGGTGTACACTCTGCTCTTTCTGAGAACAAGACTCTTAAAGGTTACTTGAACGTTGTAGAAGACGTTAGGATTGAGAGAAAAATCAGAGACAAATTTGCTGGTCTTAGAAGGTCATTCTACAAGGCATACAATGAGTTGATGGAGAATGACTTCTTTGGTATCAAAGGTAAAGACCTTCAGTCACTTTCATTGATTGACAAAATCAACCTTATTACTAAGGTCGGTTCAAGAGTTAATATTTCTCTTACCGATGAAGAACAAGTTATACTAGACAAGTGTTATGCTTGTGAGACTTGGGAAGAAGTTGAGGCAGTTGCAAAAGAAATTTACGAATGGTCTAAGGAAAATGAGACTAGGGATGAGACCGATGAGTCAATCGTTCCACAAACTCTTGAACTCGGTGATGAGGAAGAGGATGAAGATGAAATGGAAGAAGAATCATGGGGTGATGGTGACGATGTAGAAGATGAAGAAGAACAGTCAGAATCATCTAAAGGTGGTTCAGATACTGAAGACACTATGCCTGATATCGAAGAGTCAGAAGGACAAGATGCCGCTGGTAACTTGGAACAGGAAGATGATGTAGAAGAACCTACTCAAAAGACAACTGGAAGTGGAAAAGAAGGTTCATACGGAATCCATGACGATGAGAACGGTGCTAGAGAGTCACTCACTGAACACCATGCACACAATAACGAAGACCAATTTCTTTCAGATGCAAACAAAATTATTACTCAAATTGACCTTCCTTCAAAGTTCAAAGCAAATAAAAAAGTTATTGATGCTACTGAAATTTCTTTCAAGACAGTTCTAAAAGACTGGAACAACTACTACGTACAAAATACCGATGCGGATATTGAAGAGAGACAGGGTTGGAACAAAATCATGGCAAAAACATTGGTCGACAAAAATAAGAAACTTGTCAATCATATGGCTAAAGAATTTGAGATGAAACAGACTGCTCAAAGAAGTAAACATGCTTTTACTGGTAAGACTGGTAAGTTGGACATGAACAGACTTGCTAAGTATCAAATCGTTGAAGATGTATTCAAAAGAAGTGTTTACTTGCCAGAAGGTGAGAACCACGGTTTGACAGTTCTTCTAGATTGGAGTGGTTCAATTCAAAACGAGGCTGCTGACTTACTAGAACAGTCAATCATCCTTGCAATGTTCTGTAGAAAAGTTAATATCGCTCACAGAATTTACTTGTTTTCAGATTCATACAAGAGGGGAGAGCACAATGGGTCTTACTATGATAATGTAAATCTAGTAACTATCGCTTCGGATGAAATGAACAATAGACAGTGGAATGAGATGATGCAGAACCTTGCTTCGCTTTACTTAAACCACTACATCGATGGATACTCATGGAAGAACAGACACAAATTACACGCTTGGTTAGATGAGACTTTTGATACAAACTACACTCAACTTGGATACTCATGGATTTCTACTAGGGTTCACCCAAATGGATACTCTCTAGGTGGAACACCACTCAACCAGTGTCTTGCAGTTCTCAGAAAACTTCTGCCTGAATTCCAAAAACAGTACGGTATTGAGAAATCAATTCTCACAGTAATCACAGATGGTTACTCTCACGGTGGTGCTTTGTTTGAAAGAGATGATGCTGAAACTGCCCAAATCAAAGAACAAAGTGGGGATAACTACTCTTACATGACAGAAATGGAGAGAGAACTAATTGACCCATACACTAAAAAAGTTTACGCTTACGGTAATGGTAATAGTTACAGAAATGCTTTTTCAATAACACAGAACTTACTGGACTGGATATCAAAAGAATGTAACGTTACAGTGACTGGGTACTTTGTTCTTGGTAGAAAACAAGACGTGTACGGTATCCTTCATGAAGTCGCTCCACACAAAGACTATGATAATTCTTGGAAAGAAATCAAGAAGACTGGTATGGTAGTGAAGTGTCACGGATACAACAAATTATTCTTGACTAGTGCAACACTTCTTGGTGCTACTGGTGATGATGAACTTTCAGATGACCTAGTTGATGCGAAAAAGGTCAGAGTTATGGCTGCTTTCAAAAGAAATCAGAAATCCAAAACTACATCAAGATTTTTAACTAACGAATTTATAAAGGAGATTGCATAATGGATAAAGTTATTTTAGAAAGGAATGAGTATAAGGCGTTTGTCAACAAGGTTGATAACATGGCTGCTCAAGGAATCATGGTTCCACATATGGTTAACCACGATAGAGAATTGGATGTATTTGAAATCACACTATTGGATTCAGATATGGACACTACATTTTTACAGGAGCAAGTATAATGAATGCATTACAAGTTGAAGAGAGTTACTACATTTCACACACTACCGATTACAGTTCATTTGCAGATGCAATTCAGAACGTGGGCCCTGGGCCATGCACAGTTTTTGATTGTCCAAATCAAGTGAAGTGTAAAGAAGAAAAGGTTGAGTGTAAAGCATTCAGATATTGGGTGAACAATGGGTCATTCGAAACCTATTCAAAAAAAGATGGTGGTATGATATCTATAGAAAAAGGTGTAGGAAAGTTACTTCAACCAATCAAATAAACTTGACAAAGCCCCTCACTTTTTTATATACTACTAATGATGAGAAAAAAAGTTAAATAACGGAGACTATATTATGACTGATACAAAAAGAACTTACGACAGAAGCGAGTCGATAACAGTGGCGGGAAAACCGTTTCACTATACGCCTGATAGGAAAGAATTCCTAGAAACGTTGACCAAGACGTACCCCAATAAAACTTCCTTTACGAAGGAAGAGATTAATAATACTGGTCACTTCCCATATTGGATTAAATCCGCAAGGTATAATTTCAAACAGGGTGCTGGTATCTTCAATCTTGAGGCTGCTATCAGTGGTTACAATGGTGGGTATGAACCCGAAGTTGCACCAAAAGTTATTCCGATTCCTGCTCAACCAGTTGCAAGTAACATGCCTGTTGCTGCTCAAACTGAGAGTGTGAATCTTATGTCGGATGCAAAAATAATTCCCGAGAAGATGGACAATTATGTTCCATTCGGACACTTCAGAGATGTTAAGAACATCATCAAATCTAAAATCTTCTTTCCAGTATTCGTTACTGGTCTAAGTGGTAACGGTAAAACACTTATGATTGAACAAGTGTGTGCCCAACTGAAGAGAGAACTCTACAGGGTCAACGTTACAATCGAAACCGATGAAGATGATTTAATGGGTGGTCACACTCTAGTCAATGGTAACATTGTCTACAGGGAAGGGCCAGTTATCAAAGCAATGAGAAAAGGTGCTGTCCTTCTTCTTGATGAAGTTGACTTGGGTTCAAACAAGTTGATGTGTCTACAATCAGTTCTTGAGGGTAAAGGTTACCTCATCAAGAAAACTGGTGAGTGGGTTGCACCTAAAAAAGGTTTCACTATTCTTGCTACTGCAAACACGAAAGGTCAAGGGTCAGACGATGGTAAATTCATCGGGACTCAAATCATGAATGAGGCGATGCTTGAAAGGTTTGCGATTACCATGCAACAAGAATATCCGCCAGTGGTTACTGAAAGAAAAATTCTTGAAATGGAAATGGCATTGACTGGTGAAGTCGATAGTGAATTCACAACCAAACTGGTTGACTGGGCAGACATTATCAGAAAGACCTACTATGAAGGTGCTATCGATGATGTTATCACAACTAGAAGGTTGGTTCACATCGTCAATGCATTCAGAATGTTCAATGACAAACTGAAGTGTATCACAATGTGTATCTCAAGGTTTGACGAAGAGACTAGGAATAGTATCCTCGACCTCTACTCCAAGATTGATGCTGGAGTAGATTTGAATGCAGAAAACTCTATTGACGAAATGGAAGACTAGGAGTATACTAGTATCATGTCAAATAAAATAGAATACAAATACAATGAGAAGGAGCTCCTTTCGGAGTTCTCTTCTTATGTAGATGCCACATATGGTGCTCACTACTCTAAAGATAAGTTTCAGGCGACTGAGTTTATTATGGACGGTGGTCACGGTGAGGGATTTTGTATCGGGAACGTGATGAAATATGCACAACGATACGGTAAGAAGGATGGTTATAATCGTGCTGACCTTCTCAAGGTAATTCATTATGGATTCCTTGCTTTGTACAACCACGATGTTTATAAGGAGACTAAGTAGTGATGAAAATTAGTGATGACACGAGGAATGTCTTAAAAAATTTCTCAACAATAAACCAAGGTATTAAAGTCAGTGAGGGCAACCAACTGAAAACAATATCGAATATGAAAAACATTCTTGCAGTTGCAACTGTATCTGAGGAATTCCCTCAAGATTTCAGTATCTACAATCTGCCAGAGTTCTTAGGTGCAACCAGTTTACTGGAAGACCCCGACTTTCAGTTCAATGATTCTTCTTTGAGTATTGCAGATAGCAATTCTTCAATGAATTATTTCTTTGCAAGTGAAGGTATGGTGACCACGCCAGATAAAATGATTACAATGCCTGAGTCAGAAGTAACATTTGATGTGTCTTCAACACTGTTGAATGACCTTAACAAGGCTGCAAGTGTTCTAGGTGTAGGTGATTTGATTTTAAAATCAGATGGTACCACTATAACCTTAGAAGTTACGGACAAAAAGAATGACACTTCAAACACATTCAGCAGAGTTGTTGGAACTGGAAACGGTGTGTCTTTCATAATGAACTTTAAGATTGAAAACTTGAAAGTGCTAGAAGGAAACTATTCAGTTTCAGTATCTTCAAAAGGCATCTCTAACTTCAAGAACAAAGATATTGATTTGGAGTACTTTATCGCACTAGAACCCGATTCAAAATATGATATTTAACCTATATATTAGTGTGAGTATTGTACTAGTCTCTACAATTATCACGGGAGTAATTCAATCTCATCAATCTTCAAGGGTGAATTACACTGTGGACTCGGCGGGGAGTTCATCTCTATTATGAAAGAAGAATTTTTATACGTGGAAAAGTATCGTCCTCAAACAATTGAGGATACGATACTTCCCAACCATCTAAAAGATACATTCAAAAAATTCGTTCACGAAGGCGAGATACCTAACTTATTACTTTGTGGTTCTGCTGGTGTTGGTAAAACAACAGTTGCAAAAGCACTGTGTAATGAGATGGGCGCCGACTTCATTGTAATCAATGGTTCGGACGAGGGTAGGTTGATTGATACCCTAAGAACTAAGATTAAAAACTTTGCATCTACAATGTCACTTAGTGGTGGTTCAAAGGTGGTGATACTAGATGAGGCAGATTATATTTCTGCTGACTCAGTTCAACCTGCTTTGAGAAACTTTATAGAAGAGTTCTCTTCTAATTGTAGATTCATCTTTACTTGTAACTACAAGAACAGAATTATTGCACCACTACATTCTAGAACAACAGTGATTGATTTTTCAATCAAACCTTCAGAGAAACCCCAACTTGCTCAAGACTTTATGAAAAGGTTGATGGGTATATGTACAACCGAGGGAATCGAATACGAACCAAAAGTTCTTGCTGAACTGGTTATGAAGTTCTTCCCCGACTTTAGACGTTGTCTTAATGAAGTACAACGATATGGTATTGGTGGTGTCATTGACACTGGACTTCTATCTACACTTAGTGAAGAGAAGTTAACACCTCTTATTGATATGATTAAAGAAAAGAACTGGAGCGGTATGCGAAAGTGGGTTGGCCAAAACTCAGATAATGACTTCAACACATTGTATAGAAAAGTGTTTGATTCATTAGAGAATCGACTTGCACCATCTTCAATCCCAGCATGTGTTCTTATTATTGCTGACTATCAATACAAGTCTGCTTTTGCTATGGACAATGAGATTAACTTTGTTGCATGTCTAACAGAGATTATGACAGAGTGTAAATTCAAATAATGGGTAAGTTAAGACAATGGTTTAGAAGATGGTTTGACAAGAAGATAGAACAAAGTATGCAACGTCAAGCAGATAAAATATTTGAAGAAGGGAGAAAAAAATGACACAATATGATGAATCAGTCCAACGACAAAGAGACATGATTGATGCTGAAGAGTGGTCATCCAAAATCAAATCTATCCATGTACACTCATTCGATTCAATGCATTATGACACTAGACCCGAAGACACTACAGATGGTAAGTCTGTAACAGACCATGAGTTCAATTCAGGCATTGTTAAACGATATCAGAATGGAAAACTAATCCATACCTTCGGGAAAGAACTCAAAGGTGAAGAACTTCTTCGTGCCTTTGTAAGAAATACATAAGTGTCAAAACAAAATCCATTTGACTTCGTAAAGTCCGTATCTCATGATAAAAAAGATATCATGCCAGATGATGTGTCCGAGAAATCATATGCACCCTTTCTAACCAACAAAGCATTATCTTATCATCAAGATTCGCTTTTTTTCGCTAATGAGATGAACACTAGACACGGTACAGAAAACCGTCTTCAATATGTGTTTTTACTAAATACTCTTAGAAAACGACAAAGATTCTCACAATGGTCGAAACCATCTGTAAGTGTCAAAATCGATACTGTTAAGGAGTATTACGGAGTAAGTACAAAAGTAGCTAAAGATTACATAAACGTACTAACCGAATCTCAATATAGACAATTGAAAAAAAGAATGAAAACTGGTGGTAAACATGATGACTGAAAAAGATTATTTAATAATCTCATCTCTCGTTGAAATAACATTTGAAGAAAAGGACGACTTCCTAAAGATTAGGGAAACGTTATCACGTATAGGTATTGCTTCACGAAGAGAGAAAGAATTATTCCAGTCGTGCCACATCCTACACAAAAGAGGAAAGTACTACATAGTACACTTCAAAGAATTGTTTCAGTTAGATGGGAAACAAACATCCATATCAGAGAGTGATATCTCACGTAGAAACACTATCTGTAAACTATTGGAACAATGGAAGTTGATAACGGTCTTAGACCAATCTAAGATTACACTACAAGCTCCACTATCACAAATCAAAATCATCCCTTATAAAGAGAAAAATGAGTGGAAATTAACCACTAAATACACTATTGGGTCAACAAATACCTAAATACCTCCTGTAATAACTTAATAGGAGAATTTTATGTTAGAATTTCTACAATGGGTTATAGCATGGGTACAAGTGATTCCTTGGTTGGTAATGGGCGCATCCCTAATTGCAGCTCTTACACCAACACCAGTCGATGATGGATTGGTAAAAAAAGTGTATAAATTGTTAGACTGGTGTGCTTTAAACATCGGTAAAGCAAAGGACTAAATAAAAAACGTAACAGTAGGAGTATATTATGTTTATTTTAGAATGGTTGAAATCATTATTCAACACAGAAAGTAAAGCAGTAGAACCAAAAAAGGTAGTAGCAAAGTCTAAGACCTCAGTTGCAGAGTTAAAAAAACTTACAAAGCAACAACTATTTGACCTCGCCGATAAGAAAGGCATTAAGGTTAAGAAGAGTGGTACTAAAGCAGAAGTGGTAAAGCAGATTAGTTCTGCTAAATAACCTATTTGTCTTTCGTCAAATCTGAAGGGAGCTTATGCTCCCTTTTTTTTGATGCTAAAAAGCTATTTGTATAAATAAAGGCATGGAAGAGATATTTAATCTTATTGCGGAAGTAGGAGCGCCTATAGCAGGTTCAATTGTTATGGGGTTCTTCATCTTTATAGTTATCAAACAGATACTTGAAGGTATCGTGGATAACATAAAGACGTTAACAATCTTTTGTAAAAGTTTAGAAAATCGTGCCAGAACCATGTCAAATGAGATGGTTAAAATAGATTTGTTAGTGTCGGCAGCTTTAGATTTAAGACCCGACATTGATAGAGTCGCACGTGCAGAAAATTTTATAGAGGACGGAAAGTTAGATGTCCGAAGAGATTAGTATGGATGTAGCACAACTGATTAATGATTTCGGGTTTCCCGTTGTCATGGCAGTAGGATTAGGTTACTTCATATATTATGTGTGGTGGTTCATCGGTGAAAAGATTGACCCACAAATTGAAGAAATGCATATGGCACTCATTAGAGTCATAGACCAAACTAGAATGCTTGACCAAGATATGATTAGGTTACAGCAGAAAGTTGATGTAGTGTTAGAGTATCGTGCTAGACAAGAGGTACTTGAAGATGCAGAAAAAGAGAAGGCCTTTGAAAAACAAAAGAAAACTACTAAAGGGTAGTTACGACTTATACATTATTAACGCTTGTAATTTACACTGCAAAGGATGTAGTGTATTAGATTATAAAGGTAGGGTTACAATAGGGCATATGACCACTGAGGACATAAGTCAATTGATAACCAAGTTGGACAGTTTGGGTATTATACTTGAAGAACTCAAGATTTTAGGTGGAGAACCTACACTTCATAAAGAGTTCAGTAACATAATTGGTATGTTACTTGCATATAAAGGTATAGTGTTCAAAAAGTTGACGGTGGTAACAAATGGATTACTGTTAAAACCTAAAGTGTTAGAGACACTTAAGTTAGTAGACCATGTTATCGTTTCGGTGTATCCGAACATGCCAGTAGACCAAGAGATGAGGAATTCGGGAATTGCAAATGAACTTTCCGAAGAGACACTCTTAGAGTTTTGGCCACAAAGTTTGTTTGAACAATACGGTGTGGCAGAAACTAGAAGTGGGTTGGCACTCTCGGGAACTACTGCAGAAGAGAACTGGAACAACTGTTGGCAAAAAGATAACTGTTTGACATTGACTACCAAGGGTCTATATCATTGTACAATATCAATGAATGAAGACTCGGATATACAAGAGTATACTACAGCAAAAGAGTTAGTAGAGTTTGTAGAACGTGGGAAACCTTTGGATATGTGTTCGAAGTGTCCATGGCCACCGAAGATGGGAAAATGGTCTTCGTTGAAACCTGAAATAGACTCTAAGAATTATATTAAAGGCGTGGAACTGATACACGCAATTGAGGTGGACAATGAGAAAGATATTAGCGGTAATGATAATGTGCTTCACGGTAAGCGCATACGGTACGGAGATAGTACATAAGTTTAAGAATCCGTCATTTAGTGGACAGGGAACTGGTTCACACTATTTGACAATTGAAAACCAAGAGTCAAGTCGTAAAAAAGCGATAAAGGACTCTCTTGAGGCTGCTGCTAAAGCGGCACAAAGGGCGGAAGAGAATACAACGCTAGCTAAATTTATAAGAAATTTAGAAAGCAGAATTTATGCTGAGATGTCAAAGCAGTTGGTTGAAAATATGTTCAACAATGACAATCCAGTAAGATACGGTTCTTTTGTATTAGAAGGGTCAACTGTAACGTATGAAGTTATAACGAATACAGATGGTACAGAGTTTATTAAAATGACCATCATAGATTCGAATGGAACAACAACAGTTATCGAAATACCAATCGGTAGTGGTAATTTCGGGAGTGATGGCGATGCGAATTCTGGCGGTTAGTTTTTTACTGATACTTACAGGTTGTGCATCTATACCGCAATGGTCAGACTTACCACAAGACTGTAATGATAAAGCAGGAAAATATGCTGAGGGTCTAGATAGACACTTGACTATGGCAGTCAAGAAGCAAATGGCACGAAAATATATTTGTGTCGATGACCCCGAAAATGTAAGACTACCATCTTACATTCAGTTGTTGGAATTACCTGCTGCTGAAAGTCGACCAGTAGTTGCAGTATACGGATTTATAGACAAGACAGGACAAAGAAAAGCTAGAGAAGGAATAGCAGACTTCTCTACTGCAGTTACACAAGGTGGAACTGAAATGCTAATTGATGCACTTAAGACTGCTGGTGGTGGAACATGGTTCCGTGTAGTTGAGAGACAAGGATTAGATAACCTAGTAAGAGAGCGTCAAATTATTAGGTCTGCTAGAGAAGAGATTGGTAAGGAAGGTGTCGCACCACTTCTATTTGCTGGAATGCTTCTCGAAGGTGGTGTAATTGGTTATGATACAAATTTAGAATCAGGTGGACGAGGCGCACGTACACTTGGTATAGGTTTTAGTAAGCAGTATAGAAAGGATGCAATCACAGTTTCATTACGTGCAGTATCAGTTCTTACTGGTGAGGTTTTGTTAAACGTCCAAACAAGAAAGACTATCCTTTCTTATGGTTCTGGCGGAGACTTGTTTAGGTTTTATGAACAAGGAACTCAACTAGTAGAGTACGAGGACGGTGTGGGTAATAATGAGTCAGTGACATACGCTACACGTACTGCTGTTGAAGCAGCTGTGTATGAGTTAATTATCCAAGGACACGATAGGGGTTTTTGGAGTATAGAAGGAAGGGAAAAATATGAATAAACTAAGAAGTTTAAGTATATTATGTATTTTGTGTGGATTTACAAACATGCTCTTAGCGGCAGCCTCTGACGATAACGAAATTAACATAGCTCAAACTGGTGACACTTTGACGTTGTATATAGACCAAGTGGGATATGGTAACAAACTAGGACTAGATAACTTTGACAGTAGTTCAAGTGCTATGCCAATCACTGGTACTTCGTTAACTTTCAATATAGACCAAATAGGTAATAGTAATTTACTTTTTGGTAAGGTAACAGCTGACAGTTCATCATACACTTTAGAGTGGACTGGTGATGATAATGTTTGGGATTGGATGATTGGAGAAACAGGCGATTCCGATAGTTCTAACTATCTAGTTGATATCACTGGAGATACGAACACTATGGATTTAGACCAAGGTTCCTTGGCTAGTGCGGCAAGATTGGATTTTGATTTAACAGTCTTGGGTAGTTCAAACGTATTTGATGTAGATATAGAAACAAATGATGCCACATGGAACTTCGATGTTACAGGTGCTTCTAATAATATTAATACATTACAAAAAGATGCAAACTATCAATCTCTCACCATGGAATTAAATGGTGATGGCGCAGATGTTGATATTAATCAAATTAGTGGTACATGTCCTACAGGCATTAACACTTGTAAGGGTATAATCACATTAGATATAACAAGTGACAACTCAACCATACAGATTAATCAGAAAGACACAACTACTGATTCTTAATGTTCTATTCTTCAGTGGTATCAGTTATGCTGATACCATTGGAGACATAGTTGAATCAATAGGAATAGGGTCTATACTGAGAAACAATCAAGCACTGGGTCATAATGTTGGGACAGGTATAGTCCTATACGATGAAGCGGTGACTGCTAAAGGTAGAATGTTAATTGAGTTTTTGGATAATGAGGAATTATCATTAACTGAAAATTCTAAAGTGTACATAGACGAAGTTTACTATGACCCAAACCCATCGCTGTCTAAGATGTCATTACGTATGGCTCAGGGCACAGCAAGATTTGCTTCGGGTGCTGGTACTAAAATAAAGAAAAGAAATATCTCGGTACAGACACCTACTGCACAAATTTCAATCAATGGTACAGATTTCACGACAACCGTGGATGAGCTCGGAAGGAGCCTCATAGTACTTTTGCCTGATGAGGATGGCATTTCTTCAGGCGAGATTATAGTTACAAATCAAGGCGGTTCTGTTACAATTAACCAAGCATATGAAGCGACAATGGTTAGTAGTATATCGACTGCACCATCACCATCAATCATAATACAAAACATCACCCCAGCAATTATTGACAATATGTTTATTGTCAGTCCACCAAAAGAAGTTCAAGACCAAATTAATCGACAAGTTGAAGACGACCTAGATAAAGACAAGGGAGCTCTTGACCAAGATTTTTTAGCATTCGATGAATTGGAACAAGATGCACTAGAGAACACTCTTGCAGATTTAGATTACAATGCATTAGATATAGATTTTCTAGATGTTGATTTCTTGGTGGATTTACTAGATGTTGTTGAAGAACTTGTTAGGACAACAGCGAAACTTGCTGATGCACAAAAACCTACAGGTGTAGCAAAGGGCGAGTTCACACTTGATGGTGCAGTCTTTGGTAAGAACCCCGACAGTCAATATAATATCTTTCTAGAAGACGGTGGAATTGTTTTCTATAGAGATGTTGATGGAGTTATCAGTTTACGGTTCGCTGGTGGCTCTTCTGTGACAGTAGAAACCTTCGTAGACGGTTATGAAGGAATCATTACCACCAATGGTGGCGATGATAGTAAAGTTGTTATTAAACAAACGAACTAAATAGTAAGAGGAAACATATGAACGTATTTAAAAAAGTTGTAAAGTGGCATAAGACATGGACGTATCGTATACAAGACGAATTCGATATCGATGATTATGACCTAATATGGTTTTATTATTTTCAAGGAGTTGCTACGGTAATTATTTTACAATGGATTATATAAAGCAAACATTCATAGTGCTAGTCTTAGGACTAGCACCCTTAGTCTTAGCAGATAACGAATTGACCATCGAACAGACTGGTGATACTCTTCAACTAGGTGTAGACCAAATTGGACATAGTAACGAAATCCAAATGTTAGATAGTAATTCATATATTACAGCAACAAGTTTGGATATGTATTTGGTTCAAGTCAATACAAACTCCTATGGGCTCTCTAATATGATTACCTTTGATGAAATTAGTGGTACAGGTAATCAAATGAAACTTGCTCAAGGTGCTGCATGGACTACACTTGATTCTGATACTGATTTAACTTGGTGGGTAGATAACTATGAAAGTGGTGGACATGAAATAGATATTACCATATATGGCGACAACAATCAATTAGCAGTTCAACAAACAAATCAAACAGGCGCACTTGATGGTCATAACTTTGACTTACATCTAGCTGGTGACCATAATGAAGTCCAAATCAAACAACAAAGTAACGGTGTAAAGAGTGTAGACCTTACAATTTACAACGACTATAACGATGTATTTGTTAGACAGAAGGGCCAAAATGCATCCCACAATGCAAATATTACACTTGATGGTTTATATGGTACTGATTTAATTTTAAAACAAATGAGTACTACAAACCAATTATATAATGTATCCGTAAACTGTTTAACAATAGGTGGATGTAGTGTATCGGTTACACAGGAGTAAGTTCGAGAAGTACATACGTAGAAGGTACGGATATCCTTTAATGCATATTGGAAATTTTGTTGATGTGTATGTCTAAATAGATGTATGGCATATTCAGAAGAAGTAGTAAAAAGATTCGAAGCAGTTCTTGCAAATCCCAAGAAACATTCAGTTGGTAGATTAGACCAAGACGACCCCAAAGTTGCAACTGGACTTGCAGGCGCTCCTGCTTGTGGAGATGTTATGCAACTTCAACTATTACTAGATGACGATGAAAGAATCATCGATGTAAAATTTAAAACATATGGTTGTGGAAGTGCAATCGCAAGTTCATCTATGTTCGTAGATATGATGATGGGTAAAACCGTTGAAGAAGCAAAACTCATCAAAGATAAAGATATCGCAGATGCATTAGACTTACCGCCAATTAAACTACACTGTAGTGTCTTAGCTGAAGATGCAATCAAAAAGGCAATGATTAACTACGAAAGTAAGAAAAATTCCAAAATAGGACATAACAACCCACCACTTTCTAGAGAGGACTTTATAGAATGAGTGAATGTCCACCCGAGTTTTACGAATGTCTAACTGAAGAAGAGTATGACGACATATTAAAACTCTTTGAAGAGAACGACATGGTTATGCCAGAATCTTTGGGTGATGTAGAAGCTGCATCTGATTTTGTTTGGCAAGTTCTCTTCCTCACACCAATAGAACTTATTTACATAGGTTTCACTATGACTGTTCTTGCATCTTATGGTCTCTCTATATATTATATCTATAAACGAATACAAAAAAAATTTAGTTAATGTATAATTGGAAGACAGTCTTAGTGACTATCGGGTTACTAGTAGGACTTAAAATTTGGTCACCATACATTGTAGAAAATATACAATGGTCATGGTTTGATTTTCTGCATCAACAACAACCTGTGGTTTATGTTGACGACATTATACTTGTTGATATTGATGAGAAGACATTAGAAACATATGGACAGTATCCATTACCAAGAAACATCTATGCTGAAATTATGTTGGAAACACATTGGAGTAACACTCATGTGTTCACTCAACTATTTAAAGAAGTCGATAGATTCGGTGGTGATGAGATATTTGCTGAAGGTCTAGTAAATAGACTTTCTATTCTATCTTCAGCTCCAACAATACAAAAAGATACAGGAACTGCACCTTTCGTCAATACTTCAGTGTTTGGCGGGGGTGTTATAGAAGATAACATCTGGCAGTTTTCAGGAATTGCATCTCCAATCAGGATACTTCAGGACAATACTTACGGTGTTGGAGTAAGTGTAACCACACCTAGTGTATCGGGAACACCAAATTTTGATGGTACAACTCGCTCTGCACCCCTATTAGTTCTTGCAAATAATCAAATCTATCCAAGTGTTGCACTAGAAACACTACGTGCTATACAAGACCAACCTTCGTATCAGACCCGTGTAACTGAATCAGGGATAGAATGGATTAGGATGGGACGTGCTAAACCAATAACCACCACACCAACTGGTGATGTGATGATATCATATTGGAACCAATTCAAAAGAGTTAGTGCTAGTGAACTCTCTAATTCAGATTATGAGAATAAGATTCTAATATGGGGTTTGACTGCCGAAGGTCTGAATAATCCAGTGTCAACTCCAGTGGGTGTATTATATCCCCACGAAGTGCAAGCGAACCTAATCCAAACCGTTTCGCAAGAAGTTCAAATACAACAATCTTACTATCTCGAATTGCTTGAGATTGGTCTTTTGGTGATAGCACTTCTAAGTATTCTACTCGTGGTCTACAATGTTCCCACAATTTTTGCGGGTCTAGTGAGTCTAGGTATTGTTGGATTTCAGGTGGGTGGGGGTTTCTATTTGTGGACTTCGTCATTCGTTCTTTTCGATACTTTCTACTCATCGATAGCCTCCTTGATGATTTTCGGTCATGCTTCTTTCAACAAATACTATACGACCTACCAACTCAAAGAAGAAATTAAGAAGCAGTTCCAAAAGTATTTATCGCCTGACATGGTTGACCAACTCGCTGAGAACCCCGAATTATTGAAACTTGGTGGAGATAGAAAGGAACTTACCTTCATGTTCATGGACATATGTGGATTTACCCCCATATCAGAACACTACATGAAACAAGATGACCCCGAAGGATTAGTTGAACTTATTAACAAATTCCTTGATATGCAGACCAAGATAATCCTAAATAATGGTGGTACTATAGACAAATATATGGGCGACTGTATCATGTCATTTTGGAATGCACCTCTTGATTGTCCCGAACATGCAGAACTTGCCGTCAAGTCTGCAGAAGAGATATTAATTGCAACCAAGGAACTTAATGACGAACTCAAACCTCTCGGTCTTCCACCCATTAACGTGGGCATTGGTATTAATACTGGCGAGTGTATCGTTGGAAACATGGGCTCAGAACTTAGATTTGACTATTCCGTCATTGGAGATGCCGTCAACCTTGGTGCTAGACTCGAAGGACAAACAAGAAATTATGATGGGGTGGACGTGTTGTTGGGCGAAGAAACATATCGACAGTGTCCATCTAGAGCATTCTCTGAAGTTGATAGAATCCTCGTCAAAGGTAAATCTGAAAAAGTTACAGTTTACACCATCTGAATTACCTAATACGTTTGATTGGACTTTATTCTATACCCTACAACTTGCAGATATCTACACAACATATCGTGGACTTAAATACGATTGTGTGAGAGAACTAAATCCACTTATAGGAGAGTCTCCTTCAGTAGGTAAAATGTTCGCAGTTAAGACTGCAATTCTATTACCTACTATAGAAATAGATAGAAGAGAAGATAGATTGAGCTCAGGTTCATTAGACTATATGAACATTTTTATGTCTATAGTGATTGCAAATAACATCGCTGTTACAAACAGAGCATCAAAAAGATGCAATAAAAGATAAAAACCCCTTGAAATTTCAAAAAAAGTCCTTATAATAGTAGTATGGTGTTATAAATACCATTGTTAGAGAACTTCAAAAGAGCTCGGATTTGGAACTTGGATTGGGCAACGCCGACATCAAGTGACCCCATTTCTTCAAAAGAGCTCGGTTCTCGAACATTAATGCAATGCTCATTAGAGGTTGCACATTATAAACTTGCTTAATAAAGGAGAAAACTATGACAAGTAAACAACTCGGAGACTTCGATGTCTTCAATTTCGGGAAAACCTTCCCATTCGCAATTGGGTTCGACAGAACTCTTCAACTACTAAACAACGCTGACGTTACACAAGGCAGCACAAACTATCCACCTTACAATATTGTAAAACACGATGCAGAAAATTTCAGTATCGAACTTGCAGTAGCTGGATTTAGTAAAGACCAAATAAGTATCACAAAAGAGAAAGCGGTTCTTGCTATTGAAGGTAAGTCAGACAAGGGTGAGGATGAGATGGTTTACATTCACAAAGGACTTGCATCTAGAAACTTTAAAAGAACGTTCACTTTGGCAGACGACATCAAAGTTGAATCTTCTGAGATGATAGATGGCATTCTATATGTATATCTTGCTAGGGAAATCCCCGAAGAAGATAAACCACAAACTATAGAAATATCCTAAAAACCCTCTTTACGATACGCCCTTTATATTGTATACTGGGTGTATCTTCTATATTATGTAGAAGCGATATAAAGGAGAAAACTATGTTAAATGTAGGTGATAAAATCCCTCAAGTGAATCTTCCGATTCAAGTCGATGGTGAATTCAGAACTTTGGATACACTTAAACAACTAGAGGGCAAAAGAGTAATTCTTTTTGCATTGCCGGGCGCATTTACTCCAACATGTTCTAACCAACAACTGCCAGGATTTGATTCCATGTTTGAACAGTTTGATGAGAAGGGCATTGAAGAGATTTATTGTTTGTCTGTTAACGACACTTTTGTTATGAACAGTTGGTTCGAAGCACAAGACGTACAGAGAGTTTATCCACTGCCTGATGGTAATGGTGAATTCACACAAGCAATGGGTGCCTCAGTGGAAAAAGGAAACGTAGGATTCGGTATCAGAAGTTGGAGATACGCCATGGTTGTAAACGATGGTGTTATTGAACAAATGTTTACCGAAGAAGGTCAAGATGATAACATCAACAACGACCCTTACGAAATATCAACTCCCGAGAACGTATTAGAGAATCTTTAATATGGAACTGAGCAGGGAAGATACCATATGGGTAGCGAGCAAGCTCGTTAACTATTTTGCAGACTTCGGTAGAATTGACGATTATTTTCGTGCAAGGAAAATCGAACGAGTAAAGGACTTACCTGCTCCGTTGTTCGGATTCGGTCTTGAGGATGACATGTTTCAAAACTATGACATGCATCCTCGGGACATGAATTTTGAGGTTACAACAATACCAAATGAAACATTTGATGCGATGTTAGAAAAGACTGCATCATTCTCGCCTGATGAATCGCCAGGCAAAACTATGAAACTCGTAGTTAAAGAGACCAATACGAACACTGTAGTGGGATTCATAAGATATGGTTCACCACTAATCAATTCAAAACCAAGAAACGATTACCTTGGTTCTACACCCGACTTAGATATATTCAACAAACGTGCAATCATGGGATTCAACATTGTCCCTATACAACCATTTGGATATAATTATCTTGGTGGTAAACTTCTTGCCGCTATCTGTTGTTCACACGAAACACGTAGAATGTTGAACGCTAAATATAACACAGAGTTCTGTTTATTTGAAACAACATCTTTATATGGTAACATCAAAGGTGCAAGTATGTACGATGGTATGAGACCATTCTTAAGATACAAGGGCGACACACAGAGTAAGTTTCTACTTACACTAGGTGAAGAACTATACTTTGAACTAAGAGATTGGTTCACTGATAGAAACGATGGAGAAGACTTGATACACAAAGGTGCTTCATCTCGTAAACTAAAAATGCAGACCAAGATGGTTAGTCTAGTAAAACAGAATTTAAAGAAACATGACTCCATAGGATATGAACACTTCTGTAAAGCAATTGAAAATGCAAGTGGTGTAACTACACAGAAAAGATTCTACATGTCAGAATGGGGATACACTAATACAAAAGATGTGTTGCTTGGTAAGACTGATAAACTAATCAAAGCAGAAAACTTTGATAGATTTGAGATGGATGGTATCCTCGCATGGTGGACAAAACATGCTAGTAAAAGATTTGATAATGTTATCAAACAAGGAAGAAAACGCACAGAGTTAGAAGTGTGGAATCAAAACACTATGAACAAAATAGATATTATAAGATGAGAATAGGATTCACATGTGGTGCATTTGACCTTCTTCATGCTGGTCATATTGTAATGTTAAAGGAAGCATCTGAGAACTGTGACCACTTAATTGTGGGATTACAAACAGACCCTTCAATCGACAGACAAGAAAAGAATCAACCATGTCAATCAGTATATGAAAGGTATATACAACTAAGAGCAGTCAAATACGTAGATGAAATTCTACCATATGACACCGAACAGAGTCTGTTAGACTTGATGCAGTCTACAGAGATTCATTTGAGGTTCGTAGGAGAAGACTACATAGGTGGAGATTTCACTGGAAAAGGAATGCATGAAATATATTATACAGATAGACAACATTCATTTTCCACAACCAATTTAAGGAACAAAGCGGGACTAGTATAACGGTCATTACGAGGGGTTACCAACTCTTAGATAACAGTTCGATTCTGTTGTCCCGCTCCAATATATTATGCTAGATAATTTTTATACAGAAAAGACATATCAAAAGACAATTAGGATATTAGTTTATCCTAATATCACATGGCAGAAGAATTTAGAACAAGATTCTTATGTACAAGTGTTAAAGAATATGATTCGTGAAACACAAAACGAACCGTTCTACTGGCATATCATATCACCAACCCATATCGATGGATTGACATTCGATAATACGGAACAGTATTTACTACCAGTTCCTACATATCCACCAGTAATGAGAGCACACTTTGATGTGGAATCAGTGAGGAGACTAGTGGGTCATGATAAAGATTTTGATATCATCATGTCACACTTGCCAGAACATACTCACCAGTTAGTAAATACAATTTACAACATGACACACCACACACCAAAGGTTATTGGTTACTCACATTGGTTTGACTTTGACCATATCGTTGCATGGCACAAAGGTACATTCAATCAGAATGCTACTGGTCTATTAGAGTACGATAGATGTTATATCAATACACAATGTCAGAAAGATATGGTATTGAATCAAGCAAGAGATACGTTCAATGAGAATACTGTATCTAAACTAGACAACATTCTAAAAGTTCAACACTTGGGTGTACACTTAGATGATATTGTTAGTGTGAATAACACCCCAACAAGAACTATAGTATTCAATCATAGATGCGAAAAGTACAAACACTTTGATGAGTTTATTGCTTTGATGGATGCATTGTGGGAACAGAGGCAAGACTTTAGTGTTTGGGCACCATTGTTTGATGGTAGTTTCAGTAAACCATATCTATCAAATGAAAAGTTTGATAAGAAAGGATATTACAAAAAACTAAATGAGTGTTACATGGGATTTGCACCTAAACAAAAGTATGGTGGTTGGAGTGTTGCTGCTACAGATGGAATGATGAATGGATGTCCATACATATTCTATGAGGGTGACTACTATCACGAATTACAGGATAACGCTGACTTCTTTACTACAGATGAGGAATCGCTCAAACTAATCAATGAGTATCTAGACGATATCGATTTAAGAAATGATAAAGCAACTCAAGCACAAGATTGGTTGAGAACGCATCTACTATACAGTGCAGAGATGGATAAGATGTGTGATGAAATTAAATCACTTCTATCAAAAGCAGTATGTTCACCTAAAGTAGATGAACTTGTGGAGTATGTAAAGGAACATAAATCAGTAACTAAGAAAGAATTATTTGATACTATGGGATGGGGAAGAGGAATTAAATGGACACCTTACAGACGTGCCTTGATGACACACCCAAACATATATGACACTACCAGTAGTGAATCCACATACAATTGGAGAGAGGAATGAGTCAACCATTATTTGACAATGATGTTTATTGTGTAGTAGACAATGAAAAGGCAGAATTAGCAGGTATCAAAATTCTACATGGAGAATATGAAGGGACGATATATTCGTATGGTAAGGTTGAATTTGAAGATGGCAAACCTAACATAAATTTCGAAAGAACATTTCACGTAGTCCCCGAAGGTAAAACTTTAGATGAACTAAATACCAACGAAGAATTAAATAAATTGATAGGTGATATCCTTGTGGAACTCATCTCTCATCAAATATCAAAGGAAGAAAATAATGAACAAAGAAGTATTGAAGGAGCAGATTAAGAGACACGAAGGAGAAGTCCTTGAAGTGTACGCTGATTCACTAGGATATTTAACACTAGGTGTTGGACATCTAATTAAAGAAGGTGATGCAGAACATGGACAACCTGCTGGAACTCCAGTGAGTCAAGAAACTGTTGATGCATACTATGAAGCAGACTTTGACAAACACGTAGAAGAAACTATCCATGTGTTTGAGTCAAAAGGTGGAGAAGATTTCTATGCACTACCCGAAGACATTCAACACGTTCTAGTTAACATGACATTCAACTTAGGTGGAACAAGATTCGGTAAGTTCAATAACATGTGGAAAGGTGTTGTTGCTTGTGACTGGGAAAAGGTTGCAGTCGAAATGGAAGACTCTAGATGGTTCGGACAAGTTGGAAGAAGGTCAGTAGAACTCCAACAAATGGTTCGAAACTGTGACTAAAGAAATCCTTGCAGTAAAATTAATCGGTGGTGAAGTTGTCATTGGATATGTCACTAAGAACCGATGGAAAAAGGAAATAGTTATACAAGAGGCACAAGAGTGTCTCATTACGTATGCTGAAGGTAGAGCAGAGGTAGAACTCGCACCTTGGAATCCATATGCTATGGACTATACGTTTAAGGTACCATTTCATGCTGTAGTTACTACATTCAAAGTGAGACCAAATTTAGAAATTAACTACAAGAAAAGTACAGGTAATATTAAGGAAAAATAATGACAGATTTATTAAGAGCATTAGAAAAGAAACTAGAGGGTGATGTTGCAGTTCACACTGCAAATGCTATGGTATACCAATCAAACCCAACAGGGATTGGTGAACACCCCGATATCGTTCAAGCATTAGAAATGGAAGTTGAAAAACTTGCTGATGCACAGGACAAACTCAAATCGGTAAAAGAACTTCTACACCCATCTAAAAAGACCCTTGTAGAATAGACATCTTTCTGTTATAATAACCACATGGATTATTATACAAACGTATGTCGTACACGTGACAAGATTCTCGTTCGAGGATATCAAGGTAACAAACAAGTCAAGCACAAGATTGACTACAGACCCAAACACTACATTCCATCTAAGAAAGGCGAGACACCGTTTCGTTCACTAGATGACAGACCACTTGAAGTTGTAGAACTCAACTCAATGGGTGGTGCAAGAAAGTTCCGTGAGAAATATGATGGGACTGCTGGATTTGAAATCCATGGATATGACAGATATATCTACACATATATCGCAGAGAAATTCCATGGAGACATAGAGTTCAATTCAAAGAACATCAAAGCAGCGGTACTTGATATTGAGTGTGAGTGTGAAGACGGATTCCCCGAACCAAGATATGCCCAAGAAAAGATAAACGCAATTACAATCAAACCGATTGGTAAACCAGCACATGTATTTGGAATAGGTGACTGGAATCACGGTAAAGATTATGTGTATTATCCTTGTAGAGATGAAGCACATCTCATGACTGAGTTCATGAAGTATTGGAGAACAGAAAACTTTGATATTATCACAGGTTGGAATGTAAACTCATTCGATATTACATATATTTGTAACAGAATTGATAGACTCTTCGGCGAAGGAGAACACAAGAAGTTATCTCCATGGGGTATGAGTGATGTGAGAGAGTTCACCACCATGGGTTATCAAAAACAAATGATTTTTACACTCTATGGTGTTAATGTTCTTGACTATCTCGAACTATATCGTAAACACACATTCGTCAATCAAGCATCATACAAACTAGACCATATTGCTGAGGTAGAACTAGGTAAGAAGAAACTAGACTATTCAGAACATGGGTCATTACATACACTATACAAACAGGACTATCCAAAGTTCTTGGAGTATAATGTGATGGACGTTCTTCTCGTTGAAGAACTAGATGACAAACTTGGATTCATCGAACTTACAGAGACGATGGCATACAATGCTAAGTGCAATTATGCAGATGTATTTGGTATGGTTAAGTATTGGGAAACAATCATATACAACTTCTTAAAAGAACAGAAGATACAAACACCACCACAACAATTGAGAAGAAATGGTGACAAAATCAAGCCGATCGCTGGTGCATATGTAAAAGAACCACAGGTTGGTGGTCACAATTGGGTCATGTCTTTTGATTTAAATTCACTATATCCTCACTTGATTATGCAGTTTAACATTTCACCCGAAAAGATGGTGAATGGTATGAGACAGGATGTTAACGTAGATAAAATGTTAAACAAAGAGTGTAACCTAAATGAAGTGTATAAATTAGGACACACTGTTACGCCAAACGGAGTAATGTTCAAGAGAGATAAACAAGGATTCCTTCCCGAACTTATGGAAAAGTTCTATGATGAACGTAAGGCATGGAAGAAGAAGATGATTGGATATCAGAAAGAACTTGAAACTGTTTCTGATAATGTACAACGTAAAGAATTAGAAACAAAAATCAAACATGCATACAACAATCAACAGGTCAGAAAGATTGCACTCAACTCTGCTTATGGTGCTCTTGCTAATCAATACTTTGCATTCTTTTCTATCGACCTCGCAGAGGCGATTACTATGTCGGGTCAGTTGGCCATCAAATGGGCAGAGAAAACCATCAACGATTATCTAAACGAAGTTTTAAAGACTAAAAAAGATTATGTTATCGCAATGGATACAGACTCGGTCTATATCACAATGGATGCATTGGTACAACAAGTACTACCCGATGCATCTAAAGAAGAGGTTGTTGATTTTTTATGTAAAGCTGAAGTTCAACTAGAGAATATCCTAGAAAAGGGATTCATTGACTTTGCAAAATACACGAATGCATTCCAACAGAAGATGGAGATGGGACGTGAGGCGATTGCAGACAGAGGTATATGGACTGCTAAGAAACGCTACATACTTAACGTTCATGACATGGAAGGTGTGCGGTTTGCTAAACCTAAACTTAAACTCATGGGTATTGAGACTGCAAAGTCCAGTACACCACAATGGGTAAGAACCCGTCTTGAAGAGGCGATTAAGATTGTCATGCAAGGTGATGAGGAACAATTATGGGATTACGTAGAAACTGCACGTAAGGAATTCAGAGAGTTACCACCCGAGAAAGTATCATTCCCTAGAGGTTGCAACAACCTTGCTCAATATAGTAACATGAACACTGTTTACACTAAGGGAACACCAATACATGTCCGTGGTGCTTTACTATTCAATCACCACCTAAAGAATAAGAATTTAGATAGACGCTACGAGACAATCAAGGAAGGTGACAAGATTCTTTTCTCATATCTTACACTACCAAATGTGTTTAATGAGAATGTGATATCTTATGTTGGTACACTTCCAAAAGAGTTTGACTTACACAGGTTCATAGACTATGACATGCAGTTCAACAAATCATTCTTAGAACCTCTAAGAAATATTGCAGAACGTATCGGATGGCATACAGAACCTGTTGCATCTTTGGATAGTTTCTTTTCATGAAAACCCATATCATAACAATAATGGACTTGTACGAGAGTGTGGAGTCTGCTATTACGTGTGCAAACACATGTGCATTACATGGTGTCACTGCACAACTCTTTCCTGCTACAACGCCAGACGATGACCCACATGAAATTATTGAAACAATACTTGGAAGAAAGATAAGCACAAATGTTTTACAAATGGAACCAAGACCCGAAAGAGTATTATCATGTCTTGCATCTCAAATGAGATTGTGGAATTCGTGTGTTGAAGTCGATGAAGATTTTCTAATACTAGAACACGATGCAAGAATGATTACACCCTTGCCTGATATAGAAGTAGATGGGGTTATCAGTCTTGGTAAACCATCTTGGAACAAAGAATTGGCAGACAGTCTAGAGTGGGAAGATGGACTGAACGTCATGACAAATACGAACAGACCATTTCTTGGTAACCATGCAATCATGATGAGTCCTACAGGTGCAAAACAAATACTAGATAAAATGAGAAACCCCGAATTTAGATGGTTGCGCCCAGCAGATATGATGATGACACCTGCTATGATGGGAGAAGGATTGTTGAAAGAGTATTATCCATTTCCATTCGATGTACAGGAGACATTTACAACTGTACAGAGTGGTAAAAGTATTGGTGTTAAAAATTATGTGCCAGTAGATTATAAGGTATTATGAAAAACTTTTTAAAGACATTTGTAATCACACTCAAAAACAATATACGTTCTATCGAATCTTCTAATAAAACTATATACAGTGCATTGAAACATGGAATGGTAGATGTGCAAAAGTTTACTGCAACGGAACCATCCGATTGGAAGATAGTATTGAGTAATGGAAATAATACCACATTCAATGAGTATCCAAATCCCGATGCTGTTGGTGCTTGTTTTGCATCCCACTATAGATTATGGAAACATTGTGTTCATCTCAACGAACCTATTCTTATTTTAGAACATGATGCTTTATTTGTGGATTCACTTCCTTCATTATCTCAAGAAGAATGGGAGTGTATTACTTTCGGCAGACCATCATATATTAAGATGTCAGAAGTCGACCATACTAGTATACCACAAAACGGGCTGAGTGAACTGAAAACTCCACATATGCTCGGACACCATGCATATGCATTAACACCCAAGTCTGCTAAAGAATTTATAAGAGATGTACAGAGTGGAGAAAGACCACTAGAACCAAATGATTTGTGGATGACTAAAGAACACTACCCACACTTACTAGAGTATTACCCGTTCCCTATCATAGCAGACACAGAGTTCAGTACAGTACAGGGTGTCCCAACAAATGAAAGATTAGTCTCAGAGTATAACAAACAACCGACCATGGAACAATTTAGATTTATAAAGAAATATTATCCACAGTGTTTTGACCGTCAATCTTTAGAATTTATAAAACCATAAATATGAACATGTATCAATATAATGTAAAAATTTCTAAAGTGGTAGACGGAGATACGGTGGACGTGGACATCGATTTAGGATTCAGTACGGTTCTTAAAAAACAAAGAGTACGTATGATGGGCATCGACACGCCTGAAAGCCGCACAAGAGATTTAGTAGAAAAAAAATTCGGAAAAGCTGCAAAAGCACATCTGAAGGGTATATTAGATGCAAAACAAATTACCTTAGTGTCACATGACAAAGGAAAGTTCGGAAGAATTCTTGGAGAACTTTTTGTCAATGGTGAAGAAATATCAGTGAATCAGAGAATGATTAACGACCACCATGCTGTGCCTTATACTGGGGATAATAAAGACTTAGTAGAGGACATGCATCTCAACAACCGAAAGGTTTTGTTGGAGAACGGCACAGTTGAACTATGACAATATCAATTATGGACATCGTATACATAGTCGCAATTAGCGGAATTGTTGGTGCTCTATATATGATTGAGGCTCAAATCAAATCAATTAAAATCATGATGGAAGAACACATAAAGTTCGATGAAAAAAAATCCATGCAATGTGACCTCGCAAAAAAGAATACCAAAAACGCCCAAAAAACCACTTGACCTAAACTCACTTCTATTCTATAATGGTTATACATTATGAGAGGTGTATAAATTATGAGTTTTTTAAAAGATTTAGTAAAAGCATCGGGTAACGAATATGCAAATATCGTTGCAGACGGTGTTGCAGCTGGAGATGTAGATTCCTTTGTTGACACAGGAAGTTATATCTTCAATGCACTATTAAGTGGTTCACTATACGGTGGACTTCCTTCAAACAAGATTACGGCAATCGCTGGTGAATCCGCAACTGGTAAAACATTCTTTGCATTAGGAATGGTTAAACAGTTTTTGGAAGACAACAAAGATGCCGCTGTAATCTACTTCGAATCTGAATCCGCAATATCAAGAGATATGATTGAGGACAGAGGTATCGACTCTAACAGAGTTGTTATCGTACCTGTTGTCACAGTGCAAGAATTCAGAAACCAAGCAATCAGTATACTTGATAAGTATGCAGAGACCCCCGCCGACAAACGTCCGCCAATGATGTTTTGTTTAGATTCACTTGGTATGTTATCAACAACCAAAGAAATTGAAGACACTGCAGATGGTAAAGAGACTAAAGACATGACTCGTGCCCAAATTACTAAGGGTGCATTTAGAGTCTTGACACTTAAACTTGGACGTGTAGGAGTTCCTATGATTGTTACTAATCACACATATGATGTGATTGGTTCTATGTTCCCACAGAAAGAAATGGGTGGTGGTAGTGGTCTTAAATATGCCGCTTCATCAATCATCTATCTTTCAAAACGTAAAGAAAAAGAAGGTACCGAAATCATTGGTAATATCATTCACTGTAAGAACGCTAAGTCAAGATTGACTGTAGAGAACAAAGTGGTGGATGTGAGATTATCATACGACAAGGGACTGGACAGGTACTATGGTCTTTTAGACATGGCACTTGCAAGTGGTGTTTTTGAGAAATCATCTACTAGAGTTAAGTTACCAAATGGTAAGACTGAGTTCGGTAAGACAATAAACAATAACCCCGAAAAATACTTCACACCCGATGTGATGGAACGATTAGAACAGGTAGCAAATGGACTCTTTAAATATGGACAAAACGAGATTAGAAACAACGATTCTGAAGAATCTGATACTCAGTGATGAATATTCACGGAAGGTGCTTCCTTTTGTAAAGGAAGAGTACTTCTCGGAACCCGATGAACAAGTTGTATATAAAGAAGTAGTTTCCTACTTTGAAAAATACAACAAATCCCCAACGGTTGAAGCACTTCTCATCAATCTAGACAACAACACATCTCTATCAGATGGTGTGTTGAAACAGTCTAAATCAATCGTAAAAGATTTTACATCTTCAGACACATCCGCCAGTGAGTGGTTAGTAGACGAAACAGAGAAATGGTGCAAGGATAGAGCAATCTATATTGCAGTCATGAACTCTATTGATGTATTGGATGAAAAGAATCAACGGTCACGAGGAGAAATACCCGAGTTACTTAAGGATGCACTTTCCGTGTCTTTTGACACAAATATTGGTCACGACCAAATTGAAGATTCAGATAGAAGATTTGAGTTTTATCATACGGAAGAAGAGAAGATTCCGTTTGACTTAGAATACTTCAACAAGATTACCAAAGGTGGTCTTCCTAACAAGACACTTAACATTTGTCTTGCTGGTACTGGTGTCGGTAAGTCATTGTTCATGTGTCATATGGCCGCTGCTGGTCTTATGATGAACAAGAATGTATTATACATTACACTTGAGATGTCAGAAGAAAGGATTGCAGAAAGAATCGATGCAAATGTCATGAACATACCCATGAAAGATTTGCCCGATTTATCTAAGAAAATGTTTGATAAGAAGGTAGACAAAGTAAGAAGTAAAACACAAGGGAAATTAATCATCAAAGAATATCCTACTGCATCAGCACATGTAGGACACTTCAGACACCTATTACAGGAACTAGAACTGAAGAAAGATTTCAAACCCGATATGATTTTTATCGATTACCTTAACATCTGTGCCAGTGCAAGGGTAAAACCTGGCGCTGGTGCAAACTCTTATACACTAGTAAAGAGTATTGCAGAAGAACTAAGAGGACTTGCAGTGGAGTTTGATGTGCCAATCATGAGTGCAACACAGACAACACGTAGTGGTTATGGAAACAGTGACATTGAGTTGACTGATACATCCGAATCCTTTGGTCTACCTGCTACTGCAGACTTTATGTTTGCACTGATTACATCCGATGAACTAGAAGAACTAGACCAGTTGGTTGTAAAACAATTGAAGAATAGATACAATGACCCAACCGTATTTAAAAGGTTTGTGATTGGTATCGATAGAAGTCGTATGAAACTCTATGATTGTGAACAGGAAGCACAAACAGACTTACATGATGGAGAACAATTGATAGACGATAGTATTCCTGTTGCAGACAGAGGAAGGAGTGAAAAATTTAACGACTTTAAGTTTTAGATGCATAAATAGATATATATTATGAATAAGTCCTTAGACCCTAATGAAGTAATCACAACGTTACAAAAGCGTATTGAGATTAAAAAACAACTCAGAAAATCGGGTGAGTTACCCCCATCTGAAGTAAAGAAGTTAACTAAAAAGAAAAATGATTTAGATGAAAAACTAAAATCAAAACCCCTTGCTAAGATTTAAAATGCTATAAATAACATTATAGTTTAGGAGAAACCATGCCGTATACAACAGAACAAATCGCTGACCAAGAAAAAGTCGTACTAGATTTAGACGAAAAAATTAAATGGATTAATGACACAAGTCATCATTTTACTGGTGGACGTGTATGTCCTCAAACCGATAGTGCAATGACAAGAACTCAATTTTGGGCTGCTTGGAGAACTGCGAATCCAAATGCTGTTACAGCAAATCCAGTTTATGGAACTGTACCTGAAGGTAGTCCAAATGAAGGTACATGGACAATCCTAAGTACCGATACCAGTGCTGCCAACTCAACAATCATGTGGGACTATTGGCAACATGATATGGTTTATGATATTGGTTACGAACAAGCAGATTGGTCATCAACAGTCACAAGTTTACAGACTGATTTGACCGATGCACAGACTTTGCTAACCACAATGCAAAACGACCCAGCATAAAAAACACCTAAATAGTAGACGAACACACATTAAAGGTGTATAATCTACTATTATGGCAGCGAAAAACTTACATTTAGAACACTTAGAAGACGAAATCATCAATCAAGGTATTGATGGTGGTCGTGGTGCGATTAATTTTCTTCAAGGTCTTAGAGACATGATGAAAGGTAACCAAAATTCTAGAGTGAATATGACTGTGAAATGGGATGGTGCTCCAGCAATCTTTGTTGGGAAACATCCCGAAGACGGCAGATTCTTTGTCGCAAAGAAATCACTATTCAATAAAGAACCTCTCTTTTATACTTCAGAACAAGAAATTAAAGACGCTAAAGAACTATCTCCTAATCTGAAGGAAAAGTTCTTGACATCATTTCAATGCTTATCTAAACTATCCTTTACTGATATCTTACAGGGTGACTTGATGTACACTAATGATAAGAAGATGACTAAAATGGATGGTAAATCATTTATCACATTCCAACCAAACACAATCATGTATGCAGTAGATGTAGAATCAAAACTTGGTAAAGAAATTGCCAGTTCTAAGATGGGTATAGTGTTTCACACTACTTACACTGGTTCTACTATTGACGGATTATCTGCCTCCTTTGGTGCAAAACTACCAAGTGGAAGTAGTAGTGATGTGTGGATGGATGATGCAACATATAAGGATGTGAGTGGTAACAGTAGTATGACTGCAAAAGAAACCCTTGCATTAACTAGAGAGTTGACTGCAGTGGGTAAAGCATTCCACGGTATCACTAAGAAAGATTTGCAGAAGTTTAAGCAGATACAAGACACTATCGCAAAGAAAGGCGTAGGTGCATCCTACAAAACATATTGTAACGCACAAATCAGGGCGGGTTCATACAAACCAACATACAACGGATACATGAAACACTTCGAAAACTACTGGAGAGATATGGTAGTTGGTAAAGTGAAGATGGAGAAGACAAAACAAATCAAGCGAGAGATTGGTGAACAACTCTACGCTGAGTTACGGTCACTAAATAAATTCATAACAAACTTGACGAAGTTTATGGAACACTTGGTCATTGCAAAACAGATTATAATTGTTGCACTAAATAGAGTAAAGAGTATAGGAACATTCAAAAGAACCGATAGAGGGTTCGAGGCGGTCAACCCCGAGGGTTATGTTGCAATTGATAGGACTGGAAGTGCAGTAAAACTCGTTGACAGAATGGAGTTTGCATACAATAACTTCACTGCAATGAAGGCATGGGACAAGTAATGAAATCATTTAAAGAGTTTGCATTACCAAAGTATCCTGCTCAAACAGATATCAAGTTTAAAGATGATGACTGGGTAGTGGGTGACCCCGACCCCGAAAAAGCATTCGAATACGACACTTCAAAAGATGGTTATGAAAACATGGATAAAATGGATGACATGGTAGACCAAGACCGAGAGAAAATGAAATGAAAAAGACATTCGGAAAATTTCTAACCGAGGCAAAAGACAAAGGTGCTGTATTCACTTTCGGTAGATTCAATCCACCAACAACTGGTCACGAGAAACTAGTAAAAAAACTCGCAAGTCAAAAATCATTTGGCGATGTACTTTTATTCTCATCACACTCAAATGACAAAGTAAAGAACCCGCTGTCACACAAAGATAAAGTTAAGTATCTAAAAGCATTCTTCGGTAAAGATGTGAATGTAATTGACGCTGATGTCAAACAGATTTTTCAAATCCTAACATACCTATATGATAAGAACTACCGAAAAATTCGGATGATAGTAGGGTCAGATAGAGTTAGAGAGTTTGAGAATATTATCAATAAGTATAATAGTGTAAAGGGGAGACACGGTTTCTACAAGTTTGATGAAATACAGATTGTATCTGCTGGAGAAAGAGACCCCGATTCAGATGACGTAAGTGGAATGAGTGCAAGTAAAATGAGAGCATTTGCAGAGAAGGGAGACTTTGAATCATTTAAGGAAGGTGTCCCCACAAAAGGCAAAAGACTTGCAGACAAATTGTACAAAGACATTCGTAAAGGAATGGGTATTGCAGAAGGTACACTACCACACTACATGATGGAAGATTTGATTACAGAGGGAGTATATGACCCAGGCACGTTCAAAGCAGTTTTCTTTTCAGGTGGGCCAGGAAGTGGTAAGTCAACAGTAGTCGATGCACTTTCACTAAAAGCACTTGGTCTTAAACTAGTCAACACAGATAA
>Ga0213868_10000697_pt1 | contig 32267 bp, 26 predicted proteins | sample PICome_9_FD_160087 | JGI IMG/M metagenome (GOLD analysis project Ga0213868, IMG submission 160087) | Coastal seawater microbial communities near Pivers Island, North Carolina, United States - PICO127 | ecosystem: Environmental > Aquatic > Marine > Coastal | place: USA: North Carolina... | reverse complement strand
CAGGCGCATAAATCGGGAAAGGATATGCCGCAGGCTTGCGCTTGCTCTGGGGCCAGCGATGTTGCGGTCATGCCCGGTTGGGTGTTGGTCTCAAGCAAGATCAGCCCGGCCGCGCCCTTGCTCTCATCCCAGCGAAAATCCGTGCGGCTGACACCGCGACACCCCAGCGCACGATGCGCCATCACAGCATAGCGCATGCACAAATCGAAAATCTCTTGCGGGATATCCGCCGGCACCACATGGGAGGACCCGCCCTCTTTGTACTTTGCGTCATAATCATACCAGCCGGTGGTGATGATATCGGTGACCGTCAGCGCACGGTCCCCCATCACTGTCGTCGTCAGCTCGCGGCCCGGCGCATAAGCTTCAACCATGACCTCATCCGGCATCTGGTCATCCAGTTGCGGCGGGCCGTTGTTTTCGGCCGCCACCAGGTAAACCCCCACCGAAGACCCTTCGTTGTTGGGCTTCACCACATAGGGCGGCGGCATCACATGGGCCTTTCGGACATCTGATGCCTTGGCAATCACACTGTCGACCACGGGCAACCCATGGGCGCGATAGACGTCCTTGCTGCGCTGCTTGTCCATGGCCAGCGCCGAGGACAGGACACCCGAATGCGTATAGGGCAAACGCATCCACTCAAGCATGCCCTGAACGCAGCCATCTTCGCCCCAGCGCCCATGCAGGCAGTTGAGAACGACATCAGGTTTCAGATGATCCAGAACAACAAAAAGGTCGGGGCCTGCATCGACCTCAACCACATCATATTGTTTTTCCCGCAATGCAGCAGCACAGGCGCGCCCGGTATCCAAAGAGACCTCACGCTCTGCGGAGGGCCCGCCCATCAATACTGCAACTGTCGGGGTTTGCCTGCTCGACGTACCCACCGCTTTGCCTTTGTTCTGAGCCTTTTGCGGCCCTTAATTATTGGTCTTTGCCGTTTTCCGGCTTTGCCTCAACGCCCAGGGGATCCAACGGATCACCCAGCCGCATTATTTCCCACTCTAGCGTTATACCTAAGGTATCGTAAACCTTTTTTCGCACCTCTTCACCCAATCCTTCCAGATCAGCAGCAGTCGCGTCACCGGTATTGATCAAGAAGTTGGAATGCATGGGCGACATCTGTGCGCCGCCTCTTGTGGCACCGCGCATTCCGGCGTCATCAATCACCTTCCATGCCTTGAGATCATGCACATCATCCGCACGCCCCGTAGAAGAGAAACCAGCGGGGTTTCGAAAGGTGCTTCCGGCGCTGCGGTCCTTGGTCGGCTGGGTCTCATCGCGCTTGCGCAATTGCTCTTCCATCCGTTGATGCAGGACCTCCGGTTGCCCCTGCGGCGGGGCGAAACTGGCCGACACCAATACCGCCCCCTCGGCCAGATCGCTTTGGCGGTAGCGGAAATTCAAATCATCCGGGCCCAAAGTGACAAGACGGCCATCGCGCAGCACCACCTGTGCGGACACGAAATGATCCGCGGTATAGCTGCCGTAGCAGCCCGCATTCATCCGGACCGCGCCGCCGATACTGCCCGGAATCGTGCGCAAAAAGGTCAGGTCAAGCCCCGCATCCGCCGCCCTGCGCGCCACATGCGCATCCAGTGCCGCAGCACCCGCTGTCACGCGGCCCTGCCCGATCTCGATCCCGTTGAACCCGCGTCCCAGCCGGATCACCACCGCACGCAGCCCCCCGTCCCGTATGATCAGGTTGGAGCCCACGCCCATCGGGAAAACCGCCACATCCTTGGGCAAATCGCGCATGAAATCGCGTAGATCATCCAGATCTGCCGGCTGGAACAACACATCCGCAGGCCCCCCCACACGCAGCCAGGTCAATGCGCTCAGCAGCTTGTTGGGGGTCAATGCGCCACGGGTCTGGGGAAGTGAAATCTCTGTCATACCTGCCGCGTAAAGCGAAACGGGCCCTGCGTCAAACGTCAGTTTCCGTCACGCGGCTGTCCAGCCATGCGCGCCTGATCCGGCCCGCAAACCACCCGATGCACCCCGCACAAAGCCCATAGACCAAGGCCGCCGCTTGGGCGATCATGACATTGACCTCAAAGGGATCGGCCCGCAAACCCCAGACCATCCAGCCCAGGTTCAGCAAAAGCCCCACCAGCAAAACCACGACAAAACGTCCCGGCCTGCGGACGTATCCACAATGCGCACAGGCCAGCATCCATGTCACCAGCACCGCGATCAGAACATAGACCGTCCCGCTCACTCTGCCGGCCCTGTGCTATGCCTCAAGCTTTGCCTGATCCAGCGCGCCAGATACATCACCGGCCAACGCAGGATCGAACAGCCCCCCGCCAGCACCAAAAGCGCGATCCAAGGGCCATGTTGCAGCGTGACATAGCCCAGCAAAGGTATGCCAACGGCGATCAGAACATAGGCATTGCGCCAATGCTGATCCTTGCTGGGCATCATCGCCAGGATATTGGCCACGACGGCCCACAAACAGGCAAGTGTCAAAGACAAGCTCATTCAAAGCCCTCCACCTGCAGCGCGCCGCGGCACTTTCGATCATGCCGCCTTGGCACCATCAAGCCGCCGCACCCTTCATGGCCGCAAGCTTGTCAGGCAATCCGTTGGCCCAGGCGCTGATCGTACCGGCCCCCAGACAGACCACCATATCGCCCGGCCCGGCCTGTTCCCGGACCAGCCGCGCCAGATCGTCCTCGCTGGTGACAGCGCGGGCATGGCGATGCCCGTGGCGGATCAGCCCCGCCACCAGATCATCGCGGGATGCGCCTGCGATGGGCTCCTCTCCGGCTGAAAAAACCTCGGCGATGCCCACGACATCCGCGTCGTTAAAGCAGGCGCAGAATTCATCGAAATGATGGCTCAGGCGCGTATAACGATGCGGTTGATGCACGGCGATCACACGCCCTTCGGTGGCCTGACGTGCAGCTTTCAGCACGGCGGCAATCTCAACAGGGTGGTGGCCGTAATCATCAATGATCGTGACGCCATCAACTTCGCCAACCTTGGTAAAGCGTCGGTTCACCCCACCAAACGCCGCCAAAGCGGTGCGGATTTCATCCAGTTTCATCCCCAGATGCCGCGCCACCGCCACTGCCGCCAGCGCGTTTGAGACATTGTGATCCCCCGGCATCGGCAGGCTGCACCCTTCGATGACCTTGTCCTCGGACTGCAGATGAATGTCGAACAGCGCCACGCCGTTCTTGTAATGCAGGTTGCGCGCCCGCACGTCCGCCTGCGCGTTAAAGCCATATGTGACGACGCGCCGGTCGGTAATCTTGCCCACCAGCTTTTGCACTTCTTCATGATCAATGCAGCAGACCGCCAGACCGTAGAACGGAATGTTCGACACGAAATCCAAGAACCCCTGCCGCAGCGTGTCAAAATCACCCCAATGTTCCATATGTTCGGGGTCGATATTGGTCACGATGGCAATGGTCGCGGGCAGGCGGTTAAAGGTGCCGTCGCTCTCATCGGCCTCAACCACCATCCATTCGCCCTGCCCCATGCGCGCGTTGGAGCCATAGGCGTGAATGATCCCGCCGTTCACCACCGTGGGGTCAATGCCGCCCGCCACCAACAGTTCGGCCACCAGCGTGGTGGTCGTGGTCTTGCCATGGGTGCCGGCCACCGCGATGTTGGATTTCAGCCGCATCAATTCGGCCAGCATCTCTGCCCGGCGCACAATCGGCAGCCCCGCCAGACGCGCCGCGTCCAGCTCGGCATTGCCCGGCTTGATCGCAGATGAAATCACGATCACTGCGGCACCTTCGATATTCCCGGCCTGCTGTCCTTCGAATATCGTGGCCCCCAACCCCTTGAGCCGGTCGGTGATCTTGCTGGCCTTCAAATCAGAGCCCTGCACCCGGTAGCCATGGTTCAACAAGACCTCGGCGATGCCCGACATGCCAATGCCGCCAATACCCACAAAATGGATCGGCCCCACATCGGTAGGCAATTTGGTTGCGGCTGCGTTCATTTGCTTTTTCCTTGTTCTGCGAGGGCTTCCACCATCCCTGCCAAAGTCTCTGCGGCGTCCGGCTTGCTGACCGACAGCGCGGCATTCGACATCTGTATCGCAGCCGTTGGATGGGTCAGGATCATTTCAATCTGCTGTGCCATGCTTTCGGGGTTGGCCATGTCCTCTGGTACCAGGATGGCGGCACCTGCCTCCACCAGACCGCGTGCATTTGCGCTTTGGTGATCCCCTGTTGCGGCCGCAAAAGGGATCAGCACCGATGGCCGCCCGATCACCGAAATATCGGCCACCGAAGACGCGCCAGAGCGGCTGATCACCAGCTGCGCCTCTGACATACGGCGCGGTACATCGTTGAAAAACGGCTGGACATCCGCCGAAATGCCGTGCTCTGCGTAATAGTTGGCAACCCTTTCGGCATCCTCTTCGCGGGCCTGATGGCTGACGCGGATGTTGCGCAACAGCGCCATCGGCAAACCCGCAATGGCCGGTGGCACCACATCCGACAGGATACGCGCCCCTTGCGATCCCCCCATGATCAGCAGTTCCATCGGGTAATCCCCCGGCGCGATATAGCCCGCACCGGCCCGGTCCAGCACAGCCGCCCGCACCGGATTGCCGACATGCACCGCCTCGACGCCCTCAGGCAGCTTGGTCGGCCATGTGCCGCAAGCCACGGCATCAACACGTTTTGCAAACAGCTCGTTCACCCGACCCAAAACGCCGTTTTGCTCATGGATCATTCGGGGCCGCCGCAACAGCGTTGCCGCCGCCAGCGCGGGGATCGACGGATAACCTCCAAAACCCACAACCACCGCTGGCTTGTCCAAGACCATCCGCCACGCGGCACCCAGGACGCCTGCCGCGATACGCAGCGGCACCAGCGCCTTGGCCAGCACACCGCCACGCGCAAAGGTGGCGGCACTGACCTGGACAATCTCAACCGCCTCGGGAAATGCGCCGGTATAGCGTGCTCCGCGCGCATCCGTAGACAGACGCACCCGCCAGCCCCGCGCCAGCATCACTTCTGCCAGCGCCTGGGCGGGAAACATATGGCCACCCGTGCCACCCGCCGCAATGATGAGCAAAGGTGCCTTCACCGCAACCGCCCCCGGCCCAGCAGGTCCGAAATCTCGCCCTGCGGCCGTGTCCGGGTAAAGGCCAACAGCATTCCCACGGCAATGCCAGAGGCAATCACCGAAGACCCGCCATAGCTGACGAAGGGCAAAGTCATTCCTTTTGCTGGCAACAAACGCACCGCAACCCCCATGTTGATCATCGCCTGTACGCCAAACATACAGGCCAAACCGGTCCCTGCCAAACGAATGAACGGGTCCCTTTCACGTACCAGCCGCAACAGCGACCGCACAACGACGCCCGAATAAAGCGCGATGATGCAAAGCACCAGCACCAGACCGTATTCCTCTGCGGCAACGGCAATGATAAAATCGGTATGCGCATCGGGCAAAGACCATTTCACCTGCCCCTCGCCCACGCCGACCCCAAACAATCCACCCTCACGGATGGCATCGGTCGCATAGCCCAATTGCGTCGTCGGATCGACATCGGGGCTCAGAAACCCGTCGATACGACGGGCAAAATGTTCTGAATTAGCATAGGCCACGGTACCTGCAATCACCACCATCGCGGCCATGCAAACCAGCAGAACCATCGGGGCCCCGGCCACGAAATACATCACGCCCCAGCCAAACAACACCAGACAGGCCTGACCGAAATCAGGCTGCAGCGCCAGCATCAAGACAATCGAGATGCACAGCGCAAAAGACCACACCTTGCCCGGAGGACCGTTAATCTCAAGCGAGGCGGCCATAAGCCAAGCGGTGGCGACGACAAACCCCGGCTTCAGGAATTCGGAAGGCTGGATGCTTGCAAAGCCCAGTGAATACCACCGCGTCGCCCCCTTGCCGAAATCCGTGCCCAGAAACGGCAGCAACGCCAGCGCGATAAACGCCAGCACAAAGCCAATCACCGCAAGCCGTCGCACCAGCAACGGCGACATCATCGAGGTGATCACCATGGCGGCAATGGCCAGCCCGCCAAAAAACGCCTGCCTCTGAACATAGTGAAATGGATCAAACCCGTTGCGCTCTGCCAGCGGAACAGAGGCCGCAAGGCCCAACAGCAACCCCACCCCGAACAGCATCAGAACGCACGAAAGCGTCCAGCGGTCCACGGTTCGCCACCATTTTGGAAGTATCGGTTCACCGTCCTGTATCCGAACGGTGCCATGCGCCATTGCTGTCATGACTATCTGCCTTACACTGCCTCATCTGCCCCGAAGGGTGTCCCATTATTGGGATCTACAGCCGCATCTTAGACCGGTTTGGCGCAACAGGCTAGGGCTTTTCATGCGCCCCGCGGTCGCCTTTGCCCCGCGACAGGCCCGCCCGCGCGCGCGCCTCATGCAGGCTACCATGCGGCCCGCCTTGCACGGCAACTTGACCCGCCCGCCGGATCGGTGCAAGCCGCACCCATGCAGTTTGACACAGTGATCATAGGGGCCGGTGCCGCCGGCATGATGTGCGCCGCCCACGCAGGCGGGCGCGTGCTGGTGGTGGACCACGCCAAAGCACCGGGCGAAAAGATCCGCATCTCGGGCGGCGGGCGGTGCAATTTCACCAATATGCACTGCGCCCCCGACAGCTTCCTGTCCCGCAACCCGCATTTCGCCAAATCCGCATTGGCCCGCTATACGCAATGGGACTTCATCGAACTGGTGGACCGCCACGGCATCAAATGGCACGAAAAGACGCTGGGCCAGCTGTTTTGCGACACATCGGCCAAAGAAATCATCGCCATGCTGCGTCAGCTGATGGCACAGGCCGGTGTCGACCTGCGCCTGCACAGCACGGCACATGGCATCCAAAAACACACCGATCACTTCAGCCTCACGCTGCAAGAGCCTGACAAGGCAACAAAAATAACCTGCCGAAACCTTGTTATCGCAACGGGTGGTAAATCCATCCCCAAGATGGGGGCAACCGGGTTTGCCTATGACATCGCGCGGCAATTCGACATTCCCGTGACCGAAACCCGCCCCGCCCTTGTGCCCTTCACCTTTGCCGAAGGCCGCTTTGCCGAAATTTCGGGGGTCGCCACCCCGGCACGGGTCACCGCCGGTACCGCCACTTTCGAAGAAGCGCTGCTCTTCACCCATCGCGGCCTGTCCGGCCCCGCAGTCCTGCAGGCCTCGTCCTACTGGGACGAAGGCGCGCCAATCACCGTCAATCTGACGCCCGCCGCTGATCTGCTCGAAAAACTGCGGGCCCAGCGCCAGACCTCGGGCCGCAAGAATCTGACCACCGAACTGGCGCATCACCTGCCTGCGCGGCTGGTGGATCATCTGTCCAGCCAAATGGACCTTTCGGGCAATCTGGCCGATTGGTCCGATGCCCGCCTGACCGCGCTTACCGACACGCTTGCCGCCTGGCAGCTGCACCCCTCGGGCACCGAAGGTTACCGCACCGCCGAAGTCACCCTGGGCGGCGTCGACACCGATGCGCTGTCATCGCGCAGCATGATGGCCAAAGAGGTCGCGGGCCTCTATTTCATCGGCGAAGCGGTGGATGTCACGGGCTGGCTGGGCGGCTATAACTTCCAATGGGCCTGGTCCTCGGCCATGGCCGCCGCCCGCGCCATCACGGGGCCGCAATAACCTTTGCCACCTGTGCGGCAAAATCCTCACCGCGCCGTTCGAAATTGTCATATTGATCAAAACTGGCCGCCGCCGGGGCCAGCAGCACCACATCGCCCGGCTCTGCCTCTGCCGCCGCCTGCGCCACGGCGATCTCCATGGTGCCGCAAACCTCGGCCTCGACACTCAGCTGCATGGCAAATGCCGCCGCCTCGCGCCCGATCACATAGGCCTTGCGCACCGATCCGCTGGCCGCAGCCAAACCGTCCAGCCCGCCTTCCTTCTCCAGACCGCCGCAAATCCAGCGGATGTTGCCAAAAGCCGCCAGCGCCTTGGCGGCCGAATCCACATTGGTGGCCTTGCTGTCATTCACAAAACGCACCCCATCCTTTTCTCCGATCGTCTGGGACCGGTGCGGCAAACCGCCAAAGGAATGAAACGCCACCTCGATCACTTTCGGGGCCAACCCCAGCGACCGACAGGCCGCATAGGCCGCACAGGCGTTTTGATGGTTATGCGCCCCCGGCAATCCCGCCACGGCCCGCAGATCAATAGAGGCGATCTGCTTGCCCTTGCGATATTCCGACAAGAACCCCTTGCGTGCAAAGACCTGCCACCCCGGACCGGTCAGCTTTTGCGCAACCGACACCCGGATCACCCGGTCATCCACCGGGCCCTGGCTCATTTGTCCGGCCAAAAACCGCCCCTCAGGCTCATCCACCCCGATCACGGCACGGTCCGGCCCGCCTTCTGCAAACAACCGGCGCTTGGCCGCGAAATAGCCGCCCATGCCGGCATGCCGGTCCAGATGATCAGGCGACAGATTGGTAAAGACCGCCACATCCGGCGTCAGGCTGCGCGCCAGATCTGTCTGATAGCTCGACAGCTCCAGCACCACGACCTCGCCATCCACGGCCGGATCCAGATCCAGCACCCCGCGCCCGATATTGCCGGCCAATTGGCAGGGCCGGCCCACATGTTCCAAAATATGATGGATCAGGGCCGAGGTGGTGGATTTCCCGTTTGATCCCGTCACCGCAACCACCCTTGGCGCGCTATCGAAATTATCCCATTCGTCACTGGCAAAACTCTGGAAAAACAAACCGATATCATTGTCCACCGGCACCCCTGCGGCCAGCGCCAGCGCCACCACAGGGTTCGGTGCGGGATAAAGATGGGCAATGCCGGGGCTGACAATCAACCGCGCAATCCCCTCCAGATGCTGCTCCGTCTTGAACGCCACACAGGCAAACCCTTCGGCCTCCGCCGTCTCGCGGGCCGCCGGATTATCATCCCAGCACAGCACCTGCGCGCCGCCCGCCCGCAGGGCCCTGGCGGCACTCAAACCAGAGCGCCCCAAGCCCAATACCGCAACCCGGCTTCCGTCCAATCCCTGCACTGGAATCATTTCTGGCCCCCTGTTAGATGTTTGCCGCACCATGGGGCCAAGCGGCCCCCTTCACAAGCCGGAGACGCGCCGATTCTCGATCTTCACACCCTCCTTGATGACCTCGACCGCACCATCAGGGCAGATGGCGACTGGGGCACCCCGGCCAGCTACATCCCCGAACTCGCCCGCATCGATCCCGCGCAATTCGCCATCAGCGTGGTCACCGCCGACGGGCAGCTGCATGGTGCCGGCGATGTCAGCACGCGCTTTTCGGTGCAATCCATCACCAAGGTCTTTACCCTTGCCATCGCCCTGGGCCGCGCGGGCGATCAGCTGTGGCAACGCGTGGGCCGCGAACCCTCGGGGCGGGCCTTCAATTCCATCGTCCAGCTGGAACAGGAACAGGGCCGCCCGCGCAACCCCTTCATCAACGCCGGTGCCATCGTCACTACCGACGAAGTGCTCTGCGGCCGCGCGCCCCGCGACGCCCTGGCCGAAATCGTCCAATTCGTCCGTACCGCCGCCGAAGACGACAACATCCACATCAACAACGCCGTCGCCGCCTCCGAAACCGCCCATGGCCACCGCAACTTTGCGCTGGCGCATTTTCTGGCCAGCTACGGCAATCTGAAAAATCCCCCCGAAATGACCCTGGGCACCTATTTCCACCATTGCGCGCTAGAAATGACGACCGCCCAACTGGCCATGGCGGGGCGCTTTTTGATGGGGGCACCGGGTGGCCCGCGCCTGCTGTCCACCCAACGCATCCGCCGGCTGAACGCATTGATGCTCACCTGCGGTCACTACGACGGCTCTGGCGATTTCGCCTACCGCGTGGGCATCCCCGGCAAATCCGGCGTCGGCGGCGGCATCCTGGCCATCGTCCCGGGCAAAGCCTCCATCGCCGTCTGGTCCCCCGGCCTCAATCTCTACGGCAACAGCAACAAAGGCACCCAAGCCCTTGAAATAATGACAAAAAAAATGAACTTGTCGATCTTCTAGGGCGTCTCAAACCCACGCGCCGCCCTAGCTGCTCCGCGTTCTGTCAGCCAGGCCAATAAAGCCTCAACTCTTTTTGGCCCTAAATCCCTCGGAGGTTTGGAGGCAGAGCCTCCAAAGGCCCCAAAAGGGCCTCCAAAACCGCGCGCCGCACACGCCGGTTCCCCCCAGAACACAAAATATCGTCTGCGAAAAACCCGTCTCCGCCTCAGCGCACCTTCAACGTGGCCAGTCCGATCATGGCAAGGATCAAAGAGATGATCCAGAACCGGATCACGATCTGCGGCTCCGCCCAGCCCTTCTTTTCATAATGGTGATGGATCGGTGCCATCAGGAACACCCGCCGCCCGGTGCTCTTGAAATACAGCACCTGGATGATCACCGACAGCGCCTCGACCACGAACAGACCGCCCACGATCGCCAGCACCAGCTCATGTTTGGTCGCCACCGCAATCGCCCCCAGCGCCCCACCCAGCGCCAGCGATCCGGTATCGCCCATGAACACCGCCGCAGGCGGCGCATTATACCACAAGAACCCAAGGCCCCCGCCAAATATCCCGGCGGTAAAGATCAATATCTCCCCAGTGCCCGGCACATAATGCACATCGAGGTAATCTGTGAAATCCACACGCCCCACCGCATAGGCGATAACACCCAAAGTGCCTGCTGCAATCATCACCGGCATGATCGCCAGCCCGTCCAGACCATCGGTCAGGTTGACCGCATTGGCCGCCCCCACGATCACGATGATCGCGAAAGGAACAAAGAAATAACCCATATTGATCAGGGTGTCCTTGAACACAGGCAAGGCCAATTGGTACTGCAGCCCCTCGGGATGGTATTGCGCCGCCCAGAAACCCGCGATGCCAGAGATCAAGAACCCCAGCAAAAGCCGGATCCTTGAGGACACGCCCTTCACGTTCTGCTTGCTCACCTTGGCATAGTCATCGGCAAATCCGATGGCCGCGAAACTCATCGTGACAAACAGCACCAGCCAGACAAAGGGGTTGTCCAGCCGCGCCCACAGCAATGTCGACGTCAGCAGGGCCCCGACAATCAGCAACCCGCCCATCGTGGGCGTGCCCGCCTTGACGAAATGTCCCTCAGGGCCGTCCTCGCGGATCGGCTGGCCCTTGCCCTGACGCCTGCGCAGAACCGCGATCAACGGCTTTCCGAACAAAAACCCAAAGATCAACGCCGTCAGAAACGCCCCACCCGCCCTGAAGGTGATGTAACGAAACAAGTTAAAAAAGTCGCCACCATCCGACAGCAGGGTCAACCAATAGAGCATCAAACACGTCCTAACTCATCATACTGTGGGCCACCGGCTTTGGGCGGCGGCCCGATCTACAGGGTTGCTACCGGATGGCCCATTTTGCGGATCGCGTCAACGATACTGCCCAGTTTCATCGACAAGGACCCCTTGGCCAGCACCACATCCCCGCTGTCCAGCTTTTGCCGCAGCCCCTGCAACATCTCGGCAGAGGTCTCGGTCCAGTCGCCGCGCTGATGTTCGGGCAACAGATCATACAGCGCCCGCATCAACGGGCCGACACAATGCACCACGTCCAGTGATTTCACCGCGTCCAGATGCGCCAGACCCGCATGCAGCGCCACCGCATCGGGCCCCAATTCCTTCATGTCGCCCAGAAATGCAATCCTGCGGCCCTTGCTGACCCGGCCGATGTCATGGGTCACCTCAGACTCCGCCAGCACCTCCAGTGCGGCCGCCATCGACGTCGGATTGGCGTTATAGCTGTCGTCGATCAGATCCAGCGTCATATGCGTGTCGACCAGGTCCAGGTAGATCCGCTCGCGCACACCGCGCCCCTGATAGGGCTGCCAGCGCCCCAGCGATTGCGCGGCCAGCGCCAGATCCGCCCCCAGCGCTTTTACCACGGCAAGCGCGCCCAGCGCGTTCATCGCAAAATGCCGCCCCGGCGTGGCGATCTTGAACAACAAGGGCGTGCCATCCGCATCGGCCTGCACCACGGTCGTCTCGGCCTGAACGCTCACATCCATCAGCTTGAACTGAAACCCATGGGTCCCGAACTCCATCTCGCGCAGCCGGCAATCCACCGCCTTGGCCATCAGGATCGCCGCATGTTCGATATCGGCATTGATCACCGCAACCCCGCCCGGCCTGACCCCCTCAAAGATAGAGGCCTTCTCGATCGCGATCCCGGCAATATTGTCAAAAGCCTCAAGGTGGGCGGCAGCCACAGTGGTCACCATCGCCACATCGGGTGCGGCCATCCGTGCCAATGGTGCAATCTCGCCGGGGTGGTTCATGCCGATCTCGATGATCGCATATTCCGTCTCTTTGGGCATCCTTGCCAATGTCAGCGGCACGCCCCAATGGTTATTGTAGCTGGCGACAGACGCATGGGTCCGCCCCTGATCCGACAACATCGCCAAGAGCATCTCCTTGGTCGAGGTCTTGCCCACGCTGCCGGTCACAGCGGCCACCTTGGCCGCCGTGCGCGCCCGTGCCGCCCGCCCCAGCGCCTCAAGCCCCGCCAGCACATCCTCCACGATCAACAAGGGCGCATCCGCCGCCACACCCTGTGGGATATGGCTGACCAGGGCCGCACCGGCCCCCTGTTCCAGCGCCTGCGCCACAAATTCGTGACCGTCACGAATGTCTTTCAGGGCGACGAACAAATCACCCGGCTGCAGCGTGCGCGTATCAATCGAAACCCCCTCGCAGACCCAGTCTCCTACCGCCTGACCGCCGGTCGCTGCCGCCGCCTCTGCGCTTGTCCACAAACTCATGCCAATCTCCCATCAAGCGCCGCGACCGCGACACTTGCCTGTTCCGCATCATCAAAGGGCAGCACATCGTCGCCGATGATCTGCCCGCTCTCATGTCCCTTGCCCGCAATCAACAATGCATCCCCCGGCCCCAGCATATCAACCCCGCGCAAAATCGCCTCGGCGCGGTCGCCCACCTCCATGGCGTCAGGCGCGCCGGCCAATACCGCCGCACGAATGCGCGCGGGATCCTCTGAGCGCGGGTTGTCATCGGTCACGATGACCCGGTCCGCATGCTGCTGTGCGGCCGCCCCCATCAGGGGCCGCTTGCCCACATCACGGTCGCCTCCGGCCCCTACGATGGCCACCAATCGCCCCATCACATGGGGCCGCATCGCCTGCAACGCGGTGGCCACGGCATCGGGCGTATGGGCATAATCCACGAATACCGCCGCCCCGTTGTCGCGGGTGGCGGCCAGTTGCATCCGGCCGCGCACGGTTGTCAGATGTGGCAGAGTGTCAAACACCTCGGCGGGATCTGCGCCACAGGCAATGACCAGACCGGCGGCCAGCAGCACATTCTCCGCCTGGAAACCGCCGATCAGCTCCAGCCGTTTCTGATAGGCCTTGCCGCGCCACTCAAAACGCAGGTCCTGCCCGGTCGCGTCAAACCGCTGACCGGTCAGATGCAGGTCACCCCCGTCACGGCCCACGGTGATGATCTGGCAGCCGCGCGCATTGGCAATGGCCAACATGTCCACCCCCTTGGGATCATCAATGTTGATCACAGCCGTGCCATCATCGGGCAGCACGCGGGCGAAAAGCCCCGCCTTGGCGTCGAAATAGGCCTCAAAGGTGCTGTGATAATCCAGATGGTCCTGCGTGAAATTGGTAAAACCCGCCGCCCGCAGGGTCACCCCGTCCAGCCGCCGCTGGTCCAGCCCATGGCTTGAGGCCTCCATCGCGGCATGGGTGATGCCATGGGCCTGGGCCTCGGCCAGGGCGCGGTGCAGGGTGATCGGCTCTGGCGTCGTATGGGCCAGCGGCGCGGTCCAGGCCCCTTCCACGCCGGTGGTGCCCAGGTTGACCGCAGGCAATCCCATCTCGATCCAGATTTGCCGCACAAAGGTAGAGACAGAGGTTTTGCCATTGGTCCCCGTCACCGCCACGACGGTCTGGGGCTGGGCCCCAAACCAGATTGCCGCCGTGCGCGACAGCGCCTCTCTGGGGGCATCGGTGACCACGACGGCGGCACCCGCCTCCGCGATCTGCTGTGCTGCGATCTGCGCGCCTTGGGCATCGGTCAAAACCGCAACCGCCCCCTGGCGCAGGGCCGCCTGCACGAATTGCGCACCATGCGCCCGGCTGCCCGGCATCGCGGCAAAGAGGAACCCCTGTTTGACCTCGCGGCTGTCCACGGCAATGCCGGTAATTTCTGGGTTTGCACCACCCCGGGCCGTTAACCCAAGCGAAGAAAGCGGAACGGTCCGGCTGGTCATATGCTATGTCTTTTTGTCAGTTGCTGCCGGTAAGCGTTACCATGGTCGGATTGACAGGTTCAACAGTCGGTCGCACACCCAGCAAAGGTGCCACACGCCGGATCATCTCTGCGGCGATCGGCACAGCGGTCCAGCCCGCGGTCCGCCGTGGCTTGTCACCCGAAGTCTCGACCGGTTCGTCCAGCGTCACGATCAACACATATTTGGGGTCATGGGCCGGGAACATAGAGGCAAAGGTCGCCAGCGTCTTGTCCTTGTAATAGCCGCCCCGCGGATTGGGCTTGTCTGCGGTGCCGGTCTTGCCGCCCACGAAATAGCCGGGCACTTCGGCAAAGCTGGCCGTGCCGTCCGCCACCACTTTGCGCAGCATCATCCGCGCGTCACTTGCCGCGCGCTCTGACATCACGCGAGGGCCCAGTTGCGGCCCGTTTTGTTTCAAGATCGTGGGTTTCACCCGAAACCCGCCATTGGCAATCGCCGCATATCCGGCCGCCAGATGCATCGGCGAAGTCGACAGCCCGTGGCCATAGGAAATCGTCACCGTGGACAGATCCGTCCAACGCTGCGGCAACAGCGGCTTGCCGCCCGCCGCCTCCACGATCTCATAGTCCGTGGCCTCGAAAAAGCCGAGATCCTTGAGGAACTTCTGCTGGCGTTCCACCCCGATCTGCAAGGCCAGACGCCCCGTGCCCCGGTTGGACGAATGAACGATGATATCCGTGACCGACAGCTTGCCGTAATTCTTGTTCTGGAATTCCCCGATGTTGAACCCGCCGACCCGCATCGGGCCTGCGGTCTCAATGACGGTCTCGGCGTTCACCAACCCCAGCTCGATCGCCTGCGCTGCTGCAAATATCTTGAAAACCGATCCCAGCTCATACACCCCTTGCACCGACCGGTTGAACAGCGGGCTGTCGGATGCATCCCCTTCCGTTGCGGGCCTTGGGCGGTCATTGGGGTCAAACGACGGCAATGACACAACAGAGATGACCTCCCCCGTTTTCACATCCATCAAGACACTGGTGGCACCCTTGGCATTCATCAGCTTCATGCCGCCCCACAGCACCCGCTCTGCGGCGGCCTGAACGCTCAGGTCCAGTGACAGCTGCAAGGGGGTGTTGCCATTGGCCGGATCGCGCAGATAATCGTCAAAATATTTCTCGACCCCCGCCACACCGATCACTTCGGCACCATGCACCCCCTCTTTGCCAAAGCTGGCACCGCCCATCACATGGGCCGCAAGGGTCCCGTTGGGATAAAGCCGCATGTCGCGCGGCGCAAAAAGCAACCCCGGATCGCCGATGTCATGCACCGCCTGCTTCTGCTCAGGGCTGATTTTTCGCTTGATCCACAGGAACTTGCGCTCTCCGGTGAAATCCTTGATCAGCCGTTCCTCATCCAGATCCGGAAAGACCCGGACCAGTCCCTTGGCGGCCATCACCGGATCAACCATATGTTTGGGCTGAGCATACAGCGCATGGGTGTCGAAATTCGTGGCCAGAATACTGCCGTTGCGGTCCACGATATCCGCCCGACTGGCCGAAATCATGGCCCCCGGCGCATGGGCGCGCGGCTCTACCGGCTCTGACGTGGCCAGCAGCCCCATCCGTGCCCCCACCACCGCAAAGGCACAAAAGAAAAACGCCCCCAGCACAAACAAGCGCCCTTCGGCGCGCAGTCTTGCGTGATCGCGCATCTGCTCGTGACGGATGCGCGTGTTCTCGCGCTCGATCGCATCGGGGTTTTCACCCTTTTGACGCGCCTCAAGGATTCGTGCCAGCGGGCGCAGCGGTGTGCGGATCATAGCGGGTCCTCCTCGCCGGCGGCAGCGGCACTTGAGACATCAACCGGATTGGTGATGGGCAGCATCGGGGGCGGCGCATAGGGCACCTGGTCCACCGCGCCGAATTGCTCTGGCAACAGCGGCAACAGCCCCAGACGTTCAAAATTGATCTCAGCCAGATCGCGCAGCCGTTCGGGGCGGTTCTGATAGGCCCATTCCGCCTTGAGCACGGCAAGCCGCGCATGGCTGGCCTGAATGCTGCGGTGCAGCTTGTCCACATCCGACAGGGCCTGCTGGGTGGCATAATTTTCGCGGTAGGCCCAGAACGCCAGACCGATGACCGCCAGAGATGTCAGGATATAAAGCACTGCCCGCATGTCTCAAAGTCCCTTGACCATCGGCATGCCGATGGATTTCGCATCTACCTCGCCCGAAGGCGCATCCGTTCTGATCGCAACCCGCAGCTTGGCTGACCGGCTGCGGGGATTTTCGGCCAATTCCTCTGCGTCGGGCCCGATCGCCTTGCGTTTTTCCACCAGGAACTGGGGGGCCGCGCGCTGGGTTTCAGGGGCAAATCGGTTTGCGTTGCCGCCGCCGCCGGACCGCGCCGTCAAAAACCGTTTGACCATACGGTCCTCGACCGAATGAAAGGTCACGACCGCCAGCTTGCCACCGGGCTTTAACGCCCGCTCTGCCGCCATCAGGCCCCGAAACAATTCGCCGTATTCATCATTCACCGCAATGCGCAGCGCCTGAAAGCTGCGGGTGGCAGGATGGGATTGTCCGGGTTTGGACCGGGGCAGACACCCCTCGACCAGACGCGCCAACTGCAATGTTGTGGTGATCGGAGCCTCTTCGCGGGCCCGCACGATGGACTTGGCAATCCGGCGGCTGGCGCGCTCTTCGCCATATTGGAACAGGATGCTTGCGATGATCTCTTCTTCGGCACCGTTGACGATATCTGCCGCAGACGGCCCGTCCTGCGACATCCGCATGTCCAAAGGCCCGTCGCGCATAAAGGAAAACCCACGCTCCGCCAGGTCCAACTGCATCGACGACACCCCAAGGTCCAGCACCACACCGTCCAGGTCACTGGCATAGCTGTCCATCTTGGAAAACACGCCGCGCTGCATCACGATCCGGTCGCCGTATTCCGCCGCCCATTCCGCCGCCATCTCAAAGGCCAGCGGATCACGGTCCACCGCGATCACGCGGTCGGCACCCGCCTCCAGCAGGCCACGCGTATAGCCGCCCGCACCAAAGGTACCATCCAGCCAGACACCGTGCACAGGGGCCACAGCCGCCAGCAAGGGGCGCAACAAAACAGGGGTATGAGGGGCAGTCTCATCAGAAGGGGGTCGGGCCGCAGCAGCCATAATCTTTAAGCCCCCGGCGGTCCGTCAAGAAACGCCATGGGATCGAAATCTTCCGGCAATTCATCCAGCCATTCTTCTTCCTTGGCCCGCTCGACCGTCTCGTAGGTCTCGGTCTTCCAGATCTGAAAGGTATCGCCAGCGGCGATAAAGAAGGCTTCATTCTCAAGCTCGATCTTCTGGCGCAGCTTTGCAGGCAGCACCAGCCGCCCGGTTTCATCGACCGTTGTCGGAAAGGACTGACCGTGAAACAGCCGCTGCAGCATCTTGCGTTCCATCGACCCACGCGGCAGCGCGTCAATCTTGGCGTCGACCTCTTCGATCGCGCTCATTGTGTAGCATTCAAGGAAATTCCGGCGGTGATCGCCATAGACAATGACCAGCTCAGGGTTTTCGCCGCTCTTCCAGTTCGGGTCGCCCGCCTCCAGCACACGCCGAAAAGAGGCTGGGATAGACACCCGCCCCTTTGCATCGACCTTGTGGTGGCTTTCGCCTCTGAACCTGCGGCTCACTGTCTTTGTCCTACCTGGACGCATCTGCGCCCGATGATATGTCTGGACGCCCTTGCGCCCCTTGCTGTTCGCCCCGAATGCCGTGCCTGGAAAAGGAAACGGCGGGTTTGATCTGCTGCCACTGATCAACCCGCCGCCCTCGTCCCGCATCGCGGGGAAGTCCGACTGCGCGCGCCACCTGGGGGGATGTCTGCTCGCTCGCGCGCCGGATCTCTTGGTCTGATGAAAGCGAGGTGCCTGTATGAAACCTGCTAGGTTTTGTTTTTTTGTGGGGTCGTTTGTTGCCCCGTGTTCCCGTTCTCATCCGATGCACTAGGGATGCCATGGGAATTCATGGGCGTCTACATTTTTTTTGGGAAACATACACAAAATATGGTTCTACACAGGGGTCAAAAACCACATGAGGTAGCGAAAGTCAGGTCATTTTTCGCCTAATTTGCCTCAAAAATCCAAACAACCACAACATATGGTAGAAACAGGACATCGCCCAAAACTTCCCATCAATTCCCAGAATATTTCATCTACAGACTTATCCACAGGCAATGTTCGCTGCTTGTTCCAAATAATTCAGGGATAAGCAAGCCATTTCAGCACAAATTTCAGCCAAAGTGATTCGTTTTTTGCCCAAATCGACCCGGATGCCCCATGGCCACATCGGATTTTCCCGTGATTTCCCGTGACCAGTCCCACGGCGTCCCATTTTCAAACCCCGGTGCCGCCCCAAAGACTGCCAAGCAGAGCCGATCTTGCTTCTTTCCCGGCAAAGCTGCAAAAGCATGCTGCACAATAGGGTGCCGCCACGCCGAAAGGACCAGAATGAACACCGCACTTGCCATTCTGGCCCATGCCCTGCGGATGCTGTTGTTCCAGACATCGACCACGCTGCGCGTTTTGATGCCCGCCATGTTGCTGGTCCTGGGATCCAGCATCGCGATCACGGTCTTTGCCCCCGACATGCTCGCCCTGTTGCAGCAGCCCCCCGCGCAGATGACCACCGCCAGCACCCGCAGTGCCTTGGCCTTTGTCGTGATTGGGGTGGTCGGTCTGATGGGCTATGCGCTGATGGCGATCATGTGGCACCGCCACGTCTTGCTGAACGGGCCAGCGCGCCGCGAGGCGCACGCCCTCACCCGGCATCTTTCTTGCCTATCTCGGACGTGCCATCGCCGTGGGCTGCTTGCAGTTCATCGCGGCGCTTCCCGTATATCTGCTGATGGGCGGCCTGCTGGCGTCGGTCTCACCCGATGCGACCAACAGCATGATGGAAACGGTTCTTTCTCTGCTGGTCAGCTGGTTGCTGATCTGGATCGCCCTGCGTTTCAGCGTGGTGCTTCCCGCCGCCGCCCTGGGCCGCCACATGTCAGTCAACCAAAGCTGGACCCTGACCAAGCCGGTCGCGCGCGAATTGTGGGGCGTGGCCCTGCTGCTGATGGGCCTCAACCTTCTGATCTACGAAGTGGCCCACATCGCCCTGCCCGACACCGGTGCCCTGACCCTGGTTCTGAACACCGCCCTGTTCATCCTCAAAGGTCTGGTCTTTGTGTCGGTCCTGACCACTCTTTATGGTCACCTCTTTGAGGGCCGCTCACTGGGTCAGTAAACCACCGAACCCGCAACCCATGACCTCAGGCCATGCCACCCTCAATCAACCCTTTGGCAATCTGCGCATAGGCCTGCGCCATCGGCCCAACGCCCGCAGCCACCGGCGTGCCCGCATCGCCCGCCAGCCGTGTCTCCAGGTCAATCGGCAAAGCGCCCAGCAGCGGCACGCCCATCTTCTCGGCCTCCGCCGCGACACCACCCTGACCGAATATCTGATGCTCCGATCCGCAATCGGGACAGACAAACAGCGACATGTTCTCGATCAGCCCCAGCACCGGCGTCTTCAGCGTGGCAAACATATCCAACGCCTTGCGCGCATCAATCAGCGCCACATCCTGCGGCGTGCTGACCACGATCGCCCCGGTCAATTCGGACTTGGTACATAGGGTCAGCTGCACATCCCCCGTCCCGGGCGGCAAATCAACCAAGAGCACATCCAGCTCTCCCCATTCCACCTGCCCCAGCATCTGCTGCAAGGCCCCCATCAACATCGGCCCCCGCCAGACCACGGCCTTGCCCTCTTCCATCATGAAACCGATGGACATCAAGGTGACCCCATGGGCATGCAGCGGAATGATCGTCTTGCCATCAGGGCTGGCGGGGCGTTTGTTCACCCCCATCATGCGCGGCTGGCTGGGCCCGTAGATATCCGCATCCAGCAGACCCACCTTGCGCCCCGCACGCGCCAGTGCCACGGCCAGGTTGGAACTCACGGTGGATTTGCCAACCCCGCCCTTGCCCGATCCGATCGCCAGAATGCGCGCAACGCCCTTGGGCCGCACAGGGCCCTCCTGCGGCTTGGGATGACCACCGATCTTCAGGCTCGGCGGTGCCTGTGGCTTGGCCGCCGGCCCATGGGCGGTCAGCGCAACGCTGGCCTGGCTCACTCCCGGCAAATCGGCCACGACCTTCTCGGCGGCATCGCGCAGCGGCCCCATGGCCTTTGCCACATCCGCCGAAGGGGCCTCGATGACAAAGCGAACGATTCCCCCATCCACCGTCAACGCCCGCACCAGATCATGCGCAATCAAACTGCGCCCATCAGGCAACATCACCCGCGCCAGCGCAGCTTCGACTTCGGTTTTCGTGACGGGCATTGAGTATCCTCCATTTATGCCCTTTTGACATCGCATGTTCTGACGTCAACACAAGGGCGCAAAATCTGCCGCACAATTATTAGGCGCTCCGCCTGCTTTTCAATCAACCATCCCATGTCTTTGCTGCATAGCAGCATTGCAAACAAAGTCATTGTGCATGCGCAGCAAAAAGGTCAATATGTGTTCATAGAAGCGACGCAAGTTACTTCGCAAGTAAGACCAGACCAATTCATCCTCCTCCCGAAGAGGTCTGTATTTGGCGGCGACATCCTCCTCCTCCCTGATGTCGCCGCCCTTTTCTCCCCCTCCCCCAAACAGACATGCGCCCTAGGCAGACCAGCGTCTCTCTGAAAACGCATTCCATTTAGATATCAATATCTTAGCCTGACCAGACAGTTGCACGGAACGCATAGCGGCCTTGCCCCTACAGTCATTGCAATGCGTCAAGGAAGGCGTAGATACCCCTCATCCGAAACCGCTGTGAAATATTTTGAAACGAGGTGCCAAGATGGCATATACAACAACCGCTGCATCCACCGGCAACCCGCTGATGGGCCGCATCGCATCACTCTACGCAAACATCGTGATCCGCATCAAACAGCGCCGCGCCTACCGCGAGACCTACGAAGGCCTCAGCGCGCTGAACAACCGCGACCTTACCGATCTGGGCCTGACCCGGTCTGAATTGCACAGCGTAGCCAAAGCTTCCGCCCGCAAATCCGTCGCGCGGTAACGCGCCTATCGGAACATCTGACAGACCGCACAGGCCTTAACGCACTGAAATCATTCATTTCACACAGCGTTAAGGGCCTGCGGTCATCCAAAACCGCTCTGTAAATCAGCCGCATCTTCCTCCCAAGCTGCGGCTGATTGCTTTGCACAAAACCCAACCCCGCAAAGCCCAACCCTGCAAAGCCCAACCCGGCAAAGCCCGTCCCCCCGTCCCTCTGGTCTGGAGCCGCCCTTGCTTGAGCACCGGTAGGGCAGAGCGCTGTCGGGGGATCAATCAAGGGTGGCTCCAGACCTTCTGGGATGGTGAGCCCGCAGCGCGCGCACCCTCATCCCCCACCCCATCACGCCATCACACAGGCCAGGTCATCGCTCAGAACGGTACGTCGTCACACCCTGACAGAAACCGCGCAACGATCTTCTTCACACCGGCCTTCTCGAAATCGACTTCCAGTTTGTCGCCCTCGATCCCGACCACCGCACCATACCCAAACTTCTGATGGAACACCCGTTCGCCCATCACGAAACTGGAAACCGCCGTCAGATCAATCGTCACATTGCGCGCCTCCGATGGCTGCGCCACCCCGCGCTGGCCCGACCGCGCCTGCAAGCGCCGCCAGCCGGGCGAATTATAGACATTGGCATCCGCCGCCTTCTCATGCAGATCAGAAGCCATCATGTCCTGCATCTTGGGCGATGCGGTCGATGCCATGCCCGCCGCCCCAAACCCGCCCCCATAAAGGCCCGGCGGCGTCAGCACCTCAACATGATCTTCCGGCAATTCGTCAATGAAACGTGACGGCATCGAGGACTGCCATTGCCCGAACACCCGCCGGTTGGCAGCAAAGGAAATCGTGCACAGGGCTTCGGCCCGCGTGATGCCCACATAGGCCAGCCTGCGTTCTTCCTCCAACCCCTTGATCCCGCTTTCATCCATGGAGCGCTGCGAGGGGAACAGCCCGTCTTCCCAGCCGGGCAAGAACACCGCCGGAAATTCCAGCCCCTTGGCCGCATGCAGCGTCATGATGCTGACCTTGGCCCCCCCGTCATCGCTTTCATTATCCATGATCAGGCTGACATGTTCCAAAAAGCCTTGCAGGTTCTCGAATTGCTCCAGCGCCTTGACCAATTCCTTGAGGTTCTCCAGCCGCCCCGGTGCCTCGGGCGTCTTGTCGTTCTGCCACATCCCGGTATAGCCGCTCTCGTCCAGGATGATCTCGGCCAGTTCCACATGCGACAGGCCCTCATCGCCCACCATGCGGCCCCAACGGTCCAGCCCCTCAACCAGCAGGCGCAACTGTGCGCCCCCCTTGCCGCCAATCCCGTCATGGGCCAGCAAGATGCGCGCCCCCTCCACCAGGTTGGTGCCATGCTCGCGTGCGCAGCGCTGGATCTTTTGCTGGGCAACATTGCCCAGTCCACGCTTGGGCGTGTTCACAATTCTCTCAAAGGCCAGATCGTCATCGGGGCTGGTCACCACCCGGAAATAGGCCATGGCATCGCGGATCTCCAACCGCTCGTAAAAGCGCGGACCGCCAATGACCCGGTAGGGCAGCCCGATGGTCAGAAACCTGTCCTCAAAGGCCCGCATCTGATGCGACGCCCGCACCAATATCGCCATATGATCCAGCGACAGCGGTTCCATCCCGCGCGTGCCGCGCTGCATGGCCTCCACCTCATCCCCGATCCATCGCGCCTCTTCCTCGCCGTCCCAATGGCCGATCAGCCGGACTTTCTCGCCCTCTTCGCGGTCGGTCCACAGGGTCTTGCCCAACCGGCCCGCATTGCCTGCAATCACCCCGCTGGCGGCAGCCAGAATATGCGGCGTTGAGCGATAGTTCTGCTCCAGCTTGACCACATGCGCACCCGGAAAATCCGTCTCGAACCGCAAGATATTGCCCACCTCGGCCCCGCGCCACCCATAGATCGACTGATCGTCATCCCCCACACAGCAGATGTTGCGATGCCCCTGCGCCAGCAAGCGCAGCCACAGGTACTGGGCCACATTGGTATCTTGATACTCATCCACCAGGATATATTTGAACCAGCGCTGATATTGCGCCAAGACATCGCCGTGGTCTTGGAAAATCGTGACCACATGCAACAAGATATCGCCGAAATCGACAGCATTCAGCGCCCGCAGACGCAGCTGGTACTGCTGATACAGCTCGACCCCCTTGTGATTATACAGACCCGCATCCGCCGCAGGCACCTTTTGCGGCGTCAGCGCACGGTTCTTCCAGCCGTCAATGATCCCCGCCAGCATCCGCGCAGGCCAGCGCTTGTCGTCGATCCCTTCGGCCGCCACCAATTGCTTGAGCAACCGCAGCTGATCATCGGTATCCAGAATGGTGAAATTGCTCTTCAACCCCGCCAGTTCCGCATGCCGCCGCAACAGTTTCACACAGATCGCATGAAAGGTCCCCAGCCAGGGCATCCCCTCCACATGCTGGCCCAGCATGGTCCCCACCCGGTTCTTCATCTCGCGCGCGGCCTTGTTGGTAAAGGTCACCGCCAGCACCTCGTTGGGCCGCGCCCGCCCGGTGGTCATCAGATGCACAATGCGCGTGGTCAGCGCCTTGGTCTTGCCCGTCCCCGCCCCGGCCAACATCAACACCGGACCATCCATCTGCTCCACCGCCGCACGCTGCGCGGGGTTCAGACCGTCCAAATAGGGCTGCGGCCGCGCAGCCATCGCGCGCGCCGACAGTGAGGCACCTTCAAAGGCGTCCATTTCATCAAAACTGCTCATCCCCCCAGCCTAGCCAGATTCCCACAAAAGGAAAACCCATGTTCTACGGATGTTCCCCCCTCTTTTTGGCCAAAAATACCTTGCGCTTCCCCGCATCCATTCCCCCGGCCCAAAGAGGTCACCGCCCGCACGGCACCGCTGGACAAATCCCGGCCCTTGGGCGCAAATGCACCATGGACCTTCATGCCGCATATCCCGCCCTCGCCGACCTGCGCGCCCGCGCCAGGCACCGCATTCCCAAATTCGTCTGGGAATACCTCGACAGCGGCACCGGGTTCGAAGCAACCAAGGCGCGCAACCGCACAGCCCTTGACCGCGTAGGCTTTGCGCCGTCGGTGCTGCACGGCGAAATCACCCCAGAGCTCACGACCACCCTGTTCGGCCATGACATGCCCCTGCCCTTCGGCATCGCCCCCATCGGCATGTCCGGCCTGATCTGGCCCGGTGCCGAAGGCCACCTGGCCCGCGCCGGAGCCAGGCATGGCATTCCCTACGCCATCTCCACCGTCGCCACCCAAAGCCCCGAAGACATCGCACCCGATCTGGGCCAGCACGCATGGTTCCAGATGTATCCCCCCCGCGATCCCGACATCCGCACCGATATGCTGAACCGCGCAAGGACCGCGGGCTTCACCACGCTGATCCTGACCGTGGACGTGCCCAGCGCCTCGCGCCGGGAACGCCAGGTCCGCTCAGGGCTGACCAATCCGCCCAGCATCACCCCACGCATCCTGGCCCAGATCGCCACCTGCCCCGCCTGGGCAATTGAGACCGCCAAACGCGGCATGCCCCATATGCGCGGGCTGGACAAATACGCCAATGCCGCCACCCAGGGGCTGTCGACCACCGCGCATGTGGGCTATCTGTTGCGCACCGCGCCGGATTGGGATTACGTCAAATGGCTGCGCGATGCCTGGGACGGACCCTTTATCATCAAGGGCATCATGCGCCCGCAGGACGCCACCCAGCTCGAAAGTCTCGGGGCGGATGCCATCTGGGTTTCCAACCACGCCGGTCGTCAGTTTGACGCGGCCCTCTCCAGCATCGAAGTGCTGCCCTCGATCCGGGCCGCCACAACGCTGCCGATCCTGTTTGACAGCGGTGTGGAAACTGGCCTCGACATCCTGCGCGCCATCGCCCTGGGGGCCGATTACGTCATGCTGGGCCGCGCCTTTCATTTCGCGCTCGGGGCCCTGGGGGCGCGCGGCGTTGACCATCTGATCGACATTCTGGCCAAGGACATGATCGCGAATATGGGCCAAATGGGCGCAAAGGACCTCAGATCCCTGCCGCCGGCCATCGAGCTGCCATAGGGCCAGCCCCTATTGATCCAGCCCCCATTGATCCCGCACCGCCAGCGCTGGTGTCATGAATTGTCGGTTGTTCTGAAGGCCCTTTGCGGGCCTTTGGAGGCTCTGCCTCCAAACCTCCGAGGGATTTAAGGCCAAAAAGAGTAGGGCGTTGCGGTTTTGCGATTGCGCCATAGGCGGCCTACCCCGCTCGCCTCAGGTCCAGACCGCCGGCTGACCCTGCGGCCGGGTCCAACATTTTGCAGGGCATAAATGTTTCATAAATGTTACAACCTGCGTGCTTCTGGGTATTGCGCTGCACTGCAGCGCCCCTACAGTGCGCGGAAATGCTGCATCAGCCGGAGACCATCATGCCCGAATTCAAGAAAATCCTGATCGCCAACCGTGGTGAAATCGCGATCCGCATCATGCGGGCCGCCAATGAGATGGGCAAAAAGACGGTGGCGGTCTATGCCGAAGAGGACAAGCTGGGCCTGCACCGTTTCAAAGCGGATGAGGCCTACCGGATTGGCGAGGGCCTGGGCCCGGTTGCGGCCTATCTGTCGATCCCTGAAATCATCCGTGTGGCCAAGGCGTCTGGCGCGGATGCGATCCACCCGGGCTACGGGCTGCTGTCGGAAAACCCTGATTTTGTTGATGCTTGCGAGCAAAACGGGATCACCTTCATTGGCCCGCGCGCCGAAACCATGCGTGCCCTTGGTGACAAGGCCTCGGCGCGCCGTGTCGCGGTCGAAGCAGGCGTGCCCGTTATTCCCGCCACCGGGGTGCTGGGCGATGATATGGACGCGATCCGCCGCGAGGCTGCCGATGTCGGCTATCCCTTCATGCTCAAGGCCTCATGGGGCGGGGGCGGACGCGGCATGCGCCCGATCTACAAGGAATCCGAGCTTGAGGAAAAAGTCCTTGAGGGCCGCCGCGAGGCCGAGGCCGCCTTTGGCAATGGCGAGGGCTATCTGGAAAAAATGATCCTCAAGGCGCGCCATGTCGAAGTACAGATCCTGGGCGACAAACATGGTGAGATCTATCATCTGTTTGAGCGCGACTGTTCGGTCCAGCGACGCAACCAAAAGGTAGTGGAACGCGCCCCCGCGCCCTATCTCAGCGACGCCCAACGCGAAGAGATCTGCGCCCTTGGCCGCAAGATCTGCGCGCATGTCGGTTATGAATGCGCAGGCACCGTCGAATTCCTGATGGATATGGCCGACGGCAAATTCTACTTTATCGAGGTAAATCCCCGCGTTCAGGTCGAACATACCGTCACCGAGGAAGTCACCGGCATTGACATCGTACAGGCCCAGATCCTGATCGCAGAAGGCAAGACATTGGCCGAGGCCACTGGAAAGGCTGCGCAGGAAGATGTGGTGCTGACCGGTCACGCCCTGCAGACACGCATCACCACCGAAGACCCGCAAAACAACTTTATCCCCGATTATGGCCGCATCACGGCCTTTCGCGAGGCGACAGGCATGGGCATCCGTCTGGACGGCGGCACCGCCTATTCGGGCGGTGTGATCACGCGCTACTACGACAGCCTGCTGGTCAAGGTCACCGCCAAGGCCCAGACCCCCGAGGCCGCCATCGCCCGCATGGACCGCGCGTTGCGCGAATTCCGCATCCGCGGCGTCAGCACCAATATCGCCTTTGTCGAAAACCTGCTGAAACACCCGACCTTCCTGAACAACGAATACCACACCAAGTTCATCGACGAGACGCCAGAGCTGTTCCAGTTCACCAAGCGCAAGGACCGCGGCACCAAGGTGCTGACCTATATCGCCGACATCACCGTCAACGGCCACCCCGAGACCAAGGGCCACCCGCGTCTGGGCAGCCAGATCCGCGCGCCCAAGGCCCCCGCCAACCGCGCAGAGCCGCAGATGGGCACCCGCAACCTGCTGGAACAAAAAGGCCCCCAAGCTGTGGCCGACTGGATGAGCCAGCAGCGCCAGCTGTTGATCACCGACACCACAATGCGCGACGGGCACCAATCCTTGCTGGCCACCCGTATGCGCAGCCACGACATGATCAAGGTGGCCCCTGCCTATGCCGCCAACCTGCCACAGCTGTTTTCGGTGGAATGCTGGGGTGGTGCGACCTTTGATGTGGCTTACCGTTTCTTGCAGGAATGCCCCTGGCAGCGCCTGCGCGACCTGCGCGAAGCGATGCCCAATGTGATGACCCAGATGTTGCTGCGCGCCTCTAACGGGGTGGGCTATACCAACTACCCCGACAATGTGGTGCAGTTCTTTGTGCGTCAGGCCGCCACCTCGGGGGTTGATGTGTTCCGTGTCTTTGACAGCCTCAACTGGGTTGAGAACATGCGCGTGGCCATGGATGCGGTGATTGATGCAGGCAAGGTCTGCGAAGGCACGATCTGCTACACCGGGGATATCTTTGACCCCGACCGCGCCAAATACGACCTGAAATACTATGTCCAAATGGGCCAGGACCTCAAAGCGGCCGGGGCCCATATCCTGGGCCTCAAGGATATGGCGGGCCTGCTGAAACCCGCCCAGGCCCGCGTGCTGGTCAAGGCCCTGAAATCAGAGGTCGGCCTGCCCATCCATTTCCACACCCATGACACCGCCGGCATTGCCAGCGCCACGATCCTTGCCGCCTCAGAGGCCGGCGTGGACGCCGTCGACTGCGCCATGGACGCCTTCAGCGGCAATACCTCGCAGGCCACCCTTGGCTCTGTCGTCTCTGCCTTGCAGCACACCGACCGTGACACCGGCCTGTCCATGTCCGCCATCCGCGAAATCTCTGACTACTGGGAAGAGGTGCGCCACCAATACGGCGCATTCGAGACCGGCATGCAGGCCCCCTCCTCAGAGGTTTATCTGCACGAAATGCCCGGCGGCCAGTTCACCAACCTCAAGGCACAGGCCGCATCGCTCGGCCTCGATGACCGCTGGCCAGAGGTCGCGCGCACCTATGCCGACGTGAACCAGATGTTCGGCGATATCGTCAAGGTAACCCCCTCCTCCAAGGTGGTGGGCGACATGGCGCTGATGATGGTCTCTCAGGGGTTGACCCGCGCCGATGTCGAAGATCCCGAAACCGATGTCGCCTTTCCCGACAGCGTCATCGATATGATGCGCGGCAATCTGGGCCAACCCCCCGGCGGCTTCCCGCAAAAGATCATCACCAAGGTCCTCAAGGACGAGAAACCAAACCTCGAACGCCCCGGCAAACACCCCAAACCCGTAGATATTGAGGCCACCCGCGCCGATCTGTCCAGCCAACTCGATGGCATGGCCATCGACGACGAAGATCTGGCAGGCTACCTGATGTACCCCAAGGTCTTTCTCGACTACATGGGCCGGCACCGCCAATACGGCCCCGTGCGCACCCTGCCCACCCAGACCTTCTTTTACGGCATGGAACCCTCCGAGGAGATTTCAGCGGAAATCGACCCCGGCAAGACGCTGGAAATCCGCCTGCAGGCGATTGGCGACACCAATGAAGACGGCGAAGTCAAAGTCTTTTTCGAACTCAACGGTCAGCCCCGTGTGATCCGCGTGCCCAACCGCCTGGTCAAGGCCACGACCCAGCAACGCCCAAAGGCCGAAGCAGGCAATGACAACCACATCGGCGCGCCAATGCCCGGTGTCGTGGCCTCCGTGGGCGCGGTTGTGGGTCAACATGTCCATGCCGGCGATCTGCTGCTGACGATTGAGGCGCTGAAGATGGAAACCGGCATCCACGCCGAACGCGACGCGGTGGTCAAGGCGGTGCATGTCCAGCCCGGCGGCCAGATCGACGCCAAGGACCTGCTGGTCGAATTGGAGTAACATAGGGTGAGCTGAGGGGTGGGTTCCAACCCACCCCTCAGCTCACCCTCACCCCCAACGCTGCGCGCCGCGCGGTATCGACCCTTCTTGGCCTGCGGCCAACCTGACGCATTGCCTCCGGCCACGGCTCCGCTATCTTGTCTGACATATCCACACGGACACAGCCGATGCCTTACGAATGGACCACCGCCCCCGACAGTGCAGCGCAGCAAATGCGCCTCTGGCCACATCAATCCCTGCCTGCGCGGGGATTCGCGGCCTTCATCCTCACGACCTTCACGATGATTCTGATTCCCACCCTGACGCTACTGGGCACCGTGCTGCTTTGGGGCATGCTGCCCTTTGTCATGATGGCCGTCATCGGGGTCTATATCGCGCTGCAATCCAACCACAAATCCCGCCAGATCGAAGAAGTGCTGACCATCGACAGCCAGAACGCCCGCCTGACCCATACCACCCCAAAGGGCGAGGTGAAGGAATGGCAATGCAACCGGTATTGGACCAAGGTCACCAAATACGAAAATGACGGCCCCGTGCCGCAATACGTCACCCTGCGGGGCGAAGGCCGCGAGGTTGAGATCGGATCCTTCCTCAGCGAAGAGGAACGCATCGAACTCTACGAAGACCTGCAACGCAGCCTGAACCGCGACATCTGACCCCGACATCTGATCCGGGCAGCAGTACCCCGGCAGCATAACAGTGAAATCACAGCCTCATATGTACGCCCAGTGTACGCCCGGTGTACAGGATGTGACAATTTACCCTTCGCTAACAAAGTTGAATCGTCGCCTCAGCTTTGCCCCCTAAGGCTCTGACTTATAAGTATTTCCCGAAAAATGAAAAACGCGGCAACCGATATCCGGTGCCGCGCAACACTTTCCTAAGATCCGGTAAACAACCACCCGCCAAGCGCGAAGTGCAAGCCTCAGCTTAACCGGTCTTTTACCATTGGGCCGACTTTGCCGAAATCCATCTGGCCGGTGTATTGCGCCTTCAACGCGCCGATCACCTTGCCCATGTCACGAATGCTTTCTGCGCTGATGTCCGCGATTGCGGCCTCAACAGCGGCGGCGGTCTCATCGGCGTTCAACTGGCGCGGCAGGTATTCTTCGATGATCGTGATCTCGCCACGTTCCCGCTCCGCCAGGTCCAGCCTGCCGCCTTCTTCATAGGCGCGTGCAGATTCAAGGCGCTGCTTGGCCATCTTGCCCAAGATCGCCAGCACCTCTGCCTCCGACACGCCCTCGTCGTTGCCGGTGGCGCGCGCGTCGATGTCCTTGTCTTTGATCGCGGCATTGATCAGCCGCAGCGTCGACAAACGCTCCGCATCCTTGTCTTTCATCGCCTGTTTCAAAGCATCCGTAATGCGCGTGCGCAAAGCCATGGGCAGCCGTCCTATTTCATTGACCATTCAAGACGCGCACATTACCCAAAGACCAGACAACAGGCAATGGGCAGCACGCATTGCCAAGCCGTTGATTTCATTTGAAATATCATTTCACTTACACCCTTGACCCTCAGGGCACCGGCAAGTAGTTTCCGCATCGTTTACCCACTCACATCTGCCGGAGACTGCCCCATGTCCGCGCCTAAACCTGCCCGCCCGACCGCTTGCCTTGCTCTTGCGGACGGATCCTTGTTCTACGGTATGGGATTTGGTGCCACTGGCCAGACCGTCGCGGAACTGTGTTTCAACACCTCCATGACCGGCTATCAAGAGATCATGACAGACCCTTCCTATGCCGGGCAGATCGTGACCTTCACCTTCCCTCACATCGGCAATGTCGGCACCAATCCGCAGGACGATGAAACCGGCGATCCCGTCGCCGAAGGCATGGTGGTCAAATGGATGCCAACGGACCCGTCCAACTGGCGCAATGTCCAACCGCTGTCCGAATGGCTGGCCGCGCGCGGCCGCATCGCCATTGGTGGCATCGACACCCGCCGGCTGACCCGCGCGATCCGGCATCAGGGCGCGCCCCATGTGGCACTGGCCCATGACCCAGAGGGTAATTTCGACATCGAGGCACTGATCAAGGCCGCACGCGGTTTTGCCGGGCTCGAAGGCATGGATCTGGCCAAGGAAGTCACCTGCGCCCAATCCTACCGCTGGGATGAAATGCGGTGGTCCTGGCCTGACGGCTATGCCCAACAGACTGATCCCAAACATAAAGTTGTGGCTGTCGACTATGGCGCGAAACGCAATATCCTGCGCTGTCTGGCCTCTACGGGCTGCGATGTCACGGTGCTGCCTGCCTCTGCGACCTTTGAGGATGTGATGGCCCATAACCCCGACGGCGTGTTCCTGTCCAACGGTCCGGGCGACCCTGCGGCGACCGGCGTCTATGCGGTGCCCATGATCCGCGACGTCCTGGCCAAGACCGATCTGCCGCTCTTTGGCATTTGCCTGGGCCACCAGATGCTGGCGCTGGCCCTGGGGGCCAAGACCATCAAGATGAGCCACGGCCACCACGGTGCCAACCACCCCGTCAAGGACAACGACACCGGCAAGGTCGAGATCACCTCGATGAACCACGGCTTTGCCGTGGACGCCCAGACCCTGCCCGAGGGCGTGATCGAAACCCATGTATCGCTCTTTGACGGCTCCAACTGCGGCATCCGCATGGCCGACCGTCCCGTCTGGTCCGTACAGCACCATCCAGAGGCCTCTCCCGGACCCCAAGACAGCTACTACCTGTTTGAACGGTTTGCCGAAGCCATGGCAGCAAAGGCCCGCGCCAGCCAACCCGCCTGAAAAGGGCTGGAGCGGAGCCTCTTAACCACTCATTAAGCATGATCTGCCACTGCTGACCCTACATTACTCCGTAAGGTCATCTTGGATGAGCAACCTCCGCCTTCACCTTCCCGCGCCCCGCAGCGCCGCAGCCCGCGTCGGGCCTGCGATGCCCTTGGGCCGCCATCTGGTGGAAAGTGGCATCATCAGCAGCCGCGATCTGTTGCACGGTCTGGATCTGCAGCGCCGCATCGATTCACCTCTTGGTGAGATCCTCATCGCCGAAGGCCTCGCCACCCCCCCCCAAATCCTCCATTCCCTAGCCA
>Ga0213868_10000696_pt1 | contig 32270 bp, 50 predicted proteins | sample PICome_9_FD_160087 | JGI IMG/M metagenome (GOLD analysis project Ga0213868, IMG submission 160087) | Coastal seawater microbial communities near Pivers Island, North Carolina, United States - PICO127 | ecosystem: Environmental > Aquatic > Marine > Coastal | place: USA: North Carolina... | reverse complement strand
ACAATTCGTAAATGGCACGTAGAGGGCCGAGGCTGGTCAGATATAGGTTATCACTATGTAATAGAGCTGGACGGTAAGGTTGTAGAAGGTCGACCTTTAGAACGTCGTGGAGCTCACACAAGAAAGCAGAATACGTGTAGCGTAGGCATCTGCTATATTGGTGGAGTTGACGAGGACTTAAAACCAAAGGACACGCGCACACCGGAGCAACGTGAAGCTATGCTGGAGCTTATTGCTGGGCTGCAAGAGAAGTTTCCCAAGGCAAAGCTACACGGACACAATGAGTTTGCAAATAAGGCTTGTCCATCATTTAACGTGCAGACTGAATTGTAATGAAAAAGTTTCTTCAGATCTTTAAAAACACTAACGACTACAACGAGAAAACCATAATTGGTTTTATCTCGTTTGCTATTATGGTGATCATAATGGTTATAGATGTTGTGTTGGGGTCTTTAGGAAAGAAATTAGAAATAAACGAATTTGTATATAACAGCTTTCTTATCGTTACCTTGGGTAGCTTCGGTATTGCAGGGCTAGAGAAATTCTCAGACAATGACCGAGACAGATACTAAAGTATTGTTAATGAATGCGAGTACCTTCGCAATATCCTTCTCTCAGATTGAGATGGCTTTAAAGATTGCTCTATTGCTTATTACGATTGGGTACACGGCCCAGCGTTGGTATATAATGTATAATAAAAATAAAAATAAGTGATGAAACACGTACAAGTATTTTGGCTTTGGATTAAGGAGACTAATAAGCGTTTTTGGGCTTACTGGTTTGGCTTTACTGAATTAGACAATGATGTTCTTGCAGCGTATGCTGAAGCAAGAAGCAGATACAGAAACGTAGTAAAAGCAGCTAAAGGAAAATAATGAACGATACAGACTTTGGATTTGCAAATGACTTTGAGGACTTTGTGAACGAGCTAACAAATGCAGAACAGCCCAGTTGTAATTTAGAAAACCCTGAAGAATGCGAAGCTTGTGGAAGTTAAAAGTCGTAATTGGAGCATTAATGCTGACGTCTTGTGGTGCGCAATATCACCTAAAACGTGCGATTGCAAAAGATCCAAGCATTGTACAAATGGAGTCAATAAAACTGGACACGGTAATAGTAACCGAAATAAAGACCGTTAGAGACTCTGTTGTAATCAAGGGGGACACCGCTATTGTTTTAGTAAATGAAGGCGTTAGAACCGAAATAAAAGTGGTTAGAGACACTTTTACAATCCAAACCACGTGCCCTCCCGACACGATACGTATAGAAAAAGAAATTTATGTACCTAAGGTTGTTTATGAAGAAAAATACTCTACCTTTGACTTAGTTAAGCTTATGTTAGTTATAATAACTATAATAAGTTTAATAGCTTTCTTTAGAAAGCTATATAAACTAGACTAAATGGGAATCGTAGACACACTTCTTGCTATTGACACTTCAATACACGCCAACTTCAACGATGCTACGGCAACAGCCGATCAAAAAGAAAACATAAGAAGCATCAGTAGACACATATACAAGCTGATAAGCAAGTACGACATTGAGAAAAGTGAGCGATTGTTAGATGCAATGGACTAATGAAATTGAAATTACCCTCGGTAAAGTACCTTCTCTTAACGCCTTTTACTCCAGCCGGCATTGGACTTATAGGAAACAGCAGAAGGATAAATGGAAAGGAGAAATTGAAAAAGAACTTAGCCGCTATGACGTTGTTTCTTATCGAGCTGCGAAAGTCCATATACGCTGCAACTATCGTTACGATCTCGATAATAGCATTATGGTTTCAAAGTTTACTTGTGATAGCTTGGTTGATATGGGATTTCTTGCTGACGATTCCACTAAATATATTGGAGAAGTTAAACTCACGTTTGATAGCTCGATTACAAAAAATACTGCAATAGTTAAAATATATCTACGTTAGTTCCCTTTGTAGATTAGTTGGTTGGATAGCCCTGCTTCGGTAGGGCTATCTTTTTTTTGAGCTTTTTTTAGGTTAACTACCAAGTTTTTTTTAAACTTGCTTTGTATAACCAACTAAAAGTACTATGAAGGAAGAACTAATTAATCTCTATGAGGCTCGTATTGAAGCCTTAGAAAAGGAGCTGATGCACACTCGTAACTGGATTTACAAACACGTTGAGGTCAACTCTAGCTGGAGCTCAGAGTTTGTGCAGAACTCCATTGACCACTACATCAAGAATCTAAAAAAGGAGGAGTTATGATACTAACACCTTCTCAAATAGATATTATGGTTAGTGAAACAGATGCATTAGCAGTATGGCATCTTCTTACTGACCAAGGCTTCAAGGAAGAAGCTAATTTTGTAGAGTCTAAATACTTTGAACTTTAATTAAATATATATGAAAACAGCAACTATCAAGGACGTAATGTTCGAAACGAAGTGGAACGACTTCAACATTTACAAGCTATCGCTAGACAACGGTCAAAGCGGTTCAGTATTAACCAAGACTTGGGAGCCCAAGACTGGAGAAGAATTTAACTACACCTATGACGTGGAGAAGTCACGCTTCAAGCGTGTAAATCCTAATGGAAACTACTCAGGAGGTTCAGGTAGCTATAACGCACCTAGGCCTGGGGGTTCTTCCAAAGACAAGTTAATCGTTCGTCAGGTAGCTCTAAAAGCTGCTGTGGAGTATGTGGCCGGTATGGGTCTAAAAGCCAATCAAGTTTTGCAGGTAGCGGAGATCTTTAATGACTGGGTAAATATCGAGCCAAAGCAAGAGGCTAAAGAACCTGAACCAGCTCCGGCTTCGGTGAGGGAGGAAGCAGATGACCTCCCCTTCTAAAAAAAAACTAAGAGGTCGGGTTGATAACCCGGCCTTTTTTTTTATACTTGACTATGGAAGAATTAGATATTTTTTTGAAAGAGCAGCTTTGGAGAAAAGATATGGCCTACAAAGAACTTGCAGGTGATTACTTCCGATTGCAATTAGAATATAGTGAATTAAGGGAGCAGTATGAAATGATGCTCCTACGACTAGACCTTGGGAACGACGATGAAGAATACGATTGATTATAGCAAACTACACGAAGATTTACTAGCTGTCCGAGAAGGACGTGTCAAAGAAGGCTACAAGTTTGGCCACGAAGCAATAGACCAATTCCTGCGCTTCAAACCAAAGAACTTTAACATAATACTGGGCCACGCTAATGTCGGAAAGACTAGCTTGACCATATACTTAATGCTTGTATTGAGCCTTAAGCACGGTATTAAATGGCTCATATATTCCAGCGAGAATGAGCCGTATAGCATTATGAAGAAGCTGCTGGAATACTACAACGGTGAAGTGCTTGAAAAGATGTCTATGGCTAAATTTGAAACCAGCCTACTCTTTCTTCAGCAATTCTTTCAGATTATGGATATTAGTGAGCTGCTTACCTATAAGAGTTTGCTGGATAGGGCACAAGAGATTCACGATGAGTCTCCCTACCAAGGCTTTCTTATTGATCCATATAACTCCTTAGCAAAAGATAAGGATGCACTATCAGGGCTTACCGGCCACGACTATGATTACCTTGCAGCAAGTATGATGCGTATGTTCTGCTCCAAGAACAACGTAAGTATATGGTTAAATACCCACGCTGTTACCACAGCGTTGAGAACAAGCAACAAGAAAGGACAGCTTTACGAAGGCTTCCCCTCACCGCCTATGGCTGCGGACTCTGAAGGTGGTGGTAAGTGGGTTAATAGGGCTTCGGATTTTATGGTGATACATAGATACAGCCAACACCCTACGGATTGGATGTACTCGCACCTACACGTTCGCAAGGTCAAGGAAATGGAAACCGGAGGACGGCCTACTCCGATGCAGGAACCTATTGTGCTTAGAAGCCTTACCGGGAACGTAGGGTTTAGCATAGCAGGAATAGACCTTATAAAGGATCTGCGAGGAAAAGACGAGCAGTTGACACTGTAAGTCGATACTTTTTTTTATTATAGATGAAATATAACCAACTTTTCTATTATGAACATATTTTACTTAGATCGCTGCCCTAGGAAAGCAGCTCGTATTATGTACAACAAGCACGTTGTCAAGATGATACTCGAATCTGCACAGCTATTATGTACAGCCCACCGGGAACTGGGCAACGATGACGTTCCCTACAAGTCTACACACAAAAACCACCCTAGCGCAGTATGGACTCGCAGCAATGCCTCTCACTATTGCTGGGTCTACGACCATATGATGGAGCTTGGCGAGGAGTACGAACGTCGCTATGGACGTACTCACCTAACAATTCTTAAATGCGAAGAAGCGTTAATGGATTTGCCTCCTGAGATACGACGTAATAAACCCTTTGTTCAACCACCTCAATGTATGCCAGACGAGTACAAAGATGACTGCTCTGTACAAGCCTATTGGAATTATTACATAGGCGCAAAGCATCACGTTGCAACCTCAACTGATAAATTACTTGTCGAATGAAAGTATTAGAGCTTTTTGCTGGTTCAAGAAGCCTAGGCAAAGTTGCTAATGTATTAGGGTATGAGGTATATTCTTCAGACATTAAGGCCTTTGATGGAATTGATTACGTTGTAGATGTTTTAGACTTTGACGAATCTAACGTACCTTTTGTGCCAGATGTAATATGGGCATCACCACCTTGTACAAGTTATTCCATAGCTGCGATAAGCCACCATAGAAAAGGTGGCGTTGCGACTTCAGACTTTGCTAAAGAAAGTGATAAGATGATGGCTCGGCTCGAGCAAATAATCGAATACTTTTTAAAGTTAAATCCCGACTTGTATTACTACGTTGAAAACCCACGTGGTATGTTGCGTAAAATGCCCTTTATGGAATACTACCCTTTAAGGAGAACCGTTACGTATTGTCAATATGGAGATACGAGAATGAAGCCAACAGATATATGGACAAACAATGCAATATGGAAACCGAGAAAGATGTGCAAGAACGGAGATCGTTGCCACGTCGCAGCACCAAGAGGCTCAAGAACTGGAACCCAAGGACTAAAAGGAAACTATCAACGAAGCATAATACCACCAGTATTATGTGCGGAAATTTTACTATCAAGTGAAAAAGCATACAAAGATATATATGGAGTACTTCAACTATGGCATTGAGGACTTCATACCCTGCGAGGTATGTAGTTCAAAGGCTGTGGATATACACCATATCGAGGCACGAGGTATGGGTGGCTCAAAAAGTGCTGACAAGATTGAGAACCTAATGGCTGTTTGCAGATCGTGCCACGTAAAATATGGAGATGTGCCTAGTAAGAAACAATGGCTAAAAAACATACATAACAGACTATTATGATTGCAATAGAATATCAGATATCAATTCAGAATATATGGGATAATGCCGTAGCTGAGTATGACATTAAGCCAACACGTGAAAGGCTGAACGTAATATACCGCCACGCTTTCTTTGTTGCTTGTATGGACAACACCACGCTATCTCAGAAGTCTATCGGGCGTGTGGTCAATAGAGACCACGCCACAGTAATACACGCAAGAAAGAACCACACCTGGAACCTTTTAAAAGAACCAAGATATACGGACGCTTATCGTTACTTTAGTGAATTGCTGTCAAGGACATCGGAGCTACACGATGACATTGTGCAAAACATTCTTGAAACAGAAAAGATTCGCATTCCAAACAGAAATATGATTTCCAGCTATACGGAAATCTATGACAACAAAATAAAGCGATTACAGGCTAAATATAACACGGAGCTTGAAACCCTTCGGTATGAGAACAAAACACTGCGAAAAGGCTTTAAACAGCAATGTGAAAGGAATGAGGTGCTTAATGCGGAATGTCTTAGATTAAAAAACTTATTATAATGAGCAAGAAAGACCACAAGCCCAACCGCAGACAGCGGAGGGCTATGAAACGAATTGGTAACAAGATGGCTGAAAAAATATTCAAGCAACAAGCCATCACAAAAATAGAGAAAGATGCATAAGTATTTTGACATTGAGCTGTTCGGTTGGCAACACGTTGACGAACATTGGTGGAACATAACGTTGTTTCGGATTGCAAGCAAGAACTGGAGCTGGCACCTATTTATGATTGAGCAAAACCTTGACGGCTACACCGTTCAGTTCTGCACATACAACCGCACCAATGAGCTCTGAAGCAGGATCTGCGCTAATGCTAATCAACAAGAATAACTATAAGGCATTGCTGGAAATACTAATACAAATAAAGCTAAGAGGTCAGCTAACAAGGGATGAGGCTGAAATTTTAGGTAAATACATTGATTTTTTTTAACATTGATAAAATAACCAACTATGAAAAATACATTAGCAAAGGGAGACATCTATGTAGAATGCACTTTGACCTTCAAGGGCAAAGTAAACGCAACGCTTTACCAAGCACTTACAATGGACGAAGTAGTCCACGACGTAATTCACTGTGGCGATTATGAATATGAAGTTATTGACGGAGATTTTACCGTTGAGAACTATGAGGTTCACGATGAATATGACGGGTAATGAATGGTTTTGCTACTTATGCTCTACGGGAGCAGTTGATTATCATTGGGGAGATGATAAAAGACAACTCAGACAACCTTACTGCGGTACTACAACTAGAGGCAATGTACACATCGATAAGCTTTTGTATGACCTCCATAGAAAAGGTTGAGACTCGCATCCTTGAAGCGCAAATTGAGAACGGACATCTGAAGATTGACGTACAACAGCTCCGTAAACAAAACAAGGACCTTGAAAAAAAACTTGCAGACGTCTTAGAACGAACACAAATTTAGCTTATATTCCAGGAATGAACCGTAAGATGAATGAAGCTTCTTGATAAACTTGCCGAGCGTGATGAGGATTGGCTGCGTATGGCGCAGACCTTTGGGCTTGACCAAGAGTCAGCAAGAGACCTTGTGCAAGATATGTATGTACACCTCTACAACAAAACTACTTACGAAAAGATCAAATACGGTGATGACGATGTAAACACTTTCTTTGTTTACGTTACTTTGAGGAACCTATACTACGATTACCTAAGAAAAAAGAAGGTCATCTTTTCGGAGCTACCCAGCGAAATACAAGCAGAGCAAGAGGCTACAAACAAGGAAACCTTAGAACAGCTTCTTGGGAATATATCCGAAACGATTGATAACCTACACTGGTATGATCAAAAGATCTTCGAGATATACTATGGAGACGGTGAAACTATACGAGAGCTAAGCGAAGGCAGTCGCATTAGCAGTAGCTCGATATTTAATACGATAAAGAATGTCAGGAAAAAGATCCAAAAAAAGCACAAAGGCCAGTACAAAGAGTACAAAGAAGGTAAGTAAAGGTCTTGGTGATGACATCGAGAAGATTACTAAGGCAACTGGTATAAAGAAAGCAGTCGACTGGTTTAGCGAAGCAACCGGTATCGACTGCGGCTGCGATGCAAGGCAAGAAAAGCTCAACAAGCTTTTCCCACGCAAGAAAAGTATGCAGTGTTTGGAGGCTGGAGAACACGAAACGCTCAAGCAATTCTTTGCTCAGTTCGATGGGCGCAAGATAGATGAGGAATATACCGAACCATTAGCAAGGATTCACGCACGTGTCTTTAGCCATAAGTATGCAGTTCCTTGCGGCTGTTCGCCAAAGGAATGGAAACGCTTTGTAGAGGACTTAAAAGGGGTTTACGATACGTATGAGGGAGCTTGATCTATTTAATATAATCAAGGCAACTCACGTCCAAGACCTTGAGAAAAGCGATGACCAGTATTCACGGTTCGACTGCTACTCACTCAAGTTCAATATGGACATAGAACTCAAATGCCGTAACCGCCACTACGATGAGCTGCTTATCGAAAAGGATAAGTACGATGCGCTATTAAAGCGCAGCGAGAAGTTTGGTACCACACCTATGTATATTAATAGCACACCGGAAGGAATATACGTATTCAATCTAAACAAGATAGCCCAGCCGAAGTGGGAGGATAAAGGTGGGCTACCCACCACCTCCCATTTTAGCGATAGGCGCAGGATTGTCAAGACCGTGGGCTTCCTTCCTATATACTTAGCTAATAAAATCACAGAATAATTGTTGATATTTTTGTTTATATCCTTACTTTTTTTTATACTTGATTTGTAATATAAAACCAACTATTATGACTAACAAAGTATCTAAAAAAGAATGCCTCGAGGCTATTGATTATTTGTGGGTGGCTGGAGCCACACTCGAGATGACCAGCGACAAGCAACACTACACGGAAATTCTTCTCAAGAAGGTTGCAAATGATTACAACATTAAATTAGATTAACTATGGGAGCTAACGAAACAAGACAGCACTTGATTTCCCGAATGGAGGATATTGAGCTAATGATGATTACACAAGACGAAGAAGGCCTTAACAATTACGGTCTTTCTCTGACGTACAATCCGGACGATGATGAATGGAAATGGCAGCTTTCTTGGGGAGGCCCGGAGGAGCAGATCCTAATGCGAGGTCGAGGTAAAAACGCTCGTTTCTTTTTTGTTTTCAAAAACTGGTCTACCTACGATGAGATTGAGGTTACTTCTCCTATGGAGCAAGTAGCACTCAAGACTTTGTTTCAAGACTGGTTTAACTGTGAAGAGATGCACGATGTTTTACAGTAACAAGGAAATACTAATGCTCGATGGCGTTTACCAAGAGGTAGGCCATCTTGAGCAACTTGCAAAGGACGATGAGCAATACTATGGTTATCTTGGCAAGGCTGCGCTTTCCTCAAGCTCTATCAAGATGCTACTCCAATCTCCTAAAACCTACCACTACGTTACAACGTATGGTGGAAACAACAACTCAAAAGCTTTGTTGATAGGTAAGCTGTTTCATCTTGCGGTGCTTGAACCGCACAAGATGGACGAGGTTGTTGTTGTTGACGTTCAGTCAAGAGCGACAAAGAAGTTCAAAGAAGCAGTCGAGGCCAACCAAGGCGTGGACGTTGTAACTTCAAAGGAAGAAAAAGATGTAAGGAGGCTGCAAGATGCTATGCTGAGGAATGAGAAGGTGCTATCCTATTTGAAGGATGCAGAGTTTGAAATCCCACGTGTTGATTTGCTGGACGGTATGCCGTTCCGAGCGAAGGCTGATATACTTCAAGGCAATCATATAATTGACCTCAAGACAACCAGCGATTTAAGTGCTTTTAAGTATTCAGCTTACAAGTATGGCTATGACGTTCAAGTCTATATCTACTGCAACCTATTCGGAATACCACCGGAGAACTTCCACTTTGTCGCTATCGACAAAGGCAGTCTTGACATAGGAGTTTACCACGTTGGAGAGGAGTTCTACGAAAGTGGTATGAAGCGAACGCAAAAAGGCATAGATTTGTATCGTAAGTTCTTTCAAGAAGGAATTGACTTAGATGCCTACTATATAGAAGAAACCTTATGATACCAAAGAAGCTACACCAGGTGTTCTTTCAGCTCGGCAAACCACTTGCCGAGCTTACACTTTTTACGGAGAGCACCAAGCAGTTTCAAGCTATGCACTCGGACTGGGAATATAAGCTATGGAGAGAGGACGATTGCTTGGAGCTGATGCGTACCAAGCTGCCGCAGTACTATGAGTTCTATAAGAACCTTCGGTACGATATCCAGCGTATCGACTACATAAGATACGCTATACTTTATTGTGAGGGTGGCATCTATGTTGACCTTGACCACTTGCCGCTCAAGCCCTTTGACGATCTTTTGAGCAACAAGTTCATTATGCACAATATGAGCAACTTCAATGAGAGCAACCAAGACTTTGTTCACAATGACCTTATGGGTTCACCTAAAGGTTTTCGTTTTTGGGATATATTGCTAAGCGAGATGGTAGAAAACTACAAAGAGAAGGAAAACATAGAAGTCTATAAGACGTGGAAGGGAAGGTTTGTTTTACAGACAACCGGCCCACGGTTTGTCTCAAGAGTTTTGAAGGCTGTGTTGCCTTCCTACAAGCCTATGCGACTTTCTTGGACAAAGTGGCGAAACGACAACTGGAAGAATATATCTAAAGAAAACTATTATACTGAAAACCACGTAACTGCTGAGTGGATGAAAACCTTTTAATATGGAAAAGCAAATTGTACCTATTGAGAAAGTAAAGCTTTCTCCCTATAACCCAAGGGTTATTAAGAACAACAAGTTCACCAAACTGATGAAATCCTTAATGGAGTTCCCTCAGATGCTTGAACTGCGACCAATAGTCGTAGATGAAGATATGATTGTACTGGGTGGAAATATGAGATTAAGAGCTTGTATGGAGCTGGGGCTGAAGGAAGTTCCTATCGTTGTAGCTGAAGGCTTAAACGAGGAACAGAAGAAAGAGTTCGTGATTAAGGACAACGCAGCCTTTGGTGAGTGGGACTGGGATCTTCTTGCTAACGAGTGGCAGATACAAGACCTGAGCGACTGGGGTATTGACATACCAGCATCTTACTTTGACAGCGATGTTGAGCCTGAGTTTGATATGCAGCAGCTTGATAAGGACCTGGATATTTACATAAACAATAAGATTAAGCAGATTGTACTGTACTTTGAGAACGATCAATATAAGTATGTACTTGCAAAGCTTGAGGAGATTATGGAGGAGCGTGGTCTTGACAGCAACACTGATACTATTGTAGCGTTACTTGAAGAATATGAGCCTAAAGTATAAGCTGGTTATTCCTTCTTATAAAAGAGAGGATCAACTGAAAGATAAAACGCTCAAGGTGATTGAGCGTTACAACATTCCAGCAGAGAACGTAATCATCTTTGTAGCGAATGAGGACGAGTACGAGCGTTACTCAGCAGCTCTTGGAGATCATAAGTATAACAATATACAACTTGCTGTGCCAACCATAGGTGCAGCAAGAAACTATATCGAACAAGAATACTTTGATGAAGGAGATTACATAGTATCACTTGACGATGACCTAACCGGTATTCATAGATGGGTAGATGAGAAAACGCTGGTTGAGGTAGATGACTTTGAAAAAGAGTTAATTATAGGAGGGTATGAAGCTATGCAACGTGAGGGAAGTAAGTGCTGGGGCATCTATGCCGCAGCCAATCCTTACTTTATGTCAGATAGCCACACTACTAAATTGTGTTACATTATTGCTTCTTGCTACGGATTTATTGTAGAACACAATGACTTCCTTAAGAGAGAAACTAACCACGGAGAGGACTATGAGTATTCAATCCGTCAATACATACACAATGGCAAGGTTTTTAGGTTCAACAATTACACGGTTAAAACTAAGTACTTTGGAACCGGAGGTCTTGAGGAGTTTAGAAACAACAAGTATGTGTACGATAGCATACGCAAGATAGAGAAGATGTTCCCTGAGCATTGCAGCCTTTACTTTAGAAAGGGAGGACGTGCCGAGCTTAAAATGAAACGATGAAAGAACTGCACCTAACACGCAAAGAGATTGACGTTGCCAAGTACAAGAAGCGCACCGCACTAAGATCCGATGTAAACACATTAATCAATGAGGACGTTATAATCTATGTAGATAACGAACCAGTGATATTGTATAAGCACCTCAAGGAAGATACCTCAGGGCTTCGCTGGGCTGTTAAAAACGCCCAGTACACAACCGGGAAGCGTTCAAGGGGATTAGTATCTACAAGTGCTATATTTGGTTATAGACCAAGACTTGCTATGAGGCAGGACTATTGTTCAGCTACTACGCTGGCTTATGATCAACCAAAGCAGCACCACGTTATATCTAGCTTTGCCCAGCAGCTCGTAGGATATTACAAACAATACTTTCCCGAACGCTATGAGTTCCACACAAAGGTAGTAGAAGAAAGAGTAATGCAGGACTGGACGATTGGCGGTACTCCATTTACTTCAGGTATTGTAAACAAGAACAACCAGCTCAAGTACCACTTTGATAGTGGTAACTTCAAAGGGGTGCTGTCTAATATGGTTGTGTTCAAAAGAGACGTAGCAGGAGGCTATCTCGTAATACCTGAATTTGACCTTGCACTAGAAGTAGCAGATAACACCGTAACCATATTCAACGGACAAGATATTCTCCACGGAGTAAGCACCATAGAATACGACAACGATCACGCATATAGATATTCCGCTGTATATTACTCACTAGAACAAATGTGGAAGTGCGAACCCATCAACGATGAGATAGCAAGAATACGCAAGGTGAAAACCGAGCGTGAAAAGAAAAGGTTAGATCCAGAGCATTTAGCTACCTTGCAGAAAAGGCAACAAGAACTTCAGAATGAAGGCGTAACCGAGCTCCTAAATAACAAGAAGAAGAATGACAAAATCTGACATAAATAAAAAGGCAATGATCTCCGCATTGGAGAAGTCGCTAGGAGTTGTTACTAGCGCTTGTAAGAGCGTAGGAATATCAAGGGAAACCCATTATAAATGGTTGCGAGAGGACGAGTCCTACAACGCTGCTGTCGAGGACCTGGAGAATGTAGCCTTGGACTTTGCAGAAAGTCAGCTCCATAAGCAGATTAGCGGAGGCAATCCTACGTCCACTATCTTCTATCTAAAGACCAAGGGCAAAAGACGTGGCTATGTTGAGCGTCAAGAAATTCAACACGACGGAGGAGATGGACTCCGCATCGAGATTGTAGATGGCAACACTTCAGACTAATTGTGTATTCAAGCACCTTGAAAATAGCCAAAGCAGGATTGTAGTTCAGCAGGGCGGTACTCGTTCCGGCAAAACCTACAACATTCTTATATGGCTTATGATTTACTGCCTTCGCGAAGAAAACAAAGGTCAGGTAATCACGATCTGCCGTAAAACCTTTCCAGCAGTTAGAGCTTCTTGTATGAGGGATTTCTTTGAAATCCTCGAACGAGCAGGAAGATACAACCCAGACAATCACAACAAAAGCAGTAGCGAGTATTACTTAGGTGGGAATATGATTGAGTTTATATCCCTTGACCAGCCACAGAAGGTTCGTGGTCGTAAGCGTGATATGCTGTTTATAAACGAAGCCAACGAGCTTCACTTTGAGGATTGGCAGCAGCTCATTATGCGTACCACTGGTCGCATTATTATTGACTACAATCCTTCTGATGAATATCACTGGATATACGATAGGGTGATACCAAGAGACGATGCCGAGTTCTACAAAACTACTTACCTTGATAATCCATTCCTATCAGAAAACATTGTATCTGAGATTGAGAGGCTTAAACAAACGGACGAAAACTACTGGAACATATACGGTCTTGGAGAACGTGGTCAAAGCAAGGCTGTCATCTTCACCCACCAAGAGATAGAAAAGATACCTGAGGGTGCTTCGATTGTTGCTGCTGGTATGGACTTCGGGTTTACAAACGATCCTACTACACTTGTTGTGGCTTACCGCAAGGACATAGACTTATACTTTGAAGAGCTTGTGTATCAGACTGGATTAACAAACCGTGATATTCATACGAAGCTGCAGTCGCTTGGCCTTGACAAGCGCATTGAGATCTTCGCTGACTCAGCCGAACCTAAGTCAATTAAAGAACTCCAGCTTTTCGGCTGGAACATAAAGCCAACGGCCAAGGGTAGGGATTCGGTTATGGCTGGTATTGATATGCTGAAACGCTACCGCTTGAATGTTACCAAGCAAAGCGTTAACTTAATCAAGGAGCTGCGCAACTATAAGTTTATTGAAGATTACAACGGCAAGGTTCTGAACAAGCCAGTCGATGCATTCAACCACGCTATTGATGCAGCAAGATACGCTACATACAACAGACTAAGCAGACCTAACTACGGAAGGTACGCAGTAAGATAAAACCGTTACTTTAATATGGAAATTGAAATCATTGTTCCGGAGGGGCTACACGATATTAAGCTAGAGCAGTATCAGAAGTTCCTCGCCTTGCAGAGCGAGGACGATATGTTCTTAGCACAGAAGTGTGTTGAGATATTTTGCAACGTGCCTTTGATACTTGTCGATAGAATGCCATATAACAAGGTTAGGGAGCTTTCTAATCGTATATATTCCTATTTGCAAACCAAGCCCCAGCTCGTAATGAGAACCAAGCTTAGAAAGCGTGAGTTTGGTTTTGTACCAAACCTTGAGCAGATTAGCCTTGGAGAGTTTACGGACATAGATAGCAACATAACCGACTGGAAGAATATGCACCGGGTTATGGCTGTGCTATACCGACCAGTCGTAACCTATGCAGGAGATTACTACGATATAGAAGAATACGATGGAACTGACAAGTACGCAGACCTAATGAAACAACTGCCACTTGATGTTGCGCTGAGTGCGCTGGTTTTTTTTTATCGTTTAGGGATGGACTTGTTGGAGTGTATGACAGCTTATTTAGAGGATCCGGAGATCAGGACCTCTCTGTTGAAGGGAACTTCGGAAAAAAGTGGGGCTGGTATAGTAGCTTTTACGCACTCGCTAAGGGAGATGCAACAAAATTTGAAGGGGTTAGTAGACTCCCAATTCACACCGCTCTAACGTACTTGGAGTTCGAGAAAGAGAAGGGTGAACTAGAAAGAAAACTATTAAAGATATGAGAGGGTATTACGATTTACTTGAAAAGCTTAGGGTGTCGCTGGAAGCGAACCCAAGCATCAACACGGTTACGGAAGGAGATTTGCTTGACGTTGATTTAGCAAAGCAGACTATCTTTCCTTTGTCGCACATCATTGTGCAGAACGCTACGTTTGAAAGCACCACTATTACATTCAACCTAAACATATTGTTTATGGACCTGGTGGACTTCAACAAGGAAGATCCTAAGGCAGACGTTCCGTTCCGTGGGAACGACAACGAGCAAGACGTTCTTAATACTATGCTGGCTGCAGCGAACAAGCTATGGAGCGACCTATCAAGAGGAGACCTATACGTGGACAAGTATCAAATCTCAGGCACTCCAAGCTGTGAACCTTTTGTAGAACGGTTCGACAACCAGGTCGCTGGTTGGGATATGAGTGTAAGCATAACAATAGCCAACACTGAAATAAGCGTTTGCTAATGGCAGCCTTTGATCCAACATATCTAAAGGAAGCGTTTGAACGCTTTGGAGTTTCGGTAGTGGACAAGGCGAAGCAAAACCTAAAATCAAGCGGTAAAATCTCTACTGGAGCTCTTAGGGATAGCATTGAGTACGACTTCAAGGAAAGCAAAAGCGGAGCATCTTTTGAGTTCTCGTTTCTTATGGAGGAGTATGGGGAGTTTCAGGATAAAGGGGTTAGCGGAATTAAGAAAAAGTACAACACTCCATACAGCTATAAGAGCAAGATGCCACCTCGTGGCGTACTTGACAAATGGGTGGTTCGCAAAGGGCTAAAAGGCATTCGTGATGACAAGGGTAGGTTTATATCTCGCAAGAGCTTGGTGTACTTAATTCAAAGAAGCCTATACAACAAAGGGATAAAACCGAGTTACTTCTTTAGCAAGGCGTTCAAGCTTGAGTTTAGAAGATTACCTAGCGACATACGCAAAGCATTTATGCTGGACGTTGAAGAATTTATGAAATTTACACTAAAAAATATATTTGACTAATGCCTATCATAGCACCCTCCAAACTTATAGGCGCAAGAAGCCCTATATACATTACAGCTAACTATGCAGCTTTAGCTACGTCTATGCTTGACGTAACCCTAGAGGTTTATATATGGAATGCTGCTAGAGGCAGCAGACCATCTGCTGCAGCTTATACTTTATTCCGTGATGTCTTTGTAGGAAACGATCTATCTTCTGACATAGCACCTTTGGTAGAAGAATACATACAAAACGATTATAGCAGCACAAGTATCACTGCTGCCCAGGCATCTATTGATAAGGGTGTATGGTGGGTGCAGATAGACTACAACGTAAGCTACTACAACAAGTCTGATCCTCCAACGGTTTCTAATGATAGCGGAAGTACTGATATATTCCCAGTAAGCAACGGCTACCATACGTTTGCTGAGGGTGCTAACTTTGAGATTCCTTCTTTGTTCTTAAATCAAGTAAGCCGGTTATATGTTAAGGAAGCTGGAAACGAAACTATATCTATATGTATAGGTGAGTATGGTTCAGAAGATGTGCAAGAGATTGTATTTAGTAGTGCTGATGACGATTATACTATTGACCTAACTTCTTTCCACAATCCTGCACAGCCAGAGGGTTCTATTGTTGACTTTCCTATTGGAGCAACCAACCTTACTACCTATCTTACTGCATTAGGGTTTATAGGGACGATGCCATCGGCATTAGACACCTACACATTAGACTTGCAGGGTAGCGCAGGGTCTTTAGACTTTGTAACGATTGAGAAGGTATGTGAGCCTAAATACACAATCAATAGAATTGACTACATAAACCGTTATGGAGCTTGGGATTACCTATATTTCTTCAAGCGTAGCGATGACGATTACTCGGCTACCAAGTCCGAGTATCGCAAGTCGATAGGATCTGCCGGAAGCGGTGGATTTACATACGACGAAACGGAAGAACAATATAAAAACTTCAATAGCAACTCAAGAACCACAACTACCTTGAATAGTGGTTGGGTTGTAGAGGGCTATAAGGAAGCTTTTAAAGACCTTTTAATATCCGAGCGCATACTGCTCAACGGATTACCTATTAACGTTGTTACAAGCTCTCTAAGACTTTCGAAGTCAATCAACGAAAAGACGATAAACTACACTATCCAGGTGATTGAAGCATACGATACACGCTATGTATAAACTAGACTTGTATATTGATGGACAACAAGCCGATTTGTTTGGCGATGAGTCCGTAGAAATGATGCTCACCACTCAAAACGTGAACGATCTCGGTGCGGTTTATGGTGATTATAGCCGAAGCTTTACGCTTCCGGCTTCACCAAGAAACAATTCCATATTCAAGCATTACTACAACGTCGATATATCCGGAGGTTTTACTGCTGCACTTCGTACTGATGCCGTCATAGAGGTAAACAAGAACCTATTCAGAGAAGGATCACTTGAGCTTACAAGCGTTCAGATGCAGAAGGACGAGCCATACGCATATACGGTAAGCTTCTACACTTCGACCACTTCACTTAAAGACTTGTTCGGTGAGGATCAGCTCACCGACCTTGACCTATCAGCTCAAGACCACAGCTACAACGACACGAACATAGAAGCTGGTATAGATGGCTACGTTTCCGGAACGGACAACGCTATCATCTACCCAATGATTACTCCGGTAACTCGCTGGTTCTTTAATTCGCAAAGCGGTAACCACGATACTGGAAACATACACTACACCAACAACACTGACCACGGTGTGTACTATTACGACTTTAAACCAGCTATCAAGCTGACCAAGGTTATAGATGCTATCGAGGCTAAGTACAACATCGAGTTTCAAAGTGGTCTTTTCGACTCTATTGACTTTGGTAATTTATTTATGTGGTGCCACCGCAGGGCTGGGTATATGTTCAAAGACCAAGCAGTAGGCCCGACTTCAGAGCTTATAGAATTAATCTCTGGAGATGCTGCATTTGACTCTACGCTGCATAGATTTCCAGTAACCTCCACCTCTAATCCTGCACTAATAGCTTACAGTCCTTCTACAACTGCCTCTACCAATTATAGAGTAGATGTTTTTATTAACGATGAAAGGTTTTCCTACAAGGAACACACGGGTAGTGCAACTAATGTTTTTGTTGTCTTGCCACCTCTTTCGGTAGGTGATTATGTAGAGCTTCGTTTAGCACCAGCAGGAGACGGTGCGCCCGTTACCGTTGGTATGATTGCTAATTGGTATGCTGACACATCAGCAGTAACTTTATTAGCAGCGACAGCTATCACTCTTGCGATGACCACGGCTGGTATAGTAACCATATCAGAACAGATGCCAGAGCAGAAAATAGTTGACTTTATGGGCAGCTTAATTCGTGCCTACAATCTTGTGGTGGTTCGTTCAGCAAAAAACAAGTATAAAATTGAGCCTTTGGACGTGTGGTACTACGAAGGAGCAACACACGAGATAACCAAACACATAGACACAACTGACCTAACCATAAATAGACCAGAGCTGTACCGCAGAATATCCTTTGAGTACAACGAAACAAAAGCTATTCTAGGAGAGGAGTATAGACTACAAAACGACGTAGGCTACGGAGACTTAAAAGCAGACTTTTCGTTTGACGGTGGAGAGCTTGACGTACAAGTAGGGTTTGATAATATGCTGTTTGAACGCTTGAGCGATCAATACAGCTCCGGTGTAGGGCTAACGGACCTCAACGTGGGGCAGTCTATTACAAGAGAAGGAAAGCCCTACATAGGGCTTCCTTTTATCTTCTATGTAAACGATGTGATTACCGTTGGCTCATCTTTTCATTGGGAGTATATTGATCAGACCACTAGCACAAATGAGAAGTTTGATATGTGGCTGATAGGAAACGTAAACGCAAACGAGGCAGAATTAGTAACAAAAACACTAAACTTTGGTACAGAGGTAGACCCTTATCTGCTACAAGCATTCAGCCAAGGTCTGTACGATACGTACTGGAAAACCTACATAACAAACTTGTATAGTCAAAGCAGAAGGCTATTCCAGTACACTGCCCAGCTTCCGCTTGGCCTTATGCTAACGCTTAACAACAACGATAAGCTTACAATAAATAGTCGAAACTATATTATCAACTCCATAAAGCTTGACCTAAATACTGGAGCAGCTACCTTGGAGCTGCTTAATCATATGGGAGATGTAGATCCTGCTTTGTTCTCTGAAATTCTTACGGAGCAAGGAGAATACATTATTACGGAAGCTCTTGAGTATATAATTGAAGAATAAGACAAGTGTAAAATATGAGCTACATACGTTACTTGATTGAGATGCTCCCTTTGGTTGAACAAGACACCGATAACATTAGGATAGCAAAAGGCAAATACCAAGAACCAAAGACCTGGCACGAATACTTTAAGAAAGAATGGCGCAAAAAGAAACAGTAATAATTGACGTACAAACCAACGCTGCTGAAGCTACCGAACAAGTAGATAGCGCAGTAAAGGATTTGAAGCGTTCTGTTGATGAGACAAACACCGCCTTAGATGAAACCTCAAAGGTAGGTAAGAACTCTTTTGACAAGGTAGGTGACTCTGCAGAGGGCGCAACTAAAAACGTAGACAAAGCCAAGGGTTCGTTAGACCGTTTTAATAAATCTGGAAGGGAAACACAAGAAACCGTAGATGGAGCTACTGGTGTTCTTGACGAGTTTACTGGTGGTATGGCAAGTCGCATCAAGATGCTGGCCACAGACTTTAAAGCTTTCGGAAAGGGAGCTAAGGTTGCTTTTAAAACTTCGGTAGCCGGTGCAAGTTCACTTAAAAAAGCTATCATAGCCACCGGTATTGGTGCGCTTGTAGTTGCTGTTGGTTTGCTTGTAGCGTACTGGGATGACATTGTAGGATATATAAGTGGTGCTTCAAAAGAACAAAAAGACCTTCTAGCAGCAACAGAAAAAACTGTTGCAGCATCACAACAAGCATTAGAGAATACTGAGGCAAGTGAAAACTCTCTAAAGTTAGCTGGTAAAACTGAACGTGAGATTCGGAATCTCAAGATACAGCAGACTAACGAGCTTATTAAGCAAACAGAAATCCAACTTGCACAACAGAAGGCACTAAGAGAATCACAAATTGCTGCTGCCGAGCGCAATCAAAAGATTGCTGCTGGGCTTATTGCTTTCATAAGCCTGCCGATTACGGCAATGCTAGCGGCTATTGATTTAGCTTCAAAAGGGCTGGCAAAGCTTGGTATAATTAGCGAAAAGACAAATCTTGTAAAAGGCCTTACAAAAGGTGGAGCTAAGCTGTTGGGCTTTGATCCCGAAAAGGTAAGCAAAGAAGGAGATGAGGCGATTGCCGCAACCGAAGTTGTTCTTAGAAGGCTTAAAAACCAACGTGACGGTTACAGATTACAGAACAAAAACGAAGATGAACAAGCTGCGAAAGATGCTGCCGATGCAGCAGCTCAAGCCGCACAAGATAAGTTAGATGCAGAAGCAAAAGCTGCTGAAGAATTAGCACAGCTCAAAAAGGATATTGCAGAGGCTGAGGTTAACACCGAAGAAGAAATAAGAGCCAAGGAACTAGAAAGTGTAGCCAAGCACTATGACGATCTCATAGCTGCTGCTATTTTGAATGGCTTAGAAACCGAGGAGCTTGAAGAAACAAGGCAACAGAAACTCGCTGCAATTAAAGAAAGGCACCGCCAACAAGATGCGGCTGCTATAAAAGCAGCAGATGATGAAAAAGTTAGAATTGCTCAAGAAACTGCTGACAGAGAAGCTGCTATAAGAGATGCTGGTTACGCAATGGTACAAGATAGCTTTGCTGCACTACGAGCATTGAGTGATGCCTTTGCCGGAGAAAGTGAGGAGCAACAGCGACGTAACTTTGCAATACAAAAAGCATTGTCATCAGCACAAGTTGTAATGGGAACGATAGAGGGTGCTCAGAACGCTTTTACGACGGCACAAAAGTCTCCGCTTACCGCTGTATTCCCTGCCTATCCTTACGTCCAAGCTGGTCTTGCTACGGCCTTTGGTATAGCGCAGCTAAAGCAGATACAAAGCCAGCAATTTGAAAGCTCAACGCCACCAAGCACCACCTCCGCATCAAGCTCAGGTGCGCCAGCTAACAATATGGCACCAAGCTTTAATGTTGTTGGCTCAAGTGGTGCAAATGTTATTGCAGAAAGCCTTTCAAAAACGCCACTAAGGGCGTATGTTGTAGGAGGAGATGTAACAAGCCAACAAGAATTAGATAGAAACCGAATTAAATCAGCAACATTGTGAAAATAGTAGAGCTAATACTTGACGAGGAGCAAATGTTTAGTGGGGTACAAGCGATTTCAATCGTGGAGTACCCAGCTATCGAGTCAGACTTCGTTGCGTTAAAGAAAGAGCAAGAGGTTAGACTTGCAGAAGTAAAAGGTGAGAAGCGTGTCTTGATGGGCCCAGCTCTTATCCCTAATAAAACTATCTATCGTAGAAACGAAGAAGAAGATTACTACATATACTTCTCACGTGATACGGTTCGCAAGGCAAGTGAGCTGTTCCTATCGGAAGGTAACCAAAACAACAGTACGCTGGAGCATAGCTACGAGCTAAAAGGCCTAAGCGTTGTTGAGAGCTGGATTGTAGAAAGCGATCAAGATAAAAGCAAGGCTTACGGCTTTGACGTTCCGCTTGGAACGTGGATGGTATCTATGAAAGTCTACAACGATGACGTATGGAACGAGTTTGTAAAGGAAGGAAAGGTCAAAGGCTTTTCTATCGAGGGCTACTTTGCAGACAAGGTAAATATGGGAATGCAGCAAAAGCAAGAAGCGGAAGCTATGGAGCTTATGGAGTGGATTGTAGAGGAGCTGGAGTCGGTAGACCTTGAAAGCTATGCGGACTATGGTAGTGGCGTTAAAAACAACGCCAAGCGTGGTAGAGAGCTTAACGAAAAGAACGGAGGCAAGTGCGCTACTGCCGTTGGAAAGCAAAGGAGTGCGGACCTCGCAGCCGGACGTGGTCTTTCGGTAGATACAATTAAGCGTATGTATAGCTACCTATCAAGAGCAGAGGAGTACTACGACGAAAGCGACACTACGGCTTGTGGTACGATTAGCTTCTTGCTGTGGGGAGGTAAGGCTGGTCTTGGCTGGTCTCGCAACAAGCTCAAGGAGCTTGGCGAGATAGAAGAATAAAAATGAAACAATACATTTATATTTAGTTATTTAATTAGTTATGGAAGCAAAGAAAACAATTAGCAAGATTGCTGAACTACTCGCAGTAGAGTTAGCAAAGAAAACCAAGTCAGTCGAATTAGCGACTGCTAAACTTGAGAACGGAACAGTCCTTGAGGCTGAAACTTTCGAGCCTGGAGAAGCTGTTTTTATCGCAACAGAAGATGAAAACGTAGCGTTACCAGTTGGTGAATACGAGATGGAGGACAATAAAATCTTAGTCGTAACAGAAGAAGGTGTTATTAACGAAATCAAAGAAGTATCTGCCGAGGAAGAAGAAGCACCTGCTGAGGAGGAGAAAGAAGAAATGGCTGACGAAGAAGTAGTCGTTGAAGCTCCGGAAGAAGTTGCTCCAGAGGTGCAACAGATCGTTGAAACTGTTGTTGAAGTTCTCGCTCCAGTAATCGAAGAAGTCAAAGAGCAAGTCGAGGAGATGAAGCGCAAGATGCAGGAGTACGAGAAAAAAGACGAAGAAGAAAAAGTTGAGATGGCTAAGGCACCAGCTCGTAAGCCAATCAAGGCTAACCCGGAAGCAAAGACTGCTAAGAAGGAAGCTATAAAGTTTGGTGCGAATGGTCGCAAGTCAACGTTAGATCGTGTACTTAACAAAATCTCTAACCGATGAAAAAAGTAGAAAGTGTATGGGCTGCTTTGGCAGCCAAGAAAGAAGCACTTTCGAGCGGAAAGCTTGAGCTAAGTGCTTTGGACGATATTAAAGGCTCTCAAGATCTTCTCGAGCAAGGGGTTAGAGAAGCAGATGACATCATTAACAGAATGAATGAGGTCGGTTCTGCTTTGAATACTGCTTTAGACTTAATAGCAGAAGCGCAAAGCGATATTGAAATGCTAGGAAACGCTTTGTCTGACGACTTTAATACTGCTGAGGCGGCATTGGACGAGTTTCAAACATTAGCTAATGAGCTTGGTATAAATGCAGATGATAACGCGGATTGGAAGAATTTAGATAATTTTTTAAGAAACGACTTTTCTGATATACAGATGACTTTAGATACTTACTTTGACGATTTACAGCAAGTAAGAGGAAGTATCAATTTTAATTACTAAAACAAGAATTTAATCAAATAAAAAGATGGCTACAACTACATCAATTACTACCACTTATGCTGGTGAATTTGCAGGGAAGTATATCTCTGCTGCATTGTTGAGCGCAGATACTATCGAGGGTGGTGGTATTACCGTGAAACCAAACGTGAAGTTTAAAGAAGTAATGAAGAAACTCGCTACGGATGCAATCGTAAAAGATGCAACGTGTGATTTTACTGATACCTCTACGGTAACTTTAACTGAGCGTATTTTACAACCTGAGGAGTTCCAAGTAAACTTGGAATTATGTAAGAAAGACTTCCGTTCTGACTGGGAGGCAATTCAAATGGGTTACTCTGCTTACGATCAATTACCTCCTGCTTTTGCAGACTTTATGATTGGCCACGTTGCTGCTAAAGTTGCTGAGAAAATGGAGACAAACATCTGGGCTGGTACTAACGCTACTGCTGGTGAGTTTGATGGCTTCGAAACTTTATGGGAAGCTGATGCTGACGTAATTGACGTAACCGGTACAACGGTTACTGCTGCAAACGTTATCGACGAGCTTGGTAAAGTAGTAGATGCAATTCCTACTGAAATCTATGGAAAAGAAGATTTGTATATCTACGTTTCTTCTAACGTAGCTCGTGCTTATGTTCGTGCTTTAGGTGGATTTGGTGCTAACGGACTAGGTGCAAACGGTCTTAACAGCCAAGGTACTACTTGGTACAACGGAGGTGATTTAGCTTTCGATGGTGTTAAGATATTTGTTGCTTCAGGTCTTGCTAACAACACAATGGCTGCTGCTCAGAAGTCTAACTTGTTCTTCGGAACTGGTTTGTTGAGCGATGCTCAAGAAGTAAAGCTTCTTGATATGGGAGACTTGGACGGATCACAAAACGTTCGTGTGATTATGCGCTTTACTGCGGGTATTCAGTACGGCCTTGGTTCTGAAATTGTACTCTACAACTAAGAGTAGTTTTTAATTAGTAAAAACAAAGGGTAGGTGGGGTAATCTGCCTACCCTTTTTTAATAAAATATAATATGGCTTGTGATATAACAAAAGGACGCATTCTTCCTTGTCGTGAATCGGTTGGTGGTATCAAGGAAGTTTACTTCGTAGACTACGGAGACTTGGGTACTATCACCTTGACCGCAGACGAGGTTACGGATATGAGTGGTACGTTTAGTGCGTATCAATACAAACTAAAGGGCAACAGCTCTTTGACACAAAACGTTACTGCTTCTCGTGATAACGGAACGGTTTTCTATGAGCAAGTTCTTGAGCTTACCCTTCCTCGTTTGAGCAAGGAGGACAACAAGGAATTGAAGCTGTTGGCTTATGGTCGTCCACATATCGTGGTGGTAGACTACAACGGCAACGCTTTCTTGGTAGGCCGTGAGCACGGAGCAGACGTTACTGGAGGTACAGTAGTTTCAGGCGCAGCAATGGGCGATATGAGTGGTTACACTCTAAGCTTTACTGCTATGGAGCTACAACCAGCAAACTTTATTGATGCTCCTGCGGTAGACAATCCATTTGACGGAATGTCTTCTGCAACTGATACGATTGTTGTTGGTACAGATAGCTGGGCGTAACTTGTCTAGCGTGTTAAGTAAGGGGGAGCTTTTTGCTCCCCTTTTTTTTGCACAAAACTTTAGCAACACGTTACTTAAATATGCACATAGTAAGTACTACAAACAAGCTGATCAAATTTGTACCTCGCATTGTCGAAACCGGCACTATATCGCTTAGCGTAACCGACGAGTCTACAAATACCTCAGCAACATCAAGCGTTACCGCTTCTACAAGCGGAAACTTTGTTAGCATTACGCCAACATATACCTTCAAAGAAGGCAGATTTTACTATATTGTGATTAGTGGAACGGCAGAGCTGTATCGTGGAAAGGTGTTCTGCACCGATCAAACGGACTTTGATAAGTACACTACGAACGAAAACGTATATACTGAACACGAGAAGGCTAACGCCAACGAATACATTGTTATATGAAAATACACGCATTAAACCTAGCCAGCTATACCAAGCCAGAAGTAACGGAAGTCAAGAACCGTGACTGGATTGGCTATGGAGAGGATAATAACTACTATCAGTATTTGATAGACCGTTTCAACGGCAGCCCGACCAACAACGCTATTATAAACGCTGTTAGCGACCTTATCTATGGGAAGGGTATCGATGCTGCCGATAGCAACAAAAAGCCTGAAGAATACGCTGCTATGCGTTCCTTGGTTCACGAGGACTGCTTGAGAAAAGTAACAAGCGATCTCAAGCTAATGGGTCAGGCAGCTTTTCAGGTAATCTATTCAAAGGGTGGTGGTGATGTAGCTCAGGTTGAGCATATGCCTATTCAGACACTTCGTGCTGAAAAGTGCAACGAAGAAGGTGATATTGAGGCCTACTACTACTGCGCTGACTGGGAAAAGCTTGGGCCTAACGAAGAGCCTGAACGCTACGCAGCGTTCGGCACCAGCAACGAGTCAATAGAAATTTTAGTTATCAGACCATATCGTGCAGGATATTACTACTACTCACCGGTAGACTACCAGGGTGGTATTCCTTATGCGGAGCTAGAAGAAGAAGTGGCTAACTACCACATCAACAATATCAAAAACGGTCTTGCACCGTCAATGATGATTAACTTTAATAACGGAGTTCCGGACGAGGAAGAACGTATGCAGATTGAGCATAAGATTCGTGAGAAGTTTAGCGGCAGCTCAAACGCTGGTAACTTTATTCTTGCTTTCAACGAGAGCAAGGAGTTAGCTGCAACGATTGATGCTGTGCCTCTATCAGATGCACCAGCACAATACGAGTTCTTATCGTCAGAAGCAATGCAGAAGCTTATGGTGGCTCACCGGGTTACCTCGCCTATGTTGCTGGGTATCAAGGATAACAGTGGACTAGGAAACAATGCTGAGGAGATTGAAACCGCAACTTTATTGTTTGATAATACAGTAATTCGTCCGTTCCAAAACTTGGTTATTAAGGCTCTTGATGATATTCTTGCAGTCAACGGCATCAGCCTTGACCTATACTTCAAAACGCTACAACCGCTTGAGTTTGTGGATCGTACAGCAGCCGTTACCAAGGAAGAAACTGAAAAGCAAACTGGTGAAAAGCTATCCGCACAAGACTGCGGATGCAAAAAAACAGAACTAGCAAGTAAGCAAATTGACGGCAGAGCAGCATTCGATACAAAAGAAGAAGCTGAAATAGCTGCAAAGGAGATGGGCTGTGAGGGCTATCATACTCACGACCTTGACGGTGAAACCTGGTATATGCCGTGCGAATCACACGAACTAAAAGATGCTGACGACCCTTGCTGGGACGGCTATGAGATGGTAGGCTTTAAGATGAAGGACGGTAAGAAAGTACCTAATTGCGTACCCTTATCCGATTTATCGTCCGTTGCGGACGAGCTAATCGAGATGGGTGAGGAAGAAGATCTTGACAACTGGGTCTTGGTTGACGAACGTGCTGTGGACTACGATCAAGAGGAGGTCTTAGACAAGTTTGTAAACCTTGCAAGTACCGGAACGGCAAGACCTAACGCCAACAGCACTCAAGACGGTATGAACAGCCAAGGAGAGTTCTTCCGAGTGCGCTATCAGTATTCTCCATTAAAAGCTGGAGCAAACAGCCGTGACTTCTGTCAAAAAATGGTATCTGCTGGAAAGCTATATCGTAAGGAAGATATTTTAATGATGGAGGATAAAGCTGTAAACGCTGGATTCGGCCCAGGTGGTTCAAGTACATACTCAATATGGCTATATAAAGGTGGCGCAAGATGCAACCACAAATGGTTCCGCAAAACCTATATGTGGAAGGACCTTGAGGACGTAAAGAAAACCGATAACGGAACACAAATAAGCACCACCAAGGCAAGATCAAAAGGTTATCGTGCACCAGCAAACGCTAACAAGGTGAGCGTTGCACCAAACAAAATGAAGAACAAGGGCTTTATCAATCCACCGAGCGATAAAGACAAACAAGGAGGAATATAATGGCTACTGCACTATTTATCACAAGAAGCGATCTTGTCCGCAATACGTTCCTTTCAGGGAACGTAGATACTGATAAGTTCCTTCAGTTTATTAAGATAGCTCAAGAGGTACACGTTCAACAGTATCTTGGTACGAAGCTATACGAGAAAATTGGAAGCGACATAATAGCGGACACATTGACCGGCAACTATGAAACGCTGGTAAACGATTACGTACAGCCTATGCTTGTTCATTGGGCTATGACGGAGTATCTTCCGTTTGCTGCTTTTACAGCTTCCAACGGAGGTGTCTATAAGCGAACCGTTGAAAATGGTGAGACAGCTTCTAGGGAGGACTTGTCGTTCCTTATTGAAAAGGAACGCAACCTTGCCGAGTACTATACTCGCAGATTGATAGATTACCTTGCTTTTCGCAACAATCTATTTCCTGAGTATAACCAAAATACCAATGACGATATTTATCCACTAAGAGATAGCACATTTAACGGATGGGTTCTATAACTACTTATAAACCAAAGGCCAACAACCTAAAAAAGCTAAAGGTTTACTTATCAAAAAAGAAAAATGGCAAATAACATTAACTGGGGAAAGATCTACGAAACCACCTGGTGGGGAGACACGGACAACAACATAGGTTGGGGTAACGTCTATGAAGGTCAAGGTGATACTCAAGCGTTCCAAGCCAGAGTGTTAGCTGATGGAGGTACTTTTGAAGCGGAGCTTTGTTTAATTAACGCAATAAACGATATACCATAATGGGATTATATGACGATGCCAGCCTAGTTATGATACCTTCGGGAGTGAAGGAAAGTAAGCTATACTCTATAAAACCAACGGACGGAACGGGAGACTTTGACTTTACTAGAGGGACGGACACCGCAACTCGTGTAAATAGTGCTGGTCTTATTGAGAAGGTTAGAGAGAATTTAAACATTTATTCAGACCCATTAGATGCGCAGAAAGGCAGTACAAGTTATGCAGCGGTAACCTACGAAGACAATTATAATTGGAATTTGGGAAGTCTTTTGAATAACGCAATAGTTTTTGTAGATAATTCAACTACAAGATATGCTTATTATAATAATGCAGTTGTAAGCGGTACACTATATACTTTATCTGTTTTTATGATAATGGATGACAATAGTGTTCCAGTACCCGCAACTGATTTTTTGATAGTTTTAGGTGGTGTATCTATTGCATCTGGTTATAGTGTAGAAGATTACGGAAATAATGTATATAGGGTTTCTGTATATGGTATTTCTGGAGCAAGTAATACAGCTAACGGAATCTTAAAGGTTGCATCAAATTCAGCAAAGGGTTTTAGAATAAGTGGTTTTCAAGTAGAACAAGGCTTGGTAGCAACTGACTACATTGAAACAACAGGAACTACTGCACAAGCAGGTATCTTGGAGGATATGCCTCGCCTTGACTATTCGGGTGGTGCTTCGTGTCCTTCTCTTTTACTTGAGCCTCAACGGAGTAATTTATATACATATAGCGAGTATTACGATACTTATACTAAATCAAGTTGTACAATAACAAGTAACGCTACAACAAGTCCAGAAGGTTCACAAAACGCATCAAAAATAGTTAGTGCAAGTGGAGGGCCAAACATTAAAAGAATACAACCCTCAATAACTACAACGGGTGCAAATGAATACATTATCAGCGCATTTGCAAAAAAAGCCGAGTGGGATTATTTGTTTATATATGGTGCTGGTACATTGGTTAATGGCTCACTTACGATATTTAATTTAGATAATGGTACTATTGAACAAGGAAGCGCCCACGCATCCATTGAAGCGTTTGGCGATGATGGGTGGTATAAAGTAACTTGGAAAGCGACATCTGCGGGCACGGGAACTGCCGACCCTCGTATTGGTATTACTGACAATTCAAGCAGTTCTAATTCTACTGGCGATGGTGTTTCGGGAGTGTATTTATATGGACTTCAAATAGAACAAGGCTCTTACCCTACCTCATATATACCAACAATGGGGGTCAGTGCTACGAGGTCTGCGGATGATATGACTACAACCTTTAGTTCGGCTATTGCTACTAACGGAAGTGCTACAATTTTCTACCACGAGTTAGGTGTTGCTGATAGTGATGATATTTTGTCAACAGCGGGAAATTATAGATATCAAAATGATTCAAGTAACTATGTGTCTTTAACCACAAATGCTACGGCTTGGCGAGTGCGTGTTCAAAGTGGAGGTGTTTCTAATTTTAGAGGATTAAATGAAATTCTAAAAACAGAACCCATCAAAGTGGCGATAGTAGTTTCTTCTACACATTTTTCAATTTTTGCAAATGGCGTGAAAGAGATAGATAATGAAGCACTTGCTGCAACATCTGATTTTTCTGAAATAACAAAATTTCAGACAAATATAGCAGATAATTTAGGTGCAAGAAAAACATTGCAACATTTAGTATTCCCAACGGCATTAACTGATAGCGAATGTATCGCCTTAACAACTTTATAAGATGGAAACATTTAGAAAATACGGGTTTACAATCCCAGCCTTATGGGAGTCGGCAAAAGCTGAAATAAGCATAACCGATGAAGAAGGAAACCAGCAGTACAACGATAGTGTTACTGCCGTTGTAGAACTTGGCAACCTTTGCGAAACTTGGGGAACTGACGAAGAAGGTAACCCAATATGCGAGGTCGTGAGTTCAATATATAGTGTAGATGTATTATGGAAGGATCAGCCTAATTCTTCAGAGGTTTGGTCTAATGCTTTGTTGTGGATAGTGCCAATAGGTGTTCACACCTTTGGCCCAAAACACGCGGCAGAGTACGCTAAAGCGTATTGTGAGGCGAACCCAGAAGCGGAGTATTGTAATCCAGTAATTAACGAAGGAGAATAATGGCAAATAAGAAATTTAGCGAGTTTACAACAAAAACTGACGATGCTAACGTAGACTTCCTTGTGGGCTATCAAGGCACTACCAACGTAAAGATTGCACCAAGTAATGTTGGTGGTGGCGGTGGTGGTACAACATATACAGCCGGATCGGATTACGGGCTTGAATTGTCCGGTACGGAGTTCCGTATGAAAGATGACCGCAGAAGAAACAGCACGTCAACTGATATTTATGACGGAAATACCCACGACTATACTTTTTACGATGCCTCGATAGGCATTCGCTTTTATACTGCTGGAGCAGAGGAGATGAGATTAGAGGACGATGGAGACTTACACGTTGACGGTGATGTTGTTGGGTACTCTACAACGGTTTCTGATGAGCGACTAAAAGACGATGTAGAAACTATCGAAAACGCTTGTGAGAAAGTATGCTCACTACGGGGAGTAGAATACACGTGGAACGCTGGTAGCCGTAAAGGTCAGCGTGAGATTGGCGTTATCGCACAAGAAGTTGAAAAGGTTGTTCCTCAAATTGTACACGAAAAGGAGATGCCTTTGGTTGACGGTGGAACATACAAAACGGTTGACTATGAGAAGATCGTTGCGCTTCTTATTGAAGCGAATAAGGAGTTATGCGACAGAGTACAAACACTTGAAGCAAATATAAATGGCGTTACCAAATAGTGGACAATTATCACTTGACGATATTGCTTCTGAATTGACAGTGAGCCTTTCAGACGTGTCATTGCGATCAATGAGTTCAACCGCTGGGTTCAGTGTACCGGACTCAATAGCTGAATTTTATGGGTACGACGCTTCTAGTGGGTATGTAAATACAAGATATTATCAAAACGATGGCACTGGTGATTATATCGATTGTACTACAAGTACATCGCCATTCAGTATAAACTCAACTCAAGATTTGAGTTTCAGTGTTTGGGTGCGAAATACTGGAAATAAACAAAATCAACTGCTTTGGAACTTTGGCAATACAAATGCAAATGGGAACAATAGATTTATGTTCACATATAGCGCAAGTCTTGATAGACTTATTGCGAGAGTCAGAACCAACAGCACAAACTTTGATAGACAATGGAACTTGACTAATAATAGCAGTGCAACTGGTATTACTAATTCAACAAATGGTTGGTCAAGTTCCCAGCGTGGGAATGTCAACGCGATTGGATTTTGTCTGTTGACCGTAACCTACGATGCCTCACAAACGAACTCAACAAATGCTTTGAAGCTTTATTGGAACGCAACTGAATGTACCACTGAAGCGGTTGCAAACAGTGGAACGAGAACTTCAATCGATGCTACAAAAGGGCGTATAGGCGAAAACTTACACTTAACTGATAGTGCAGGTAACGCCAACTTAGACTACGATGAACTTAAAATATATAACAAGGTCTTATCCTCCAGCGAGGTAACAACCTTATATAAAGGTGGTGTTATAGCAGATAGCAGTCAAACCGTTTCAAGCGGCCTTATAACCGAATGGACGTTTGACAACAATAATGCTAACGATAGCAATAGCAAATACACAAATTCAATTATTAACGGAGTAATAACAGCTTATTGATGTCTTACGAAGTTTTACCATACGATGAAGCAGCGACTGTTTTTGAAGTATTAAACGATGGCACACCAGAGTTTTACGGAACAGAAGAAGAATGTGATGCTTTTATAGCTAGTAAGGAATGAAGTTAATTTTTGCACTTTTCTTTCCTTTAATGTTGAGCTCACAAATATACTGCTCACCATATCACAAGATTAACCGATACGATGTAAACCAAGACGTTATCTTTGGTATTGGTTATGTTTCTTGTCTACACGCTGGAGCGTTGGTATTAGAGGCTGGTACAGAAATAGTGCAAGTTGGTACTGTTATAATGGGAAAAGGACACCACAACACTGCCTACGGCTTTATAGCCGTCGCAGGAAGCTATAAAAAAATAAGAGGGTATGCTGGGCCACTATATAGAATAAACAACGATCCTGCGTTACTTATAGGTAGATGCGGAATTGACATTCAAGTGTACGAAAAGCTATACGGCTCGATAAGCATTAACCAAGTCAACCTAAATCTCAATTATTTACTGGTTGGGCTAAAGCTAATAATGTGATGAACGAAGAAGATAAAAACTTTATACCGTCAAGGACTTCCCCACGAGGAGGACGTAGAGCTTGTTACTGCAAACATCGTAATACTTACAGCCGTGAGTGCTGTGATGGTAGTATATGGGCTCAAGGCTTAGGAACAATTTATTTAACACCGGAAGAATGAGAGATATTACTAAAATTATCATTCATTGTGCTGCCACTCGTGAGGGGCAGAATGTAAAGACAAGCACAATTCGTAAATGGCACGTAGAGGGCCGAGGCTGGTCAGATATAGGTTATCACTATGTAATAGAGCTGGACGGTAAGGTTGTAGAAGGTCGACCTTTAGAACGTCGTGGAGCTCACACAAGAAAGATGAATACGTGTAGCGTAGGCATCTGCTATATTGGTGGAGTTGACGAGGACTTAAAACCAAAGGACACGCGCACACCGGAGCAGCGTGAAGCTATGCTGGAGCTTATTGCTGGGCTGCAAGAGAAGTTTCCCAAGGCAAAGCTACACGGACACAATGAGTTTGCAAATAAGGCTTGTCCA